>Ga0247727_10016135_pt1 | contig 12118 bp, 14 predicted proteins | sample WisWelCaveWW1625_FD_202498 | JGI IMG/M metagenome (GOLD analysis project Ga0247727, IMG submission 202498) | Biofilm microbial communities from Wishing Well Cave, Virginia, United States - WW16-25 | ecosystem: Environmental > Aquatic > Deep subsurface > Groundwater > Cave microbial mat | place...
TAGCTGCGTAGATGTCGTTACCCCAGTGTTCGCGCAGTTCTTTGTCGGTAGTACCCATAGCACGAAGTACAGGTAGCAACGGCAGTTTGGCTTGTCCGATGTTGATTTTGAAAACGCCGGTCTCGGGATCGAGGAAATACCTGTGGCTCACACCCTGTCCTGGCAGGATGTTGACGTGCGCTTCCAGTTCACCGTTTTCCTTGCGTCGCGTGAAGACACCAGGAAGTAACCGTTGCTGGTGTGCCATGGTGTACGCTGTACCGTTGACGATAAATGTACCTCGCGGTGTCAGGTATGGTACCGCAGCAACGGTCCCGGTGTTCTCGTCTACAACCTGCCCGCTTGTATTGTCAGTCAGTCGCCACGTACCGCGTACACGCCGGGACAACGTCTTCCCGGTCATCTCAGCTTCTTTTTGTTTGCGTAGTTCGTAGTTTTCCGGATCGACCCAGTTGACGTCATGCAGCGAGAGCGTGTAGCGCTGGTTTGCCAACGGCTCTAACTTGCTCAACGAACTGACTACGTTATCGTAGACACGCTTACGTGTGTTTTTGTGGTCACCAAATTCCCGTATCTCGACACCAGCCGGGGCTTGTGCTTGTCCCGGAGGTGTTATAGGTCTTGGTGGGGGTGGTGCGAAAAAACCACCTAGCACGCTGTTGCTGCCGAGAACAGACATCTGGTGTCTCCGACTGACATGTTACTTATAGAAGTGCGCGATAGCTCCGCTACGTATCAGACTGCCGATTTTCTCGTCGTCCCGCAGCCGAGGCATGGCTTCATCCTTGTGTACGAAGTAGATCTCTGGCGGGCGACTTGCCCAACGTTGTCGCTGACGCGCTTTAAGCGCTTTGCGAACTTTCTCCGCCGGATCTTGCGACTTGGTAGCCATGTATGTTGTCAAGCCGCCTAAACCAGCCAACGTACCGGCTCCAAGCAGATAAGCACCAAGTCCTGTACCCAACCAGTCTTTGAGTTGTGCATTCTTGATGTGGCCAGACTCAACTATGCGTGAGGCTAGCAGATCGAGGTCTTCCTCGAAAGTACGAGCCGAAGCGCCCTTGGCTGTCATCCCGGCTTGTTCAAATTCAGAAAGCAACGCCTTCTGATACAGTTTCTTGGCCTCTGTGACACGTCGTTTGCGTTCTTGCTCTTCGTTTCGCCTGAGCATGCTGTTGATCAGCTTATAACCACCGTAGATGCCACCCAATCCTAGCGCCCCGCCAGCCGGAAGCATGTAAGGTTTGGCAGCATACCCCGGGAAAAAACTTCCCTCACCGCCAGTTTGTTGGCCTAAGAAGAATTCTTTGAAGCCCGCTGCCTTCAGCCGCCTACGCTTTTTCAGTGACACGACAACGGGAGATGGTCCGCCGAGTGTCGTTTCCAACTCCGTAGGTTTCTTTGCTATGTCGAGGAGACCTCGTATGCTTCGTGCGCCAGCGCCTATACCCAGACCGCCTAGACCGAGAAGTGCCAGGAGTTTGAGTGCTTCTGGGTTGGCAGGACCACCTACCGATTGAGCCTGTGCTATTTGACCAGGCGTAGGAAAGTTGGCCCCAGCGTACGGATTATCGTTCGCCGTTTTTTCGCTTGTTGACTGGGCCGTAGATTTCATCGAGGACGCTTCTTTCTGGTATTGGGCTTTCATCGAATGTCCCCATCAAAGAGAACGGTTTGATGCCACGCGGTGTCTCGGCGTAGACCTGTATCCACTCGAGAAAAATCACGTAGCATTTCTTGTCGTCATCCCATCTGCGATCACGATCGCGGATGAAATACCAACCGTTAGCAACACGATCGAGGATCTCCTGGTAGCGTTTCTTGTGCTCGGGATCGTTCATGTAGAACGTATCTACAAAAGCGTCACAGAACAGCCGAAGGTTCTCATACTCGTTGTCCGTAAGGTTGGGAGGCTTCTCTCCGCGGAACGGAAAACCTTCTTGACTACCTGGCCAAAAAAGACTGCGTCCTTGATCGTCCTGCCTCTGGTCTATGTACTTGAAAAGACTACCACGCATGACGTCCCCGCCTTATATGAGTCTGGGTCCTCCTAAGCGAGAGACCCTGTGACCTGTCGTTGCCGCCAGGCGTCTGCGGCGGGCGTTAGATTGTGCTTCAGCGGCCAAGCGTCGATACTCTTCTTCGAGTTCTTCCATCTTGGCTTTCTCGATGTCCCAGGTGGGATCTTCTCGCGACTTGGCTAGCAAGTAGCCAGCGCCAGCGCCTATACCCAGCGGTGCACCAACACCCAGCAACAGCGCAGCACCACTCAATCCGCCTAAGGTTTTACCAGCACCCAGCAACAGCGCAGTAGCACTCAATCCGCCTAAGGTTTTACCAGCACCACTCAACAGGCCGCTTAGACCGGTATCGAGTGCTTTCTTGACCAGGGTGTGTGCTTCCTCAGCTGTGAGACCAGCATCAGCGCACTTGAGTAGAAAGCCGACTTTCACAGCTTGCTTGGGCGTCATGATTCCTCCTACAAGATTAGTGCCGCTTGCTTGCGCTCACGACGCAGTTGCTTGAGTACGTTTGGATCGGTGGGATCGCCTTGATCTTTGGCATCTCGGTAACAATCAGCCATGCAGCCTATTGCGCGCGTTAGCGCCGCATGTCTGTCAGCCATACGACGACGCCAGGGATCCGGCATGGTGTACATGCGCTTGGCTTCTCGATTGAGCTGCACCGCGCGCTGCCTGAACTCGTCAGGAACGACGAAATTGGCAGAGCCATCTCTGTTGTCTTCGATGCAGATGCAGCCGCCCAAAGCGTAGAAGATGAGATCGTCGAAAGCGTAACGTGGCCCTTCTTTGATGGTGACAGACATAGTCAACTTCCTTGTAAGGGGCGACCACTGACATTAGGCTCCATCATAACGCCAACGGCCAGCGAGAGAGAAGCTCTCTTGCTGGCCGTAGCAGCCGACGAGCATACAGGAGATCAGGGAAGGAGCCGCGGCATGTGTTCGATCTGTTCAACCTCTAGGAGGTTGGAAGGCCGGTCCCACGAGAATAGACACGGGAAACTTCGGTCTGTCTTGTTGGCGTCCTTACGTACTGCATCGGTATCGTCGATCGGTACTTTTCGTAGATCGTCCATCGACGGTACAGGCTTGGTGTCATCGAGGATGAAGTCGATGCCTGTCTGCTTGGACCAATGCACGATACGTCGAACCGGCACGATCAAGTTGAAGCCTTCACCGGCACCGCGTACGACCATACCGACATACCGGCCGTCTTCCTTCATGACCACGGCACCACCGGATGAACCCGGGAAGGCGGTACACTGTGCCTGATCAAAAGGCTGGCCGAACAGGATACGACCGTGCTGGCTCATGATGCCAAAGGTGATAGATTGCGCGCCGAAGTTACCCAGCAAGCTACCGCAGTGATACAGTTCAACACCGATAGGTGGTAGTTCTTTATCTAGGTAGAACTTCAATGACGCCTTCGGCTTGTAATCGTCATCACGAATGCGCAGTAGTGCGAGATCGTGGCCGTTCTCAGCGTCACTATAGCGGACAACCTCTGCGTCGAGGATCGTCTCGCCGACCTTACGACCATCCTTGATCCGTGTGATCAAAATTTGCATATCAACAAATTCGACGATCGTCTTCTTGGCGCCGCCGACGATGGCTTCACGTTGTGTTCGATTGCCTTCGACGACGTGGGCACAGGTCAGAATCCAGACGCCACCATCCTTTGTGACTTTGAAAGTGCCCGAGCCGGAACCCCGAAGACTGCGAACGGTCGCAGAGGTATCCTGCAAGTACTGCGGGACGCTCTTCACGACAGCTGGCTTAGGGGGTTCCTGTGCTGGGACTAGTGCTGGTAAAACAGCCATCACAAGCACGAGTACGAGAGCAAATCGCCGCATCATCTTACAGATCCTTTCATCGATTGAGAGTGAAAACACAGGCGCTGGGCCACCTGTGCTGGCCGAGGGAGACTGAATCAACGTTCGGAAGCACTCTTGGAGTTCTTGCCGCCACGCTTGCCACGAGGCTTACGAGCCTTTGTGGTCTTGGGTTGACTCTTGGGCTTGATCGTGTTGGACATATAAGTCCTTTCGGTAGAAGAACGTAACTGTCGACTTTGGAGATTATGTTCAACGTCCAAGCCAGAAGCAAGATGAAAAAGAGAAATTTTACTGGAAGACTATAGGCACCACGTTGTTCAGGAAGCCAGCCCACATGCCAGCTCGTTGGAGCGTCTTCTGTGACTCAGGTTTCAACCCGGCAAGGGCGCCTAATGCTTTGCCTACCACCATACCAGACAACCAGCCCGAACCCATTCCTACGCCGATACGCGCAATGTCGGTCGGAGATATAAACGGACTGTTTGCCGATATACCCGCCGCCGTCGTGAGCCCGGTTGTTGCTGCACGTATGTTAGGCGGCGTGAACGGATCTTCCTGTACCAACCGATTGAAAGCGTCTACTGGCAGCCGCGGTAGAAAAGCAGCACCGGCAAAACCAGGTGCAGGATCTCCGGGCAGTTGCCCTATTTGCTGGGCCAGTAGCCCACCAATGGCTCCAAACTGTCCTTCTTTTACACTCGCTTCCTTGAGCCAGAATTGAAGGTCCCTGCGCACTTGTTGCCAATTCAGCTTTGCTGACGCACGGACTTCCCTTCCTAGTTGAGGCTCCCTGACTTGTTCTTCAGGTTGGGGTATTTGATCAGGTTGGAAGGGTAGGTGTTTACCAAAACCACCACGCAGACCCCACCAAAGGCTAGGTAAGCCTAGACCCAACCCACCCAAGATCGCACCGGTACGCCGTAGCTTTTTGGGTTCAAAGTGTTCCTCAGGAAGGAACTGTTCGCCCAGCCAACCTAAGCCGTAGCCCAGACCTGTACCCAACAAACCGCTGGCTAGTGTAGATGCAAGCGTATTGGGCCCTCCCATCCAGTTTGTCAGTGGTCCTTTCTTCCATCCCAGCGCCTGAGTTACAGGCCCTACGACTTCATCAACGTACAAAGCACGTTTGACAAGTACCCATGGTTCTCTGTTGAAGTCCGGTGGTTGTGCGTCTTTGTCTACACAACTGTTAACGGTGTCTATTCCTGACACGCTTTTCAGTGCATTATGCCACTCGACAACCTCGGCTACCTTGGTTCGTGGTGGGAACGATATATAGGCAGCGCGCTTCTCAGGGTTATACCACACACGTTGGGTGGGACCTGGAATAGGTAAGTCTACAGAAAGCTCTCGCACAGTCATCGAGATCGGCAAGGTCTGCCGAGCTATCTTGATGACGAGTTCCGGGACTCCGTCCCAAAGCGCGTTTTCCAATTGTGTATGGAGCTTTTTATCCATTGTGAAGCTCTAGCGAAGTTGGCTTGGAAGCTGTGCAGCTGAACTAGGTTTCTTGCTGGTCAACGGAATACCTGGCGGGGGCGGCACAGGCAAGTCCAGCTCAGGCAGCATGAATGCTTCCGGGGACAATCTCGACTTCCAGCCAGAGGGTAATACTCTACGTGGCGTATGAAAGCGGAAACCCGATTTGTGTGTCAAGCCTACGAGATGTTGATCCTCGGAGTCTACTTTGAAGTCATCCGGATATTTCATTAGTAGCTCTTGTATCAGAGCGTGTTTGGCTTTCCAGTTATGCCGATCAGACTCTGCTTTGAGTTGCTTGAGTTTGGCAATTACCGGTGCTGCTGCAAACTTGGGGCGCTGGTCATACCTACCTGGAAACAGGTACTTGAGAGCCGCTCGGGCTGCTAGTAGGCTCGCTAGACCACCGGCCAAACCACCTCCTACCATACCGGCTGTGCGGTCGTCTGGCATGAGTTTGCCGCCGAGGTAGCCACCGCCCAGTGCGCCTGCACCAGCTAACGCGCCAAGGATGGTATTGCGTATGGGCGTCTTGGACTGGATAGATGCCCCCAATGCGCCGCCGGCGGGAATGAATCCGTAAGGCAAGAGGGCATCTAAGTCAGGATTACCAGTGCGTAGTCTGTCGTTTTGAGGGAACACGATCCTCGGATCTTCGTCTCCCTCACGAAGAGCATGTCTTATCAGGGCTTCGGTCGAGTGTGGCATGGCTAATTATTCGTAATTAGTGACCCTCTACTACTCTACCTAACCGAGCACAGAAGGGGCAGCCGGATAATCTTCGTGCACCCCCAGTAAGGCCGGAGCACGCAAAGCGCCCGAGGGGTGCTTCTCTTGTGCGCGTACCTTGGCTACTCTGCCGAGGTAAGTTTGTGGGTTCTGGAACATGTCTTTACGCAACTCGTCAGAGAACCCTGTACCTACTTCACCCACCACTGGACCCGTAGGAGTGTGACTGTAGCGGAAGCCGCCTATACCTGTACCTTCATATTTGCCCTTGCCCGGGAAGAACTCGCGTATATGTACGTCGTGCTCTTGCAGATACTTGGCCTTACTCGGCTTACCAGTAGGCGGGTGTATGACAATGCCTTCTTGCGTAAGAGGGTGTACGCCCCAGCCAATACGCTGCCATAAGGCCAGTGCTTCTGCAGGAGTCTTGGCCTCCTCAGGTGGATGGAACTTCGCGGGCGGCAGATGAGCCAGTACGGACTCGACCATACGACGCCTTACATCGTACGGTGTTTGCATATCCACGGGCTGCTGCCCTAGCTGCTGTATGTCGAAGACCATTTGCTTGAGTTGAGTACTCTTGGCCTTCTGTTGTTCCAGAGACTTGGCTATTGCAGCATTGAGCAGCCCGCCTAGTGCCTGTGGTGGAATAGTTTTGCCTTCGGGACCTACACCGTAGAGTTCGCCTCGCAGCACTGTTCCTACCAATTCGGGTGGAATCTTGAGTTCTGGTCTACCCCCGAATACACGCTCAGTATGGACGATAGGTCTTCCTGTCTCCTTGGATACACGATAGGACACTACTTCTGCATGATCTCGGTAAAGACGTGTTAAACTAGCAGCACCATCGATTTTAGCTTGGACGGACGTACCCGGCTTGAGGTCTTGAAGGATACTTTCTACCTTCTCAGCCGGTACTGTTGTGTAACGGATCTTGTCGTGAGGGATCGGCTCCGTCTTGGTAGTGTTGATGAGCAACCACTTCTTGTCCTTGGTTTGTTTGAGCATGTATCGCTCAGGATACCGCGGATGCGCCGTGGTGAAATGAACCTCTTCGGGGTTAATCTTGGTTATAAGCACACGGCCTAGATCTTGTCGTTTGACCTGTCCACCGCCGTACTGACCCGAAGGTATCGTACCTTCAAACTCTTTGTAGCCGTGTTCGTGTATAGGTTGCTGTATGGCCAGGTGTTTGACACCGGGAGCAGGTAGACCTTTGCGTACTGCCCAGGAGTACAGACCTGTATCAGGCGTACCAAAACGTACGTCACTGTGAAGCCCGGCCCGCTCGGCCAAATGTTGTTGTACTATCCAATCTACAAGTTTGCCTGGCTGCAAACGTCCAAGATCGCCGTATTCGGTTCTGCTTGGAATGCCAAGTGCACTAGCTTTCTCGGTACCAATTTCTTTGAGCAAGTTGATGAACTCCCTGTTGAGCCCTTCCTTACGTTTGGACATTTCTTTGAGGTAGTCATCAGTTGTACGACGCATGTGTCCGCGGTCCAACCCAAAACTCTCGGCAAGTCTAGCCGTCCACGGCAGGGGCAACTTGCTAGTAAAGCGCTGTACTTCTACGTTGCGTAGTTCCTCGGGCAGGTGTTCGTGGCTGCCAAAACGCAGACCACGGGCAGCGGCTTGTCTACCGCGTGCACTATGCCAGTGAGGATCTAACATCTGGACAAGCTGGACGCCTTTGAAGTTCAAACCCTCAGTACCAGAAGGACCCAGGAGTAGTGTACGGAGCTTGTCTTGATTGAAGTCTTCGATGATCTGCTTCTTTGCACTGTCAGATAATCCTCCGTGAAAGATTGCATGCGGTATGTTTGCCTGGGTGAGCCCCGCTGAATAGGGTATAAGCCCAGCGTCGATGAAGTTCGAGAAGACTAGCGCCTTGTGTCTAGGATCTTGCTGCAACTTGTCCAACAACATCCCATATGCTTTTTGCAGCTTGGTAGATACCTGGAATGCTTTGAGTGGATCTTTCCTTCCCATAAAGGGGTAAGGAGAAATTCCAACTTGTCGCGGTCCAGAGAGAAAGGCACGCGTACGACGCAGCTCTTCCTCGGTCATAGGGTAGTTACGCTGAAGTTTCCAGCGTGTCAACCACGGCAGACGTTCCCACATCGAGCGGTAGAGCTTGGTTTGGTCCGGGCTCATTTCGACTTCGATGTTCTTATGCTGCACCGGTACAGTAGGTTGTCCTGGCGCGTAGTAATCTACCTTACCCTTGAGCAGCTCTTTCAACTCCTCGCGTCGTTGGATGGTAGGTTCGTAGGTCGTAGGCACACCACGCAACCAGCCCAAGAAACCTGGACCTACACGTTGTTGTCCTACGTAACGTTCCGTGAACTCTCGAGGAGTTACGGTCTTGCCGGTTAGTAGCGAGAGCGGTGTAGCCAGATCAGCAGGCGCATTGACGATAGGTGTACCGCTCAACAGGAGCATTTGTCTGGCTTGGGGCGACGCTTTAAGTACTTGTTGAGTAGCTTTGCTTGTCAGATTGCGCAGACGATGAACCTCATCGAGGATGAGCGAACGTTCTGTAAGCGGTGCACCGCGGGCTAGTTCCGAGTATGACAAGAGCTTGGAAGGTACATCGCCGGTAGTAAACTTGGCTTGTTCGGCTTTAATGCTAGGACGTACCGAGGCTGGTGCCGCCACGGCGTAAGGCTCACCAAACTGCTCAGCAGCGGCTAACGCACTTAGCGTTTTACCGCTGCCAAGAGCGTGCATGAGTAGTAATCTATCTGGCCTATTACGTAGACGTTCAGTAATAGCCCGCTGGTGCGGCTGCAAAACAGTATCGGGGCTAAGAACCGCGCGTTTTACACGTTTTGTAGCCACATAACCCCTCACGATTACAACTTTCCTTGTGCGATAGCTTCGTTCTTGACCGCATTTAACAGATCGGTCATCAGCGTGGCTAACGCAGGATTAACGAGAGCGCCACTAAGATATACGGCGTCATTTATGCTCAATCCAGCCAAGCAATTGAGTGGTTTGGTGAAGAGATTGCGTACAGCACTAATAATGGGCGGAATTGGCATGATAGGTTAGTCCTCGTGTTCGTTCGCAATTACGTATTGCGGCCAAAATAAATGTCCCATCAAAAAACCGAATGCAAATGCGAGTATGGGTTTATGTAACGCCCAACTAAGAAGTACATCGCTTATAGTACCGCTAGTACCGGCGATTACATAAGCGGCTATATCCCAAGTAAGTAAACCCAAAACAACCAAGCAAATCACAACTACAGAAATACGTCGTATCATGTTAGTCAGGTATAGCTAACGTTCCGCTGAACGTATGAAGCGGATCCGCCGCGGCTAGCGCCGTAGTATCCCAGACAGCGTTAGCGACTTGTATTCGTGTCGTCATGGCCAGGACTTCGGCCTTCTTTGTTTCATATGCGTTTTGAATAGCGAAGCCCCAATTGATTACCGCCTGGATATAGGCAGCCCTATTCAGTTTCGGCGGGATAACGTTGTTGGCAGCTATCAACAACGCTGCAAAGCCATCGCGTGTAATCGTATTGTAGCGCGACTCAATCAGCTGGCCTGCTTGTATGGCGAACTGCGTGATCTTGGCCGTCATCTCTCCGGGTAGGAGCGAAGCGTCAACGGCGGCTTTCTCGGCTGCACCCATCTCGCTGACAACATCACCAACGATCTTCCAGTATTCTACCGGCACACCCGCTACGGCTGAGAGATCTGGATTGATGATCCAGTCCGCCACCGGATAGTCAGGCGTGTGGACACCGTCAATTTTTTCCTTGGTTGTTCGATGTAGGACTACAGCCATGACAAATCCTTTACGGTAGAAAGACCATAACGATGCTGAGCAGGTTGAAGTTACCTACCAGTGTATCGCTGGCGTGAGCACCGTTTCGCACCACTTCCCATAGCGTATCTTGTCCGCCTATTAAACCTAGAGCCGCATATGAGAATGTAAGCGTGTATAGCTGAAAGAAAGCATTTGCCGGAATAGCCAGTGTGTTGGAATTAGGGCCTACCCATGCGGGTATGGCTGCATTTATCGGTACCCTGCGACTATAGACATTCCAGACTACGGCTTTAGGTGTAGCTGGTGCCGTACGAGCCCTACCGACAACGTGCATCTGTACGGTCGATAGACCAGTTGGTGGTTTCATCAAGAAACCAGCGCCACGAATTAGACTATCATCGAAACTGCGTATCGACAATGCTCCGTTATTTTGATCGGACATAACGGCAGCGTTGCCGTTGACAATCCAGTCGGGATCAGTAGCGTTTAATAGTACCGGAGAAGCCAACTGGACAACTGACGGACTATCACCGCCGATGTTGCTTTTTAACCAGTCGCAGATCTCCTGAACGTTATCGCTTGCCGTGAGAGGAAGGGCGATCGTATCGTCGTAGAAGACGTCGATGGCGTCGGGAATAAGTTGCAAACCCATGACTTACCCTTCTTTAATCGTGAACGAATCACCTATATTGGTGCCAATGATATGGAGTTCCTCGGTAGAAAGGAATGAGCTTTCCATAACAAACGAGCCCTTGTTCGGCAACAAGATGGATGGTTGATCTTGGACGGCCGGGCCAGCACCGAACACTATCCAGAGATCAAAACCCGGGCCTGCATTGTTCTGAATGAATATGTACTTGCGATCGAGGTTAGCTGGGACTGCCGACTGACTAACGTTAGCCGCAGTAATAGTACCCGAATGGTCGGCAAGTACACCACGCGAAGGCTCTATGACGACAACACTACCACCCCCACCTCCAGGTCCCGGTGGTGCTAGTGCAACAAGAGGAATTTTCCAGTCCTCGCCGCCGAGCGAAGTATGTACCGCAACCTGCGGCTCACCTGCGTTAAAAGCTACATAGGGCAACGACATCGAAATTCTCCTCGGTTAGGTCGATTCGCAGGCTAGCGCCAGCAGTTTCTCGACTTGTTGGAATGCAGCTTTCTTCATGGCCTTGTGTGTTTGCTTCTCGATTGAACGCCACGGACCTTTAGCATTCACCGCACGATCGTCAATATAGACGTCAGCCTGAATCTTCTTGTCGCTGACTCCCGGAGGTTGGTGTGGATTCTCGTTGATGTAATCGTAGGTAAGTTCGTTCTCATCGAGCCACTTCTTCACTTTATCCTTGGCACCACGACACGTATAGATAACTATCTTGTAGCCCTTCTCTTTGAAGTTCTCTAACGACTTACGTGCGCCAGGACGTAGCTGTCCGAAGTGATCTTCGCCATTCCAGCCGTCATACTCGGCGATTGTACCATCAAGATCCACGGCTACGACCTTCTCGTGAGCGCCGTCTTTTTCTAGCTCCTTGAGTTTTGTGTTGAAGCGAGTATCCGGCTCGTCGTCAGCTAGCCCTCCGGGTAGTTGATCTACCGTCCGATCCTCCGCCTTCTTCGCCGCCGTTTCCGCCGCAGGAGTAACGAAAGCATTGCAGCATCCTTTCGCATGAACTTTTTCATCCAAAGCGAAGTAATCGGGATACTGTTCGTTGAGCTGTTCAAATAGCTCACAATATCCACCCTTTTTAGTATCAAAGTAGGCACAGTTCTCGCAACGAACAGCGCCGTTATAAAGCCCGGACTCTTCTGGCTTTACAAGTACTTTCTCGTTTCCGTGTTCTTCCGGTCGTGGCACACCGTGCATGTATAAATTACACGAAGCTGTGGCTGGTACCTTGCGCTCTGGTCCGTGTATGAGACACGTTTGATATTGGGGGCCCGTCCACATCGTACAAGTAGCACACTGTGCAAACTTGTCCTGCTTACCCTTGGGGTCCATATAAACAAACGCCTGGCGATCCAATTTGGCTGCTGGCGTTTTATGCCCGATTACGGGTAACGGAATGCGTTTTTCTTCCGTATCTGCTTTCTTAGCAATGACTTGGGTCGTTACAGACGTGAACTGTACACCCCCAGGCTTGTCTGTAGGTAGGTGTCCTTCTTCGATTGAGTAGCCGTCACCATTCTCCTTGGACAACACATGAGCGATGTCTTGGTAGTTTATTGTCAGCTCGTCGCCGGGATCGATCGGTTGTTTTGCCTT
>Ga0247727_10016136_pt1 | contig 12117 bp, 7 predicted proteins | sample WisWelCaveWW1625_FD_202498 | JGI IMG/M metagenome (GOLD analysis project Ga0247727, IMG submission 202498) | Biofilm microbial communities from Wishing Well Cave, Virginia, United States - WW16-25 | ecosystem: Environmental > Aquatic > Deep subsurface > Groundwater > Cave microbial mat | place...
CTTTTGTGTAACTGCTTCGAAGTAACGCTTGCCCTTTTCCGGCGTGGCGGCTTTCGGATTGCCGACCCCCGTATCGTTGGTGACGCGCTGCCAATCGCGTTGCGTCCACGCCCAACCTTCACGAAAGGCGCGCACGTTGAATTTTTTTGCTGAACCGTCGCCGGCTTCGGAAAGGGGCAATACGAGTTCCGGCACGAGGAATTGCATCAAGCTCGTCTCCATTTCTCCGGCATGATCGCCGGCATCACTAAAAAATTCTGCGAGATTCAAACAGCGATACCAGTCGAGCGTGCAAATCAGCAAATCATATTTGGGTGACAACTCGCGAATGATTTGCCGGAAGTCATTGCCGCCGTGGCCATTCAGCACCAACAATTTGGGAATACGCTGGCGAGAGAGTGCGGCGGCGATATCGTTGAGCACGGCCAGTTGCGTGCTCGGATTCATGTTCAGCGTTAATGTGATGTCGAGCTGTCCGGTGTTCACGCCGAAGGGAACTGTTGGCAGAACGATCACGCGCGCGCCTTGTTCCCAGGCGAGACGAGCCGCTTCCACTGCGATGCGTTCGCTCTCGATAATATCCGTCGCATAAGGCAGATGATAATTGTGCGCTTCAGTCGCGCCCCAGGGCAAGATCGCGACTTCATACGCGGCATCTTTGATTGTTTTCCAGGTTGATTCCGTCAGGACATAAGGTCTGGTCATGGTATTTCACGACAGCATCGGATTTGATTAATTCCTTTCGTTGGCATTTTCGGCTTCACCGCCAGCGCCGGTAACTTGAGATAGTCAACCAATTCATTGGAACCTTCGATCAACAACACCTCACGATCAGCTTTAACATTCGCAAAACGATCAACACGTCCATTTAGCCAGTACGCGATCAGCGAGTCAGCTTGCGTTGCCGGCCCCAGACCAAACGCGGCGACTTTTTCGGAGCTGGCAAGGAAGCTCGAGCCGGTGCGGATGCGGCGTTCCATACGCAATGAATCAACGATGGCGACGACACGCGTCCCAACGCCGTCGCGATTATTCTGACGGCCTTGAACATGCACGTGCAGAAAATGAGGGCCGTTATTTAATTCATTTCGCCACAGATGAACCGGCCCGCCGTTTTCAGTAACGAGAATATCAAGATCGCCGTCGTGATCATAATCGGCATACGCGGCGCCGCGACCGACGAGGGGTTGCGCTAGAACGCCGCCAATGTCTGGCGCGGCGTCGGCAAAAATTCCGTCGCCGTTATTGGCAAAAAGATGCGGCGGCTCCCGATACGTGATGCCATCCTGTGTGATCGCAATATCTTCTTGCACGTGCCCATTGGCGGCAAACAGATCGAGATCGCCGTCGAGATCGAAGTCGAACAAGAACAAACCGAACGTCAGCGTCAAAAGACTCGGCCGACCGATTTTGGAGGAGGCGGCGCGATCGGTAAACAGATCGTTGCCGAGGTAGCGAAAAACGGCGATCATCTCTTTGGAGAAATTGCCGACGAAGATGGTTTCTGCTCCGGTCTGATCGACAACGCCGGCATCGATGCCCATGCCGGCGCGAGCCCGGCCATTCTCGTCATACGCGACGCCGCTCGTCGCCGCGATTTCGGAAAATGTTCCATTGCCGTTATTCTTATACAGCAAATTGCGCTGCGTATCGTTGGCAACCGTCAAATCCGGCCAGCCGTCGCGGTTGTAATCGAATTCGGTCATGCCCAGAGTTTTTCCCGGTGCGGCCCCGAATCCGGCCGCCTCGGTTCGATCCGTGAAGGTGCCGTTGCCGTTGTTGTGATAAAAACGAGCCGGAATACCTTTGTAGAGTTCCGGCGTGCAATAACTTTTCGTCTTGCCATCGAGCGTGCACCACAAATCTTTTTCCGGCGACCATTCGACGTAGTTGCCGGCGTAGAGATCGAGCCAGCCGTCGCGATCGGCGTCAAAGAAAATCGCCGAGCTGCTCCAAACCGGCTCACCCGCCACGCCGGCAGTTTTTCCAATCTCGGTAAATTTGCCGCCATCGTTGCGAAAGAGCATATTTTCATACAACGTGGTGAAATAAAAATCCTGATCGCCGTCGTTATCGAAATCGGCGGCGGCGATACCGAAGCCGTAAGCCGAAAGATCGCCCAGGCCCGCTTCATTGGTGACATTCGTAAAAGTTCCATCGCCGTTGTTGCGGTAAAGCCAAAGGCCGTGGACTTTTTTCTCTTGCTCTTTTGGCCAAACACCGCCACCGACGAGCAAAATATCCATCCAACCATCGCCGTTGTAATCGATGAATCCGCCGCCGGCGCCCATGGATTCGGGAAACCATTTGTCACCGGCCGCGCCGGTGACGTGCCGAAATTCGCCGAGTCCAGCGGAAGTTGCCATCTCGGTAAAACCGAATGTCGCCGCATTGGCGCCATTGGATTTTGCTTGCGGTTGTTCATTGGTTTTCGGGTTATTACAACCGAATCCAACGACAATGAGAAAAAATATGAACAAGTGAAAAACGTGGCTTAAAGCAAGTCGAGGAGGTTTGCGAGGCATGATGCTTTGAGACGAATTGTTAAAAAACAACCAATAGTATTTGTTGGAATAATCTTACGAAAAAAACACCTCAAAAACAAGCTTGACTTTTCAGTTCGCTTCATTCATACTATTCAAACAAAATGGGCAAGCAAGTTAGTTGCCTTCTATCGTATAGGCCAACGCGATGAAATATCTTTGCGTTGATACGCCGGCTTAAAGATAGATTAGTTTCTGAAAAGGCAAGAAAATCTGGCAAAGTCGTTTGGTTGGTTTGGATGGCGCAGGAAGGCGAGGCAACAATTCTCCACAAAAAGAAAAAATTTTATGCCACATTGCCGCTTTGACAGGACAAAGATTTTGTAAAGAAAAGCCGCAACAGCTCAGGTGCCGTCATTTCAAGCGCAACTTTATCAACGAATGACTATTTACTTTTTGCCACTTGCGCCCGCAGAGTTTCCCAATCATTGATTTCCATTAAATGTGTCAAAAGTGTCCGAAGTTGCTCCGGATCATTTAGAGTAAGAAGCGCTGCTTGAATATCATCTGGAACCAAACCAAGCTTTTGTGAAAGCAGCAAAAGCAGGGCATCAGCTAAACCTTTCGCCAGGCCTTCCTCTAAACCTTTCGCCAAGCCTTCCTCTAAACCTTTCGCCAAGCCTTTATTATGACTCGTTTCCCATACGGCGTAGGCGTCCCAAGAGTGCTTGAGGTTAAGATCATAGAGACGTCTTTCCTTAGGCGTTAAGTTCGCCAACTCGGCGACCCAAAAAGCTTTTTGAAAAATTTTGTCATTCTTGAATATCTCAGGAATTTCATCAAAATCGGAGGAATGTTTCAAAAAATAGAGCCACTTGTTTAGATGACGATCTAAACTGTATTCGGGCTTGCCTGGGTCAAACAACGGAAGTTCGACTGTGACGAATTTGAGCTTGTCGTAGAAGGAGGCATGCGGCGGTTGATCGTTTCGAATGCTATGGCAATTTACGGCAGTCGTGCTGCCTTCCAAGTCATAGCCTAAAATAGCGACACAATAAATCGCTTTAAGCTCGTAGTTCCAGCCGGACCTAGGCACTATAATTGGCGCTTCCTCCAACTCCACCTCTTCTTTGCCATAGGTGACGGTTGCGGCCTCGCGTATGCGCATGATTTCAGTTGAGGGCGAAGAATAATAACGCCTGCCGCCTTTCTTGGCTTGATCCGCAATTGGAAAGGTGGCGTAATAAACCAGGCGATCTTGAATGTAGGCAATTTGGCTCTTTTGCATTTCGATAAGATACTGATTGCCTTTGGCGTCATGGCCGGAGAAATCGAAAATGCCGGCGCGTTTATCGCTGGTTTCCGGAAGTTGCGCCGGATTTGAAAAACTCAAGTCGACCAAAGATGAATTGAGCTCCAACACATCGTTGAGAAAGCTCATCGTGAGATCGGCATTCTCCTCATCACCAAAGAGCTTCTTGAAGCCAAAATCAGTGGTTACATCCATAAACCGAAACCCAGCCGCCGCCGAAATCGGAAAAGACGTAGACATAAAGCACCCGCATAGACTTAATAATAAACGCGACCTCACCTGAAGACAGAGAGTGTCCAAGACAAGAATTGATAGTGAAACATAATAAATATAAAAAGAAATTTTTAAATTCAAAATCCTTTTCTGCATTACTTCATGGAACCACTTGCAGTCTTCGGAAGCGGCGGCGCGCCGGATGAAAGCATTTCATACAATGAAGTTTTCGGTTGGGATGAGCCTGGTTTCGGATTGAGCGGCCACAGCAAATGTACGTGAATCGGCTGCGCCTCATTATTTGCCGCGGGATGGCGCTGTTTGAATACCGCCGTCACAGCCATGGCGTCTTCATCGTCTTTGTGATACTCGTACAACTGGCGCGCGGCCGCCAATTCTTCCTCGCGGCCCAAAGCGCCGAGCGTCAACATGCGATTGTAGAGTCCGCCGAGGTCTTCCGGATCGATGGCGAGCACGCGTTCGATCCATTGCAGTGCGGCCTCGTAGCGGCCGGAGAGATATTCGATGCGGCCCATATCGAGCAGCAAGACGCGATCTTTCGGATAGGATTCAGCGACTTTTCTCCACTCGGCGAGCGCCTGATCGTATTCGCCCAGCCGCTTGTAAACCGCGCCGCGAAAATAGGCGGTTTTCAAATAGCCCGGCCGGCGTTGTTCGGCTTCCTGCAAAATTGCAATGGCGCGATCAACCTGACCTTCGGCGATGAAGACGCGGCCCTGATTGATCGGCCCTTCGGGGTTTTTCGGCGCGAGCGCCGTCACTTTTTGAAAAGCCTCGAGCGCGCCTTTCGTATCGCCTTCGAGGAAAAGGCCGATGCCGTAATCGTTCCAACGTTCCCACAATGGGCGATGGGAAGCGGGCACAACGCCAACCTGCCGCGACGCTTTGGCCATCGCGATAATCGGCTGCACGGGCAATTCTTGCGGTTTATCTTCAAACACGAAATGATTGTACTCTTGCATGAATTTGCGATAATTCAGCGTTGCTTCCAATTCAGTGATGGCAACACCGGCCGGAACTTTGAAACGATAATGCACCGTGCGAGCGGCGCCCGGCCCGATCACATTCGCGTAAATCGTCGCCACCCAATTTTGCACGTCGCGTTTGTCGATTAGTTGGCTTTCGCGGCTCACCAGCTTCGCTCGGAAGAAATGCGCCGTCGAATCGGCGAGACCTTCTGCATCCAGCAAACCGGAGGCGAGCACGGTTTTTCCGTTTTTATCTTTCGCGCGCAATTCAATCCAGGGCTCGTTGGAATCGTTGGTGCCGTCGGGGAAAATGTGGCCGACTTTGCGGTTGCGGCTGACGACGTTTAATTTCACCATGTCGCCTGCCTGGAGAACCGGCATGGCCTCGTCGGGGCCGTAAGTTTTGCCATTCACTTCGAGATTGAACAGATCGAGGGTCACGATGGAATCTTGCAAAACTTTTTGCACGGCGAGTTGCTGTTCTTTATAATTATTGAGCATCGGCAAAGTCGAGTTCGCCGTGGCAAAGCGATGGCTGCGCACGAGGCCGTTGTCATTGCCCTCGTCGTTGGAAGGCACGAGCGGCATGTGACAGGCGATGCAGTCTTTGGCTTGCGGCGGCAAATAGAACGAGCGCACGATGTTGCCGGAAGCGCCGCTGTTGTGCCAGTTGTCATATTGATTTTGCCCGCGCTTCCAGCGATAATCATTCACTTCCGGCGGAATGCCGACTTTGTGGCAGGTGCCGCAGAATTCTCCGGTGCGATGCATCGCCGGTTTCAACATGGCGCGGCGATGCGGCTCGGGTTTGGATTTCACCAGTTTGGTGAAAATCCATCGGCCGATTTTGCTCTGCGAACGCGCGAAAGGATATTCATCCGGCGTCGCCATGACGACGCGGCCATTGCCTTTGATATCGCGCAAGCCTTCGATGGCGTGGCACGAGAGACAGGTGATGCCGGCCTGGCCGGTGGGATGTTCCATGTCGATCGAGTCCGGATCTTGCATGCGTCCGGTGAAAAGCACCAGCGGATCGTGGCACGAAGCGCACCAACGCGCCGGGGCGGCGCCTTTTTCGGAAACCATCAGCTCGACGGTTTTGCGATAATAAGGATTATTAAAAGAGGAAAAATGATGCACCGATTCGTTCCACTGGTTATAAATATCCGGATGGCAGCCGGCCTGGCCGCACGTCTCGGAGCGCGCCAGATCATCGTCTTTCAGAAAATTTTTATGCGCCAACGCGGCCTGGCCCGGCGCAAAGTTTTTTTGCACTTTTTCCGCCACAAACGCCGGCCGGCGATTATCCTGCCAGACGCCGATAAAAAATAAAATCGAAACCGCCACTCCGGCCAGTATGGTGAGGCTCAACGGATGCCGCAGCATGTTTTGCAGGCCCCCTCGCCACTGTGCCGGCCATTCAAGAAAATGATAGCGGACGCCTCGTTTCAACGAAACGTGCGTGATAAAACCGAGAACGGTGGTGAGCGTTGAGGCAATGTGCAGCCACAGCGTCCATTTGAGCGAAGCGCCCTTGACGACCAGCGCAAAGCCGGTGACGAGCAAAATGCCGAGAGAAAGCGCGGTAAACAAACCCGCCGCCGTGGCGCTGCGATTGCGCAATATCGGCATTTTGAAAATATGCAGCGTGATGAAAACCAACATTGGCGCCACCAGCAGCGTCCCCAGCACGACGTGTGAAAGCACCATGATCATATAAGTGGCGGCGGTCGAACGGTCGAACAGCAGCAGCAGCAAACTGTTGATGAGCAGAATAACAAAACTGCCGAGGAGAATGCTGACGAGAAGCTGCTGTGATCTGGGCAGGCGGGTATAGCTCGAATGCATCATGGCTGACGATGATTTTTCAACATGACACAGCAATTTACCAAAGGAACCCTTTGGCGCAATGGATTCGACGAATCAAAAATTCACGTGTGGGAATTGACAAAAAAATTTTATCAGTGTGTTTTGATCCGCTAATAATCTAACATAATGTTTACAAAAAAGCAACGTCCAAAACATTTACCTGTCATTTCGAGTTATTTCTGGTCAGGATAGGCGAATAAATAACTCCCGGAGCCCACTTCCACGACCACCGCCGCGCCGTTTTGCCGCGCACTCAAAACACCTGCGGCCTGGTTGAGCGGCTGTTTGCTTTCCATCACTTTTTCCAGTTGGGCAGTGGGCAATCGCACCGTTGCCCGCGTGTTAGCTGGAATGCCAACCGCCAGACTGAAACGACCTTCTGCGATTTGCCAGGCCGACTCAATCTTGCCGTACATCGACAGCAGACTCGCGCGCGCATAAGTGAGATTGCCGCCGGGTTGCGGTTGAATCAGAATATGTTTATAACCGGGCCGTTCCGGATCGATTTCAATGCCGGCGACGACGCGGTACAACCATTCGCCGATGGCGCCATAAGCATAATGATTGAACGAATTCATCCCGGCATCCTGAAAGGCGCCGTCCGGCTTGATGCCATCCCATCGCTCCCAAATCGTGGTAGCGCCCATTTTCACCGGATACAACCACGACGGATAAGTTTCCTGCAGCAACAACGCGTAGGCGGCCTCCAGGTGCCCGTTGTGGCTGAGTGAATGGCAAAGATGCGGCGTGCCCAAAAAACCGGTAGTGAGATGGTTCTTGAATACATTCACCTCATTCGCCAAACGTTCGGCGGCGGCGGCGGGCTTTTCGCTCGGCAATAAATCAAAAGCCAGCGCCAGCGCATAAGCGGTTTGCGTGTTCGAGGCCAGGCGCCCATTCGCCGTGACGTATTCCTGTTGGAAAGCTGGCTTGATTTTTTCCAACAACGCCGAATATTTCGCCGCGTCATCTTTTTTCCCGAGCACTCTGGCGGTCTTCAGCAGCAGACCGGTCGAACAGGCAAAAAATGCCGTCGCGATCAAGTCTTTGTCGGTTGTCGCTCCGGGATAATCAGGATTGCTGGTGCTGTAAGCGAGCCAATCGCCGAAATGAAAGCCTTGATTGTAAATGTAATCTTCGCCGGCTTGCTCGCGCATATATTCCACCCAGGCTTTCATGCTCTCATACTGATTCTCCAGAATTCGCCGGTCGCCATAACACAGATACATCGTCCACGGAATAATCGTCGCGGCATCGGCCCATCCTGTGGAACCGCCGCCGGTTTCCTGGCCGCGCCTCAACACGTCCGGAATGACAAACGGAACGCTGCCATTTTGCTTTTGATCTGCCGCCAAATCTTTGAGCCATTTGGTGAAGAAGCCCGCCACCTCAAAGTTGAAAGCCGCCGTCCGGCAAAAAGCCTGTGCATCTCCGGTCCAACCCAGCCGTTCATCGCGTTGCGGGCAGTCAGTCGGCACCTCGAGAAAATTACCCTTTTGCCCCCATTGAATGTTGCGCTGCAACTGATTGATCAATGGATGCGAGCATTCGAAACTGCCGGCCGGCGTCATGTCGGAGTGAATCACGATGCCGGTCAAATTTTCCAATTTCGGCTCGCCGGGAAAACCTTCAACGCGCACGTAGCGAAATCCCTGAAACGTGAAATGCGGCTCATAAACTTCAAGGCCGCCTCCTTTTAAAGTATATTGAATTTTCTGTTCGGCTTTTCTGAGATTCTCGCCGTAGAAATTGCCGTCTTTGTTCAAGACTTCGGCGTGGCGCAGCGTCACCGTCGCGCCGGCCTGGCCTTGAACTTTGAGGCGAACCCAACCGACCAGATTTTGACCGAGGTCAAAAACAATCTCACCCGCAGGTGTTTTGATGACGGCGACGGGCTTGATCTCCTGAATTTTTCGCACCGCCGGACCAGCCGAAGCAATGAGAATCGTTTTGCCGGGCTCGACGATTTTTACGCCGGCCCAGTCGGTGTCATTGAAATTCGGCTCGCTCCATCCTTGCTTTTCCAGGCGCGCGTCATAAATTTCGCCGTTGTAAATATCCGAGCTCAAAATCGGGCCGGTGGAAGCTTTCCAGCTTGCGTCCGTCGTGATGATTTGCGTGCCGCCATTTTCATAAACAAGGTGAAGTTGCAGCAGCAGCGCCAGCTTATCGCCATAAACATTCCGTCGCATGTCCCAGGTCAGATGCCCGCGATACCAGCCGTCTCCGAGGATGACGCCGATGGCATTTTTTCCGGGCCGCAGTTGAGAGGTGACCTCATAAGCTTGGTACTGCAGCCGAGTGTCATAACTCGTCCAGCCGGGCGTGAAGACTTGATCGCCGATGCGCTGGCCATTCAATTCCATCTCGTACACGCCGAGGCATGTCGCATAAACCCGCGCGGATTTGATTGCTCCTTGAATTGAAAATTCCTTTCGAAGCAAGGGACAGGGTTGTGGTTTGGTGAGGTCTTCCGCCATGTCGGGTTGAATCCACGCCGCCGGCCAATCCGAGGGCTGAAGCAATCCCATTTCCCAGAAAGCCGGCGCGCTCCACGCGGAGGGTTTATCATCGCCCTCCCACACACGAACTTGCCAGTAGAAACGCTGCCGCGATGGCAAGGCCGGCCCCTGATAGACGACATGAATCGACTGATCCGAAACCACCTTGCCCGTATTCCAAATGTCGTTTTGTCCGAGGTCCGAAGTCGTTGCAGCAACCCGAATTTGATAAGCCTTTTGCACCACGCCACGTTCCGCTGAAACGATTTGCCAACTCAAACGCGGCTGCGGCTCATCAATGCCCATGGGATTGACTTTGTATTCGACGCGGAGGTTTTCGAGCTTGAGGGAGGAAATGTTTTGTAGCATAATCGCATTGACATTGGCTTATTGATTCGCTATAAGGCTCACCTTTGAAAATATTCGACCTTCATAAAACCCCAATTAGACACATTAAAAATTAGGCAATTATTCGTTGAATGTCAATCCCCTGAATAGAGGGAAGTCGGACCTGGTCAGGGAATTCTCCTAAACTTGAAAAATCTTCGTGACCAAGTCCGACTTCGCCCGCAATTTTTATTTGCGAATCACCGCTCCAAACTTCTCCCGCACTTCCCGCAACGCCGCGAGTATTGCCTCACGGCCTTCTTCAATCTCCAACGCCTGAAAAAGTTGCAACAGCCACTCGCGGTAGCGCGCCAGTCTGGGTTCGGTGCTGATGAAATGTTTCGTGCCCTCGAATGACCAACCGACCTGGAACGTATCGGATTGGGCGGCGATGTTCTGCTGCAAGGTTTCTAATGCTGCCGGAACCTGCTGCGTTTTGTTCTGCGCCAGCGCGTTGGCAATTTGAATTAATGACAATTTTCTTCTGTAATTTTTCACTAATTTTTTCGAGTATCTCGCGTTCGGCAACGGTGTCCAAATCGGTGTTTTGTGGAATCAATACCAACATGCGGATAGGAACAGGGCAGGCGATGGCGCGCAGCGGTTGGGTCAAATTAAGATAACGACTCAGCGGCGTCTCCACCGAAGCGGCGAGAAAAAAACGGCGTTCGGGTGTTGACGAATTTATCATTCCCACCGAAACGCTTTGATCGCGATGAATAACGTGATCACGGACCAGACGGCGAGGCCGAGAAGCTGAGGGAGCACCTCGGTCAAGGTTGCTCCTTCAATGGCAATGCTGAGAAAGACGACACCGCCGAGCAGTGCCACAGTCATCATGTTGAAGAGGCTGCCGATAAAATGCAAATGGAAGAACAGCACGCCGGCGCCCACCATGATCAGCACCTGCATCATCAAAACGAGCAGGCGCGTGCTCACTTGCGCAAAAATAAAATCGTCGGTCATTTGCTTTACTCTGGATACAGGCAACAAACTAAAGAATAAAAAGGGCTCAAAGCTTAACGAACGTTCTGCACGCAGCGGAAACCAATAAAGTTGCTCCGGGATGTCGGAGGGCGCCCGCGGCGAGTGGCGCACCGCATGTGGTACTCAGCGAAATACCACGACCCGCCGCGAAACACCCGATGAGTACCCGTGGCCGGGCCTTGAGGATTGCGCGATGGACTGTTTTTGTAAAATAATTTTTTTCATAGCCTTTATCTCCATTATTATTTCTCTGCAATGACGCATACCGTTCGGCTTGTGCACGATACTTATTTCTCAAACAATCGGCGAGACGCTAAATGAACGCACGTACCGACATCACGAAGAAAAATCCGTAGAACAGCGCCATCACCACTAAAAGCGCCCGGCGCCATATCGGTGGCCGCAGCTCTCGCGGCAGCAGCCGCGTGTTGAGGTAGAGCAAATGCAGTGACGCGACGATGAAGATAAATCCTGCGACGTTCGCGCCGAGCTGCAAGAGCACGATGGGCTGGGCGAGACGCAGCGCGATCATGCCCCAGATAACAACGGCGCCGAGCACGGCGTAATATACGGCGCGCACGTCACCGCCACGCCAGCTCCGCACTCGGCGGCTGCCGGTCCACAGCATGTCCGCAACGGCCCGCACCAATCCTTCCATGTTATCTAACTGCGTCTTGAACAAAATCCACGCGCCGAGAAACGCGATGGCGCCGGCGATCATCGGCCCGGCTTGCGCTCCGGCGTTGTATGCGAGCGCTGCGGCGATTCCCAAACCGCGAATATCGCTGCCGGGCGGAATGAACGTCACGTAGAGCAATGCCGGCAATACCATGCCCAGAATCGCTCCGATAAAAAATACGCCCCACTGATCGGCGCGAATGATTCGCCACCACCCGCGCCACCTCTGCATCGCGCCAGCATCGGGAGTGAATATGAAACCGCTGTGCGCGAGATTCACTTTGTGGCCGCCAACTGCAGCGGGAATGTAGCCCGCGTGCTGTGCCATGCCGTAGCCCTTGTCGCGGGCCCAGTTCGTCAGTGTAATGTTGCCGGCGCCGCCGTATCCGGAGAACGCCACCAGTGCCGCGAGCAGGAAAAAGTCTGCCCCTTCAGGAAGAAACATGAACCCCGGTTTTGTCGTGTCGAATCCGGCGAACCCGGCCGCGCTGGCGAGCCAGGTTTGTGCCGGTACAAACATCGCAGCTAAAACAAAAAAGCCGCTGAGAATGCAGACGACGAGCACCCAGTTGATCGGGTAAGTTCAGGCGGTTGCCCGCCCAAACTCCCCTAAGAACCGTACATGATAGTTTCCCATCATACGGCTCAAGCACTTCAAAGGCATCGCCTTTTGGGGATGCCCAGCAACTCCACTTCAA
>Ga0247727_10016137_pt1 | contig 12117 bp, 10 predicted proteins | sample WisWelCaveWW1625_FD_202498 | JGI IMG/M metagenome (GOLD analysis project Ga0247727, IMG submission 202498) | Biofilm microbial communities from Wishing Well Cave, Virginia, United States - WW16-25 | ecosystem: Environmental > Aquatic > Deep subsurface > Groundwater > Cave microbial mat | place...
TTCCGATAGCATGTAGGAAGGCAGAAGATCAAGCTGCCGGTAATAATTGTTCGGATCGTTCGGTAGTAACACACGCAGGCGATCGCGAATGGTGATCCCAGGAGTCACGATCAAAAATGTATCGCCGAAACGGGCATCTTGAGGATTGGCAAGTTTGTTCAGCGTGTGCCAAGCGATGAGCATGGCCATCACCAGGGTCTTGCCGCTGCCGGTGGCCATTTTGAATGCAATGCGAAAAAGCAATGGATTGGATTCTTCGTTGGCGCGACGCAACTCGTTCTCGATCCAAGCATCGCCGTATTTGTTTGCTACTTCAGCCAGATAGATGGCGGTTTCCATCGCCTCGATTTGGCAGAAGAACAATTTTCGCTCGCGGTCAATCTGTTTCCAATATTTCAACAACTGGTCGGTGGTCTTGGAAATACCGACATATCCGCCTTGTCTCCAGCGGTCAACACGCTCGCGAATCTGATTGATGAACTTGTTTTCTTCAACGCGATCTTGCGTCCATTCGGTGTCGAAAGAGAGTTGCCGGCCTTTTTTCTTGGGCCGGGCAATGGGAATGAAGTAAGAACTGACTCGCCTTCTCTCGACGATCTCATTGGTTATGCCTTCGTCGGAAAAACGAAAATGGCGCTTCGGCTCCTCGAAGGAAGAATTAAGAATGGGATTTTCGATGACGACTTGTTTCATTGCCTATTTCCAATCCTTGAATCAAGCAAAAACCAACTCCACAATAATACGATGATGAGCAATACAGATCGTGATCACATGATCGCGGAATCAGATTCGTAAGGAGGGACGAAACTTACCAAGAACATACACCCAATGATTATTTTGTGCGGGGAGATACTTGTTCATTCCCACAAAATGCCGCCTTGTTGCATTCACAAAATGCAACAAGGCGGCAATACGCTCATTCTTCTCACTTCTTCCCAGGCGTCAGCCACAGAATTTTCACCTCCCCGGAAACTTGATCAAACTCGCGGTCGCCGGTAACGAGTCGGGCATTCTTTTGTCTGGCAAGGGCGGCGGCAAAACAATCGGCAAAAGACATCTTACAGCTCGATCTAAAACGCGCTGCTTCACGCGCCAGGCTCCACTCGACAGGTTCCATTTGAATACCCAGCGATCTAAGCTCGGCAATCGTGCGATCAGCTTCAGCCGCAGACGCCGACTTGGCCAACAGATACCACACTTCGCCGGCATTGACCAGGCTCATCAGCAGCGGGAGGTTGCGTTCACGAGCATCGGCGATCATGTCCGCCACTTTCGTGCCCGACGGTTCATCTTCCAAATAAGCCATGATCGCCCATGAATCGAAAACCAGCGCTTGGGGTTTTGGGGCCATCAAAGCTCCCGTTCGCGTTTTTTCTCGGCCATGAGCGCCTTTAACAACCCCTTGCCTTTGAACTTACCGCGCAAGCCGTGTATGTATTCGCGGGTGATCGGCTGAAGAATTATTCTGTTCGCCTTCTCATCCACATCGATCTGAAGCCGGGTTCCCGCGGTGATCCCAAGTTTTTTTCTTACCGAAGAGGGAATCACAATCTGGCCTTTTGAGGTCGTCGTCGTTTCCATGATGGGTGCTCCTTTTGTTGGAAATATAACCGACCAGATAATGTAAGTCAAGGTATTATTGGCTTACGGCCTCCTGAATTTCAGTCAAGCTTCGGATTGTGTGATATTTTTGATTTTATCAAAAATCGGGGCGGGTTGATTCACAAAACAAGAGGGCGGCAAAATCTCACCGCCCTCAATTATCAGAATGAAGCTCCCGATTACTTCTTCTCCGCTGCCGCTTTCAACTCCGCGAGGTATTTCATCATCGAGGCTTTCGCTGTTGCGGCAGTGTCTTTGTCGAGCGGCACGTCGAGGTTGTCGCTGTACTGGTCGGCGGCAGTCACCGTCGTGCCCGTCCTTTTCGCCTCCAATTTGAATTTCACTTGACAGAGGTAGCTGCCGTCATCGGGCACATGGGCCAAGCGCAGTTCTTTATCCTTCGCGGCATAAATGACTACCGACTTGCCGGGATTACCCCATTCATCTTTGTAGGAAATCGACGCGCCGATCATTGCCAACGACTTGACGCCGGTCGCGCCCTTCCAGCCGGGATACCACGATTGTATCTTGCCACCATCGGTGAGAGCGGCCCACACTTGTGCTGGCGTGGCCTTCACTTCCATCGTGCCGGTGAAAGTCATCAGCGCCATTTTGGAGACGGTGACGCTTTGGCCAAAAGCAACCGTGACAATGCCGAACAGCAAAATGGAGATCAACAAAAATCTTCGCATAAGCTACCTCCTTCGTTAAGAAGTTATATTATTTATTTTCAGAAAAAATCTCACGCAAAGTCGCGAAGGGCGCAAAGAATACGCAGAGAAGAGAAAAGTTTAAAGATAATTGTTCATTGTCAGCTTTGCGCTTCCTTTGCGGCTCTGCGTCTTTGCGTGAATGCTTTTGATCACTCGCCAATAATTTTCACTAAAACTCGTTTCTTTCTTCTCCCGTCAAACTCGCCGTAAAAAATCTGTTCCCATGGGCCGAAGTCGAGCTTACCTTTGGTGATGGCAACCACTACTTCGCGTCCCATCACTTGGCGCTTGAGATGGGCGTCGGCGTTGTCTTCGCCGGTGCGGTTATGGCGGTACTTCGATGTCGGCTCATGAGGGGCAAGTTGTTCCAGCCATTCTTCATAATCAGCGAGCAACCCGCTCTCGGCGTCGTTGATAAAAACGCTGGCGGTGATGTGCATGGCGTTCACAAGAACCAGACCTTCCTGCACGCCACTTTTTTTCACCAGCTCTTCCACCTGCGGGGTGATGTTCACAAAATCCCGGCGGTGCGGAGTGTTGAACCAAAGGTATTCCGTCAAGGATTTCATGCGTAGCCCTTTCGATAGAAATAGGAAATTCCGGATCAATGAATTGGTGGAGTATTGGATTACTGGAGCATTGGATTGCTGGAATAACCAATCTGCTACAACGCACTAATCCAATAATCCATCTATCCAACAATCCAACAATCCAGTACTCCATTATTTCAAGTTGTGCTAAAATGCACAGAACATAGCTCATTTTCAAGCATAAATTGTTTTTCCAAGTGCGCAGCGGTTGTCCATTGAGCGTAGTTTATGGTACGTTTCGCGCAGCAAATCGCATGAAATGCGTTCCAGGCGTCGTAACATCGGAGCGTGTTTGACCAACTTTCCCAAGGAAGGGAAGCGGCTCACGAGAGGGAACGTGCCTACATCTCAATAAGCCCCACTTGCAAGGATTGCAATTGTCGAGTTTCATCAGAAAACATCCTTGAGAGATTATGCATCAGCAATCCTGTCCGCTCATCCGCAACCTTTGGCTTCTCCTTCTTCTCTCATTAACGACTATCGCTTCTGCGCAAGTATCCTGGATTCGCCATGACATCACCGGCAATCTGCGCGGCGGCTATGGGCTGCACGCCGTGGACATCAACAAAGACGGCAGAATGGATTTCCTTTCGGCCAGCCGCGATGGAATCCGATCGTGGCGAAACGGCGGCAGCGGTTTCGGCGGCAGCTCGATCGGCGGCTTGGAAGGCGCATGGTCGGCTTTCGGCGCAGACGTAGACGGCGACGGCGACATCGATGTGGCGGGCGCTTCGCCGCATCCGAACGAGCAAAAAATGCTGCTCTGGCTCAGCGGCGGCGGAGGCGTAAAAGATTTTCCGCTTCTCGAGGCTGAAGACGTTTGCGCCGCAGATTTGGACGGCGATGGAATTATGGAAATCATCGGCGTTTCGTGGGCCGAGAATCTTCCTGACCCTGGCAATGATTTGGTTTATTTCAAAGATTATCTCACCGGCCCCGGCACGCAGGTCATGATCGATCCCAATCTCAGCGGCGCGCATTCGGTGACCGCGGCTGATTTTGATAAGGACGGTGACATCGATCTCGTGGCCAGCGGCGACGGTCGCATCAACGCCTATCGCAACGACGGGCGCGGCACGTTCGCCTCTCCCAAGCAACTTTCCACAAACGGCGCGCTGTGCGTCAACGCTTACGACGTCGATGGCGACGGCAATCTCGATTTCGTCAGCCAGGAGCGCAACCCGCCAAATCAAAACGTCTATTGGTGGAGAGGCAACGGGTCGTTGGGATTTTCGAAGAATCTTGTCAGCACGCAGATCGGCGAAAGCTGGGCGGTTCATGCCGGCGATGTCGACGGCGACGGCAACATGGATATCACTGCCTCGTCGCAGGACAAACGAACGATTCGCGCCTACATCAATGACGGTTCGCAACAGTTCACCGAAATGACCGTGGTGGAAAATTTTGGCGATGCTGCCGGCGTGCGTTACGCCATTCCCCTGGATGTTGACGGCGACGGCGACGCCGATATCATCGGCACGACGCCTTCGGGGGAGCTGGCTTGGTTTGAATCGATCACCACGCCGAACATCCAAGTCACCGCGCCGAACGGCGACGAAACCTGGGCGGTCGGCGGCACGAAAGAAATTACCTGGACCGCGGTCAACGGCATTACTAATGTCAATATCGATTTCTCCACCACCAGCGGGACAACATGGCAGCCGGTGGCGAGCAATTTACCCAGCAGCGGCAGTTATTCATGGCTCATCCCCAACGCTGTCTCGAATTCATGCAGGGTTCGCGTCAGCGATGCATCAAACGCACTTATTAAAGATGTGAGCGACGTTAACTTTGCGATCGTTGCGCCGGAGTTTCGCATCATTTCACCGAACGGCAACGAGAACTGGTATGTGGGCACAACGAGGACGATCTCATGGAATGATAATCAAGGCATCATTTCGCAGGTCAAGATCGAGCTTTCGACGGACGGCGGCACGACGTGGGAGATCATCCACACGAATGCCAACAACAACGGCAGCTACCGGTGGACGATTCCGAATAGCCCGTCGGACTTTTGCCGAATAAGAATTTCCGATGCAGCCGACGGCGATCCGGTTGACATCAGCGACGCACATTTCAGCATTCTCGGTCCGAAGCTGACGATGACCTCGCCGAACGGCGGCGAAAGCTGGGAGAGTAGCATTTCAAAAAACATTACGTGGACGACCGCCGGCGCCGTTGATAATGTGAAGCTGGAGTTTTCTGCAGACGACGGCGTTCTCTGGCAAACCCTCGCGGCAAATTTATCGAACACCGGCAGCTTCGCGTGGGCGGTTCCTGATACAAATTCCAGCTTGTGCTTTATTAGAGTTTCAGATGCTTCCGACCCAACGCGTTTTGACATAAGCAACAATGCTTTTACGATAAGCGATCCTTTTATCTCCGTGACTTTCCCGAACGGCGACGAAACCTTGCTGCTCGGCGGATCACAAAATATCACCTGGACTTCTGCCGGTGAGATCAGTCAAGTGAAAATCGAGTTGTCACGAAACGGCGGCAACACCTGGACGACGCTCGCAGCTAGCACGTCGAACGATGGCGCGCATCCGTGGACGATTTCCGGCTCGGCGTCTGACAACTGCCTGTTGCGCATCTCCGATGCGAGCGACGGAACGCCGGTGGATGTCAGCGACGCTACTTTCGCGGTTGGCACAATAGCCATCACCGTGAATACGCCGAATGGCGGCGAAACTTTGTTCATCGGCAACTCACAGAACATTGCATGGAGCTCGGCGGGTTCGATCAACCAAGTGAAAATCGAGCTGTCGCGAAACGGCGGCGGCGCATGGGAAGTATTGGCCGCAAGCACCGCGAATGATGGCTCAACGAACTGGACGGTGTCCGGCGAAGCCTCGAACAATTGTTTATTGCGAATTTCCGATGCAGCGGATGGCGATCCGGTCGATGTGAGCAATGCGCCATTTGCGATCAGCGCCATTGCGATTACCGTGATCACGCCGAACGGCGGGGAAAGTTTGTATGATACGAGCGAGTATGAGATTCAATGGACAACGACCGGGCCGGTCACCAATGTCAACCTGGAATATTCTCTTGACAACGGTTCAAGCTGGCAGATCATTGCTGCGAACATCACGAATACCGGTTCGTATTTGTGGCCCGTGCCTGACTCGCTCTCTGCTGCGTGTCTCGTCCGCGTCGCCGATGAGAACGACGGAAGCCCGCAAGATGCGAGCGACAATACTTTTCGCATCGTTCGATTGATCCGAAACGAAGCGCCGGTTGCCGTGTTTGGAGGACCATATTCCTCGCCGCGATATGTGCCGATCCTTTTCAATGCAGCGCAATCTTCCGATGCCGATGGCGACTCATTAACTTTTGTTTGGGAGTTTGGCGATGGCGAAACCGGCAGCGGCATCGAAGTAACTCACGTCTACACGAACGTGCAAAATTATACTGCGAAGCTTACGGTGAGTGACGGCAAAGGCGGCGCTTCGATTACCATTACAGAGGTTGAGATTTATAATCGCCCACCAACTGCCGTGGCTGCCGGTCCGGCTTATGCATTGGTGGATAGTATTCTGAGCTTCGACGCCGGCGCCTCCACCGATCCCGACGGCGACAGCTTGACCTATGTCTGGAATTTTGGCGACAGCTCGGCGCTGCACATTGGCGGGCCGCATGCGAGCCACGCTTATAGCGACTCCGGAAATTATGAAGTCATTCTGCACGTTCAGGATAATTTCGGCGGCAGCGCTTACGATACGACGACAGTGCTCGTCACCGATAATCTCAGGCCGATTGTGGATATTCGCGCCAGCGAGGTGAGTGTGATCGGCATTTGCGCCGACAGTTATACGATCGGCTTGACCATCGATCAGGCTTATGATGCAGATGGATCAATCGTGAGTTATGAATGGGACTTCGGCGACGGTAGCCCGCTTAGCAATAGCCCATCTTCACTCTCTCATATTTTTTCCGTGCCCGGGACATACACTGTGAAACTGATGGTGATTGATAATGATGGGGCAATAGGGAGGGATTCGGTAAAGATTTTTCTGAATCATGATTATGCGCCCTTTGCCTCGTTCACCATATCGAAAGACACGGTACTCGTCAACAGCATCGTTAATTTTAACGCAAGCGCTTCTCAGGATCATGAAGGCTCCATCGTCAGTTATGCATGGAATTTTGGCGATGGCGCGAGCGAAACATCGAATCAATCGGCGACTTTCCATATCTATCAAACCTTGGGCGTTTTTCAAGCGATCTTGATGGTGACCGATGTCTGCGGCAACACGACGACGATCTCTCGGGCGCTTCACGTCGTCTTAACGACCGGCATCGCGGATGGAAAAAACAATCCTACAGATTTTGGGCTGGCGCAGAATTATCCGAACCCGATTGCTTTGTCCGGCGAAGGAGTTTCCAATACCCGTATCAACTTCAACCTGCCCACAGCCACAGAAATACGGCTGTCGATTTACAACATTTTCGGGCAACTGGTGCGAACGCTCGTTCAGGGGCGACAAAGCGCCGGGCAGTACATGGCAGAATGGAATTTGCGCAACGAAAACGGCCAACCGGTTGGCGCCGGAATCTATTTCTATCAATTGCAAACGAGCGGACAAACAGCAACGAAAAAATTAATCGTCACAAAGTGAGGCGGAGCATTTCGAACGTGGACACGACGATCTGCAAAATCTGCAGCAAGGCTCTCGACGAGAACGAGCACAAAATATTTATTGCATCAGACGCCTTCCCTTCAAACCATCGGCTCGCGGCGTATTGCAACAAGGCCCTGCATTTGGATTGCATCGCCAAATGGCCGTTCCGCATCGAGTTTTCTTCGGCGTCCTACGACATACGGGTGGAGCAATACGTCAACTCCGGCTGGTTCATCATCGCGCAACAGGAGGATTGGTTTGTAGGATTTATTCCTCCAGGGCCGGAAATGGCGCCGCCCGAAGGCATGGAGGATCTTGTCGAAGTTCGGGTGCGAGACTGGCCGCTTGTCTTATACGGCCATGCTGAAAAGTGGGGCGAGTTTTTGCAACGGGGCTGGCAGAATTTCGAGCCGCCGCTGCGCGGCAAGGCGCTCATTCGCGCCGCCAAGGCAGTGCGAGAAGTTCAGCAAGTGCTTCCCGATACAAACACCATCGTCGAGGCGATCAACGAAAGATTGAAAGCAGATAAAACGGAGAACATGGTGACCACTGAGGAACAGGGACAACTTTAGCAGATCAAGACACGGCTCTCTCATCGTAACCATTCTCCCTACTTTCCATCTTCATCATCTCAGAAATTGTCACGAAACGATAATTCTGCGAGCAAAGATTTTCCGCGATGCGTTCCACGGCCCAAACCGTTTGGCTGCGATCGACACGGCGCGTGTTGCCGCCGTCGTGCAAAATGATGATGCTGCCCGGACGAATCCGTTGCATAACGCGTCGGAAAATTTTTTCTCGCCCCGGCAAATTCGGATCGCGCGGATAAACGTCGCCGATCACCGTCGTGTAACCGCAGCCTTCGATCAAATCAATCACGCGGCGCGAGAACAAACCCATCGGCGGGCGCAACAATCGCGGTGGGCGGCCGGTTATTTCGCGAATGATTTGATCGGCATGACGAATCTCTTCTATCACTGCCTGATCGAGTAACGCGGGAAGAATGCGATGGTTGAGCGTGTGGTTGGCAATTTCGTGAGGGCCAGCGGCGAGACGCTGCGCCAGCGCAGGTTCACGCCGCACATGTCGGCCAACGAGAAAAAAAGTTGCCGGAATTTTATGGCGGTCGAGAATATCAAGGATCGCCGGAGTGAACTCAGGGTGCGGCCCGTCATCAAAAGATAGCGCGACAACACGCTCTGGGGTATCGACCCTCCACAGAATCCGCGACGACCACAATTCCCCAAAGCGTTCGAGCGCAATAGTGTGGCTCATATCTCCAATCACAGACTGCCAGCGATATCCATCCCACCAGCCGGTGGTTTTAGACAGTATCGTTTTTTCGGCCACGTCGTCGACTCCGAAATATAATCGATTAGTCTGTTCCAAGTGAAATCATTGCACAAAGAGCAAAGCAAAGGAGCATCGGATTACACGGATTACGCAGATTTAATCCGTGTAATCAGAGAAATCCGTTGCTGCTGTTTGGTTTCGGGTTGGGAATCCCATCTGAGATGTTTGCAACACACCCGCTCGACGCTTGGCGAGCATCGACAAATACTCGTCGCGCACTTGATTCATCGCCGCGATCAGCGATTTGCGCTGCCGGCGCATTTTTATGACCAGATGCTTGTTGGTAAAAAGGAGAAATGAAAAGCTGATGCGCTGGCGATATTTGCGCATGAGCTGCATATAAGCCAGCGCAAAAAATCCGCTCAAAGGCAGGCTGATGCCATACAACGTTGCCCACGGCCACGACACGAATTGGGCGACAAAAACAATTTGCGCGGCAAAGAAGAAAACAAACGCCAGGCCGCCGCCGATGAGCAGCGCCGTAAGAATCTTCGTGCGTTCATGCAAAAACATGCGCGCAAAACCTTCACTGATGAGATAGGGAATTACATTATTTATCGCGCCATAAAGAGCAAGCGGCAAACCGAGCAAGCCCATGCCAATCACTCGAACCATATCGCGGGTGATCGTTGCTTTGCTGTCGCCGTCACGCAACACCGCGTCGCGCAGTCTTAACTTATCGAGCTTGCGGCGATATTCGGTGATGCGTTCGCGCATTTCAGCCACAAGCTCGGGACGATGATCCTGATAATACTGCACGCACTCGGCAATTTTTTGGGTGATGACGAATTCCTCGACCGTCGATTTCGAAGCGTCGGTTGATTTCAATTCATCTCGATAGAGAAACTCAATCTCGCGTACAAAACGATCCAGCTCGTCTTCACGGATGTTGACGGTGAGCGCTTCGAGGCGCGCTTGAATTTCATCGGTCAGCGCGCGTACGCCGTCGCTGGGGTCATCGGCGTACTTCGTGAATAATTTCACCAGCGGCACCGGCTCGCCGAAATTGACTAACACTCGGCTCCTAAAACGCGAGCGTGAGAAAAAATGCAACCCCACCGGCAGCAGGTTGACACAGAGATCATAGCCGTTGCGCGCTTCTGTCTCTAGCAGAATGCGCGCTGCGCCGGTTTTGACCTTCTTTACTTTGCGCAGCATGTCGCTCGTGCCTTCCGGGAAAATACCGATGGCCTCGCCGGCTTCGAGTCGTTCGTAGCAGGCGGCAAAAGCGTTCACGTTCTGATCCATCTTGTCGGGATCATCGGAGCGGCGATGCACAGGAATAACGCCGCAATTGGTGAGAAACCACGCCATCGGCTTCCAGCGAAACAAACCGGCGTGGGCGAGATAATTCACTTTGCGTTTGGTGACCGCGCCGAGCAGCAGCGCGTCCATGATCGAGTTGGGATGATTGGCGACGAAAAGCACCGGCCCGCGCGTTGGAACATTACCAGCATGGCGCAATTCTATTTTTTGAAAAAAAATTCGCAAGCCAAAGCGCACAATGGCACCGGTGAGGCGATAGAGAAGAGGCTTTTTATCTGGAGGGAAATAGCGCTCGTCGTTGGACATGGGTTATTTCTATTCTATTTCCGAGGCTTGCGTTTTTGCCATTGCTGCTTTGCTGCATCAAAAAACTCGTCAACACTTTGTCCATCGAATAGGCGCTCTTGGAGTTTCAGATAATCTTCTTGACCCTTGCTGACTTGTGCAAGAAAACGGTAGGCATTGAGTGCGCCCAGTTTCTTGTGCAAAATAAGAATGGCTTCGTGCCGCAGCTTCTCGGGAGTATATTTTTTTTCAGTGGCCATTTTGATGCTCCATGATATTGACGAATTCTACAGGTCCCATAACTTTTATGAGCAGCCCAAGCCTGTAGGCTCTTCTCAGGAATTTGTCATCGCAGGTGAGCAAGTAGTCACAGCCGGAAAATTCCGCGCAGGCCAAATGTAAAGCATCTCAGCTTCTGATTTTCTTTTTCTCGAACTGTTTTGCCCTCTCGCGAATTCTCTCTGTCGGCTCTATTAGATATGAAGCTTTTTGTGCAAGGAGCATTGCGGCAGCTTTTCGCTCGGGATTAGGGTTCTGGCCGTTCTCATACTCCAAAATGAATGACCAACAAAGTTGATATTTACCTTCTGAGACACTCGCAAGAATCAAATCTATAGCCCCGTTTCCAATCAAACTCGCGATAAGCTTTGATCGTCGAAGCCCCGCTTGAATATACTCATATCGAAATAAATCCACAGGCTCTTTTTCATCGCGCTCGCACCAAAATTTTCATCACCTGCTCATGTAAAAACCCATTCGTCGCTATCGCATTGCTTCCATGAATCGTCGCAACGCCGTCCCATGTTGTAAATCGCCCTCCCGCTTCTTCGAGAATCGACAAGAGCGGGCCGTTGTCCCAGACTGCCATTTTCGGATCGATCATGATCTCGGCGCGACCGGTGGCTACCAGCGCGTGGCCGTAAGCATCTCCCCAGGTGCGTTGCAGTTTTGTTTTCTTGAAGAGTTCTTGTAAAGTATCGATGCCCGCGACTTCTGCGAGCATGCCGAAGTCGCTGCACATCAAACGCGCGTCAGCGAGAGTTTTCGTCGTCGAGACATGCGCGCGGCTGCCGTTCCAATAGCACCCGTGACCGCGACTCGCCCAAAGCATCTCGCCGAGCGCCGGAAAATTCATCACGCCGATCAACGCTTGCCCCTCATGCTCATAAGCGAGCAAGACAGCATAAAGCGGCACGCCGCAGATAAATGACTTCGTGCCATCAATCGGATCGATGATCCATTGTCCGCTTTTGCCCGTGGTCAACCCGCCTTCTTCGCCGAGTATGGCATCATCGGGAAAATGCGCGGCGAGCGTTTCGCGAATGGCAGCCTCAGCGCGGCGGTCGGCAATGGTCACCGGCGAGCCATCGGCTTTGTCTTCCACGGCGACGTTGTTTTGAAAATGAGCGAGGGTGATCTTCCCGGCCTGGCGGCAGGCATCGATGGCGACTTCAAGGCGATGCTGGAGATTAAGCGCAGCGTCCATAAAAATACCCCGATTTTGCAATTGTCTTTTCCAGTATTACAACGTCACAGGATCAACAGCATCGAGGATAATCGGGGTTTGATTTTTTGATATTCACAATTCAGGGAATAAAAAACCCCTCCGGTCTTCCCACAACCGAGCGGCGGGTTTCCCCGCGCCGGTGAGAGGAGCCTACGCCAAGCGCCAGCTCCACGAGG
>Ga0247727_10016138_pt1 | contig 12117 bp, 5 predicted proteins | sample WisWelCaveWW1625_FD_202498 | JGI IMG/M metagenome (GOLD analysis project Ga0247727, IMG submission 202498) | Biofilm microbial communities from Wishing Well Cave, Virginia, United States - WW16-25 | ecosystem: Environmental > Aquatic > Deep subsurface > Groundwater > Cave microbial mat | place...
CCTTTTGCGCTATCCTGCTCCCTGCTGGTAACCATTTGGGTGACCTCCTTGGGGTTGGTGGGCGAAGCCTGGGTGCTCCGCCAACCTTAGTTGTACCCCATGTTTCCGGGGTCCCCAAATGGTTCCTGGAATCTTAGTCGCAACTCGACCTAGCTCCACCGCGCATAGGTCAGCTACTACACTAAGGTCTAGCGGATCACTTCCAGGGGCCGCAGGTCGACGGCCCCGGTCGCTTTCCACACGTCGGTTCCGACTACGGCGTCGTCCGGGGCGCCGGCAACGCGCGCCTGCTGCTCGTCCAGAAAATAGTAGTTACTGCCGGCTCGCGCGGTGTATTTGTTTCCTTGGGCATCATTCAATCGAACCTGGCCGGACAAAACGTCGCCGGCAGCGGCAGCCCGGCGGTCGGCGGCGGCCGTCCGCTCTTCATACATCTGCTGACCCAATTGCGACTGGAAAGCGAGATAGCGGCGCACCATTTCGGTATCGCGCGTGCCGGCCGCTCGATTCGCCATCACCCATGGCATATTCCACTGCATGGAACCGCTGATGCGGCCGATCACCCCAGCCAGCGTCCCATCCATTTCCGCTGGGCCGACATAGCCGCTGATCTCTTGCGTGTAGTTTCCCACCATCAGATCTTGCGCCGGCGAGTACAGCATCAGCGTATTGGCCATGAAGGTTCCAGTGACGGGCACTCCGCCGCGGGTCCCGGCGAAGGTCACTTCGCCCGTCGCGTTGCGGAACTTCGAGGGACCCCCGATACTGGCCAGCCGGTCTGCCGCCGCGGTTAGATCGGGTCGCGGCCGCCGACTGGTGATACGCAAGCCTTGCACGCCCAATTCGCCGGCCACCACCCTCTGCACGTACCCTTCGGCAACCTGCTCGCCGGTTCGGTAAGGACACCACTCTTTGCCTGCCCCCGGGGACTGGTTCATGAACTGCCGTCCATTGGGACCCGGAACGGTGCACCCGTTCAGGCGTGCGTCTCCCAAAACGATAGACGAGCGAGCGTCCGGACTGGTCAGGCGAAACCCCGACCGCACATCGTTGTTGGAGACGCGGACAACGCCTCCTTCCACCCGCCAACCGGCCGGCTTCACCGACACGAAGGCGCCTTCGCTGGCCTCGCGCCAGGGCTCCAGGGGGAGGCTCGCAGTACTGGAGGGCCGCGCGGCGGTGGAACTCCCACCGCCGTACTGGAAGCTGCGGAGAATGGCGAGCAGGGTATTTCGCTCGGTCGCGAACTGAGCCGCTGGGGCGGCGAGACAGTAGAGCATACCGGAGCGGGCGCCGGTGTCGGCGCACAGGACGGCGCCCCGGCTTTGGCCGTTTTGGAAGTAGAAATCAGCCAGCGCCAACCCCGGGCGCACCACGCGCACGTTCAGATCTTTGACGTTGGGAAAGGCCACCCAGCCGCTGCTAAGATTCTTGCGCAGCGAAATGGCACATGGCTCCGTCTGGGCCAGCAGCGGAGCGATCATCACCCACTCGGCCGGGTTCGGCGCGGAGGCCCTGACCTCTCCCGCGTTGAACTTCTTCGCTGTCCAACCGGGTGGCAAGCTCAATTGAAATCCGCCGGGGTCCTGATAAACGGCCGGAGGACGCTGCGAAATCGCCTGATCCACGAGCAGCGCGGAAGCAAGGAGGATGGTCCGTACCCGCATAACCGTCAGTGTAGCACGCGCGCTGCGCCCGCGCGTGATGAGATCCAGGACCTGATCCAGAAGGCAGAGCGGTATCTGCGCTCCGCCGAGGTCCTGCGGCAGATCGAGGATCTGGATTCGGCAGCTTCGTCGAGCGAGGACCCGCAAGTTTCTCGGCCAGCGCCCTCCCTGACGGTCACGCCCCGGCTGCAGCAGGAACGCCGTTCGCTGGGTGTTGCGGCAAACCCCTGACTGCCCGGCGACCGCAAGCCCGGGTGCAGAAGGAGGGGCCAAAAGCGCTCAAGAGATATCTGCGCTTCGCCAAGGAGGGACGGCTGCCGCCGGAAAGCGCTGCTCCTCTCGAGGAATCGGAGTCGCCCTTCGAGGCAGCCGTGTGGGAGGCGTTGCGCTCGAAGGGGCTGGAAGTGGATCGTCAGGTGGGCGCGTCCCGATACCGCATCGACCTTGCTATCAAGGATCCGGAGCAGCCCGGCCGCTACTAGAGACGGCATGACGCGCTCTGCGTATATAGTTGCGGCCGCGCTCGCTGCCAAACAGAAGCGGCCAACGACGCGAGACCCGGTCGGCCGAGAAGATGCAGCCGGGCCGACAGGTCGAGCCTGACCGAGGGAATCAGTAGAGGAACTTGAGGCCGAACTGCAGGTTGCGCGGGCGGCCGGCGCCGCCGATGCGGGCGAAGTTGGGATTGCCGAGCTGCCCGTTGGGAACCCCGAAGGCGGGCGTGTTGAACAGGTTGAACGCCTCCCAGCGGAACTGCAGCCGCCACCCTTCCCGCAGGCGGAAGGATTTGTAAACGGCAAAGTCGAAGTTCACCACGCCGGGGGCCTCAATCAGATTCCTGGCCGCGCTGCCGAAGGTGAACGGATCATTGCGCGCGAACGCGGCGGGGTCAAACCAGCGGTCGAGCGAGCGCTGGTCCTTACCCAGCCGCCAGTCGCGCAATACGTTGGGCCGGTCCGGGCCGCCGGTGTTGGAGGGGTTGCCCTGCACGGTCAGGCTGACCAGCCGTCCGCTGGAAAGGGTGTGAATGCCAGCGACGGACCAGCCGCCCAACAGCGTCTCGGCCAGCGGCGGCATGGCCGCCAGGTAGCGGCGCCCGCCTCCGAAGGGCAGGTCGTAGACGTAGCTGACGACGAAGCGGCGCCCGTGGTGCTCGTCGGCCAGGGCGCGCTCCGCCCTGAGGTTCCGGGGATCCTGCGGCAGGATGCTGGATACGCCGCCCGACCCGGCGGCCCCCCGGGAGTCGGCGATGGTCTTCGACCAGATGTAGGAGCTCAGCAGGCTCAGCCCGCGCGAGAGCCGCTTCTCGACGCGGGTCTGCAGCGAGTGAAAGTTCGTGTTGCCGTTCCACTCGTGACGGAACGTGCCGGCCAGCGGGCCGATTACGACGTTGTCGCGGGGCGCCAGCACGGAGCGGTAGCGGCGCCGGTTGTTGATGTTGCCCATTCCGGGAAGGGCATAATTCCCCTCCGTGCGGCGCATCAGCTTGTGCGCCACGTTGCCGTAATAGCCGACCTCGACCAGGGTGTCGGCGGGCAGCTCGCGCTGGATGGAAAAGCTCCACTGCTGGGCATAGGGCAGCCGCCCGTCGCGCTGGTAGGAGGAGGTCTGGATGTCGCGGGCGTTCTGCGGGCTGACCGCCTGGGGAGGCAAGCCCTGGCGCAGCAGGATGGTCGGCGTGATGCGGTCGGTGGTGATGATGGCCTTGTAGAGAAAGGGCGGGTTGGTTTCCAGATACTCGGCCCCGCCGAAGGGCTCGTAGTTGGCGTGGTAGACGCCGTAGCCGCCGCGGATCGCCGTTCCCCGCCGGGCCTGCCAGGCAAAGCCGAAGCGGGGGCCGAAGTTGTTGGCGTCGGTTCGCAGGGTGGCGCGGCCGAACCGGGAGCCGCTCTCGGCCAGCACCAGGCTCGGACTGGCTGGGTTGGTGTCGATGTCGAAGTTGGCCCAGCCGTTCCGGGTCTCGACAAAAGGAAGATGCAACTCCCAGCGCAGGCCCAGGTTCAGGGTAAACCGCGGGGTCAGGCGCCACTCGTCCTGGATGTAGAAATCGTAGTGCGGGGCGCGCTGATTGAAGTAGGCGAAGCTGGAGACCTGGCCCTGGAACGGGGTCCCCAGGAGCAGGTCGGCGATGGGGCTGCCTTCCCGGACGGTGACCGGGTGGCGAGTGAACCCGGCGTCGAAGTCGAACACCCCGAGCGCCTGCTGCGGGTTGGTGAGGTAGCCCTGCAGCCAACTGAAGTTGATGCCGAACTTGACGGTGTGCTTGCCGCGGATCCAGGTTGCGTCGCTGATGAGCTGGCGGATTTGGGAATCGATGAGATTGGGGGTTGTGGCGCCCAGTCCCACGGCCGTGAAGCCGGAGGGGCTGAACAGCGCCATGCCGGCGACGGAAGTGTTCACCCCGGTCAGACCCAGCTCCTGGTTGAGGTTTGTGTCGACGGGCGGCAGGGTGGCGGTAAAGATCCTGTTCCAGCCCGCCTTGGTGGCCAGGATCAGGGTCGGAGAAAAAATGTGGTTGTGGCCCACTACGAAGTTGCGGCCATCGGTCTGGAAGTTGTTGGCGTTGCCGCCGCCGTAAGCGGGCGCCGGGAGGTTGGCTGACCCGGGCTCCTTGTCGCGCTGGAAGCTGAAACGGCCGTAAAGGTTGTCGCGCGGGCTGAAAGTGTGGTCGATCTTCGCGTCCCAGCGGTCGCGGTCTTCCTGGTTCGGCGGGTTGAACAGGAAGTTCTGGCTCAGGCCGGGCTTGTTGGGCGCCGGATACCGCGAGGCCACGCGGACGCCCACCACATCCAAGCGAGACGCGGGAATCAGGTTGCCGGCGAAGGCCTGCCGCTGGCGCGTGGCGGCGTCATAGGTGTCCGGGTCATAGACGCGGTTGGGCAGGATTTCGGAGAAGTCCCCCTGCACCTGGCGCGGCGTGGGGATCGTGTTGTTGACGGTGGCGGACTCCCGGATCCGGGTGCCTTCATAGTCGCCGAAGAAGAACGTGCGGTCCCGCCGGATGGGCCCGCCGGCCGAGGCGCCATACTGGTTGCGCTTGAAGGGCGGTCGGGGCTGGTCCGGTCGGTCGAAGAAGTTTTTGGCGTCCAGCGCTTCATTGCGCAAGAAGTCGAAGACCGTGCCGTGAAGCTGGTTGCCGCCGGATTTGAGGGTCACGTTGACGACCGCGCCGGTGGCCTTGCCGTACTCGGCGGAGTAGGAGTTGGTCATGACCTTGAACTCGGCGATGGCATCGACGGCCGGCTTGACCGTTTCGGCCTGACGGCCCTGGTGGGCGATCTGGTAGTTGTTGTTGTCCAGGCCGTCGAGCAGGTAGTTGTTCTGGGTGGCCCGCATGCCGCTGCCGCTGAAGCCGCCGACGCGGGCGCCAGGGGCGGTTTCGCCAGCGCCGGCGGAAAGCAGGGCGAGCTGGATGTAGTCGCGGCCGTTCAGCGGCAGGTCGACCATCTTCTGGTTGTCGATGACCTGCCCCTGCGCCGCCTCGTTGGTGGTCAGCAGGGGCGCGTCGGCGCTGACGGAAACCTCCTGGGTGACGGCGCCGACCTCAAGCTCCATGTTGACGACCGCGGTTTCCTGGATCTGGAGCGCGATGCCGTCGCGCACCACCCGCTTGAACCCGCCCCGCTCGGCCTGAACGCGGTAGCGGCCGATGCGCAGGGGGACGGATTCATAGCGCCCGTGCGCGTCGCTTACGGCGGGGTAGCGGAGGTTGGTGTCGATGTTGGTGATGGTGATCTTGGCCCCCGGGATGACAGCCCCCGACTGATCGGTCACGGTCCCGGTGATGCGCGCCGTATCCACCTGGGCGGGAAGCCCGGCAGTCCCGAGCAAAACACCCCCGAGCAAAACCACGACCGCCGCCGTCAACGATTGTCGGACTCTGAACTCCATGTTCCACCCCTCCGGAAAGGCATCCTTCCCGCTAAGAACAGTGTAATCTTTCTCCGGCAAGCTGTCAGCCCCCTTGGGTCGCTGGCCGGCAATAGGAGCAACGCCGATGCGCCACCGCTGAAGTTCTTGTTGTTGGTCCCGCTCAGGCCGGCCCGGGTGGCCGATGCCGCCATAGCGGTGCGCGCCACGGAGGGCAAGGTTCAGCACCTGCGCCGCTTCGAGCGGGAGATGCAGTCATCAGCACCCGAGTCAACGAGCGCTGCGAGGTCAACGAAGCGCTGCTCGTGTGATAGGCGAATGGGAATCAGAGGCCGCAGGACGCTCGTCCGTTGCGGGTGAGCAGGGTCCCGAGGAAGAGCAGGACCGCCGCCGTCAACGCTTGTCGGACTCTGAATTCCATGTTCCACATACTGCGTCGCGGGCACTCGTGTCGCTCTTGACTCCATCGTGCACTCGTTCCGGGGGGGCAGCTCACCACCGACGATCCAGACCGAGTATCCCTTGCTGAAGCTCTCCCAGATCTACGGCGCGATCGCCTACTACCTGGACCACCAGGCGACGGTCGATCCGTAAGCCGGCAGGATTGCCGGCTTGAAAGCTGGATAGCTTGCCCCACCTCAGAGCGCCATGTTAACGGATGTCGGTTTGCAGCGTGGGCCAGGTCCCGACCGATTGCGGCGTCCGGGTCTCCAGGAAGCTGTTCGCTCCGCGCTTCGGCGCCGCCTGGCGGGCTACGGAAAGCTTGGTGCTGCGCGCCGGCTATGGGATCACTACGACTCCTTCTCGCTCCAGCGACCCCTGCGCACCAACTACCCCGTCCTACTGATTCAGAACATCACCTAGCCGGACGCCTTCTACTGGGCCGGGAGGCTGGCCGATGGGATCCCCGCCGCCCGTGTTCCCGACCTGGGCAACGGCGTCATCGACGTGCCCGCGACCTTTGCCGTGGTCACCACCCCGGAAAAGATTCAGCGGGGCTACGTGCTTCCAGTGGAACTTTACCGGCCAGGCCGGGTATGTGGCCACCCGCTCCACCCGACAGCTTGGCTATCTGGACATCAACGCCGGCCAGGTGATCGGCGCCGGCACCGCCAGCCAGCCCTTGCGCCAGCGCTTTGGACCACCGCATCCCCGTGCGTCCTTGTGCGTCCTATCTACACGAGCTATCCCTGAGGGGGGTGTGGTATTGTGGCCCGAACGGCTCCCTGGCGACGCTCGAAGACCGGTTTCACCGCCGGCGTCTCCGGGATGACTATGTCCCGAAAGCCTCGCAAGGCCCGCCCGGCACGAAGGCGCGCGCCGGGCCGGCTTTGGTCTTGCCGAGCAAGAGCCCATGGCGTTGATCGCCTTCCTCAAAACTTTCCACTTGTTACATCCCTCAAGTTTGTTAGATCCACCTACCTTGCCGGCGGCGACTCGGCGTTGTACAATGGGGTTGGTAGATGTCGCTTGACAGGGGGGAGAAATGAAAGTCACGCTGGCGGGTAAGGTTGTTCTTGCGGTTCTCTTGGTCGCGGCAGCCGCCGGCCCGGTTTACGGCCAGATCCTTTACGGTTCGCTGGTCGGCAATATCAAGGACACCACCGAGGCGGCCGTAGCGGGCGCCACGGTGACCGTGACCAATGTTCAGACCAACCAGTCGCGCCAGACGGTGGCCAATGACGTCGGCGGCTACAGCGTGCCGACCCTGGATCCGGGGTCCTACACGCTCCGGGTGACCAAGGAAGGGTTCAGCACGTTCACCCAGACCGAAGCCCTGGTCTCCATCAACTCGGTGACCCGGGTGGATGTGACCCTGAGGGTCGGCGCCATCACCGAGACGGTCACGGTGTCGGGACAGGTGGCCACGCTGCAAACGGACCGCTCGGAGGTCCGCGCCGAGATCACCTCCACGACGTTCCAGAACCTTCCGGTGGCCGTGGGACGCAACTACCAGCAGTTGTTCCGGATGCTGCCGGGGTTCCGGCCGCCCACCAACGCCCACTCGGTTCCTACCAATCCGGCGCGCGCCCTGACCTTCAACACCAACGGCGTCAGCTACAGCATCAATAATACCCGCATAGACGGGGCCAGCTCCATCAGCCCCTGGCTGCCCCACATCACCGCCTTTGTCCCCACCCTGGAGTCCATCGACACGGTGAACGTGGTGACCAACAGCTTCGACGCCGAGCAGGGCCTGGCCGGTGGCGCGGCCATCAACGTGCAGATCCGCAGCGGCAGCAACGACCTGAAAGCTTCCCTGTTCGAGTACCACAGCGACAGCGCCCTGAAGGCCAAGCCCTGGATTCTTCCGCCGGGCCAGCGCAAGCCCAAGCTGGTCAACAACGAGTTCGGCGGCACCCTCAGCGGGCCCCTGCGGAAGGACAAGGTCTTCTACATGCTGAGTTACGAGGGCAACACGAATCGCGAGTTCGCCTCCCGGCTGGGCACGGTGCCTACGGCCCTGCAGAAGCGCGGCGACATGTCGGAGTCCACCCGTCCCATCTACGACCCCCTGACCGGCGACGAGCGCGGGAACAACCGCGTGGAGCTGGCCAACCAGCTCATTCCCGCCTCCCGCATCAGCCCGATCGCCCGGAAGCTCGCCGACCTGACTCCGCTGCCGAATGTACCCCCGCCGGCCAACGTCCCGCTACTGCTGCAGAACAACTACTTCGGCACCGCCTCCTATCTGTTCGACCGCAACCGGGCTGACAGCAAGGTCAACTGGAACATCAACGAACGGTGGAGCGCGTTCGGCCGCTTCTCCATCAACCACTACGACATGAACAACCCCCAGTTGTTCGGCCAGCTCGGGGGCCCGGAGATCTCCGGCGCCGGCGGCAACCCCGGAACCGCCAAGGGGGACACCTACAGCTTCACCGGGGCGACCACCTACATCTTCAACGCCAACCTGATCGTGGACGCCTACTTCGGCTGGACGCGCATGGACACCAATGTCGAGCAGCCCCGTCTGGAGGAGAAGCTCGGCCTGGACTTCCTGGGCATCCCCGGCACCAACGGCACGCGCCGCTTCGAGGGCGGCTGGCCGCGCTTCGACATCGGCAACTACACCGTCATTGGCCACCCCAACGACTTCATGCCCTACTTCCGCAGCGATCCGCAATTCCAGTACGTGGCAAACTCCAACTGGACCCGGGGCCGGCACGAGCTCCGCTTCGGGCTGGACCTGTATCAAAGCGGAATGAACCACACGCAGCCGGAGGCCACCGGGGCCGCCCATGGGGCCCAAGGCGGCTTCAACTTCGGCGGCGGCCCAACCCAGTCCCGCCAGGGTCCCGCCGGCAACCAGTTCAACAATTACGCCACGTTCCTGCTGGGCTTTCCGACCACAGTCGGCAAGATCCACATGGTGCCCGACATGTACACCACACGCCAGTGGAACCACAGCTATTACCTGCGGGACCGCTGGAACGTCACCCCCAAGCTGACGTTGTCGTTGGGGTTGCGCTGGGAGTATTACCCCTTCCCACGCCGGGCCGAGCGCGGTTTGGAGCGCTATGACGGGGCTACTAACAAGATGTCGGTTTGCGGCGTGGCCCAGGTCCCGACCGATTGCGGCGTCCGGGTCTCCAGGAAGCTGTTCGCTCCGCGCTTTGGCGTCGCCTGGCGGGCTACGGAGAGCTTGGTGCTGCGCGCCGGCTACGGGATCACCTACGACCCCTTCTCGCTCCAGCGACCCCTGCGCACCAACTACCCCGTCCTGCTGATTCAGAACATCACCTCGCCGGACGCCTTCTACTGGGCCGGGAGGCTGGCCGATGGGATCCCCGCCGCCCGTGTTCCCGACCTGGGCAACGGCGTCATCGACGTGCCCGCGACCTTTGCCGTGGTCACCACCCCGGAAAAGATTCAGCGGGGCTACGTGCAATCCTGGAACTTCACCATCCAGAAACAGTTCCGATGGAACTTCACCGGCCAGGCCGGGTATGTGGCCACCCGCTCCACCCGACAGCTTGGCTATCTGGACGTCAACGCCGGCCAGGTAATCGGCGCCGGCACCGCCAGCCAGCCCCTGCGCCAGCGCTTTGGACGCACGGCGACGACGACGCTGGTGACTCCCTTCGGAACCAGCCAGTACAACTCCCTGCAGGCCACTCTCCAGCGCCGCTTCTCCCGCGGGGTGCAGGTGGAGGCCAACTACACCTGGTCGAAGACCATCAACCACAACACCAATTCCGACAGCGTCCCCAACTTTGTCCAGGCACTGTCATATTTCGGCATGAACCGCGTGGTAGCCGACTATGATCGGACTCAGATGTTCCACATCAACAACATCTGGGATCTTCCCCTGGGCAAGGGCCACCGGTGGGCCGCCAGCGGCCCTCTGGCCCAGGTTCTGGGCGGCTGGCAGATGAACCAGCTCTGGAGCTTTTACACCGGCTCGCCCTTCCCGGTAACCGCCTCGGGAACCTCGCTGAACATGCCCGGCGCCTCCCAGCGGGCGGACCAGGTCAAACCCACGGTCGGGAAGATCGGCGGAACCGGCCGCGGCCTCTCCTTCTTCGATCCCTTCGCTTTCGCCTCGGTCACCGCCCCGCGCTTTGGCACCGCCGGCTACCGGGCCTTGCGCGGCCCCGGCATCATCAACTGGGACTTCGGCGTCCGGCGCAACTTCCAGATCAGGGAACGACTCCAGATGCAGTTCCGCATGGAAGCGTTCAACTTCACCAACACGCCGCACTTCGGCAACCCCGGCACGAACGTCTCCAATATGGACCTGAATCCTGTCACCGGCGAGATCGTTCGCCTCAACGGCTACACGGAGATCACCGGGGTCACCAACCTGGCCCGCGACGGCATTGATGAGCGCCAGTTCCGCCTGGGGCTGCGGTTCAGCTTCTAATGGCGCAGGCCGCGGGACGATCCGCGCGCGCCGTTCGAACCGTCGAGCTGAAGAGCAAATCGACCGCCTCACCGTTTTGCGAAGCCCACGCGCGTTCACGCCGGTCGTGAGCAACGGCGAGGATTCTGATCGAGTAGTTAGGGATCGTCACGAAATAACTGTGTCAGATGCCGCATCCGCTTGCTTACGCGCGCGGCTCAGAAAGCGCTTCCGAGCCGCGACCGTGAGGGAGCGGTTGCGATGGTTATTTCGTGACAGGCCCTTAGCCAGACGCCCCTTCGTCAGCCGAAAAAAGCTTGGTCGGGGCGAGTGGATTTGAACCACCGGCCTCCTGGTCCCGAACCAGGCGCTCTAGCCAGGCTGAGCCACGCCCCGACGTTGTGGTTAGCGTACCATGGCAGGCGCATTCGGGCAACTGTGAATGCGGGAGTCAGTTCTGTCCTCACGTCACCTCCAATCGTTCACGGATCGCCTCTGCCGGTAGTTGGTCCGGTGGGGTGTCGGCCGGGAGTTCGATCACCCACACCGAACATGTTGAACAGCACCTGCGACTTGGGAAAACCGGCCGGAAACTTGCTGCCGGCGACACACGGCCGCGACACAGCCACAGCCAGCGCGTGGTGATGCAGCTAAACCACACCCGGCTCCAGCAGTGCTGCTGTCTTACGGCTTGCTGGGCCTGGTTCTGCTGGTGTTCCGCCGGCGGTCCAACAAGGTGCTGCTGGCCACTGCCGCCGTTGCCCTGCTGCTGCCCATCGCCGTGGGGGTCATGCGGCTCGCTCGCGCCGGTCGACCCGACCGGATGCCCGACTTCCGCAAGCTTCACAAGGTCGCTCTGCAGGCCTACTCCCAAGGTAGCTACCTGGAGGTAGCGCGCATCCGGGCAAGCGAGGTGGGTTTCTATGTTAACTACGGTAATTAACGCTGGAGGAGGCGGATTCGGAAGATGATTTCGCAACGGGGTGCTGACCGGTGAAAAGTAGGGGCGGGCCTGAAGGGGCCGGCGCGGCCGTGACGCTCCCCAAAAAAAAACGAGGGCTCGCGGCTGGCGAGCCCTCGGGGGAGTAGTAGGGTTATCGTTTCTACCGCCGCGCCGCCGCCCGCTGCGGGAGCGACTGTTCGAGGCCGGCCGGCGCCGACAGCACCGCGTTCAGCGAGATCGCCGCGCCAGCGTTGATCTGCACGCTGCGGTCCCACGACTGCGCGCCGTTCTTCACCGACACGCGGTGAACCCCGGCGGACAACTGCAGGGTGGAGGGGGTGCTGCCCACGAACGCGCCATCCACCTCGATCTCGGCGCCCGGGGCGCTGGAGGTGATCGTCACCGCGGCCACACCGGCCGAGGTCACCGGCAGCGGAGAAGCCTGGCCCCCCATGTTGGCGGAAGCCGGGGTGGTGGGGGCGAAACCGGCGGCCAGCGCCATCTCGCGGTCCACTAACTGGGCGTGCATGTTGGCCGAGGTGGCCGCCGTATTCATCACCAGGTGGTTGCTGTCGCTGAAGACCTCGAAGATCTGTCCCTTAGGGACGCTGGCGTCTTTGCCCTGCATCAGCAGCGCGAAGGGGGCGGCGGGCCAGAAGGCTACGGCCAGAATGCCGGTGGTGACGCCGGTTCCCATGACCCGGTTGCCGCCTTCCTTCTTGGTCGTGCTGTAGCGGACCGGAATCCACTGGCCGTCGACGGCGCGGACGCGCTCGATCGAGAAGTCGAGC
>Ga0247727_10016139_pt1 | contig 12117 bp, 8 predicted proteins | sample WisWelCaveWW1625_FD_202498 | JGI IMG/M metagenome (GOLD analysis project Ga0247727, IMG submission 202498) | Biofilm microbial communities from Wishing Well Cave, Virginia, United States - WW16-25 | ecosystem: Environmental > Aquatic > Deep subsurface > Groundwater > Cave microbial mat | place...
AGTGACAAGTGACCAATGCGGAAAGATTAAGGCAAGTTGTCAAGGCCGCAAGGCCCGAAGCTCCGAACCTAAGTCCCCGTGAATGTCGGCCGTAACTATAACGGTCCTAAGGTAGCGAAATTCCTTGTCGGGTAAGTTCCGACCTGCACGAATCTTGTAACGAAAGAGCGACTGTCTCGGAGAGAGGCTCGGCGAAACTGTAGTTGCGGTGAAGATGCCGCATACCCGCAGTAGGACGGAAAGACCCCGTGCACCTTTACTGTAAGCTGATATTGGACTTTGGTGTGTGATACGTAGCGTAGGTGGGACCCTTTGAAACCGAGCTTTCGGGTTCGGTGGAGGGAACAATGAAACACCACTTTTCGCTCATTAAGGTTCTAACCTCGCGCCATTATCTGGCCGAGGGACCGTGTCAGCGGGTCAGTTTGACTGGGGCGGTTTCCTCCCAAAGAGTAACGGAGGAGTACGAAGCTTGGCTCAACCTGGTTGGCAATCAGGTGTTGAGGATATGGCTAGAAGCCAGGCTCACTGTGAGACTCACAAGTCGAGCAGATACGAAAGTAGGTCCAAGTGATCCGGCGGTAGAAAGTGGAATTGCCGTCGCTCATCGGACAAAAGGTACGCCGGGGATAACAGGCTTATCGGTTCCAAGAGTTCACATCGACGAACCGGTTTGGCACCTCGATGTCGGCTCATCGCATCCTGGGGCTGGAGAAGGTCCCAAGGGTCCGGCTGTTCGCCGGTTAAAGCGGTACGCGAGCTGGGTTCAGAACGTCGTGAGACAGTTCGGTCCTTATCCACTGTGGGCGCAGCAGACGTGAGGGATTTGTTCCTTAGTACGAGAGGACCGGGAACAACGCTCCTCCAGTATGCCGGTTATTCTGTCAAGAGTAGCGCCGGGTAGCTGTGAGCGGAAACGATAAGCGCTGAAAGCATCTAAGCGCCAAGCGCCTCCCAAGATTACGTCTGACGGTCGCAAGACCCTAAAGGCTCGAGGCAGACTACCTCGTTGATAGGCCAGGTGTGTAAACGCAGTAATGCGTGAGCTGACTGGTACTAATCAGCCGTGCGGCTTGATCACTTAAATTTCCCTCGCAAGAGGGGTAAGTGATTTAAAAAACAAACCAGCACAATGTGGTTCGAGCCCCTTATCACTGTATGCAATTATCAGAGAATCGTTCTTTAAAATGAATTTCCCGGTAGTCATGCCGCAGTGGTCCCACCCGTTCCCATTCCGAACACGGCCGTGAAACGCTGCAGGGCCGATGGTAGTGCCTGTATAGCTTGCGCGAGAGTAGGTCACTGCCGGGGTTATTTCCAAAACGCCTGCATTCAGAAATGAGTGCAGGCGTTTTGCTTTTCCGCTAACATACCGGCCAATGATCCGCGCCCAAACCAAGTTCGGCAATTTCATGCTCGGCGCCACGCCGCGCGTCGTCGGCACTGTTTCCAAACCGGACACACGCATCGTCCCCGGCGATTGCGACATCGTCGAACTCCGCCTCGATCTTGTTCCGCTCCGGCCAGTGAACTTACCGTCCATCGCCACGATTCGTCTCGCCAGCGAAGGCGGCCAGTGGACGCAACCTGATGCTGAACGCTTGCCGCTCTTCGAAACCGCCCTTCAGCAATGCACCGCCGCCGACATCGAATTGCGCAGCGCGATTCTCGAAAAGGTTTCCGCACTCGCCGCTAAGCATCAGAAGGCGCTCATCATCTCCTACCACGATTTCGACAAGACGCCACCTCTCGCGGAACTCCGGCAGGTCATCAGCAAGGCCGCCAACTACGGCACCGTCGTCAAGATCGCCACGTTCACCAGGACAGAAGACGATGTCACCACCTTGCGTGCACTCTTTCAGGAAAACTGCTCCGCTGCGCTCTGTGTTCTCGGCATGGGCCCGCTCGGCCCGGCAACACGTGTCGAATTTCCGAAGCTCGGCTCGTGCTTCAGTTACGGCTACCTCGACCAACCTGTCGCCCCCGGTCAACCGTCAGCCCGGGAACTCATGGAGCAATTCCGGCAAAAGGCTTGAAGGTCACGCGCGGCGCACCTAGAGTGGCGACCGGGGTCTGAGTAATGAAGTCGGCGAGTTTCGCACACCTACATTTACACACCGAGTACAGCCTCCTCGACGGCGCCTGTCGTATCGACGAGGTCATCGAGAAGGCGCACGAAGCGAAAATGCCAGCCGTGGCGATCACAGACCACGGCAACATGTACGGTGCGATCGAGTTCTACCGGGCGGCCTCCGAACGCGGCATCAAACCCATCATTGGCTGCGAGACCTACATCGCACCGGGATCGCGGCTCGAAAAGAAATCCAGCAGCGCGCGCGATGCCGCGTATCACCTTGTCCTCCTCGCAAAGGACGAGGTAGGTTATCGGAACCTCATTCAGCTTGTTTCGTCGGCGCACCTCGAAGGCTTTTACTACAAGCCGCGCATCGACAAAGAGATTCTCGCCCAGCACTCGAAGGGCTTGATCGGGTTTACGTCCTGTCTCAAAGGCGAAGTGCCGAACAACATCGCGAACGAACAGTTCGGCCGCGCGAAGGAGCTCCTCGACGAATACCGGCACATCTTCGAGCCCGGCGACTTCTACATCGAGTTGCAGGATCACGGCATCGAACAACAGCGCACTGTAAACCGCACGCTGATCGAATGGGCGCGCGAGTTTAAGATGCCGCTCGTGGCGACAAACGACGTGCATTACGTCGAGCATAGTCACTGGGAGGCGCACGATTGTTTGATTTGCCTCGGAACGCAGTCGCTCGTCGCCGATCAAAAACGGATGCGGTATGGCAGCGATCAATTCTACCTGAAATCCCCCGAGGAGATGCATACGTTGTTCGCCGAGGTACCGGAAGCGGTCGCCAACACGCTAGCCATCGCCGAGAAGTGCAACCTCGCGATGGAGTTCAACAAGCTGCGATTTCCAAGTTACACACCGCCGGAAGGTTTCACGCGCGATCAGTACCTCCGGCATCTTTGTGAGCAGGGCTTGCGTGAGCGCTATGACATCGAGTGGAAGAAGCCGAAGAACGAGCGGGAGAAGGCGATCGTCGAGCGCATCGAGTATGAACTGCATGTAATGGAGAAGACCGGCTTCGTCAGCTACTTCCTGATCGTTTGGGATTTCGTTCACTTTGCGAAGAGTCACGGCATCCCGGTCGGACCGGGTCGTGGCAGCGCTGCCGGCAGTGTCGTCGCGTACGTGTTGCGCATTACCGACATTGACCCGCTCCGGTACAACTTGCTGTTCGAGCGATTCCTGAATCCCGAGCGCGTGTCACCACCCGACATCGACATGGACTTCTGCTACAACCGGCGACCCGAAGTCATTGACTACGTCCGCAAGAAGTATGGCGAGAAAAGCGTCGCACAGATCATCACGTTCGGCACGCTCGGCGCGAAGATGGTCGTGCGCGACGTCGGACGCGTGATGGGGCTGAGCTACGGCGAATGCGACCGGATTGCCAAGATGATCCCGTTTGATCCGAGCATGACGTTGAAGAAGGCGTTGGAGATGAGCCCGGAGTTGAAGGGCGCTTACAACAATGAAGACAACGTGCGCCGTGTGATCGATCACGGGTTTACGCTGGAAGGCATCGCTCGTAATGCCAGCACGCACGCGGCCGGGGTGGTCATTGGTGCAGAACCACTCACGAATATCGTTCCGCTTACGACCGGCACAAACTCGAACGAAATCGTCACACAGTATTCGATGAATCCGCTCGGCGATCTTGGATTGCTGAAGATGGATTTTCTTGGACTGAAGACGTTGACCGTCATCAAGGACGCGCTCGATCTCATCGAGCAGTCGACCGGCAAGCGACTCGACATGGCGGCGATCCCGATGGATGACAAGAAGACGTTCGAGATGCTGGCAAAGGCCAACACGATCGGCGTGTTCCAATTGGAATCGCCCGGGATGCGCGATTTGTGCCGGCGCATCGGCATCGACTCGATCGACGTGATTATCGCGCTCATCGCACTGTTCCGACCGGGGCCGATGAACATGCTCGACGACTACGTGAACCGCAAGCACGGCAAGGTGAAGGTTGAATACGACCACCCATTGCTGGAGCCGATCCTCAAAGAGACGTTTGGCGTGTTCGTGTACCAAGAGCAGGTCATGCAGTCCACCAACGTGCTCGCCGGCTACACACTTGGTGGCGCCGATCTGCTTCGTCGCGCGATGGGCAAGAAGAAACCCGAGGAGATGGAAGCGCAGCGCGAAGTGTTTATCAAAGGTTGTCACGAAAAGAACAAGATCTCTCGCGCGAAAGCCGAGAAGATTTTTGACACGCTGGCGAAGTTTGCCGGCTACGGCTTCAACAAATCGCACAGCGCAGCGTACGGTGTCGTCTCGTATCAGACCGCCTGGCTCAAGGCCAACTATCCGGTAGAGTTCATGGCCGCATCGTTGTCCAACGAAATGGGCAACACGGACAAGATTCAGATCCTCATCAACGAATGCCGGCACATGGGCATCGAGGTGTTGGCGCCGGACATCAACGAGAGCGGCGTGCGTTTCACCGTGCGCGACGGCAAGATCCGGTTCGGTCTGGCCGCGATCAAGAACGTCGGCGAGATCGCCGTACAGAGCATCATCGACGTGCGCAATGCCGGCGGGCGATTCTCGTCCTTCGCCGAGTTCTCCGACCGGATTGATCTGCGCGTCGTCAACCGCAAGGTACTGGAGAGCCTCGTCAAATGCGGCGCGTGCGATTCGCTCAACGAACCGCGTTCGCAGTTGTTCGCGTCCATTGAATTTCACCTGAGCCGGGCGGGCACCGTCCAGCGCGACCGGGAGCGCGGCCAATCGGCATTGTTTGACGTCGAGCCGGTGAACGCGCGTCGTCAAATCGCGGGGGCACCGGCGCAGATTGCCTGGTCGCAAAGTGAAATGCTGACGTTTGAGAAGGAGTTGCTCGGCTTCTACGTCACCGGCCACCCGCTCACGCAGTACGCGGAGATTCTTCGCCGGTATGAACTGGCTTCGACCGCTCAACTGGCGAAGTTGCAGGACGGTCAGATGACGCGGCTCGGCGGCATCATCAGCAAAGTGCAGAACAAGCTCACCAAGACCGGCAAGCCCATGGCCATCGTCACCCTGGAAGACTTGGATGGTATCGTTGAAACGATGGTGTTTCCGGAGACGTACGCGAAATACGCGCCGGTCGTGAAAGCCGACGCTGCAATCTTCGTATGCGGCTCCGTGAATCTCCGGGAAGACAAACCCAAGATTTTCGCCGAGCAGATCATTCCGCTCGACGAAGTGCCGAAGCGATTCACGAAAGCCGTGCATCTGCGCCTCTCGACGGCGACGACACAGGAAGATGTGCTTGGACGCGTGCAGGAGTTGCTGCGGAGTCACCCAGGTAGCGTGCCGGTCATGTTCTGCTTCATGTACCCGGACGGCAAACTCGTGTTTCTCGAAGCGCACGAACTGTTCTCCGTCGCGCCGACCCAAACATTCGTGCGCGAGGTCGAAGACATTCTCGGGGAAGACACCGTGTGGCTCAAGGTGGACACCGAGAAGATGACTGCCGTCGTGCGCGACGCGCGCCGTGAACGCCGATTCCCGGCGGCGGCTACGGCTTAGGGATTACCAATTTCTGTCCGACCTTGATGTCGTTCGGATTGGCGAGATTGTTGGCTTTTGCGAGATCGGCCACCGGAACGCCGTACTTCCTGGCGACGGTCGCGAGTGTGTCACCTTTGGCGACAACGTGCTCGTTGCCGGTGGCTTCCGTGGCCGGCTTGCTGACCGGCTTCGCTGCGCCGGCGAGTTCCTTCGCGAGCTGGTCAATCAACGCCTTGTTGTCGCGTTGCCGGGCTTCGTCAACGGCTTTGATCTTGGCCTCAAGCGCGTCGAGATCGGCGCGTGTCGTGCCGGCGCCGCCGCTGTTGCGGCGCAGTTCGAGAAGCTGTGCCGACAACTCATTGATCTGTTTCTGCGTTTTGTCCTGACTGAACTGCAGGGCCTCAACGTTGGCTTGCAGGCGGTTGAGTTTCTCTTCCAGCACCGCAAACCCCGGTGGCGGACTGTCCTGGGCACGCAGCGGCGCGGCGACAAAACTGAACCCCAGAACTGCGAGAACCCCGAACCAAAACGCTCCTTGTTTCATGCCGGCAGTCTAGGGAGGGAGGCCGGGTGTTGCAAGTCTGCAATCGGCCATCGTCACTGGCGCACATCGTGCTAATTCGATTGAATGCAATGGCTTCTGAGACTATCAACAACGCCGCCGAGGAGCCGCCGGTGACGGAGCGACAGGTTTTCACCTTCGAGCCCGATCGGAACGTGGCGTTCGACGAAGCAGTCCCCCTGATGGACAACGCCGCGACCGACGGGTTCGCGCCGCCGTTCGTTGAGGGCGTCGACGAGCTGGGTGTCAGTCGTTTGTTTCTTTCCGATTTGACGTTGAAGTCCGTGTCCCTAGAGTCGGATCCGACCACCGCGAACATCGCCGAGCGGTTGCGATTGGGCATGCGCGCCACGGAAACACTGCTGCAAGGACTGTATCGCGACAAGCTCATCGAAGCGAAAGGCGTGATCGGACTTCAGAACCACCGGTACGCCATGCTCGAAAACGGCTGGACGCATCTCCATCGCTCGATGCGCCAATCCAGCTACATCGGACCGGCCCCCGTCTCGCTGTCATCCTATTGCGACGTGATGCGCCGGCAAGCTTCGCGTCGCCCACCGGTGACGCAGCACATGCTCGACAAAGCGATGCGCGATCTCGTGTTGACCGACGCGGCCCGCCAAACCCTCGGGCTCGTCGCCAGCAGCCGTCGCAGTCTATTTCTGAGCGGTCCATCCGGCAACGGCAAGTCCGCCATGGCGCGGGCACTCGTCGATGCCATTGCCGGCGACGTGTGGATTCCGTACGCCATCGAGGTGGACGGTCAGGTTATTCGTGTGTACGACCCACACAATCATGATGCCATTATCGAGGCGAGCCGGGAGTTCGACCGGCGGTGGGTCCGCGTCCACGCGCCGCTGGTAGTCGTGGGCGGCGAGTTGACCATCGAGAGCATGGAACTGACCTGCACCGACACCCAACGCCTTTACGAAGCGCCATTTCAGATGAAGGCCAACGGCGGCGTGCTCGTCGTCGATGACTTTGGCCGGCAGCGCTGCTCGGCCACGGAGTTGCTCAACCGCTGGATCATTCCGCTGGAGAATCGGGTCGATTATCTCACGCTCAGCACCGGCAAGAAGATTCAAGTGCCCTTCGAAGCCGTCGTCGTCTTCGCCACCAATCTTACCGTGTCCGACGTGGCCGACGAGGCGTTTCTGCGGCGGATGGGGTACCGGCTTTACGTCATGGCACCCAGCCCGGACACCTACGCACAAATTTTCGCGCGGTATGCGAGTGCGCGCGGTCTGTCGGTGGATGCCGAACTGATGGCGCACCTCGAACGCCGGTATGGCGCCGAGCGGCGGGAACCCAAAGGCTGCGAACCGCGCGACCTCATCGACCGCGCGATCGAGGTCTGCAAGTTTCGCCGGGAACCCTTGCGGCTCACGAAGGAGACGCTGGATCAAGCATGGGCCGGTTACTTCGGCGCTTCGGCCAGTGGTTGACAGGGGCACCGGTTCTGACTAACAGTGGGAGGAGATACTATGGCTGAAAGGAATTCCGGGATGATCATCGTTCTCAAACCGAACGCCACCGAGTTGGAGTTTGAACAGGTCGTCGAATCCGTTCAACAGTTCGGCTACGAGCCGCGGCCCATCCGCGGGGCCGAGCAGATCGTCATCGCCTGCATTGGCGATGAGCGCAATCATCACACGCTCGAATCGTTGATCGTGCTGCCGCAGGTCGAGAGCGTCACGCCGATCCAAAAGAAGTACAAGCTCGTCAACCGCGCCTACCAGGCCCGCGACACCATCGTGGATGTCCGGGGTCTGAAGGTCGGCGGCGACGCGTTTCACGTCGTGGCCGGGCCGTGTTCCGTCGAGACGCGCGAGCAGACCATCGAAACGGCGCAAGCCGTGAAGAAACTCGGTGCGACCATGTTCCGCGGCGGCGCGTTCAAGCCCCGCACCTCCCCGTACGATTTCCAGGGACTCGGCAAGGCCGGTCTCGAATTACTCCGCGCCGCCCGCGACGCGACCGGTTTGCCGATTGTGACGGAGGTCATGTCACCGCAGGATGTGGACATGGTCGCCGAAGCGGCCGACCTCTTGCAGATCGGCGCACGCAATTCGCAGAACGTCCCGCTCCTGGCCGCCGCCGCCAAATCCGGCAAGCCCATTTTGTTGAAACGCGGGATGTCCGGCATGGTGGACGAGTGGCTGTTGGCGGCCGAGTACATCAGCGTCAACGGCAACAACAACATCATCCTCTGCGAGCGCGGTATCCGGACGTTCGAAAGCGCCTGCCGCAACACACTCGATTTAAGCGCGGTTGCCGTCGCGAAAAAGGAAACACACTTGCCGGTGTTTGTTGACCCGAGTCACGCCGCGGGTCGCGCCGACATGATCATCCCGCTGGCCCGCGCCGCGGTCGCGGTCGGAGCGGACGGTTTGCTCGTGGAAGTTCACCCTGATCCCGCGCGCGCTCTCAGCGATGGCGGCCAGCAACTCAAGCCGAAGCAGTTCGGGCAGTTGATGGCGGAGATTCGCCCGATCGTCGAGGCGATGGGCAAACAACTCGTCGTGCTGCCGTAATCAAGCGCGCGACGCGCGCCACAGCAGCCACAATCCCAGGATCTCGAACACGAGATTCGGCGTCCACAAGATTGCCTCGGGATACAAGTACGGCCGGTTCTTGAACGTGTTCGCCAGGACGGTGACGAGGTAGAAGATCAACGCCAACCCAAGACTGATGGCGATGCCGACCGAAGTTTCGCGGCGGCCCGTCTTCAGGCCGAGCGGAATGCCAATCATCGTGAACGCAAGGCACGCCATCGCGCTCACCGCGCGCCAGTGCGCTTCGATCAGTGCGGCGCTAGGAAAAATCCCCCGGGCATACAGCGAACGAATCTCATCCGCCAACTCGCCAAACAACATGTCGCGCAGGTCCTTCGAGGTCGGGGCCCGGCGTATGGCGCTGCCGATGTCGAGTTCCAGCGGATACTTGTCCGCGATTGTGCCGGGGTGGATCTTGCGAACGTTCGTGGGATCGGCCGGGTCACGAAGATCGCCGCGGACTTTGTACAAATCAAGATTGAGCTTGCCGGTGTCGGGGTGCGCGGTGACGACCGCTTTCTGGGCGCGCAACGTGGACAACACCGTGCCATTCGCCGCCAACGTATGAATCACCACGTCGTCCAGCACGTTGGCTTTCTTGCGCGACAGGTAAATCACATATCCCGGGAAGTCTTTGATGTACATTTGCTCTTCCAGCAACGCCAGCGGCCTCTCAATGCCCAACCGCAGCAGTCGGTTCTGGAACGCCACCCGGCATCGGGGCACCACCGTCGAGTTCATGTACAGGCACAGCCCGCTCAGCAGCGTCGCCAGCAGAATCACCGGCGCCACCACCTGCCCCAGCCCGACCCCGCTGGCGCGCATCGCCGTGATCTCCTGGTCGGCGCTCATCCGGCCGAAGATCAACAACGTCGTCGCCAGCAGCGCCATCGGCAACGTGAAGCTCAGCACGTACGGCGTCACCAGCAGGATGAAATACCCGACGATCTCAAACCCAATTCGCTGGTTGACCAGCATATCGCTGAGTTGCCGAAGCATCCGCGCCAGCAACAGCACGAACGTGAACACCCCCAGCGTGAACCCAAGCGTGACCACCATCTGCCGCGTGATATATTTCGCCAAAATCTTCACAAGCCGAAGGTACCACTAACAATTTTCCTGCTCGAACACCACGCCAAAACCAAGTGTCCAACCGGCCAATGATCAAAGTCGATCTCCACATGCACGCCGGGGAAGACCCCAAGGACGGGCTGCGCTACCCGGCCACCGCCCTCATCGACAAAGCCGTTGCCCTCCGGTACGCAGCCATTGCCGTCACACTTCACGGCCAAGTGTTGGAGGACGAACGCGTCTTCGATTACGCCCGGTCCAAAGGGCTTCTGCTCCTCCGGGCCGTGGAATGGAGCATTGCCGGTCGCGACGTGTTGCTCTACAACGTCACCCAACGCGACGCCGAGAGCATCCGCACCTTCGACGATCTCCGCGCGTTCCGTCGCGAACGCGGCGACAATCTCCTCGTCGTCGCGCCGCATCCGTGTTACCCGAAGGGCCACAGCCTGCGCGGTGAATTCGAGCGCAACATCGACGTCTTCGATGCCGTCGAGTATTCGCAAATCCACTTCGCCTGGCTCAATCCCAGCGAGCGCGCCCGCCGCATCGCGGTCAAACACGGCAAGCCGGTCATAGCCAATTCCGACGCCCACAATCTATGGATGTTCGGCCGGCACTACACGCTCGTGGACGCCGAGCCGACCATGCCGGCCATCTTCCGCGCGATCCGCGAAGGCCGCGTCCAATGGCACAGCCCGCACGTCACGATTTGGGATTGTCTCCGCATGTTCATCTTCGACCCGTTGCTCGAACGCGAGCCCGGTCAGGTAACGACCAGCTTCGAGTCTCAGCCCTCGAAGTAAAGTCCCAACCGTTTCGGTCCGTGCGCGCCCATCACGAGAATCTTCTCGATGTCCGCCGTCCGGCTCGGCCCGGTAATCAGCGTCAACGCGCTCGGCCACCGGCGCCCGTAGCGTTGCCGGAGCAACGCAAACGCCGCCGGCAAGTCCGGCACGATTTGCTCGCGCCGCGCCACGACGAGATGCATTGCCGGTAGCACCGAAGCCGCGCGGCCGTTCGCCGAGCGTGTCGAAACGAAGATCGAACCCGTTTGCGCTACAAGGCAATCACACCCGGTCACACTCCAGCCGTCCGGCACGCTGTCGAGGAATTCACCGCGCGCGGCTGTGAACTCTTGCCGGAAGCGCGCTTCGAGATCGGTGACCGGCGCAAACACGAGATTGCCGGTGGGCCGTGCGGGCCGGCGGGCTTCGACTCGGAGCGCGGCGCGCACCCGGCCGAGGATGTTCTCACGCGCGATGTTCATTCTTCCTCCACCAATCGCGGAAACTTCGGCCCCTCGACAGCGGGAACAAAACAACCCGGTAACGGGCCGGACTCTTCATCGCCCACAGCCACACCCGGAACGCGAGTCGTTGCCACCACGGATCGATCTGGCGGGAAACGGCATTGCGGCGGTTGTGCAGCAAATGATGATGCAGATCGATTCCGACCGGACACACGTCCGTGCACGCGCCGCAGAGCGAACTCGCGTACGGCAGATGTGACCATTCCTCGACGCCGCGCAAATGCGGCGTAATGACGGAACCGATCGGGCCTTGATACGTCGTGCCGTAGCTGTGGCCGCCGATGGTTTTGTACACGGGGCAAACGTTGAGGCACGCGCCGCAGCGGATGCAGTGAAGCGCGTCGCGTTGCTCGGCGTCGGCGAGCAAGCGCGTCCGGCCATTGTCGAGCAGCACGACGTGAAACTCGTCTGGCCCATCCGGCTCGTCAGCCGCGCGCGGCCCGCCGATGAGCGAGTTGTAGCACGTCACGGCTTGGCCGGTCCCGCTCGTCGCCAGCAACGGCCAGAACAACGCGAGGTCTTCCACGCGCGGCAGCATCTTCTCGATGCCGACGATGGCAACGTGAACGCGGGGAAGTGAGAAACTCAATCGCGCATTGCCTTCGTTTTCCGTGATGGCAATCTGGCCGGTTTCAGCGATGGCGAAGTTCGCGCCGGTCACACCCATTTCGGCGCTGAGAAAATCCTGACGCAATCGCCCGCGGGCGACACCGGCAAGCTCTTCGGCACTTGCCGTCGCCGGCATCCCGAACGTTTGCGCGATGTCGGCTTTCGTGAGATGCATGACCGGCGTGACAATGTGGTACGGCGGCTCGTGCCGGAGTTGGCAGATGTATTCGCCGAGGTCGGTCTCAATCGGTTGGATGCCGGCCGCTTCGAGCGCGTCGTTGAGGTGAATTTCCTCGGTCGTCATGGATTTCGACTTCACGACTTTGCGCACGCCGTGCCGGCGGGCGAGGTCAATCACATACCGGCGTGCGTCTTCGTCGGTCTCGGCCCAGAACACGCGGCCGCCGTTCTCGATGAC
>Ga0247727_10016140_pt1 | contig 12116 bp, 11 predicted proteins | sample WisWelCaveWW1625_FD_202498 | JGI IMG/M metagenome (GOLD analysis project Ga0247727, IMG submission 202498) | Biofilm microbial communities from Wishing Well Cave, Virginia, United States - WW16-25 | ecosystem: Environmental > Aquatic > Deep subsurface > Groundwater > Cave microbial mat | place...
GCAACATGATGACGAACAAAAACAAGACCATGATCGCGCCCGCGTATACGGTCACTTGCGCCATGGCAATGAAGGGCGCGCCAAGCAGTAAATAGAATACAGCCACTGTGACAAAGTTCAACACAAGAAACAACGCCGAATACACCGCATTACGACTCAACAACATGCCCAATGCGGAGGCAATGGCGATGAGGGAAAGGAGGAGGAAGATGGCTAAATCAAGGGTCATAATTTATTTACAAGTAATTGGTAAATAGTAATTACCAATTACTAATCTTTTGGATCTTCCATCTCTGGCACCGACCGCGGAAACTCGCCCGATTCCACTTTCTGCGGAGTCAACATCGCGGTCGCGGGGACGGGTTCCAACAACATATCCTTGGTGTAGATGGCGGAACGGCGGTCCGTGAAGGAGAGTTCATAATTGTCACCGAGAATGATCGCTTCGGTGGGACAGGCATCTTCGCAGAATCCGCAGTAGATGCATCGGAGCATGTTAATTTCGTAAGTGGAAGCATACCTCTCTCCAGGAGAGAAGCGTTTTTCATCCGTGTTCTCGGCGGCTTCGACGAAGATCGCGTCTGCGGGGCAAGCCGCCGCGCAGAGGGAACATCCAATGCACTTTTCGAGTCCGTTGTCGTAGCGCTTCAACACATGGCGACCACGAAAGCGCGGACGCACAGGCCGCTTCTCTTCGGGATACTGAAACGTGACAGGTTTTTCGCCAGCAGACTTCAGCGTGATCCAAAGTCCGCGGAGCAGTTCAACAAGGGGATCAAGCACGCCCATAAGATAATCTCCTCAACGCACGAAAGATCGCGACGACTGGAATCAAACCGACAACCACAGAGGCGGCGGGGATCGTCCAGATCAATGCAGGGTTCTTCAACTCATCAACAAGTAAAATGCCCGTTGCCGTGATAAACACAATCGCCAGCGAGAGCGGTACCAGCACTTTCCAACCGAACTCCATCAAACGGTCGTAACGCAGGCGGGGCCAGGTGGCGCGCACCCAGATCATGGCAAAAAGCAAAACGAAAATTTTGAGGAACATGTACACGGGTCCGAGCAGGGGATATTGATCCACACCAGGACCGAGGTACCCGCCGAAGAAAAAGACCGCCATCACCGCGCAAATCACGATCATCTTCTGGTATTCCGCCATAAAGAACAACGCGAACTTCATGCCAGAATATTCACTGTGATAGCCCGCCGTCAGTTCCTGCTCGGCTTCGGGCATGTCGAACGGCGCGCGGTTCACTTCCGCAAGAGTCGCGATCCAAAAGATCAACGCGCCCACAGGCTGGATCACTACAAACCACAACGCGCCCTGCTGTTCCACAATGTCAATCATGCGCATCGAGTTGGAAAGCAAAATGACAGGGATCAGCGAAATGCCAAGCGCAAGTTCATACGAGATCATTTGCGCGGTCGAACGCAACCCGCCAAGCATCGCATACTTGCTGTTCGAAGACCATCCCGCAAGCACGATGCCATACACTGCAATCGCGGCGATGGACATGAAATACAGCACGCCCACGTTGATATCTGCCAGATACAAATTGATCTCACGTCCAAACAAATTGATCGAACGCCCCAACGGGACCACCGCCGCAATCACGATCGAAGGCACCACGGTCAGAATGGGCGCCAGGAAGAAAATAAACTTATACGCCTTCGCGGGGGTGAGTTCCTCTTTGAAAACCAACTTGATCGCGTCTGCAATCGGTTGGAGCAAACCAAACGGCCCTGCGCGATTCGGTCCGATACGTGTTTGAATGCGCGCCAGCGCGCGGCGTTCATACCATGTGAGAAGGATAAATCCAACCAACAATGCCAGCGTCAATACCAGCGCCTTGATGAACCATTCAAGCCAGAGAGTCCAATCCGAAATCATGCCTTCACCTTCACCGCCACAGGCTCACGAATCGCAATGCCCATCGAACGCGGCACCAATGCGATGTCCTCTGAAATCGTATCATCCAGCTTCACAACCGCTTCACCGCTCACGCCGTTGAAACTGATGTTCACCACCTGCCCCGCTTCCACACCTAGTCTCTGCGCGGCACCGGGATGCAATGATACGCTTGCCTCACCGATCCGTTCGTGCAATAACTCGGCAGGCATCACCGTCGTGCCTCGGTCATATAATTTGGTGACAGGCACCGCCAGCAGTTCTTTTTCTTTTGGATGTGGAGCCGCCTCTCTCTGGACCCTGGGTATGCTCACCTTTTCCCCGCGCATCGCCGCCGCTGACAAATGCGCGCCCATGCCATGTGTGTTCTCGTAGGTCGTGCCGCCGTAGTACAAGTCACCGCGCCCGACGATTGGAAATTGATCTTTAACTTCCGCGAGTTTGGCATAATCCAAACCTTCAAATGACTTCACAGACTCCGCTAGAATATCGAACACCGCTGAAACGGACGTGCCTTCCAAGATAACGCCCATGTGTCGCGCGATCTGCGACGTGATTGAAAAATCAGGTTTTGCATCGCCTGTTACTGGCACGGCAGGATAAAAGCGTTGCACGCGTCGCTCGCCAGATGTGAGCGTGCCTGCGCGTTCGGTGAATGCCTGCGCGGGCAAAACGACATCCGCGATTTCGGTGGTCGCGGTTTCCATCACATCCTGCACCGCGACGAACGCCGCGCCTTCGAGAGCCTTTGTTAGTTTCGGGTCATCGTTCACAGGGTCCGCGCCAACAATGTAAACAGCCTTGCCTTTAATTGCCTTTGCTAAATCAGATTCCACGTTGAAGCCGATTTCCCACGCGCCCTGGTCGTTCGCGCGCTCCCATACGCCGATGAGTCCATTGTTGGGTCTGCCAACGTGGTCACCTTCGTTCAACAACTTCGCGCACGCAGTCGCCAGACTAGCTGAACCAGTGACGCCAAGTCCCTCACTGCCAAAAAGAATGACGGCATTTTCCGCATTCATAAACGCATCGCCAACTTTGCTCTTTTTGCCAAGATCATGAACAGCCTTCGCTTCATCGCCGTATTCATAACGGACGACATGCGAAGCAAAACGGTCAAGTTTTGTCTGGCGCGGGTTCAGCACAATCAGGGTCGCGCCGCGTTCTGCCGCCTGCTTCACGCGCAGATACCAGATAGGCGCTTCTTCATATAAATCAGATGCAACAACGACAATCGTCGTGCCTTTGCCCATCGTTCCAAAGTTCGTTCCCGCGCCAATGCCGACCAGCGATGTCAATTCACCACCACCCATGTGAGAGTAAAGATAGGCTTTGCCTTCCGAATGATCGGCAAGTGACTTTAGATTGAAGAGGTCTTCGTTTGAAAGTCTGCCCGAAGCCAGAATGACAAAATCCTTTTTTGCCTTGAGGAAATTATCAGCGGCGAGTTTAGTCGCAGCATCCCATGAAGCGCGCGTCAATTTTTTATCTTTGCGAATCAACGGTTTGGATAAGCGCTTCTTGCCTTCAGCATAGTGATAAGCAAATCTTCCTTTGTCGCAAATCCAAATTTCGTTCACTTCTTCATTCTGCCGCGGCATCACGCGTTTGACGACGATATCGCCGCCCGCTTTGGCTTCGCGGCGTGTGTTCAACGTGGTGTTGCATCCAACAGGACATTGCGTGCAGATCGAAGGCGATGAGTCCAATTCCCACGGTCGCGCGCCGAAGCGGAAGTCCGCGGTCGTCAACGCGCCGACGGGACAGATATCGGTGGTATTGCCCGAGAAAACGGAATCAAACCCAGGGTCCGAGAAAGAGACGATTTGCATCGCGCGTCCGCGTTCGGCAAAGCCTAGCACAGAGTCGCCCGCGATCTCATCCTGAAAGCGGACACAGCGCGCGCACTGAATACAGCGCTCGCGGTCAAGGTAGATCAACTCACCAAGCGGCACCTGTTTTTCGAGATGCATCTTTTCGTCATAGATGAAGCGGCTCTTGCCAGGTCCATGCGCCATCGTGAGATTTTGAAGCGGGCACTCTCCGCCTTTATCACAGATCGGGCAATCGAGCGGATGCGAAGTCAGCAGAAATTCAACCGTGCCTTTCTGCCCATCCACCGCCTTCGCAGATTGTGATAGCACAACCATCCCATCTTCGACCTTATTCGTGCAAGCCGTTTCGAGTTTTGGCAGGAACTGAATCTTCGGCGCGCCGTTCTCCATCACGAACTGACCTGTTGCGCGGTCACGCACTGGACGGCCAATTTCCACAAGGCACATGCGGCACATACCGACAGGCTCAAGTTTTGGATGATGACAAAAGACGGGGATATCAATGCCGACCATCTTCGCAGCATCCGCCAGTCCGATTCCTTCGGGGACTGTGATTTGTTTTCCGTCAATTGTGAGCGTTACTTGTTTTGACATAGAATTTTCCTATGTGTAGCAGACGTTCTCAAACGCCGCCGCATTAGAGAGTGCGGGCTACACACAAATTACTCTTTTACCGCGTTCTCAAAATCCTGCGGGAATCTTTCAATCCCAGTGACAACCGCCATCGTGGCAAATTCTCCCAGCGCGCACAAACATTTGCCCTGCATTTGTTTGGCGACGTTCAATAGCAAATCCACATCGGCTTTTGAACCATCGTGTTGAATACGCTCCGTGAGGTGAGACATCCAGTACGTGCCTTCGCGGCAGGGCGTGCACTTGCCGCAGGATTCATGTTTGAAAAAGTGCACCGTCTTATTAATGAGCCACTTCATCGGGACGGTATCATCTATCACAATAATGGAGGCAGACCCAAGGTCCGCTTTGAGCGTGCGGACGGTGGCATAGTCCATCGGCGTATCAAGAACCTTGTCATCGTCCACAAGGATTAAGGAAGAAGACGCGCCCGCAGGCATGATGGCTTTGACCTTGCGCGAATCCTGCACGCCGCCGCCGTATGTATAAATAAGTTCGCGGAAGGTCGTGCCGAGCGGCAGTTCATAATTGCCAGGCTTGCGGACGCGTCCTGACAATGAAAATATCTTCACGCCTGGGCTATCCGCTGTGCCCATGGACTTGTACCACTCCGCGCCGTTGGCAAGGATCATCGGCACGTTAGTAAAAGTTTCCACGTTGTTAATGATGGTCGGCTTGCCATATAAGCCAAACGACGGCGGGAACGGCGGACGCACGCGCGGCTGTCCGCGTTTGCCTTCAAGCGATTCGAGCAGGGCAGTCTCTTCCCCGCAAATGTACGCGCCCGCGCCGAGATGGGTGTAAATGCGGAGCGAGTATTCCGTGCCAAAAAGTTTATCGCCAAGATAGTCCGCCTCTTCCATCTCGGCAATCTGCTCGTCGAGCGCCGCGCCCAACTCCCAGAACTCACCGCGCAAATAAACATACGCCACATTCGCGCCGACCGCGTAGGATGCCAGCGCAACGCCTTCCAAAAACTGGAAGGGATTCCCCTCCATGATCTCGCGGTCTTTGAAAGTGCCAGGCTCGGACTCATCCGCATTGGCGACGACATAATGGGGCCAGCTCTTATTGTCAATGAACGACCACTTCATGCCCGTCGGGAAGCCCGCGCCGCCGCGTCCGCGCAGACCCGAGTTCTTGACCACATCGGTCACTTCGTTCGGCTTCATGTTTGTGACCGCGTTTTTGAACGCGGAAAGTCCGCCGTTCTTTTGGTAGACGTTGAGGTTGTTGATATCAGGTATTTCGCGATGACGTAACAGGATGTGTGGCATGAGTGTTTTAGTTTGCAAGCGGATTAGGAAAGGATGATGCTAATTCCTTTGCCCGCAATACACAATTCCTTGCATCTTCTTTAGAAGGCTGTGGGTATTCAAGCCCCAGATATAGTCCTTCTTTATGATAAAAGTTCATAGTCTTGCAAAACTCTTTCTGTTCTTTGGTCAAAGGAATATTGGCGATTTTTGCCAGTTTGGTCAAGTCGTATCTCCATGGCGGCATGGAACGGGTATGATGACAGATATTTGCGGCAAGCATTTTTTGAAGAGACCCATGCACAAAATACAAACCAAATCCAAAACTTTCACGTTCTTCGATGATTAGTTCAGCTGCTTTTAAATCATCAACAGCCCTTTTCCATAGAAACACGGTGTATTTTTCGGCATTGAAATCTTTAGGAATTCTCATTAATTGCAATCCTCATGCTTAACCAATTACCAATCTCCAGTCTCTAATTCTCTAATCTCCAATCACGAACTCTTCCTCAAAACCTCAACCAATTCCATCGTCTTATCCACGGTCATATTCTCGTGATACTTGATGCCATGCGGTCCCTGTGTCTGGAACATGGGAGCCTTGTCGCACGCGGCAAGGCAGGTCACTGCTTCGAGCGTCACGACTCCATCAGGTGTCGTCTCACCAACCTTGATACCAAGACTGGCACAGAAGGATTTCATGAATTCATCCGCGCCGCGCAACGCGCAGGGCAAGTCTGTGCAGACCTGCATGCGATACCTTCCCTCTTTTTTATCGTGATATAGAGTATAAAAACCAACAATCGAAGCCACATCCGTTTCTGTGATATCGAGAATCTTCGCGATATCCTGCATCGCGGCTTTATTGATGTACCCTTCATCACGTTGCGCAAGGAACAACAACGGCATAACTGCCGAGCGTTTGCCCTCAGGCGGATACTTCGACAGGATTTGCTTTACTTCCTTCGAATGTTTTTTCGCAAGGCTCATCGGTCAATATCTCCGAGCACAATGTCAATGGAAGCAAGGACAGCCACAAGGTCAGCCACGAGGTGTCCCTGTGTGATCTTGTTGATTACGGAAAGATTGTCGAACGATGGTGTACGCCAATGGACGCGATGCGGCTTGGGTCCGCCGTCACCTTCGAGATAGACTCCCAACTCGCCGCGCGGCGATTCGACCGCACTATACACCGAAGCCTTCGGCGCGGGGAAGCCTTCCGTCCACAACTTGAAGTGATGGATGAGCGCTTCCATGCTCACGCCGATCTCCGAGCGCGGCGGCGGGACGAATTTGCGGTTCTCGCTTTGCACGGGTCCCATCGGCAGTTTGTTCAACGCCTGCTCGACGATCTTCAACGATTCGCGGAACTCATCAATGTGGACAATGTAACGCGCAAACGTGTCGCCTTCCGTGCGGACGGGGACGTTGAAGTCATATTGTTCATAACCACAATACGGACGCGCTTTACGCAAGTCCCAGTTCACGCCTGAGGCACGAAGTGTGGGTCCTGTCACACCATGTTGAAGGGCGGTAGCCGCGTCTAGTTTTCCGATGCCAACCAAACGGTCCAGAAAGATCGGGTTCTTCGTCAACAGCGCTTCGTATTCATCCACGCGTTTTGGGAATATCTTGATAAAGTTGCGGACCGCGGCTTCGAATTCAACAGGCACATCGCGCCACAAACCGCCCGGGCGGATGTACGTCGTCATCATGCGCTGACCCGAGCACAATTCGAGAATATCCAAAATCATTTCGCGTTCGCGGAAGCAATACAAAAAGACAGACATCGCCGCGAGATCCAAGCCAAACGCGCCGAGAAAGACCAGATGCGAAGCAATGCGTTGCAATTCAGTGAGGATCACGCGAATTGCCTGCGCGCGCTCGGGCACATCGAGACCCACAAGTTTTTCAACCGCCATGCAATAGGCAAGGTTATTGCCCGTAGTGTTCATGTAATCGAGTCGATCTGTCATCACTTCGGCTTTGAGATAAGTCTTGGCTTCCATGTTTTTCTCAATGCCTGTGTGCAGATAACCGATGTCTGCAATCGCATTCACGATTGTCTCGCCATCGAGTTCGAGCAACATGCGCAGAACGCCGTGCGTGGACGGATGTTGCGGTCCCATGTTCAACAACATGGTCTCGCCCGTCAGCGCGCGCTCCGAAACCAGATGCCTGAATTGATCTACGTTAACTTCTTCGATTTGCGCCATACGTTATCCTCCAACCTTGCGAAGGTTCTAACCTTCGCAAGGTTGAAAATTATTCCTTTGCATAGATCTTTTTTAGATCAATGTCGTCGTAATTGAACGTGAACTGCGGCTCTTCATAACCGAGCGGATAATCCTTGCGAAGCGGATGCCCCTCATGATCGACAGGCATCAAAATTCTTCTTGGATCGGGATGACCCTCAAACTCGATGCCGAACATGTCGAGAAGTTCACGCTCGCGCCAATTGGCGACTTCGTATACACGCGTCGCTGTCGGGACCTTGGGCTGGTCGCCGTTTACTGCGACTCTCAACTGCACTGTGACATTTTTCGCCAGCGACGATAGTTGATACACCACATGAAAACGCGGCGTCTGTTGCGGAAAGTAATCCGACGCGGTCAGCGCGGAGAGCAATTCAAAATCATATTTGTCGCGCAGAAGCGTCAGCGCATCCACGATGTTTTCCGCTTTGATGAAGACATGCACTTCATTGCGGAATTCTTCCACCGAAGAGCCGAACTTCTCCTGCAAAGCCTGAACGATCTTTTCGAGTTTTTTGTCCATAATTCATCATAACCTTCGCGCTGAACGGAGGCTCCGAATGCAATTAGAGGGGCCCCAGACGAAGCGCCTGTACTGAATTTATCAAAGCGCTTGCCTCATAGAAGCGCGCTTCGTCTGCGTGCCTCGGCTTCACCTGCACTTGCGTGCTGGTGCAAGTGTCACTCGGCACTCCGCTCAGCGCGTATTTACTGCCAAATCCTTAAACTTCTCGCCCTTCACTTTTTCATACAGCGTCACCACACCGTGGATCAACGCCTCAGGGCGCGGCGGGCAACCTGCCACGTACACATCCACAGGGACGACTTCATCAACGCCTTGTAAAATCGCATAGTTATTGAAGACGCCTCCGCACGAAGCGCAATCGCCCATGGCGATCACCCACTTCGGTTCGGGCATCTGATCGTAGAGGCGGCGAAGCACGGGCGCCATCTTGCGCGAGACGCGGCCCGCAACGATCATCAAGTCCGATTGACGCGGGCTGGCGCGCATCAGTTCCATGCCGAAGCGGCTCATATCGTAGTGGGAGGCTTGCGCGGCCATCATCTCGATTGCGCAGCAAGCCAGTCCGAACAACATGGGCCACATCGCATTGGTGCGAGACCAGTTGACAAGTTCTTCCAACTTCGTAGTGACAATCCCCATGTCACCAAGTTTCTGTTCTACTCCCATTCAAGGGCTCCTTTCTTCCACGCGTACACATAACCTATCAACAAGATCACAATAAAGATAAACATTTCGATTAAGCCGAACAGACCGAGCTGGCGAAAGACAATCGCCCACGGCAAAAAGAAAACGACTTCGATATCGAAAAGGATGAACAGCACCGCGATCAAATAAAAGCGGACGGGCAGGCGCCGCGTCCCTTTGCCGTATGGAGCCATGCCCGATTCATAGGGCATGGACTTTACTTCAGATTTTTTCTTTGGCCCGAATAAATTCCCCATGCCGATGGCAATCAGGGCGACGGCTGTCGCCAGAGCGATCATCAGTGCAATTGCAACGTATTCGATCATGCTGACACCTCAAAGCGCCCAGTCTGGACGCGTGTTTGTGCTTCCTTGCACAACATTCGGCGTAGTATAACATAAGGGGCTTTTGAGGGCTAGAGAAAGTGCCGCTTTTCACAAGGCTGTGTAGTCACGTTTGAAACGTGACCTGCAAAATGCTATACTCAAATCAGAAATACTCAGTTGGTTGAGCAGGGGCGGTGCAGTTCCACCCCGTATCGAAACCAACAGATACAAGAATCATTTTATTATCGGAAGTTTTCTGCTTATTGGTGGTTTCGACACCTGCATGATTTGCTAAGCAAATCACGTGCCTGTGCAAGTGTACGCCTTCGGCTATCGCCTCAGGCTACTCAACCACCGAATCGCCTAAAAAGAGACACCATGGCTAAACGCCTCATACCCATCCTTATCCTAATCTGTTTCCTTGCAAGTTGCGCGCCAGCGCCCGCCTCTCCCACCCCGCCGAGGACTGCAACCGTTCCCCCAACCAGAACCCCGCACCCAACACAAACTTCCATCCCAACCGCGACACCCTACCCCGCTCTTCAAACGGACGGACCCTACCTGCTATTTACATACGACAACAGGAATTTCACCATCATGGATGCAGACGGAAACGGGCGAAAACAATTCCAACTTTCAAATGAGGGATATACCTTCCAATTGAACAAATCCGTTTCACCAGATGGGAAATGGCTCGCTTACTTTACAGGTTCAATAAAAGAGCCGTATGACATTACATTGAATTTGCTCAATCTTTCTGATGGAACAACACAGCCGATTTCAAATCTACTTGCTCAGGGTTTCCCTGCAAATTTAGAACCCATCGTTGAGAGTATGGTTTTGGGTGATCCTCCTATTTATGATAGTGATTGCTTTCAAAGCATGGAATGTCGCAGGTCTCGCGTCCAAAGAGAATTGGTAAATAGCCTTTTTTCTTTAGACTGGTCGCCTGATAGTCAGTCCATTGCGTTTACAGCACAAATTGACGGGCCATCATCGGATATTTACATTTATGACGTTGCAGATAAAACAATACGCCAACTCACAAACGAATTGCTAAACATCTATAAGATAAATTGGGCGCCAAACGGTCAGAGAATACTTTACGAGATAAGCTCCCCACTAGGAAACGATTCCCAGGGAATGGAATTTCACCTTGTAAATCTTGATGGCAAGGAAATTTCATTTACAGAAGAATCCTTATACAAATATCTGCACTGGAATGGTTACGATTGGATTTTCGATAACCTTTATCTTCTTTTTCGATGGAGTGACGCGCCGCCTCATCAAAGTGACTTTAAAATTCTAAATACCGATACAGGGCATGTCAAAGATGTGTGGCCGCACCACGCCGATTTCTTTGCCGTGAACAAGGAGAACCAGACCATCGTTTTACTTTTCAAAAATCATCATAATCAAAGTTCCAAAATCGCAGAAGGGATATACATGGTTTATCCCAGCGGGAAATATTGGAAAATCAGCGATGTAGGAATAATGTTCGTTCTGATGGAAGGTCAAAAACCGTATCCGATTTTCGCACAAGATTACAACAGACGAATTTACAGTATTAGTAATGACGGCTCAATTAACGCGTTGCCGTGGGCTAACGACAGCGTCCCCTGGATTTCCCCCAATGGAAAATGGCTTCTCTTCCGTGATCGCAACGAAATCGCTCTTTATACTGAATCTTACCAACCAATAAAATCATGGAACATAGATGTGTCAGGAGTTATATGGCGACCAGATTCTCTAGGGATATTCTTGTTTATGGACAAAAAACTACATTATCTTTCGATACCCAATGGGGACCCAGTCGTAGTTGATATACATCTACAGGAAGACTGTTCCGTTCAATACTGTCGCTTTCAGTATATCTGGCTTCCATAAAACGTAGGTCACGCATAATGCGTGACCTACCCACATCACCCCAAATAATCCCGTAACTGCCTGCTCCGTGATGGATGCCGCAACTTCCTCAACGCCTTGGCTTCGATCTGGCGTATGCGTTCGCGGGTGACATCGAAGAAGATGCTCACCTCTTCGAGGGTGTGGTCCTTGCCATCCTTCAAGCCAAAGCGCAATTCGAGCACTTCGCGTTCGCGGTCTGACAGTAAATTGAGCGCGCTTCGCACCTGTGCGCGCAGCATTTCGCGCGTGGCGGAATCGAGAGGCGAGGGCGCGTCTTCATCTTCGATGAAATCGCCCAGCGAGCTGGAGTCCGCATCGCCCACGGGTCCGTCAATCGAGACGGGCTCTTCAGCCGAGCAAAGCATGCGGTCAATTTTCAGCGTGGCGATCTCCAGCCTGCGCTGCAGGTCAGGGTCAAGAGACGTCTCTTCGGAGTGCGCGCGCAGAATAGCCTGCACGTCGGAGGCTGGGAGGTAACCAACCTCAACAGCAAGTTCCGCATTTGTGGGGTCGCGTCCGAGTTCCTGCGTGAGGGTCCTCTGCGCCCGTAATATCCGCGTAATGGATTCAAAGAGATGGACGGGGATTCGAATTGTACGCGCCTGCTCTGCAACGGAACGGTTAATGGATTGCCGTATCCACCATGTGGCGTAAGTGCTGAATTTGAAACCGCGGCGTGGGTCGAACTTGCCCACCGCGCGCAGGAGTCCCATATTGCCTTCCTGGATCAGATCCAGGAACGAAATGCCGCGCCCGATATAACGCTTTGCAACGCTGA
>Ga0247727_10016141_pt1 | contig 12114 bp, 7 predicted proteins | sample WisWelCaveWW1625_FD_202498 | JGI IMG/M metagenome (GOLD analysis project Ga0247727, IMG submission 202498) | Biofilm microbial communities from Wishing Well Cave, Virginia, United States - WW16-25 | ecosystem: Environmental > Aquatic > Deep subsurface > Groundwater > Cave microbial mat | place...
CACGCCTGGCGCGCGGCTGGCACGGGGGCTTGGCCGTGGAAGGCTTCGCGCTCACGCCCGCTGAGCAAGCACTGTTCCGGGCGCTTGCGAACAGGCATGTGCGCTACGTCATCATCGGGCTGGGCGCAGCATTGCTCGAAGGCGCTTCCGTTGCAACACAGGATCTCGACGTGTGGTTCGAGCGGTTCGATGATCCGGCGGTAAAACTCGCCGCAAAGGAAGCGGGCGGCTTCTTCATTCCTGGATTCGGGATGCAACCGCCGATGTTCGGGGGACAGGGACTCGAGCGGCTCGACATCGTCCTGACCGCCCACGGACTGGACTCGTTTCAGACCGAGTTCGACCGCGCCCACGAGTTCGAAGTGGATGGCGTGACGCTTCGCGTGTTGCCGCTCGAGCGCATCATCGCGAGCAAGCGAGCCACCGGACGGCCCAAGGATATGGCGGCAATGCCGGCCTTGCAGGCCGCTCTGGCGGCGAAGAAGGGGCCTGACTCGAGCGCCCGCTGACTTGCCCAGACCCTCGCAGCGGGTTCGCGTTGACCGCCGCATGTAGTCGAAACAAGCAGGCTGTCCGACCGTCTCGACAAGGCAAGGATCTTCTACGAGCGCACGCTCGACGCCGTCGAGGCCGCGCTCCGGGAAGTCTTCGCGGGATGGGAGGACCTGAGGCGCTGGGGGAGCTGTCCCGTTCACTTCCAGCGCGTGAGGATCGTCTCTCGCTCGAACAGCGCCACGCCGATCAGAAGCACCGCGGCGTCGATCACGGAGAGAACCAGCGCGGCGCCCAGGACCACGGCCGGAGTCAGGAAGAACAGGCCGGTGATCTGAGAGACCATCAGTCCGACGACCGGCAGAACCAGGATCACCCCGATCTGCTGGGCGGTTCGCGGATCGGTCGATCGGGACGAAGCGATGATCGCCAGACTGAGCGCGAGCAGCGCGATCAGGGGGGCAACGGCGAACGTCATGCACAGGGTCGTCGGACTGAAGACGTTTCGGAACACCCGGTTCGACGTCAGCGTGAAAACCCCGAGCGCGTAGACGACGAAGAAGCACCAGGTGATTCCGATGGCCGGTAGCGCCGACGCCAGCGACTTGGCCGCGAGGAGCTCCGTGGTCGTGATGGGTGTGGCCAGGAGCGGCTCGAGACTTCGACCGACCTTCTCGCCGACGATGCTGTGGGCGGCGATCGCGGTCACGCAGATGACCGGGACCAGGAGCGAGAGCGTGATGAACTGGCGCAGCATCAAGACCTGAAACAGCTCCTGCCGACTCAGGCCCGCGAGATCGGGGAACTGAGTCAACATCGCTTGAAACGCCCTGGCAAGGTCCGGATCATCGTAGAACTTCTCCCCCAGGAGGGCGGGCATTGCGATGCCGAGCGCGAAGGGGAGCACGACCAGGAAGAGCGTCGGCAGCAGAAACGTCATGAGCAGCAGGCCGCGCCGGGTCAGAAGGTCGGCCCACTCCTTCTCGAGAATGACGCGGACGCGGCTCTTCAATGTGCGCTCTCCTGCCGGAGGAGCTTCAGGTAGATCTCTTCCAGCGAATGCTCTTGCTCGCGCACCGCGATCACTTCGCCACCCGATCGCACCAGCTCTCGGATCAACGCCGGGTTCTGCGTCACGGGATCGTCGAGCGACACGATGAGGGTCTCGTCCTCGACGCGGACTCCGCGAACGAAGTCGAGGGCACGCACGGCCGCGGTCATCCGGTCGTCGATGCGCGCAAGGCGTACCTCGGTGTTGCGTCCGTAGAGCCTCGCGCGCAGAGCCGCGGGCCGATCCAGGGCGACCAGTCGAGAGCGGAGGACGGCCACGCGGTCGCAGAGCCGTTCGGCTTCATCCAGGTTGTGCGTGCAAATCAGGATGGTACGCCCCTCCTGGTGCAGGCGTTCGATGAAGTCGCGAACTACCTTGGTCATTTCAGGGTCGAGCCCGGAGGTTGGCTCGTCGAGGAACAGAAGGTCGGGCTCGTGGACCAAAGCCCGCGCGATGGCGACTTTCTGTTTCATCCCCTTCGAGAAGCCGCTGACCTTCTCGCCGCGCCTTTCCCACAGATCGAGCATGCGCAGGTACTTCTCGACGGCGGCTGCCCCATTCCGGATGCCGTAGAGATCGGCATAGAATCTGAGGTTGGCTTCAGCGCTGAGGTTCTCGTACAGGCCCGGCACCTCGGTCAGTACCCCGACGCGCTTTCGGATCTGATCGTCTTCCTCACCCACGCGGAAGCCGCAGACGGTGGCTTCACCGGCGGCGACCGAGATCAGGCACGCCAGCATGCGCACGGTCGTCGTCTTGCCGGCGCCATTCGGTCCGAGCAGGCCGAGGACCTCGCCCTTCTTCACCTCGAACGTGAGGCCATCGACCGCCGTGACGCCGCCGAATCTCTTCGTTAGTCCGATGGAGGTGATCATTCTTAGGGCACACACAACCTATCAGAAACCATACTCACGATACACTCGGGCAATCCTGCCCAATGAGCGCCCTTCGGGAGTACCATCTGCCGCCGAAGAACCGATCATCCGCTTCGGCGCACCTCGGCCCGAGGGGGGTTGCGACGTCCTCGACGCCGGTGCCCTCCTGACCTGGTGCGTGCGAGGGGGACACGGTGTTGATCCTCAGTGATTGATCTGGCGACTTCAGGAAGCTCGCGGAGCCCGCCTTTCCGGCGGGTTCCTATTCGATTTCGGGCCAGACCGGTCGCAACGCTTGACGGATCCAGAGGAATGGCGTACATCGACCTTGACCGGCGGGGTGTCGGTTCCGACCGACAGGTGCCCCGCGACCGTCCGCGGGGTCGACCTTCCGTCGCTCGATGTCGGGCCGGGCCTCCCGCTCCGGCGAGCCCACTGCGGCCGGGGGTGCGCGCCCGGAGAGGGAGGGGGCAATGCGGACTCCGCTGATGCAGAACGCGCTCCGAACGCTCGCGACCGCGATCGCGCTGGCGAGCCTCGGCTCGCCCAGCGCGGTGGCCCAGACGCCGCCGGCGACTCCCGGCCTGGTGGTAGTTCAGTCGGTTCGCGTCGACGACGTGACCGGGGACCTCGACGGCTACGCCGACACGAACGAGACCGTCGACCTCCATGTGACGCTCTCGAACAAGACCGGGGAGCAGCTCACGAACGTCGTCGCGCAGCTGACGACCTCGGACCCGAAGATCGGCTGCATCCTCGTCGGCGTCGCGACGATCGGGGTGCTTCCCGCCGCCGCCGCGGCGGAGCTTCCGCCGTTTCGGGTTCGCGTGGCCGCGGAGGCGGATCGCAGCGGTCCCACGGTGCAGTGCATCGCATCCCACTGCTCGAACTTCGTGCCCGGGTCGTGCACGGGCGCCGCCCAGTGTCTGCGGACCGCCGGCGACGAGTACGCCGCCGGTTTCCGCCTCGACGTGTCGTCGGACGAGTGGAGCGCGACGAGCCGGCCGCTCGGGATCGTCCTGGAGCTCGACCTGAACGCGACGAGCCCCGTCGTGTCCACCGCGGAGTTCGTCGAGGGATTCGAGGGCGGCGTCGGGGCGTTTCAGCTCCAGAATCTCGATGCCAACCTGGCGAGCAACTCGGCCTCGAACGGACGCCGGTGCCAGTACAACGATCCGGACTTCGTCAACTCGAACTCCTACGGCGACGCCGAGTGCTATCTCGGATTCGCCCTCGGACAGTCGCCCGTGAACGCGTGGCACTCGCATGCCACCACCAGCCCCGATGGGGGCCGCGCCTACGTGGGGTCCCGGTCGCTCCACTACGGGATCCACACGCCGGGAAACCCCGCGCTCGACACCTACGGTCTCAGCCAGCTGGACGCGATCGGCACGACGAACGCCGTGAGCTTGGCGGCGCGCGTCTGCCGGGACGATCCCTCCGCCTCTCCGCTCTCCTGCAACGCCGACGCCGACTGCGCGGCGATCGGTGGCGGTCCCTGCGTTGCAGCCACGCCGACGCTGTCGTTCACGCAGCAGATCTCGACAGTCGACTGGCGGGCCACGAACACCCCGTTCTCGCAAGCCGCGGACCGGGGAGTGGTGCAGGTGAGGCTCGCCGCCTCGACCGTGTGGGCGAACCTGATTCCCTTCGAGAACGTCTACGACGTCCAGGGGACCGACCTGTTCTCGAACTGCACGTTCGATCCGGTAGACGACGGCAGCAGCGAGGACAGCTACTTCGACCCCACCGACGCCCAGCGCCGGCTCGGACCGTCGTCGACCTGCTACCCGGAGTTCACGTTCTCCTACCTGGGGGACACGGACGAGCCGTTCCGGGTCACCAACATCGGGCGGGCCAGTGACAGCCCAGGGTTGCATGGCTCGCTGGGGATCGGAACCTGGGTCGAGTCGAAGGTCGACCTCAGTCGTTACCGGGGACGGTCGGTGAGGTTCCGCTTCCTCTTGACTTCCATCAAGGTGAGCGACTTCCCGACGCACCAGGCCCTGTTCCAGTGGAATCCGACGCCGGTGGACGACGGGTGGTTCATCGACGAGTTCCGCGTGAGCCAGACCCTGTCCGGTCCGAGCGTGTCGACCGACGACGCGGACAACAGCTCGCTTCCCTCGACCGGGGATTGCGACGGGGACGGCGTCGTGGACGGCGCGGACAACTGCCGCTTCGATGCGAATCCCGGCCAGGGCGACGGCGACGGGGACGGCCTCGGAGATCCCTGCGACAACTGCCCCGCCGCCGCGAACTCCCTCCAGACGGACATCGACCAGGACGGCGTCGGAGACGCGTGCGATCCGTGCCCGACGGTGGCGGCGAACGATTTCGACCTCGACGGGACCTGCAGCGACGCGGACAACTGCCCCACGACGCCGAATCCCGATCAATCCAACTCGGACTCCGACGTGCACGGCGACGCGTGCGACGACTGCCCCCTGACGGCCAACCCGGACCAGGCCGACGCGGACGGCGATGGCCGCGGCAACGTGTGCGATTCGTGCGCGCTCGATCCGCTGGACGACCCCGACGCCGACGGACGATGCGGCGATCAGGACAACTGCCCTCTCGTCGCGAACTCCGGACAGGAGAACGCGGACGGGGACACCTACGGCAACGCCTGCGACCTCTGTCCCTTCGTGGCGACCTCCGACTCGGGTGACCAGGACGGCGACGGGGTGGGAGATGCGTGCGATTCCGATTCCGACGGCGACGGGACGGACAACTCCGCCGATCCGGACGACGACAACGACGGGGTGCCCGACGAGGACGGGGACGGCGTGTCGGATCCATGCGCGGGCGGAGGCCAGACGGATTGCGACGACAACTGCCCCCGTCAGTCCAACCCGGCGCAGGCGGACCGGGACGGGGACGCCCTGGGAGACGCCTGCGACCCCGTGGACGACACCGTCGAGACGGCCCGGACCGGGAAGACCGGTGGGGGCACGAGCCTGGTGGGAGCGGAGGCGACCGTGTTCACCTGGGCGCCCGAGGTCGGCGCGCTGCGATACAACGTCTATCGCGGGGAGCTCGAGGAGCTCGCGCTGGGGACCTACGGGAGCTGCTACCGGAACCGGATCGTCACGACCTACACGTCCCTCCCCGAGGATCCCCCGGCACGCCACGGGTTCTTCTACCTGGTGTCGCCCGATTACCTCGATCGGGAGGGAGGCATCGGCGAACGGTCGGACGGAGCGAGCCGGATCATCACGTCACCGTGTCCGTGAGTCAGGCGGCGACCCGACCGCCGAGCGCCTCCTCGATCGGTGCCCGCGTGGTCATTGCTGGCGGGAGCGGGTCCATGCCGCGAGCAGCGCGCCACGCACCGTCACCGGCGCGGTTGGGAGAGGGATTCTCGATCCCGTGACCACGCGTGACGGCGTGACGCTCGGCGCCTCGGCCGCGACGAGCGCGATGAAGGCCCACAGCCCTTGGCCCCGCACGACCGCCTCGCCGAGCGAGTTCCGGGCGTGGCCGCCGAGGACCCGCTCCCGCAGTCGTTCGTGGTGCGCGGCGAGTCCGTGCCCCGGCGGCCGCGGGTCGCGACGAACTCCCGCCCGCGTAACGGGTGGAACGGATGCGTGATCCGCATCCGAAGCACCGCATCCTCGGTGACGGGTGCAGTTGAGTGGCGGTCGCCCGGTAGACCTCGCCCATGCCGCCTGCGCCGAGCTTGACGGTGATCTCGTAGGGGCCGAGCCGTCGACCGATCATCGGGATGCGATCATGGCGCGGGTGCCAACTGCGCCCGCCAGTTGTCGACCAGGGTCAGCGAGGGCGAGCGGTTGCCGACGCGCTCGAGCAGGAGGAAGCGGTCCCCCTTCGGCGCCGGCGCGAAGCCCGACCATTCGACGGGCAGCGTGAACAGCTTCTGCGGGCGTCCGATCGCAAGCTCGCCGCTCGCGCGGAGCTCGCTCGCGTAGAGCGACGCGCGATCGCCGTCGGCGGCCAGGATGAAGAGCTCCTTGCCGTCGGAACGCAAGTCGACTTGCAGCGCCGCGCCTCCGGTGCTCACCCGGTGCGCGCTCGAGGGTTTCGGGAAGGAGTCGACGTAGACCTCGTTTGTTCCGGAAACGTCGCTCAGGTAGGCGATGAAGCGGCCGTCCGCCGAGAGCCTGCCCCCTTGCTCGTTGGCCGGCGTCGTCAGGTAGTCCGCTCGCTGGGATTCACCGTCCAGCCGCAGATACCCCAGGTTCATCTTCATCCCGGTCGTCTGATCGTCGTAGAGCAGCGTTCGTCCGTCGGCGCTCACGTCGGTCGGGTTGGTCCAACGCTTGGCGGGTTCGAGGATCTCCCGAATCTGGCCGCTCTCCGCCGTTACGAGGACCGGACCCCACATGTCGGTAGCCGTCACCTGGGACAGATTGGCCACGAGCTCGCTGTCGCCCGGCGACCAGACTGCGGAGAAGGCACTTCGGTCTCGGGGGGTGATCTGCGAACCCCCACCGTGTTCGAGGTCGAAGATCCAGAGCGAGCTTTCGGCGAAACTCCCCCCTCTCGACACGACGACCCGATTGCCACCGTGAGAGACGGCCGGAAACTGAGAAATACCCTCTTCGCGGACTCCGCTCTCGCTCCTCCTGCCGTTGCGATCGAGCCAGACGAAGGCGGTGGGCCGCGGGTCGACCGGGGCGTAGAGCATCTCACCTGCGTCCGCGACTTCGACGACCGGAACGCTCGTCACCGCCGAGAGCAAGCTTGGCCGCTCGTCGAGCAGCCTCACGTCGCCCACCATTTCGAGCCGCTCGAGATCGATCGACTGCACCATCAAGGCCGCGTCTCGCGGGAACACGAGATGATCCGGAGACGCGAAGCGCGGCACCGCGCTCGCCTCGAGCAGCGGCTTCCCCTTCGACACCTCGTCGAGCGACGCCAGCTTGATCTTGATGCGGTTCGCCGCGGTCTGCGGTTCGACGCCGAATAGGAAGTGACGGCCATCGGGGAGGAACGAGGGGAAGCGGTGGGAGATCTCCCCTTTGTCAACGTCGAGCGCCGTCGCGGGGACCGGCTCACCGCCGGCAGCCGGCACGCGGGAGAGAGGCGCATCCCGGAAATCGGCGGCGAAAACGATCGTCCCCTCGCGGTTCCAGGCCCCCCCGCGGCCGTCCTTGGCAGAGCAGATCGTCTGCACTGCGCCGCCGCCGCGCGGTACCCGTCGTAGCGAGCTGCCCGTGAAGAAGGCGATCTGCCGCGAGTCGGCCGACCAGAACGGGAACGAGGCGCCATCGGTCCCTGCCAGGGGGCGCGGCTCGGTCTCGGCCAGCTCGCGCACGAAGAGGCGCGATCCCGTCTGTTCGGAAACGAGGAAGACGACCGCACCGCCGTCGGGCGACAGCGCGAAGGTCCCGGCGCTCAGGTCCGCCTTCCCCGCGACGGGCATCAGGACACTGGTGCGCGTGAGCCGGCCACCCGGCGTTGCCGTGTCTCTTCCGCCACCGACGAGCAGCGCTACGACCGCCGTCGCGACACCGGCCGCGGCGATCGCCCAAGGCAACCAGCTTCGCTTCGGGCGGGCGACGGGTGTCGCCTCGGCATCCTGCACCGCGCCAGTGAGGACCTCGTCGAGGACGATCCGCGCGTCGGCGATGTCGTGCAGCCGGTTCTTCGGATTCCGCTCGAGGCAGCGACGCAGCAGACGACGGATGGCCGCGGGAGTCGCGGCGGGCAGCGCCTTGAGGTCGATTTCCGCGCGCAGCACGGCGGCCAGCGTGTCGCTCACCGTGTCGCCGTCGAACAGCGAGCGACCGGCGAGCATCTCGTAGAGCACGACGCCGAACGCCCAGATGTCGGCGCGCTTGTCGACCGCCAACCCTCTCGCCTGCTCGGGCGCCATGTACGCCGCGGTGCCGAGGATCACCCCCACCTGCGTGCCGGCCGAAGTGAGCGTCGGCGAGCGGGCCAGCACCGAGGCCGAGGCGGCGGGCGAGCCGCCCGGATCCAGCGCCTTCGCCAGACCGAAGTCGAGGACTTTGACCTTCCCTTCCGAGGCGGCCTTGATGTTCTGAGGCTTGAGATCGCGGTGGACGATCCCTCGCTCGTGCGCTTCTTCGAGGGCCAGTGCGATCTGGCGAGCGATCGAGAGGCTCTCGTCCAGGGAGAGACTTCCCGGTTCGAGTCGATCGGAAAGCGTCGGCCCTTCGACCAGCTCCATGACGAGCGCGCGCGTGCCGTCACTCTCCTCGAGTCCATAGATGGACGCGATGTTCGGATGCTGGAGCTGGGCGAGCAGCTGCGCTTCGCGCTCGAAGCGCGCGAGGCGTTCCTTGTCCTCGGTGAAGGCCGCCGGGAGCACCTTGATCGCGACTTCGCGCTTGAGCTTGGTGTCGGTCGCCCGATAGACCTCGCCCATGCCGCCCTCGCCGAGCTTGGCGGTGATCTCGTAAGGGCCGAGCCGTTGACCGATCATCGGGATGCGATCATTGCGCGGGCGCGAGCTGTGCCCGCCAGCTGTCGACCACGGTCAGCGAGGGCGAGCGGTTGCCGACGTGCTCGAGAAGGAGAAAGCGGTCCCCCTTCAGCGACGGCGCGAAGCCCGACCATTCGACCTTGATCGCAACGTCCCGATCTAGCGTGGCGTCGGTCGCCTTCCAGACGAACCCCATCCCGCCCTCGCCGATCTTCTCGACGACGCGGCAGTGCAGAAGGAGGCTGGGCCTCACGGCGGGAACCTCCGATTCTCTCCAAAGTCACGCAGCCACCTCCGCAGGGTCCGTGCAGTGTCCCACGACGCGCCGGGTTGTCCCCTCTCTACGCAAGCTCTGCGCATCGCGCCCCGCGCCGAATAAACGGGCGAAGTGCCCATGGCTCTTTAGGCTGCACGGGCGTTGAAGCCGTGACCATCGTACAGGAAATCCGTTGGTCTTGGACCGCGGAGCGCGTGATGATCGGTTGCAAACGATTGCTGGGAATTGAGTTAGAAGGAATGCCCCCACCGGGACTCGAACCTGGGACCAGCGGATCCCGAGGGAGAGTTCCGAGGGCGCCGTTTCAAGATCTTTCGGAAACGGCACCCGTTTTCTTGTCCACCGCTCCCACCGGTGTCCACCGCTTCCATGCTGTTGCGTAGAGTTTGCCTAGAGTTGTGGGCCAGCGCGCGAGTGCTGGTTCTCCGCCCTTCGCGAGCAGACCGGAGCTGCGGCCTGCGGGGCAGCCGACGCGTCCATTGACGTGCAGATCGGAACCTGCTACAAGCTAAATTCATATTTCTAGGTTGTACGGAGGGTCCAGTGATCCCCGAAGAAGCCATTGGCGTGCTCCGGGACATGAACCCCTGGTGGGAGAATCCGACCGTCGTGCGACCGGAGCCGCCCGCCTACCGCCGCCGCGCGATCCTCGACATCGAAAGGCGCCTCGTCGCTCGCGGGCAGCTCATCGAGGTGATCCGAGGGCCGCGCCAGGTCGGAAAGACGACAGGCGTCCATCAGATCGTCCAAGACCTCCTCCTTCAACACGGGACGGCTCCAAGGGAGATCTTGTTTGTACGGTTCGACCTCGAGATCTTGCGGGAATGCCCGGGCGGACTGCTCGGCATCATCCGTTGGTTCGCGGAGAGCGTTCGTGGGCGGAAGCTCGGAACGCGGCCCGCACCCTACGTATTCCTCGACGAGGTTCACAAGCTGCGGCGCTGGGATGAGGCCGTCAAGCATCTCGTCGATACATTCCCCGTCCGGCTTCTTCTCACCGGTTCGTCGAGTGTCCTGGTGGCAAAGGGGGGGAGAGAGAGCCTCGCGGGACGAGCGTTCTCGACCGAGCTCCCCCCTTTCCTCTTCCGGGATGTCTTGGAAGCGTGGACGCCGGAGCTGGCTCAGGCGCTGCCCCCCAGGCTCCGATTCACCGATGCCTTCGACAAACGGGTCGTGGAGGTCGCAGAGGCACTCCATCGTCTGAAACCCCAGCAGCGGCTTTCCCTCTTTCGGAAGATGGAGCGCTATTACAACCGCGGCGGGTACCCCCGTCTCCACTCCGGCGAGGTGGACGACGACGTGTGGGCGGACTACCTCGTTCAGACCGTCTTCGAGAACGTCCTGGGAGCCGACATTCCGGACGTATTCCCAGTACAGGACCCCGGTTTACTGCGTCACCTCTACCTCTCGATTGCGCGCTTGACCGGCAACGAGGTCTCCCAACCGTTCCTCACGCAAGAGGCAAACGCCGCCGGTTTCAGGACCACCCAGCCGACGGTGGGCCGGTATCTCCATTATCTCGCCGATGCCCTCCTCATCCGTGAGTTCCGCCGGTACCCCCTCACCCGTCGGAAGTCGGTGCGTGTGCCGGCGAAGATCACGTTGACCGATCTCGGGGTTCGCAACGCGATCTTTCGCGGCGCGCCATCGCTCGCGGAGGGCGACCCCGCCGTGCTGGGTCCCCTGGTCGAAACCCTCGTACAGGGAGTCATGCGCGATGTCGATCTGCGCACCTACTTCTGGAAGGACTACGAGAAGCCGGGCGACCGCAGGACCCCGTTGCTCGACGTCGACTTCGTCGCCGAACGCACCGACGGCACGACCCTTCCGATCGAGGTCAAGTTCCGACGGAGGATCGACTCCGAGGACCTTCGCGGCCTCAAGGTCTACCTCGAGCGCCTGGGCGCCCCGCAGGGCATCCTCGTCACGCGGGATCACTACGCGTGGAGATCGAAGGAACGGATCCTCTGCGTTCCCTTGTTGGACTTTCTGCTGCTCTTCTGAGGCTGACAGGGTTCCTGGCCGTTTCCCGGAGCTTCCATGGTGGTCGCCAACGACATCGACCTGAGCGCACCCGTCGAACTGGCCCCGCTGTCCGTCAAGGATCGCGCCGTCCGCTGCCGCGTCCTCGCCAGCGGCCACCTCATCACCATACGGGCTCAGAGCTTCTGGAAGATGGTCTTGGCCGTGTTTGGCCAAGCGTTTCATTCCCAACAACTTGAGAATGCCCCCACCAGGACTCGAACCTGGGACCCACGGATTATGAGGGAGAACTGGAAGGGCGCCGTTTCCAGCTTTCTTGGAGACGGCGCCCATTTTTTCGTCCACCGGTTCCACCGGTGTCCACCGCTTCCATACCGGTGCGTAGAGTTTGCGTAGAGTGCCGTCGCACGCGCCGGTTCTTGCCGTGCGTCATCGCGACCCTGCTGACGGTGGCACGCTGACCTCGCCTCCCGCCGTGCCTGCTCCCATTTCGGAGGAAGGCTCATCAACGCCTCCCGCGAATCTTCGCGGTCGACCCGCGTCTGTGCGCCACCTGCGGCTGAGGTGGCAGGTGCCGCGGATAGCGGGCCCTCGACGGCGAGATAGTCCGACGAAGGAGAGCGATCCGAGGTCGAGCGCGCATCGCACGGCGGAGGTGTACCCGCGCCCGCCGCTCCCCCGTCGCCTCGGCATCGTCCGACTGCCCGTTACCCAGGTCGAGGGAGTGTAGTCGGAATAAGCGGCCCGTCCCCGTCCGCCCGTACCCCGAGTAACCCGCGCCTGCCCTGCCAGCGTCCGGCAAAACACTCCTATGTCTCCTCGGCCGGGCCCCTCCCGAGGCCCGGCGACCCGGAGGATACCCGGAAAACCGTCGGGCAAGGACACCGATCCCAGACCCCTCACCCGGCAGGGACGCGGATCGAGTCGCTACTCGTAGTTGGGATCGAAGTCGATGTGCTCGATCCCATCCGTCTCGGGATCGAAAGCCGCGGCCGCGATCGGCGGTGCACGGGAGGGCAGG
>Ga0247727_10016142_pt1 | contig 12114 bp, 15 predicted proteins | sample WisWelCaveWW1625_FD_202498 | JGI IMG/M metagenome (GOLD analysis project Ga0247727, IMG submission 202498) | Biofilm microbial communities from Wishing Well Cave, Virginia, United States - WW16-25 | ecosystem: Environmental > Aquatic > Deep subsurface > Groundwater > Cave microbial mat | place...
TGACCCCTCTATGGTCTCATATGATGAGATACTAGAGGTCTTTTGGAGCAGTCATGACCCAACAACACTAAACAGACAAGGTCCAGACGTAGGTGAGCAGTACAGGTCTGCAATATTTTTCCACAATGTAGAGCAAGAGGCTGCTGCAAGAGCATCAAAAGAAAGACTACAAAACTCTGGTATGTACGAAAAAAATGTTGTGACACAGATTGTACCTGCTTCGCAGTTTTACAAGGCAGAAGAGTATCACCAGAAGTATTATGCAAAGTGTGGGTTAGGCTAAATTTACTAGGGAACAGAGTAAATTAGTAAACTATCGAACCAAGTAAAAAATCAAATTCAGGCTGTATAAATCGCACGTAATCCATAAATAGTTCATAAAGATCTCGATCTTGTGCAAAAAGCAGGCATCGTATTTGCAATTTTTCTTCTGATGGGAACACTCTTTCCGGTTGGATTTTCGTTTGCTCAAGAAGAATCTGTTGGAATGACAGATGAAGTCGAAGTCACGTTGGCAAATCAAACTCAGACAATAGAAGAGACAACGACAAACCAAACTGAAACGATAGAAGAGACTGTCACGACAACAGAGGAGGTTAGCACAACAGATACTGACCTAGTAGAACAAGTCTCAAGCTTTGTCCAAGACGCAGCATCTGTATTTAAGATGCAAAGGCAAGACACACTTGCTATCATCAAGGAATGCCGAGACAACGTCCGTAATGCAACTCCAGAAAATAGACCAGCAGTAAGACAAGAATGCAAAGATAGATTACAAGAGCTTAGAGAATCGTATCAGGAAAGCAGAATGGCATTCAGAGAACTATTCAAAGATAAAAGAGAGGAGATGAAAATGATGATGAAAGATGCTAGAGCCAAAGCCAGTGAAATGGCAGCTCAAACACGTGAAGAGATAGCAGCAATGAAAGAGAAGATGAAAGAACAAAGAGATGCAATCAAAGAGAAGATAAAACAAGAAAGAGAGACAATGAAAGAAAAGATTCAAGAAGAAAAGGGAACAATGAAAGAAAGGATACAAGAAGAAAAGGATGTAATGCAGCAAAAGATGGAAGAAGCCAGAGAAGCAATAAAAAAGGCAAAAGAGTCTAGCGGATATCCATAGCGATCATATAGATACCATATGATCTATTGATACAAACTGTAACCAGAATTACATAATACTGTTCATATGGATAACCGCCTAAAATCATACTAATGGAAAGATTACTCTGTAGGGATTATGGCTTTGAATGTGACTTTGTAGCAGAAGGAGAAAATGCAGAGTTAATAACGAAATTTGGCAAGCATTCTGCTGAAGAACACGGTATAGAGTATTCCAGGGTAGTTCTGATGCAATTCATAATAAGACAAGGAATCAAATAGGCATAAACTAAGGCTACGGGCTTGTACTGCCCTGCCTTTCATCAAAAAACGCTTGGCAGTCGTTTTCGTCATAAAGTTGTTTTATCTTTGACTGTCCCATAGGATCTACAATTAACCTTGCAGTAGATTCAAGATCAGGGTTTATCGAGGATTCCTTCATAATTACAGGTACTAGAGCTTGGTTGAATTCATCAGGAACATTTTGTACAAACTCTTTTCTTTTTTCTGGATCCTCTAGGATTTCTTTCCATGGTTTAAACTCGTCTGGATATTTTTCAAGAAGATAACTTACCTCAATCCTAGGCATTTCCTCTCCATTAGGATACTGACCTATTGTCATTGCAAAAAGCATCTCACATTGCGTGTTGATTCTGTATGCCTGAGCCTCCTGTCCTATGATGATTGGTATAGAATCTGCATCTTGCTGAGCTGGTGTTGAAGACACGGTGATTGGCGTGATATATGCAAATGTTGCTGTTGCAGTTATTATCGCGGCAGCTACTCCGATAATTATTGGCATGTATTTTTTAGGTATTATTGAGAACGCCTGATTCCATCATTGTAGGTCCAGTAAAAAACATTGCCATAGTTTTTGTAATGCAATCAGCTGTTATCTTTTACAACCAAATCTAAAACCATGTTTTTTATAGGATCAATTTGAAATATATAAAATATTGATTAGCTGGGAATTTTTTATATTTTTTTAATAAAATATTAGGTTAAATTGAAATTTAATCAAAGCCTATATGCACTGTATTCCATACAAACCATAATGACTAATACACAAAGACAATGGTTAGCAGCACTAGCCGCAACTACAATAATTGTTGCAGTGCTTGTTGCTAGCGTACCAGCATCACAGACTCAGGTCTTTGCACAGCAAGTTCCAGCTACATCAAACGAAAAGACTGCTTATGCAACAGGGACAGCAACCACTTCGGTTGACCCAGATCTATTAAACATAAACTTTGGTGTAGAGACAGAAGCAAAAACTGCAAAAGAAGCTATGAATGCAAACTCTGAAGCAATGGCCCAAATTGTGGTCGCCATCAAAAAGCTTGGAATTACAGAAGACGAGCTTGGCACATCTGGCTTTAACATCTATCCAGTCTACAAGGATATCACAGATCCAACAACTGGGATATACCTAAGATCAGAGCTTTCCGGATTCAGGGTGTCAAACATCCTGCATGTAAAAACTACACAGCTGACACTTGCAAGTAGCATATTAGATGTAGCAGTAGAGGCAGGTGCAAATAGAGTAGATGGCGTCTACTTTACACTTTCACCAAAAACACAACTTGCAGTGCAAAATGATCTAATTGAGCAGGCCGTACTAAATGCAAAATCAAAAGCAGAAAAGGCGATTGCACCACTAGGACAGAAAATAATTGGAGTCAAAATGGTGTCACTATCAGACTTTGCCTATCCGCCACCCCCAATATACTATGGTGGTTATGCAACAGCTGAGGTAGCATATTCAAAAGCACCGCCAATCTTCTCTTCTGACCAAGATGTCATAACTACTGTAAACGTAGTATTTTTGATTGGAGACCAGTAGCTCCACTCCCACCTTTTTTATTTTTATAACTTCAGAACAAGATCATATATAATAGGAGGCCTATTTTGTAGCATGGCAAAAAGTATCAAGTGTTCTGATGTAGGAGTAGACTGTGATTGGGGAGCCACTGCGCCTACCGAAGAAGAGCTCATGAAAAGGATTGCAGAGCATGCAAAAGAGCATGGATTCAATGAGATACCAAAAGAGCTTCTTGCAAAGGTCAAGGCTAACATAAAGGAACTATAAACAGGATCTATGAGAAGAATGTTTTATTAATTAGCCTAGATATGAGGGATTACTCAGGTAAGCAGGTTCACATAATGTTGGGTATCAGGGCGATACACAACAAGAGATCTTACTGCTTACCAGAATATTATACTGCAGAACCAAAATTAAAGGAACACGTAGGATTCCTTCTAACTTGTCTTTATTGAAAGACACAAATCACTTTATTCAAAATAATCCTCATCGAATGGTACTAGTATCTGACCACATTTGGAACATTTATCTAAAAACTTGGTATATGGTATCCACTCATGATTTCCGTCAGCAGACTTTGGGCATTTGCTTTCTTGCGTGCTTATCTTTCTTTACACCCTCAATTACTGCAGTTATCTTCACACTGCATCTTACACATAATATACTACGTTAATGATACCAAAAAAAACCAACGGTAGAGGCATTTTCCTATAGTTTGACTATAAGTTTGACTAATTTTTCCTTTTCTACAACAACTTCAGATATGAAGAGTTTTGCTTCTGCCTATGTTGGACCTATTCTATGAAAGACAGGATATGATGCAGCTGGAAATGTCTCACCATCTACATCAATTGTTACAATAATGGTGTAGACCCCTCTCTTGGTCATCAATGGTGAGATGTCAAAGCTGACATCGACTGCACCATCACTTGCTATCCATTTGTTAGCTACTATTAGTGTGTAATCTGATGACTGTTCATAGTATTGATTTTCTGGAAGTGGCTTTACCGCAGCAGCAATAAAGTCACCGTTTCCATACGATGTAGCATCCCTGTTTTCAAAATATACTTTTGAGGTTGGTAACACATCATAGTATATTTCTATGCCGTAAAGATTTCCCTTTGGTATGGTTCCTGCAAATGTGACTTGGCCCTTATCTTCGCTTATGGGCTTTCTGAACTTGATGTAATTGTTTTCAAAGTTTTGAACTAGTACAAAAGTATAGTCGTCGTACGATATTCCAAGACTTACATGCGTGTGATGCTTGTCAAGAATGTTATCTCTGTGACCCCAATTTGATGAAGCATCATCGTACATCATTGCATATTCTGTAGATTTTATTTTCGCTTTTGGATCAAGTTTGGCACAGATTGCAGTTTGTTGTATGCATTCCTCTACATTTTGATATCCGCCAAATCCCACATTTTGGCTAACTTTTCCACGACCACCGTATATGGCATATGTCATGTACGGTTTTTCCCCATTTGTCATCCAGTGTGAGATAGCTCGTGTTTTTATTATGTCATCAGCATGAACCTGAGCTGCTTCATTATTGCTAATAATAACTGGAGGCAAGTTGAATGACTCTCTGTCCTCATTTATTATCTGTAATGCATACTTGATCAATTCCTTATCAGAAAACGTACCCACATCTTCTTCAGGAATTACTATGGTAGTTTGTTCCGGCCTGTCTTCAGGAAATAAGGGATTCAAAGTAGAGCCAACATAAAAAATGATTAAAACTGATGCTAGGATTGTAGCTGCTACTGTCACTGTCTGTGTCCTTGATCTCGCCTTTGTTAATTTCACATCACCTTTCTTGTCTGCACGATCCCACTTGGAATCTTTTTTGAAATCATCATCTTTTATTTCGTTCCAGTAGAATATTTTTGGACAAGAATGATTTTCCTTGAATCTGTGAAGATCACAAAAATCTGCACCGCAAGACCTGCAGGTAAAGGGCAGATATGTCTGCCTACCACAGTAAGTGCATACAGTTGCCATTTTATCATCTGCTTGATTATTACTGAAAATAAGGATGACTAGTTAGCTAGTAGTTACATACTGCTATCTTGGCACTTACAGTTTTGCTCACATGTAATGGTCAGCGTGAACACTGGCTGGCCAGTGTTCACAAAGGATTCTACCTTAGATAAGGTGTTCATCGCTACCTGTAAGAGGCCCTGTATCTTGCCAAGCTCTTCGTTTATCGTAACCAAATCGCACGGCTTGTCTTTTAGTCCTTTTATTATCTTATAAGAATCCAAAGTCCGCTTTAGTAGATTTTTGATGTAATTATCGTCCATGTTAAGGCATAATCTTTAGATGAATGAATTTTGTAAGCGTTTTGAATTAGGCCGAGATTAACTGTATTTGTCGTGCAGAATGCTTTGAGATATCTTTGTGTAAGATAGCATGGGATTCATGTTTGAATGTTAAATTACATCGGTAACATTTCCAAGCTATCGTACTCATTATATTTATAATGAGAATTTTTTGTATATAAAATCCGCGTAGCTTTTGTTCTTTTCTATGGATGATAACTTAGCAAGGCATAATCAAAGCATAAAATCCAATTTCTAATAATAAACCGGAACTGGTCTATGAGTTAGGAATGAAATATATTCATATTTCTTTAACTCTAAATGAATGGAACAAGTTTTTAAAGAATTATGTGAAAAAATAGTGGCACAAGACCCAGCAATAAGATTTGTAGGAATTGCAGACGAAGATGGCAATTTGAAGGCAGAAGCAGAACGCAAAGGTCTCAAGGCAGTATTTTCACCAGACCAAAGAGCAGAATACGCGATTACTGCTGCAAACCGTCAGGCCACAAGACTGCGATGGGAGTATCTTTTGGGCAAAATCAACTATGCCACATCGCACTATGAAAAACTGATTCGTGCTACCATTCCGATAACAGGTGAAAATAGGCGTCTTTCACATGTTGTGTTGGTATCGTTTGATTCAAACACAAAGGTTGACGAAATAATTCCCAAAAAAATAATCCCGCTTATTAAACAAAACATGAGTACACTTCTAAGAGAAGTATAGTATATGGCAAGAAAATGCGTTATGTGTGGATGCCAGGATCATCGATTGATAGGATGCGCTCTTCATTGGTCAAAACACTGCTCATGCTACAAAACAACGACTAAAAATTAAATTTTTAAAACTCTCTTATCACGTTTCTCTCTTTTCAAGTACACTTTTTAGCTGTATTACTGAACGTAAGATAAGACTTGATATGCCAAGATGCGATGTAAGAAAGCCTGCCGTCTCTTCTAACATCTTCTCTCCTTTGTATCCCTCATCAAAAGTCATTTCTATCTCACCCTTGTCTGTCTCTATGTACGAAGTAATTAGTGAATAAGGTCCCATCTTCTGATCCTTTTTTTGTATGTAAAGATTAAGTTGTACTCTTTTTACGGTAAACCCCTGTTCAACAAAATTTCCAGATGATAAAAGAACAACTGTCTTGTCTGGTGCCCTATTAACTCTTTCTGGGTTGCTGACATCAACCACTTTCACAAATGACAAAGTATGGAGGTTTCTAAATAACATTGTTGAACGTGCAGTGAAACATACGTGGCATCGATGTGTATGAGGAAAAAATTGATGAAATAGTTCCAAAATGAGGCACTAGTTATCTAACTTGGAAGATATCTGTTACCTTGATATTGTGATACTCTAGCTGTGCAACATACAACCCAGGTTTGTTGGGTTTTGATAAAAGTACGTTGTAATGTCCTGATGTATCATCGTAAAATATCTTATCCTCTACCACATTTCCTTGCTGATCAAAGACTGTAAGATAGAGTTCCTCTCTATATGAGAGGGTTTTTTTAACTGCACCAGAAACAAGGAGTTTATCACCATCTATAGTGGCTTCTATTATTGCACTCATAGACTTTATCGGCAAATATTTTTCAATTAGGTTTTTAAGAATTGTCAGATCGTTTTTTACAGATATCTGATCATTTTTTGATAATGCAGTTCTGATCTTTTTTAGGACAGGCTCAAATTCAGATTCATACGCTGCCAGATTTTCATCACCAAAGACATTTATGAATTCCTCAAGCTCTTCAAACTCTTTTGCAATGCTAATGTTTTGCAAATCAGCTGCCTCATATGCTGGTACTTGATTTTCTTCTATGCTTACTATCTTGGATGCCTGCGAGTTCTGATATTGTAAAACTACTACGTAGATGCCAGGCTCGACAGGTGCCTGCCACTGAGTGAAAAACTCACCAGATTTTGTATCAGAGAATTTTAACTCGCTATGGGCGTTACCTTCCATTTCATAAACAGTCAGATACAAAGGTTCTCTGGCTGGCTTCTGGCTGTTTACTGCTCCACTCATAGTCCAAATGTCTCTTTCACCGTCATACGATATATCAAAAATAATTCTCTCGTTGTGTAATGGTAGATTATCTCTCAAAAACGATCTTAACTTAGTAATTTTTGAATCTGCATCTGCAAAGTTGCCATACTCTACTGACTTTATGGCATCCTCTGTCATCTCCAAAAACTCTAGAAAATATGGCTCAAAGTCGGCATTACCAAATGTCAATGCCATATTGGATAGGCGGTTTATTTCCTCTCTATAATTGATTTTTTTAAGCTCATCTACACTATATCCAATGTCAGATCCCTTTGGATCTTCGGCATACACCTTGGTTACCTGTTGCCAGTCAGCAAACAATCTACTTACGGCACGATCAGCAGCGTCAAGATCTTTTTTCATGACAAGTTCTCTTGCGTCGTTAATGTCTTCCTTAATTGAGGCAGCAAAATCAGAATATCCTGTCAAAAATCTGTTTTTTGTAATGCCCATGTCTACTAGATTTTCAATGGATTTTGCCCGTTGTAGAATGTCACTTGCCCGCATCTTGTATGACTCTTCAGTATTGGAACTTAGCTCTGTCTTGATTTGTGGAAGCTTTGAGTTTGCCCAAGTTAGTAATACTTCAATTCTATCAAACCTTGGTCCAGAATAGTTCTCCTTTTCCAAGCTTTGTGCAGAAGCAATTACCTTTAACGCATTATTGATCTCAAATAAATTCTTGTAATCTGCTTGCAACTCTGCCATCGACTTTAATTTTTTATATTCAAACTCCATTGTTGTTAGTGGATTTCTATTTTGTTGCATATCTAAAATTGTTTTATCAAACTCAGAGACAATTTTTAAAATATCATCCATTGACTGCGCACCTTCTACTCCATTAAGTAAATCCTCCCAAGTATCGATTAAATCCAAATTAAAGTTATTTAATTGAGAAAACTCCACTATTTTTGAAATTCTTGAAGAAATGTCAATGACGTTTTTCATATCTGTTACTTCTTTTTGTGATTCAATGATATCATCTACCGATGTTGCCAATTCTAGTCGGGACTTGAGATCCTCCCATCTTGGCTGTAAGATGTTTGCCAGCTTTGAGTTGTTTTCAGTGTCAGCAGTGATAAATCGCTCAACTTTATCTAAGGATCTTAGCAGCGTGGTAGCCTCATGCATGCGGTCAATTTTCTCTTTTTTCTCAAGAAACTCCTTAACGGTAGATGATTGTTCCATAGAAGATCTCAAAGTCTCCCAATTGCTGTTGATTAATCGATACAAGGGATCTTGATTTTTTAGAGTGTTATCAAGAAATCGTGATTTTGTTAACATGTTTACCATGTTCTCAAGATCAGTTACGTATAACGGAGCTGTACCCCTGGCAAAAATAAAAGCCAATTCTTCCTGAACTCCACTACTCATCAAGGACGTATTCTTTGTCATCAAGTTTAGAACCAGATCTTCCAGCTCTGAAAAAGTAAGAGCTCGCTTGGAGGGAGCCTTTATAGGATCAGAGTTTGCAAGAAGTATGGCTGCTTCATTCATGGATTCTATAGCGTTTTGTGAGTGGCCGATCTCTGAGTAAAACATGGATGAATAAACTTCTTCTTTCACCCTTTCATCAATCTCAGAAGTGATCTTGTTGTCTACTACAAGTTGCGCAGAATATTCTAAAATTGAATTCATGGCTTGCCTAGACGTAGATTCTATACTAAAAAGATCCGCCTCATCAAAAAATGATCTTTCCATATTAACAAATAATTCTCTTAGAGATCCAAGTGTGTCTTCTGTTGCTTGCCTAGATCTGATTGAATCAAGTCTTGATGAAAACTCGTTAACAAGAGCACTGTCAGCATTTTTTTCTCTTGATGATTGAATTTTGTCTGAAACCAACACAGCTGCCGAGTCAACATACTCTGTCATGGTTTTTGTAGAATATTTTTTTGATAATACTTCAAAAGATGAAAGACTACTATAGTCACCATAATAGACCTTTATGGTATATTGCCCCATGACTCCACACAATTTGCTACTTAGTGCGATTGAGTCTGTTATGAAAAATCCACTTGATAATGGTGTTAGCTGTTGGATTTGGCACAGGTCATTATTTGGATTTATAATTTGTAATATTAAAAATTTGTCCGGTAAGATATTAGAAACATGTCCAAAAATAAAAATGTGCTCTCCTATCTGATGTGCACCAAAATTATCTAAAAGTACTAGTGCTTGTGATGTTTGGGAAAAAGCGTAGCTAGGTAACAAAAGCATTACTGATAGAAGAGTTGCTATTAGCGCTTTCACAAAGAAAAACCACTAGTGCTATTTTTAATGCTTGCTAATGATTAGTCCATACAACATCATTTCACTTCTAGTAATTCTATCAAACCACATTTGGTATTTCTCATGTTCAAATCCACAAAGGCAATCAATCTGCTGTCAAACCCTTCTACTGGTTCTACAAGTACAGTAGCACCTTTTTTTGACATTTCCTTTACTTGTTGATGGATGTCTTTGACCTCAAAACAAATATGATGAATTCCTCCACCTTTTTTGGCAAACTCTGCTATTGGCGAACTTTTTTCTATCGGCTCTATCAATTCTAAAAAGGGTTCTCCAATTTTTAAAAAACAGATGTTTACTTTTTGGCTTCCAACCAGTGTAGGAAGTCCAATGGTTTCAAACTTAAGGTACTTTGTGATTTCACCAAGCGAGTCTTGTATTTTTGGTACTACTATGCCAACATGATGAAGTTTCATTATTGCAACAACTTGAGTCCATTACAATAACTTTACGTGTTTACAGTTTCTACCACATTGATTGTAATTGTCAGTGGTGTAGACAGGTCTCTTTTTTGATTGTTTGTCAGATCAGCAGTAATTTGGACTTGGTGATCCACTAGAACCTCGCTGGCGCTTGTAACACTAACACTATACTTTTGTGGTTGTACTGCATCAGCAAAATGGATCTGAGGTAATGCTACAAGCAAAAACAAAATGAGTCATATTGTGGTTTTCATGTTGGTTATAATTTAGCGTTTTAGTATCGGATTGCCAGCATTATCAGTTGCCCTGACGCTGTCTATAGGCTCATTCTCATTCAGATCTCGGTGAACATAGCTTTTGATGTCTCCTGGTGTCTTTGTACAAAACTTTTTGTGCACGCCTTTTTGAATTTCTAGGGTTGTCCCGTTTTCGTGGAAAAGCCTTTTTCCACAGTCAGGACACATAAATTCAGGCATTACCTGTGCATGTGATATTTTCAGTATTTGTATTTTTGGCACTAGCATGTACATGGATCTGAAGGAAGTTGTCTTTTTTTGAAATTAAACGGCAAATTGGCTGTCTTTGTTACGTTTAAAGCAGTTTCTTGCTTTTATGCGATCTTTCTCGCTCAAACTAATTTTAGTACTTTAACCTTGCGAAGAAATCTTACTGATAAATTCTGCCCGAATATTATAAGTAATAGCGTAATACACCTGCCATGGAAAAAGCATGTGGTGACCTGAACTGACCGATGACCAACAACTACTAACCATCTTTGACCAAATACCGGATTCAACGTTGTATGACTACAAGTCGCCGCTTGACAAGCTAAAAGCAGAACTATCAAAGTTTGGACTGACTCCAAACCAGTGTAAGGTCTACATATTTTTGGGCAAGTACGGTTCAAAGACAGCACCAGATGTCTCAAGAGCACTAAAAATACAAAGGACTGAGGCTTACCAAATTCTTAGCGTACTACAAAGTAAAGGAATTGTTTCAGCTACATTTAATCATCCAATTAGATTCTCAGCTGTGCCACTTGACAGAGCAATATGGACCCTAGTAAACTCAGAAAAGGCACGTCTGAAGACTTTGGAAACAGAAAAAAATGAACTTGTAAATTTATGGAACAAGATTCCAGAATTCAAGATGAATGCTAGTGAGATGACAGAAGACGATAGGTTTCAGATACTAAAAGGAACAAACCCAATATCTAGCAAAATAAATGAAATGATTGCTAGTGCACAAGAAAATTTTTTCATACTAGGATCAGAAAAACACTTTATGCGACTTTACCACTCTGATACTCTAGAACGTCTATACAATTCGAAAGTTGACATAAAGCTCTTAACATCATGCTCAGAAAACGGAATGCACATTTTCAGGGGTGTAGATCCGACAAAAATCAAAGCGATGCCCGATGGAATAAAAAATTTGTGCTTTATAGTTAAAGATGATAATGAATTATTATTGTTTATGAGAGATGAGCAACAATTCTCACAGGACATGATGGCAATGTGGACTGACTCTGCAGCCATGATATATACAATATCGCTGTTATTCAACCACATATGGGAGAGCTCAAAAAGCAGCTATCTGTTTTCAAAAGCTCGTACTGTCAAGTACAAATACCAGGCCTGAATTCACCTATTCTGCTTGAACATTAACATCCTCATCCTTTGGAAGACCATGCATCTTTAGGTATCTAAGTAATGCATCTGGGTTTTCCAGTTTGTAATAACGCATAAGAACCTCCATCTCTTTGTCATCAGAGACCCGATAGGTGCTCTTTTTCTTAATATTTGCAGAATCATTTTTTTCTGTTTTTTGATGCACCAATAGATAATTGGTACTAATCAGTGATAAAGGTACCCTTATTTTGATGATTAAAAACACTCCTTCAGTTGGCAAAAGTTAGTAGATTAAATTTAGCCGAAATCAAAAAGCGAACAATAAAAATTTGGAATGAGGTAGCACCACGTTACCATCACGACTGGGCCAGCCGCAGCATTGGCCCTTTTAAAAGCACCTCAAAGTTACTAGGCCTTGCAAACATCAAGCGTGGTTCTGTGGTACTTGATCTGGCATGCGGT
>Ga0247727_10016143_pt1 | contig 12112 bp, 9 predicted proteins | sample WisWelCaveWW1625_FD_202498 | JGI IMG/M metagenome (GOLD analysis project Ga0247727, IMG submission 202498) | Biofilm microbial communities from Wishing Well Cave, Virginia, United States - WW16-25 | ecosystem: Environmental > Aquatic > Deep subsurface > Groundwater > Cave microbial mat | place...
CAGGCGCTCGGCTTCGACGGCGACGGGCTTGAGCTCCAGCGGCCTGGGCACGAGCGCAAAATCAATCGTCTGAATTTTTCTCGCGGCTAAAACCACGTTTTCAAGCGTTATTTTTTCGAATCCGATCAGCGCGGCTTGCAGAGTATACTTGCCGGGCGGCAATTGCTTCAAATAATAGTTGCCGCCGGTATCCGTCACGGCGCTCCACGAAGTTCTCAAAAGCGCGACACTGACGTCGGCCAAAGGCGCGCCGGTGCCGCGATTGGTGACGCGGCCGGTGATGGCGGAAAAAGATTGCGCCGGCAGCGCGGAAACGTCGAGCGCCGAGGTGAAAACCAGGATCGCATAAAATAAAAACGCGCGCTCATTCCAGACTGGCATGATAACCCCTTGCAGGTTTTGCAAATTTTATTAAGATGTATTATTTTATGTCAGCAAAAATTTTGGTCACGAAAATGTCATTTTCCCGGATATAAGCCAACCGGCGGCCGTCCGGCGACCAGGCGGGCTGGCGCGCCGCGGTCGTGGCCAATTTCGGCTCGGAATCATCCAGCGTCGTCAAATAAATATGGCCGGCGTTCTCAAACGCGATGGGCGAGCTGAAACTCGGGCTGGGCGACCAGGCCGGCTCGAAGTAAAAACCCGGAATGATTTTTCTTTCCACTAGTTTTCCGGAAACGAGCGCAAAAATTTTTAGGCCGGCGTAAAAGCTGCAGACAATCTGCCTGCCGTCCGGCGACCAGGCCGGCTGGCCCAAGCGGTCGTCAATATGCTCGGTTAAATTCACGGGTGGGCCACCAGCCAATGCTTGCAGATAAATATCGTCATAACCATTGTCAAAAACGATCTGCGAACGATCCGGGGAGAGCGCGGGGTTTCTTTTACCAATAGTCGAATCCTGCGCCACGGGCACGGCGCTTCCTCCGGACAGCGCAACTTTCCAAAACTGCGAGCCGTTGCGAACGAAAGCGACTTCGGAGGCATTAAGCCAAACCGGATGGAAGGCCAACTCGATCTTGCGATCGGAAATTTTTCGCGCTTGCCGGTTATCCAACGCCACGACATAAATGGCATGATTCAAAGCCCGTTGGGTTAAAAGCAATGCCTGGCCATCCGGAAACCAACTCAACCCTTCCGTTCGGAGCGCAAACAACCGTGTGGCCCTGCCGTTGGCGGCGGAAATTAAAAATAAATTTCCAGTATCGGCGACAAGCGAGGCGCCATCCGGCGACCAGACGAGTTCAGAGATATGCCCTTCCAGCGTCGCCAGCTCGCGCGCTTGCCCGCCGCCGGCCGGCATGAGCCAGATGGTGGAGGCTCTTGCCGAGCAGCTATCATCATAACCGACGTACGCGATGGTCGCACCGTCCGGCGACCAGGCGGGAAATCTTTTTTCGTATGGCGGCGCCGTTAATTTTTGCAGCGCGCCGTTGCCGACGTCGACTGTCCAAATTTCATAATTGCCGCTGCGGCGCGAATACAGGGCAACCTTTTCCCCATTCGGCGAAAAACTATAGCCGGCATAAATATACTCGTCCGAGAAAAGTCTTCTCGCAGCCCCGCCTGCACTTGGCACGATCCAAAGGTCAAGCCCTGAGGTTGTGCTCTGAGAATTGAACGCAATCCATTTGCCGTCCGCCGACCAGATGGGCCCATAGACATATTCGTGCTCCGGGGTGAGCAAGCGATCCGAACCGTCCCGCAAAGAACGCACCCACAGATGCTTTCTGACGCCGGAGCCGTACACGATTTTGCCGCCGTCCGGCGACAGTTTCACGTCATAGTAAAAATCATCTTCCTGCAGCAACAGCTCGCTTTGGCCGGTGGCGAAGGAATATTTGAGCAAGCTGCTGCCCGGGTCGTATTGGCTATACGCGATCATCCGGCCATCCGGCGACCACGCAGGATCCAATTTGCCGGTCGGGCTATCCGTCACCTGAATGGTTTCCGTTTCCACGGAAAAAGTTTCTTCCGATTGGAGGCCGGGATCGCAGGATAGGGAGAGGCATACGGCAAGAGCCATTACCGCAAGCAGCAAGCGAGAGTGAAAGTTTTTTCTCATAAGATAAAATTCCGCAAAATTGTTGAAAAAACCAATAAAATTTTTTGAGTATTCGAAACGACTGCGGCCTTCCAGGTTTTACGCACCCGGAAGGCCGGAATTTTACTTCTGCCATATTCGCTTCAAGATCGAAAATTCCAATATTACACCTCCGCCGTTTGGTCGGGCATATAATCTATCTCACCAGCAGCAATTTTTTCGTCTGCGAAAAAAACTTTTTGTTATCCAGGCCTTCGGCGTTGAGGCGATAAAAATAAGCGCCGGAAGCCACCGGCAGGCCGGCGGTGTTGCTGCCGTCCCACACTAACTCGTTTTCGCCGGCATCGTAAAGTTTCTGTGCGGCTAACTCGCGCACCAAGCTCCCATGCTCGTCATAAATCGCGAGTGAAATTAGCGATTTTTTTGGCAAGGCGAAGCGAATGGTGGTGGAGGGATTAAACGGATTCGGATAGTTTTGCAATAAAGTAAAACGATCAGGAATGCCGTTAGTTCGCAGATCATCTTCATCGTCGACACTGGTAACACAGTTAAAAAAGTTTGGAAAACTCGATACATTTTTTGTATCGAATGCTTCGGCTATCAATGAGCCGGGGTTAGTCCATTGCACGGGAAGGGCAGTGTAACGAAACTTTATCCTTTGCTCGTTGTTTAAGTCCGGATCGAAGCTGAAAGTTGTAATCGTAATAGTAATCGTATTATTAGAGGAAGTTTTTGCACCCATGATGATGCCATCTTCGTCTCCCGGCATGCCGTTGCTGTTATTGTTTTTCATCGCATCCGTATTCATACGGTTTCCTCGTGGGCCGTCAAAAACGATGGAGATCTTTTCAGCACCATAACTCAAATCAATCTTATTTAAATCAAATTCGGTGTCATTCGTCAAGACTTCAAACTCGGCAAACCGTCCTGTGCCGGTCAATTTACAATTCAAATTAACTAATCGTGGGCCGAAATTGAAGGTGTAGTTCAAAGCGTCGGTGCGCATCGGGTTGATGGCATCAATTTCTCGATCCGGAAGGGGAGCTGGAGGACGAATAGTAGGATTAGGATAAGTCAGTCCGTTAAAGTGCAAATGCGGAGATGTTGTGCCAACAGCACCGGAATCCAAAATGTCCTGGCCTTTCGTGACCATAGTCACGTTCGGTATCAGAGCATTAAATTTTCCATCCATCTCGACATGCACGTATTCCGTCCAGAAATAATCTAAGTCGGTTGGATCTTGATGTTCAATCCGAACAAAACTGGCTGATAGACCTGATCTAGTTGTAAATGTTCCTTTGGCGACCACTGTTCCAATATAAAATGCGTGAACATTTACGCCGTTCGAAAAGGTTCTAATATCAACACCGTCATGGAAATCGTAGGGATAAGTTGGCGCCAAATTTCTAGGACCGAAGGGTGAACTCAGTTCGTCAGGGATAGTTGTAGAGTTACTAATCGGCCAGACGCCATTCACAACAGCGAAACCCGATCGTTTTGCCTTATTATCTTTTTGCTCTTGAATGTTTTTATTTTCACGCGAAAAATTCTGTGAAACAGAAACTATTATGAAAACGAGCAAGTATTGGAAACTGGGCTTGTATGGTTTCATTTTTTGCCCTTTCAATAGTTTAATTTGGTTATTTTATTCTCGCGCACTTGAACTGTTAGAAAAATTCATTCATGTGCTCATCTTCCAACAGTTAAAAATTTACGTTCTGCGACATTGGCATATTGAGCGACGCTATTAATCTTTAATCGATTCCGGTGCCAAATGATAGAGCGAGAACGTAACTCCTAAACGACTCTTGTCAATCTGTAAAGCAGGAATGAGTAGAGATGTCTGCCCCTGACTTCGAGTGCTCTTCAAAAGTCCTCGACTCCCAGCAAATTCAGGCCAGGACGGTGTCTTAAAATCAAGGATTTGGTTGAATTGATAATCTTTTTTGATCTGACCTTCATTGTTCAAGATCAATACCCTCGTTTTTTTCGCATCATAAGATGGTTCAAAGGCCAGGAAGTTTTTGGTGAATTTTTGCACTTCAAGAGGGCGTATTCCTTCTTGAATGGTCCAAACCCGATCAAGTGTTTTAGCAGAGCAGAGGTAGAACTCCTCACCGTCTCCAACAGCGAGGTATTGGCCGTCCTCGGAAATGGCTTGAATAATTCCGCCATTGGATTTGCCAACCCAAATGGGTTTTTCAATTTTCTGAAGCAGGCCGCCGTCCATGTTATAGACAAAAGTATAGTTTTTATTAATATCCATGGAAATTAGAAACTGCAGTGTGATGAGACTACCGCATTTTGCGGCCTGTAAGTAGGGATAGCCGCTAGATACTATATCTTTTTGCCAGAGGCGTTTACCCGTCGGTAGATCAATCAGCTCTAAGGATCCCCCTGCATAAACAACGAGTTTATCATTGTGTGTGGAAACGACTTCCCAGTTCCAGTATTTTAGATCTTCCATTTTGTGCCAAAGCATTTCACCGGTTTGGCTATTCAATACCATCGGTCTGGAACCAAGCCCAATAAGGTATTTGCTAGTGACTGAATATCTTGTGCAATAATCAGATTGCCTTAACACTTCACCACGGTTATTATAAATGGCCGAAACCCCGACACCCTCTGCAATAATATAGCATACGGTCAAATATTCTCCGTTGGGCGAGGCAAAAAGTTGTGCTGAGGTATACTCGCTTGTGACCTTTTCCCATTTCAGTTTGTTATCAAAACCGTAACACTGAAGCGCCCGCTTTTTATAAGAATAAGTCACAACGCCATCCTTGAGAATAGCATAATTAAAATTGAGTTGATCGAGCGGAGTCGGCAAATTCACTTCCCATTGTTTTTGTACGGCTTTCTCACCCAACGCCTTAAGCATAACTGATTCCTGGGCACGGCAAAAGTTATTCACGACCAAAAAAGAAACGAGCAATAACCTTATCTTCATACTGGATTTCATAGACTTTTCTCCCGTTTGCATATTTGGATTACTTTCTCGCAATTATATTTCTTTACAAAGGATATAACATCTTATTTCATCAAAATCACCCTCTGTATCGCCGTCTCGCGCCGCCCCGCGCGGCCAACAAATTCAACCCGCAGCAGGTAGATGCCGGTTCCTGCAACGACGCCATGCTGATTTTTTCCATCCCACCGCAAGGATGGACGGCCGGGTGACATCATTCCATCATAGAGACGCTTGATCTCATGGCCCGCGAGATCATAGATGACCGCCACGACATGGCCGGGTTCCGGCAGGTTGATTTGAAATCCAGTTGCCGTTCCGTTCGCGGCAAACGGATTAGGATAAAGCGGGGACAGTGAAAAATTTTGCGGCAAGCTCGACGCCGTGGTGCTTTTATGAACGGCGGAAATTTCATCGCCAGATTTCAACGCGGCCGTGGCGGGGCCGAACACTTCAATTTCGGCCAGCCCGAGGTCGCTTCCCTCTGCATCGGTGACGATAAAACGCAACCAGGTGACGGTTCGTGAGCTAAACGTTACCTGCATGGCAGCGCCCTCATTATCCAAAGCGCCGACACTAACCGGCGAACCGCTGCTAAAAGTTAACTGCGCCGCTAACACCTCTGTTCCCAAGCCGGGTCGATCATACATGATAACTTTATTGATCGTAACTGCGGAAGGAAAATTTAGCTGCAACCAGGCGCCGCTGCCTTCACCATCCGAAGCCCATTCTTTGGTATGGTCTCCGGGCCAACCGTCGACGACGCCGTCAATCGCTTTAGCCGCGGTCTGGCCGTGGTTGACATCCTCGCTGCTGGCGCTTGCCGTTGCTGCCAGGGCCAAATTGCCGCCGCTACTGCCGGTTGTCGTGGTAAAAGTGAAATCGCCGCTCACGGCTAAATTCGTGCTCGCGTCCTTTGACTTCACGCGATAATGATAAAGCGTGTTCGCGCTCAAGCCTGCCAGGCCCGCAGAATGGCTCGTAACTAAAGACGGATTTAGTGTTGTTGAATTTCCGTAGCTCGTTGTTAGGCCGTACTCAACTTGCGAATCGCTCGCTTCATTCGTCATCCAGGTAATCGTCGCACTGGAGCTGCTGATGCTCGTAGCTGTAACGCTGGAGATCACCGGCGGCGTCACATCAACCCCGGAAGTCGTCGTGAAAATAAAATCGCTGCTGACAGCCAAGTTGCCGCTCGCGTCTTTCGACTTCACGCGATAGTGATAAAGCGTATTCGCACTTAATCCCGATAATGACATTGAGTGACTGGTAACGAGAGATGAATTGATTCAAGTGTTATTGCCATAACTCGTGGTCAAGCCATATTCAACCTGTGAATCGCCGGCTTCGTCCGTCGTCCACGTGACCGTCGCGCCGGAACTGCTGATGCTGCCGACGGAAACGCTGCTGATCACCGGTGGAGTTGTGTCGCCGCCGCCGCTCCAGGTGAAACTGACTGAGCTTGAATGTTGTCCGTGCGAAGTATTAGCGGTTAAATCAAAGGCGTATGAACCGACCGGAACTGTATTGCCGCTATTATCTTTTCCATCCCAAACATGCTGCTGATTGGCATAAGCCGGCAGACTCGCATTGGTGATTAGATTTCTAACCACTTGTCCGCCGGAATTTTTGACCTGTCCGGTCATGGAAGCATTCGCATTCAAAAGATAGTTGAACGTCACGGTCGAGCTTCCGGCATTGGCGCTCAAATTCAAAATCTCGACGCCGGTATAATATTGCGAAACGCCGCTGCCGCTCGTCCAATTTTCGGTGATGCCCAACTCATAATATCCTGCGGCGAAATTGACATTCTTTGGATTATTGAAAGACTCCGCGGCGTAGCCAAGATAATCCTTTCCGTACCAGCCGAAAATATGCACGCGGCCACCGGCGCGATCGGTCGCGTAGGCATTGCCGTCCGGATCAGAGGAAATATCCGACAAGTCAGAGTTTGGCAAAGCGACCGTGTGCCAGGCGGCATAACTGCCGCTGGAAGAGCCTTTGGTAAACATTACGATGCGGTCATTACCGGTATCCGCGATGTAAATATCCTGCGCTGAATTTCCGCCCCGCGCCGAGATGCCGCGCGGCGAAGAGAACTGGCCGTTGCCGGAACCCGAACCGCCCAACGAATAAAGCTGGGAGCCTGACAAACTGTATTCAACAACTTGACTCTGTCCGGAAAAAAGCGCCCAAAAAGAATTGCCGGTGATAACGACATCGATGGGACTCGACAAGCCGGTGATCTCGGAAACGTAGGTGATCGCGCCGGTATTGAAGTTGACATTTAAGCGAACGATTCGCCCATTGCCGGTGTCAGCCACATAAATATTTCCGCTGGCGTCAACATCGATGCCTTCCGGGGCGTTAAACCCAACCTGTCCGGAAGCATTGCCATAAACTCCCGAATGCATCAGGGTGTCATTGGCTGTAATGATATAAGTGATCGTGCCGCGCACGCGGTCAACGGTAAAAGCCGCTTTGATAAATCTTGTGCCGGAATAAAAATATGCGCCGCCGGCGCGGACATTTGGGATAGCAAGCAAAACGATAAAAATTGCCATGTAACGCGAGCGCATGGACATACCTCCCGTTGGAGAGTGCATTGGCTTCAATGAAATTGGCAAATAAGATATTTTCGCAACACCGATAAATTATCAGGCAAAACCAATGCCGCACCGTCACTTCAGCGCAAGTTGCAATAAAATCAAATTGCCATTCCAACGCGTGCTTTCATCCGTTTTCATAAAAGTCTGGCTCGAACAAGAATTTAAATCAACTAAAAGAGTAATCGTATAAAAGATAACCAATTGCAATTCTGGCTCCAGCCAGACTCGTTCTTGCCAACGCCAGAATGCGTCACGATTTTAAATTATGTTGCTGCAAAAAATTAAAAAAATTTTTATAATCGGCCTCGGCAATGTTAAAAAGCTTCACCAAACCTTTGTAGCTGTCCGTTTCCTTCAAGCCCTGCTGCAAAATCGCTTTCACTTGATGTCGATTCAAGTCGCGATTCAGAAACGGCTCGTGAATGACTTGCCAAAAGCTTTCACCCTTGTCGACCATGCGGCTGTAGTAGCCGGCAATATCCAATGGCAGCAGATCGCTTTTCCGCCGATGTTGCAGCTTTGATGAAAATTGTTTTTGCATCCCATGCGCTTCATTTAATTGATCTAAATAGTAGGTGAGCAGCAAAACCCGGTCGTCGCCCCGCTCCCGCAAAGCCGGAATATGGAGATGCAGGCAACTCAGCCGATAAAACAAGTCCTCGCGAAACTTGCCGGCTTCCGCCATGCTTTCCAAATGACGATGCGTTGCGGAAATCACGCGAATATCGACCCGCCGGATTTTCGTCGAGCCCAACGGCATGATTTCTTTTTGGTCGATGACGCGCAGGAGCATTTTCTGGGCGCAGTTAGACAATTCGCCAATTTCATCGAGAAAGACTGTGCCGCCACTGGCCGATTCAAAAACGCCTTGCCGGTCGTGGGTCGCGCCGGTGAAACTACCCTTCGTGTGTCCAAAGAGCTCGCTCACCATCAAATGCTCGTCATTGAACTGGCCGCAATTCACCGGGACATACGCGGCATCTTTGCGTTGGCTCAACAGGTAAAGCACCCCGGCAAAAAGCTCCTTGCCGACGCCAGTCTCGCCGGTAATCAAAACCGGTGCCTCGGATGGCGCGAATTGTTCTAATTTTTGCAAAGCTTCTAAATAGGCAGGATGATGGCCCAACAGGGCAATTTCTTTTCCCAGGTGTTTGAGAGACAATTCCTTGATCTTTTGCGGAAGAATAGCTCCATTCTTCGACACATTGGTCGTGCGAGTTGCTTCAAATGAGAATGCCATCACGAGTCTCCCGTCATCTTGGCTTGAATAGAATCCTTAAATCATGAACCTTGCATGGTCAGCCACAGATGCCATCTCCCCGATGGTATAACTTCAAACCATAAACTTCATGCTCAAACACCACTCAACGCAAAAGAAGATGGAAGATGGAAGATGGAACTCCTCCCATCCCACAACTTTGTTCTCTCAGCCCTTAACAGAGCAGACATCTCCGTTGCACGTCACAATTATAGCACAAAAAAATCATTTTGTCAAGAAATTTTTTCCTTACGGTAACCGCAAAGTTTTCGTTGACAATCTTTCAAAATTTTCATAAACTAATAGACCTTTTTTACTGATGATGAGAATTTTTCAGGAAAGGCCCCAAGCTGATGAATCAACTCCGCCGTGATCCGATCACGGGAATCTGGACGATCATGCTGCAGGACGGCAAGGAGATGGTGGCGATCAAGCCCGACGGCCATCGCCGCCTGCGCCACGCGCGCCCGGGCGAAACCTGTGAGTTTTGCGCCGGGCATGAAAGCGAAACTTCACCGGAAATTTTTGCGCTGCGGTCCGACAATTCGCCGGGCAACGAGCCGGGGTGGCGCGTGCGCGTGGTGCCGGCGCGCGTGCCGGTTCTGCAAATTCACGGCGAAACCAACAATCGCGGCCTCGGCATTTATGACATGCTGGACGGCATCGGCGCGCACGAGCTGGTGATCGAGACGCCGGAACACGGAAAAATCATGGCCGATCTTGGGGAGCAAGAAATCGCCGACGTGTTGACCGCTTATCGCGAGCGTGTGCTCGATCTCAAACGCGACGCGCGCTTTCGTTACATTCTCGTTTATAAAAACGTCGGCGAGGGCCGGCGCGGCCCGAGCCTGCGCCATTCGCTGAGTCACGTCATCGCGACGCCGATTACGCCGCTGCGGGCGCGCGAAGAACTGATGAATGCGCAACAATATTTTCTGCTGAAAGAGCGCTGCATTTTCTGCGACATGATTCGCCAGGAACAGGAAGCCTCATCGCGGCTGGTGGCCGAAAATGAGAATTTCATCGCGCTCTGCCCGTTTGCCGCGCGCGCGCCGTTTGAAGTCTGGATTTTGCCGAAACGACACGAAACGTTTTACGAGTGGAACAACGATCTTCCCTCGCTCGCCAGATTGTTGAAGCTGGTGTTAATGAAAGTACGCAAAGCCCTCGGCGACCCCAATCACGTGATGATCGTTCATTCCGGGCCGAATCTGCTCGCCGGCCGGCAGCGCGGTTACTGGAAAACCGTCGAGCGCGATTTTCACTGGCATCTCGAAATCACCCCACGTCTGCGCGGCGCCACGGACTTTGACATCGTCGCCGGCTTTCAGTTCAACTGGGTGCCGCCGGAACGCGCCGCCGAAGTTTTGCGGCAGTGCACGGTGTAGAAAGTCATAAGCGCCTAAACGCAGAAAAAAATTCTGAAAGTTTATGGCCGAAAGTGAACCCCCGCGGATTGAAGAAGCCCGCGGATAAAGCATCTCATCCGCGGGCTTCTTCAATCCGCGGGAAAATAAAAAAAGCGTTTGACTTGTTTTGATGTTTATTTTGGATTGTGCAATTGTTTAATTTTATTTGAGTCAACCTCATGCTTAAATGTCACCTCCCCATTGTTGCGCTGCTCCTCTGTTGCTGTTCCTGCAAAAACAATCAATCTCTCCAAAAGCCGGAAACCAACGGCAGCGCGCTGATTTTTTCCGGCGAAAAACATTTTGCGCAGGTTCGCCAGCTTACACGCGAAGGCAAAAACTCGGCGGAAGCCTATTTCAGTTTTGGAAAGCAACCGCAACGGCTGATTTTTCAATCGGAGCGGCCGCCGTTTCAATGTGATCAGATTTTCGTTCTCGATCTGCTGAAGAACACACCGCCGAAACTGGTGAGCACCGGCAAGGGCCGGACGACGTGCGCTTATTTTTTGAAAGACAATCAACACGTCATTTTTTCTTTGACGCATCTCGGCGGTGAAGCCTGCCCGCCGCCTCCCGATTATAGCCGCGGCTATGTCTGGGCGGTTTATCCGGATTATGATATTTTTACGGCACGCGACGACGGTTCGGATTTGCGTCCACTAACGAACACGCCGGGTTATGACGCCGAAGCCACGGTTTCGCCGGACGGAAAAAAAATCGTTTTCACTTCGACGCGCGACGGCGATCTGGATATTTACACGATGAACGTTGACGGGACAGCGGTGCGTCGACTCACCAGCACGCCGGGCTATGACGGCGGGCCGTTCTTCTCGCCGGACGGCAAACAAATCATTTATCGCGCCCATCATCCGCAGGCGCCGGAGGAACTGAAAGATTATCAGGATTTGTTGAAAGAGAATTTGATTCGCCCGACGAAACTGGAAATTTTCGTGATGAATGCCGACGGCTCCGCGCCGCGGCAAATCACCAGCAATGGCGCGGCCAATTTTGCGCCGTCCTTTCATCCGCGCGGCAGGAAAATTATTTTCTGCTCCAATCTCGCCGATCCGAAACGGCGCAATTTCGATCTTTTTACAATCGATCTCGACGGCACGAAGCAGGAGCGCATCACCTATTGCGATGACTTCGACGGTTTTCCGATGTTTTCGCAAGACGGCAGGAAACTCGTGTTCTGCTCGAATCGCAACGCCGCGGCACCGCGCCAGACGAACGTGTTTATCGCGGATTGGGTGGAGTGAGAAATACTGGGAACATTTTTAGCACAGGGCGGTAAATTAAGTGGCAATATCACAACATAATATTCTGCGATCGGTCTGTCTGGGCCAATGTAAGAGCAAAGATTTGCCTGCACAACTCGATTTGAGTGATAAAGCGGCGGAAATGAATCGGCTCTGGCGGCGCAGCATTCAGCAAATTCGACGGGGAATCGTAACTGAGTTTGGCGCAACTCTCGTTTGGGAACACGGGCGATTACTTTTGATAAACATTGTGCAGGGAACAGCAGGTGAAATAAATCTGAAAATGCAGGTTTATAAAGCGCAAAGATTTGTTGGAACATTTCATACACATCCATATGAAGAAGGATGGTTGGGAATTGCTTTTAGCGGTGAAGATTTTGCCAGCGCCATCAATGCGCAAGAAAATTTATCGATTGTTCATGGCGGCAATAGGATTGCCGCATTGGTGCATACCGATAAGTCTTCAAAAGCAGTCAATCGGCATAGCATTATTAAGCGGGCAAATGCTCTATTAAAGCGCTATTTAATCGAGGGGAATTTGTTTGATGAAGCTGTGCTGAAATTGAAT
>Ga0247727_10016144_pt1 | contig 12112 bp, 10 predicted proteins | sample WisWelCaveWW1625_FD_202498 | JGI IMG/M metagenome (GOLD analysis project Ga0247727, IMG submission 202498) | Biofilm microbial communities from Wishing Well Cave, Virginia, United States - WW16-25 | ecosystem: Environmental > Aquatic > Deep subsurface > Groundwater > Cave microbial mat | place...
GATCGGCAGGACGCCATTATGAAACTGGTGGCGACGCAGAAGCTCGACATCATGCTGGTGATCGGCGGCTACAACAGCAGCAACACCAATCATCTCACCGCGCTCGCCAATCAGCACACCCGAACGTATCACATCGATGATCCGCGGTGTCTGACTAACGTCGAGGTGATTCGCCACAAACCGTATGGCAACAACGAAGAGATCGAATCCCGCGACTGGCTGCCGGCCGGGCCGATCAAAATCGGGCTGACCGCCGGCGCTTCGACGCCGAACAACAAAATCGGCGAAGCGATTTCGCGCCTCGCCAGATTGCGCGGCAAAGAAGTCGATGACTGGCTGAAATAATCCGCAAATTTCTTCTCACCGTCAGGGGTGCTGTAATCCATTTTGTGACTGCAGCACCCCATTCTTTTTTAAAAACAGTCCAGCACCGAATACTGGCCGTGCCCGATGAGCCAGTAACCGGCCGTGCCAAGGCTCATAATCACAGCCAGCGTAATGCCGGCCCAGAGAAATCTTTTGACCAACAGGGAAGTTGTCATGCGCGCGTTTCCATCGTTCTCCATTTATTAAATAAATATTCGCAATATAACAAACCCGAAGATGCAAAGCCAGGCTTGCCCGGTTTTTGTAATAATGGGGGATGAAGATAACTTAATGCGATTAACCCATTTGGGTTATAGGCGCTACAAACGAAAAAACTGTTGCATTATTCGATTATCATGCTAAATTGACATTCAATATTCAACTAACCGAGAGAAAGCCTTTGGATTCCTGTAGAAATGTTGAAAAAGAAGACCATGGTTGATGAAATATGCAAAAATAAAGAACTCAATTCTCTGGACAAAACTACGATGCAAGAATTAGCCTTGTCGCGAGCACCTAAAAAATCACGCCCCTCGAACAAACCCCCTGTTCAAATTAGCTCTATGAAAACATGCCAATGCCCTCCCAATCATTTAAATTGCATGACTGCAAAAGAGTGGATTAAAGCGCAACTTGGCGTATGGCAGTTTAACTACGAAGGGCGCGATATTCGTGATAAGAGCCAGCACCCTGCGACATTCCCGATTTCCTTAGCGAAAAAGATGGTTGAATTGTTCTCACATCAGGGAGAATTGGTTGTCGATCCATTTGTTGGAAGCGGGACGACATTGGTAGCTGCGCAAGATCTTAATCGTAGTGCGGTTGGTTTTGATCTGAATAGTAAATATATCCAGCTTTGCGAACAACGATTGGCTAGCGACAATCCTTTTAACAACGCCAAACAATTGGCAATCAACGATGATGCGATTAACATTTCAAAGCATATTTTGCCTAATACGGTAAGCTTAATTTGGACATCGCCACCATACGCGAATTTATTAAATAGAAAACGAAAAAATAAATCGCGACGTGGCGACGAACGCCAAAATGACCAGTATGGCAAAGTTGAGCAATATTCACAGAATCCACGTGATCTTGGAACTATGTCTTTAGAAGAATACACCGTAGCCATGGGGGATATTTTCGCGAATCTTTTACCTCTCTTGAAGCCTAAAGCGCATTGTGTGATTAATGTACCCGATATGTGGTGGGAAAATGAAAGGATCACTATTCATGTATCACTTATTCAAGAACTTCGACGACGAGGTTATGAGCTTCGTAATACAATTATTTGGGATCGTACCAATATAGTTAATCGTATCGGCATCTTTGGGTGGCCATCAAATTACATCACAATGGGTACAACTTTTGAATACTTACTCGATTTCTGGCGTCCCCCGACAGGAGTAGTAGGGGAAGATGATAACAACAGGGAAAATTTTTTTTCACTATTCACGAATTATGATGTTGCGAGGTTTTAATTTGAAAGGCCTACTTTCTGGGCTGGAAGAAGGGCATGTATTCATTCATCGTTTTCCAGCGGGCGGCGGGGCCGTGACATGAATTTTATGAGTGCTTGAATTGCCGTGTCGTGCTTTTTTTGAACTCAGTGTAAGCCCCGCCGCCGCTGAAAACGGGCGTTATTTTTCGTGATGCAACCAAACAGGACCGTGAAGCCCCGCGCGAGTTGACCGGCGGTGGTAATCGAAGTTATGCGCTTCCATCAAAGATTGGCCGCGTGATTCCGAACAAATCGTGTGTGCGCCTCGCGCGTGTGTGCGTGCCTCGAATGAAATACGGAGTTCGGACAGCGAATGATACGCGGAGTTCGAATAGCGAATGATACGCGGAGTTCGAATAGGATTATGTGCTGGCTGGTGTGAACTGAAAAAAGTATCAGCTTAGTCGTTGTACAAACGGTGCAAATCCTACCGTCCCCTAAGCGTAACTACGAACCCGGTGCTCGAAGCCTTGCTCAATCCGCTCTGGGTGTTTCTGCTCGTCGGCGAAGCGCCGGGCTGGTTGGCAGCGGTTGGCGGGATGATGATGTTAGGTGCGGTGACGGCGCGAGGGATATTAATTGCGAAATTAAAACCCGTTGCCGCCGCTTTATCAACATAAGAAACTCAAAAGTGGATGCCAAGAGTTTTACTACGTCACAACCGCCTCCGCATCCATCTTTCCCAACCTTGCCATCTTCTCCTCAAACTCCTCCTCCGGCATGCGGCACGGTAAACCACCTTCCTGCAGCGGGCAATTTCCCCACAACTGGCATTGCAGCGAGCAAATGCGTGAGCTTTCGAGAACGCCGTTGCCTTTTTTCAGCAGCGGCAAAATCACCCGCGCGCCGGGGCTTTGATACTGAACGTTTTCGCCGAGCAAATATTTGCGAATCATCGTCAAAAAGCGCTGGCGATTGAGCGACTCCGGCGCGAGAATGTCCTGCGGCCGCTGCGCGCGCAGCGCCAACGGAATGTTCGGATCGTAGCTCATATAGCCCAGATAATCGAGCTTGATCTGCAACAAATCCTGCGCGGCAATTTGCAGCGCCAGCCCGTCGCGTGTCTCCTCATAATCAAACACGCGATTGAGAATCAGCTTCGGCGCAAAAGCATTCACCGCTTTGAAAAAACGCACGCCATCGCGCCGATCCTCGGCCATGATCTCGTCACCGATTTCCGTTAGCAAGCGCCGGTCGTTGGCGTGGCTCGGATCTTTGCAGCGGTCGAGCAGCTCCAGCACAAGCGTCGAGTCGGCAAACTCGCGCCGCAGCCGCCGGAAAATCGCGACCTTCAGAAAATTGTAACACTCCTGAATCGAGGTCGGCTCCGGATTCGCCACCACGATGGGGACGTCGCCGGAATTAAACAGATCGATTTCATTCAGCGACGTGCCCGCGCCGATATCCACCACCACAAAATCCGCCGTGATCTTGCGCAAATGGCGAATCATCTTCAGCTTTTCCCAGTGCTCGAGATTCGCGAAACCGACGATGCCGGGCGCGCCGCACACGAGCCGCAGGCCTTCGATGGACGTCGGCATCGCGATTTCCTCCAGCGTTTTGACGCGCCGCTGCATAAAATCGTGCAGCGTTTTCGTGGGCATATACAAGCCGAGCACCGTGTGCAGATTCGCGCCGCCGAGATCCGCATCGACCAGCGTCACGCGATATCCCGACTCGGCGAGCGCCATCGACACGCTCGCGCTGATCATGCTTTTGCCGATGCCGCCTTTGCCGCCGGCCACGGTAATCACGGTTAAATGGCCGCGCCCAACCTTGGCGTTGTCAGCCGCGGAATCTTGCGGGTTGTCTTCGCGTTCCGGCGTGTGCGGTTCAGATGAATCTGGCGTCATTGTCATCTATCAGGCAAAATCCTTTTGGCGATAGCTGCTGATATTAAAAAAATTGTATCTATGCTTTTCTTTGCGGTACCTTTGTCCCGCCTTGTGGGATCCTTGCGTGAAGGTTTTTTTGCAACGACCGCACTTTTAATGGGCTAAAAGCTTTAATAATTTTGCCCACAATTGTTTTGCCTTCTAAACAGACCTGAATAGTTACAAAAAATTTGCAAGTTCTCACATGGAAAATTAATTTTTAAAATAGTTGTCCAATATTTAATTTACCCACAGTCATTTTGTTTTGCGAAACCGTGGTTCAGAAAACTGCTTGATTTTTTCGTGAAAACTCGTATATTCAAATCTGAGCTAAGTCATTGTTTTTGAAAATCGGAATGATTCATATCGACGCAAGTTTTAACAATTGTAAATAAAACGGGGATTCAGAGTTGCCGAATTTTCCGGGTGTTGAATCCGGTTAATTCGATAAATCCGAATACCAAAAAGTTTTTATTAAATCCGAGTGTGGAGCATGTTTGAGTCATTGATTATCACGCTGCGCGAAGGCATCGAAGCGGCATTGATCGTCGGCATCGTGATGGCCTATTTGCAAAAAATCAATCGCGCCGATCTCGGCAAATATGTCGTGGCCGGCGTTATCGTCGCGGTCGGATTATCCGCGCTGCTGGCGGTTTTGTTTCAACGAATCACCATCAATCAGGAAGCTTACGAAGGCGCCATCATGCTCATCGCCGCCGTTTTCGCCGGCAGCTTTTTGATCTGGATGCATCATCACGCGCAGCAATTGAAAAAGGGCATTCAGACGAAGGTCGACGCGCTGCTCGCCAATCGTTCGAGCCGCATGGCGGCGCTCGGATTGTTTGCCTTCGCCGTCATTATGGTGTTGCGCGAGGGTGTGGAAACCGTGCTTTTTCTCGGCGCCATCTCGCTGACCACGACCGCGCTCTGGAGCTTCATCGGCGGCATTCTCGGCCTCGTCATCGCCGCGGTGTTTGCCGTGTTTTTTATCAAAGGCAGCGTGCGCGTCGATCTGCCGCGCTTCTTTCGCATTACCAATGTCGTTTTGTTTATTTTTATTATTCAACTGTTGATCAACGCCTATCATGAATTTTCCGAAGCGGGGGTGCTGCCGACTTCGCCGCAAGCGATGGCCACGGTCGGGCCGATCGTGCGCAACAACGCGCTCTTTGTAATCGCGTTGCTCGGACTGCCGTTGATTATTTTTTTGACGCCGGCCGGCAAGCCTCCGGCATTCGCCTCCGTGGAGAATCCCGCCGAGCGGCGCAAGCTGCTGGCGCGGGCGCAACGGCAACTGCGCTGGCAACGCGTCGCCGGCATTTGCGGAATCGTCATCATCAGTTTCCTGTGTCTGGATTTTGTCTACGCCGGCGGGCCGAAGACGCTTTCCCCGGCGGAACCGGTGACGACGCAGGATAACGCCGTGACGTTTCCGGTTTCCCGCTTTGCCGATGGAATGCTGCAGCGATTTAGTTTTAGTGAAGACGGCAAAACATTGCGATTTTTCGTGGTCAAGCTCGCCGCGGATAAATTCGGCGTCGCCTTCGACGCCTGCGAGAATTGCGGCGATCAGGGATATTATCAGGAAGGCGGCGCGATTTTTTGCCTGAATTGCGTGGCGGAGATCAATCCGTCAACCATCGGTTTGGGCGGCGGCTGCAATCCCATTCCGCTCGCTCATATCGCTCGGAACGACACCCTGCGCCTCCGCGTTGATGATTTGCTCGCCGGCATGAAGTATTTTAAACAACCGTGAAGGGAACTGCAAGCATATAGCAAATGGCAAAGTCAAGAAAATAGTTGATGAAATCAATGCCGCTGCTGGAATCCGCAGCCCAATAATTTGTACCCCTGAAGAACTTATGGCTTTGCCACGCCTATAACTCGCTTCATGCCCTATCGCAATGCACGAGTGAATTGTTCTGATTACTTACCCATGCTATTCCGCATTCTGCGCGAATCTTTCATCCGCGGCAAACGCCGCAAAATTATTGCGGTGACGGCCATCGCGCTGGGCGCCGGCATCGCCACCGGCCTGTTTAGTGTAGCCGTCAACAGCGGCGATAAAATCAGCCGCGAGCTGAAGCGTTACGGCGCCAACCTCATCGTGCTGCCGCAGGAAGACACGCTGCCGCTCGAAATCGCCGGCGTCGATTATTCGGCGTTGCTCTCGAACGGTTATCTGAATGAAGCGGATTTGCCGCGCCTTAAAGAAACGTTCTGGCGGCATAACATTGTCGGTTTCGTGCCGGAATTGTCGGCGCGCGTTGCGCTGATCATTTCGCCGTCGAATCGTCAGCCGGTGACGTTGATCGGAACGTGGTTTGATCGCGCCCTGCCGTTAAAAGAGCAGCCGGATTTTCGGACGGGTCTGCGACACGTTATGAGTTACTGGCAGGTCAGCGGCGCATGGATCAATGACGAAACCCGACATGAGATCATGATTGGCGGCCAGCTCGCGCGCCGTTTTAATTTGAGCGTCGGCGACTCGCTGGCGTTGGCGGTCAATCAGCATCGTGGAAATTTTTTAATTCGCGGTATCGTCACCACCGGCGGCGCGGAGGAGCAGCAGCTTTTCGCGCCGCTGCCGGTCGTGCAACAACTGCTCGGTCAATCGGGAAAAATTAAAAAAATTTTAGTGAGCGCACTGACCAACCCGGAAGATGATTTTGCGCGCCAACCCGTCGAGCAAATGACGCGCGAAGAATATGATCGCTGGTACTGCACGCCGTATGTGAGCGCGATCGCGCTGCAACTGCGCGAAGCGATTCCCGGGGCAGAAACGCGCGTTGTGCGGCAGGTTGCTGAAGGCGAGGGCACCCTGCTGCGCAAAACCTCGCTGCTGATGTTTCTCATCGCGCTGGCGATTTTCTGCACCTCGATTCTCGGCGTCACCAGCACCATGACCACCACCGTGCTCGAGCGCCGCAAAGAAGTCGGCCTCTTCCGCGCGCTCGGCGCCGAAGTACACCAGATTTCCAGCGTCTTTCTCGGCGAAGCGCTGGTGATGGGTTTGCTCGGCGGCCTCGCCGGCTGCGGCCTGGGTTATCTGATCGCCCGGCAAATTTCGCTGCAGATTTTCGGCGCGCCGCTGCAATACAATCCGCTCTCGCTGCCGGTGGCCGTCGTGATCGCGATTTTGATCGCCATGCTCGGCAGTTTGATTCCATTGCGCAAGGCGTTAACTTTCGATCCCATTGTGACGTTGCACGGCGCGTAACGAAAAACCCGGAGTGCGAAGCTTTAGCTTCGCAGCAATGCTCGTCGGCCCGTGCAAGGCCGCCTGTTTGCACCCCGTTGCCGAACGCCGATTCCGTCAACCGCCGGTAGCGCCATTCTGTTTTAATCTTTTTGTCTGTTTATCTGTTTATCATTTTTTCGTTTTTATTGCTATCCTGTGTTCAACCGAATTTTATTCAAATCCCTGCGCGGCCGCGACAGCCGCCAGCTCGCCGCCTTTTTCTCCGTCGTCATCGCCGCCTCGGTTGCCGCGACGCTGCTCACGATCCGCGCCGATACCGGCGCGAAAATCAATGTCGAGTTGCGTGCGTACGGCGCCAACCTCGTGTTAACGCCGGCCGCGGAAAGCGAGAAACAAACGCTTTCCGTCAGCGCGACGATGCAATTGCCGTGGCCGGCCTTGCGCGACACGCTGCGCGGCCTCGCCCCGGTTCTTTACGGCGTGATGGCTCCGGTCGAAAATTCAAATGCCGCAACGCTGCGCGCGATCGTCGCCCTCGGCACGAATCTCGAAGCCATGCGTCAGGTGAATTCGTTTTGGAGCATTACTCCGCCGGTTACTGAATTGCATGAAAATGAAATTCTTGTCGGTCAGGCTGCGGCGCGCAAGTTGAATCTTTCAACTGGGCAGTCGTTGTCATGGCGCGCTGCCGCAACGGGCGACACCGCCGGCTTTCGCATCGCGGGTATCGTCAGCACCGGCGAAAATGAGGACGATCAAATTATTTTAAATCTGACGACATTGCAAAAAATGCTGCGCCAGCCCGATCGCGCCACGCTCGCGCTGGCCAGTGTTCAGGGTGGCCCGGCAGTTGTTGAAAAATTAGTGGCGGATATTTCCGGCCATACAGCGGAAATTCAGGCGCGGCCGATACGAAAAATCGCCGGCTCGGAGGCGCATATCCTGCGAATTTTAACTTTGCTGATGTCCATCGTGACGGCGTTCACCGTTGTCGTTGCCACGCTCTGTCTCGGCGCGACGATGACGGCTTTGATCGTCGAGCGCCAAAAGGAAGTCGGCATCATGAAAGCCATCGGCGCGGAAAATCGTCACGTCGCGCGCCTCGTCGCCGCGGAGTTGACGCTGCTCGGATTAGCCGGCGGCCTGGTCGGATACTGGGTGGGATTCTTCTTCGCCGGCGTCATCAGCAAGAATGTTTTTAACACTTACGCTTCCCTGCGTCTGGAAATTTTGCCGATGGTTTTAATTTTATCTTTGGGCATTTCACTGGTTGCCGCGATTTTCCCGCTGCGCCGCGCGCTGCAGATTGCGCCGATCATCGTGCTGCGGGGAGAATAGTCCCGCGATTTTCCTTAATTAAAATTCAATGAAAAGGCGGGCCAAATACACGATACTATTTGAGAAGAAAACGCCGATTTATGTCTAATGCGATTCTGCAAAAGGTTTCGAAAAAATATAACAACGTTCTGGCGCTCAACGATGTCTCAGTGACGATCGAACCCAATGAATGGATCGCGGTCATGGGCCCGTCCGGTTCCGGCAAATCGACGCTGCTCAATATCATCGGCGGCTTGGATTCGCCGACGGCGGGCAAGGTGATCGTCGCGGGCGAAGAAATTTCAAAACTTTCGTCAAAACAGCTCGCGACGTTTCGGCGTGAAAAAGCCGGTTTTGTTTTTCAACAGTTTTATCTCGTGCCGTATTTGACCGCGCTGGAAAACGTCATGCTGGCGCAGTATTTTCACAGCATGACGGACGAGCAGGAGGCCGTCGCCGCGCTCGAACGTGTCGGGCTGGGTGATCGGCTGCGGCATCTGCCGTCGGAACTTTCCGGCGGCGAGCAGCAGCGCGTGTGCATCGCCCGCGCCCTGATCAATCATCCGCAGCTCATTCTCGCCGACGAGCCGACCGGCAATCTGGACGCGGAGAACGAGCGCATCGTGCTGAAATTGCTGGCAGATTTGCACCGCGACGGGCACACGATCATCATCGTCACCCACGCGCCGCACATCGGCGAGCAGGCGCAAAAAATCATCCGTCTGGCGCACGGCCGCCTTGTTGATGTGCAACTGTCGGCCGCCTGCCAGTTTTGTAAAATATGAATGTTTTTATTGATTTAATTTTGCGCTTTTACACAAAGCCGCGGGATGGTTGGTGCGAGGTGAGGAAAATAACTTCAGCGGAAAAGCTCAGGGTTTGATCAACCCCAAAAGCTTGGCAATAAACTCGAGGGAGTTTTGATTGAGAAAAATAATGGTGAAGAGCAGAATCAAAAACATGATGGTAAATTTAACGAGAATTTTTATGCCTGCCTCACCTCACGTCATGCTGCTCGGCGTCGGCGCGTTTGCGCATTCGGTGATGCGCATTCTCAAGGAAAACGGCGCGCGCGTGAGCTGTTATTTGACGCGCAGTTACGGCCACTACGGCCCCTCGCTCGAAGGCGAAGTTTATCCGGCCTCGTATTTTCCGAGTCCGGTGCGTTTCGTGCGCGATAAAAAAGTCGATCTGCTCATCCCGATGTCCATCGACTGGATTCTGCAGCCGTGGGCCGAAGAGCTGCTCTCGCTCGAGGTTCCCGTGTTCTCTCCGGTTGGCGACGCAATGAAACTGGAGCGCGAGCGCGATTTTGGCCGGCAACTCTGCGAGCGATTCGGCGCGCCATTTCCACGCTCGCACGTGGCGCGCAATCGGCTCGAAGCCGAAGCGATTTTGAAAAACGATCCGCGGCCGTATGTCATCAAAAATCCGTTGTGCTCGCCGACCAGTCCGGTTCATACGATTGTCTGCGAAAGCGCCGAAGACACGCTGCACTGGCTCGAAAGACTGGATTATGCCGAAGGCGTATTTTTGCAGGAATACATGGGCCGCGCCGAAGCCGGACATATCGCCGTCGTCAGCGGCGGCGAGATTTATTCGCTCGTCACCAATCAGGAATATAAACGCGCCTTCGATGGGAACATGGGCATCGTCGCCGGTGCGCCGCTAGGCGGACTCGCAGAAAAAGATCCGGAAGACAAATACGGTCTGGCGCGCGCGCTTTTGCATCCTTTGCTGCCGTGGTTTCGCGAAACCGATTTTCACGGCCCCGTGCAGGTGACCGCGGCCCAACGCGACGACAAATGGCACGTGCTCGAATACAATGTCCGTATGGGCGTGACTTCGACGCAGATGATTTTGCGCTTGCTGGAGAATCCGCTCGAGGTGATTTACAACACGGCGCGCAACTTAAAAGTTGCGCCACGATTTCGCGATGATCTGCAATTCGGCGCGTCGTTGACGCTGGCCGGATTTGGTTATCCTTATGTCAGTATTCAAGGCCCGAAGCTGCCGGTGAAAATTACCGAATCACCGACGTGTGATATTTGGTGGAACGAAGTCGCCGAAGATGCGCGCGGCGGGTTGGTGATGACGGGGCATCGCATCGCCGATATTGTCGCGGTTTCCGATCATCTTGATAAATCCATCGCGCTGGCTTATGAAAATATCCGCAAGCTGAAATGCCTGAGCAGTTATTATCGCACCGACGTCGGCATGAGCCTGTGGCCGCCGGGGAAAGAGTGATGATTTAAATTATCCTTGATTTTTAGCATGATTTCCATAATTTACCAGTAAATTTTATATTGATGTCTAAAATTTACTGGTAAATTTCAAAAAGGTGAAGCGCACCGCCGTTCTCTCCAAACGCGTCTGGGAGGAAAGAGCGGACGACGATGTGCCAACATTGTTTTTTCCGGTTTGGTTAGTGTCACGGCTGAAAGAGTTCATCAATCTCAGGGAAAAGAGTAGTTGACAAAGTGGAAAGAGATTCGTATTTTTAGCAGGAATATCTTTTCAATACCGCATAATTATCTACAAGAGGAATGACCATGGCAGCCGTTGTTGAATCCTTCGCCGCTTTTGAAGAAGAGCGTGCTATCGTTGAGTCAATGCCATTGCACAAGCCGCCACCGGCAACCTCCCGACTGACTTTAGAACAGGCCATCAAGTTGGCGGCAGGCAGACCGTTTGAACTCATTCAGGGAAGGATGGTTTTCAAAATGCCGGACGATCTACATTCAGAAGCGCAGGCTCGTCTGAGCGCCAAGCTGGTTAATTATGTTGACGCGAACCCGATCGGTCGGGTGCGCACGGAATTTACATTGCGTCTTTGGCCGGACAAACCGACCGAGGGGCGCGTGCCGGACGTGTCGGTGATTCTTAACGAAAACCTTCAAGCCGGTGAGCGTTACGGCAGCCGCGCGCCGGATTTAGCTATTGAAATTATCTCGCGCGACGATAGCTGGACCGAGCTTTTTGAGAAAGCCAAACTCTATTTTGAAAAGGGCAGCCGCATGGTTTGGTTTGTCGATCCTTTCGAGCAGGGTGTTGAGATGGTCACACCGAATAGCCGCAAGTGGGTAACTGATACGCTCACTTGCCCCGAGTTGCTTCCCGGCTTTTCGATTCAAGTGCAGGACATTTTTACCTGGCCTTCGGCGCCAATAAAAGCTGCCGAATAAATGCAGTGTCCGAACATGATTTCCCTTCACCAACCCAACGCTCCGCTCCGTCCTGCCTGGGTGGAAATTAACCTCACTCAACTTCGCCGCAATCTGGCAATCATCCGCGCCGACATGCCGCCAAATTTAAAATGGTGCTCGGTGGTGAAAGATCAAGCCTACGGCCACGGCGCGGTGGAGGTTGCCCGTGAAACGGTTCGTGCGGGAGCATCCTTTCTGGCGGTTGCGACGCTTGACGAAGCGTTGGAGCTTCATCAAGCCCAACTCGGCGCGCCCATTTTGATTTTTGGCGAGCGCCCGCAAAATGAATTGGCGTTGTGTATTGAACATGATTTTTTGATCTTTGCCAATGATATAACACAGGCGAAGCAAATTAATGAGATGGCTCGTCAGCAGGGAAAGCGCGTCAATGTTCATCTCGAAATCGACACCGGCCTCAACCGTTACGGTGTGCGCTGGACAAAAGTATTGCCGATCATCGAAACAGTTTTGCAACTTGAAAACTTGCAACTTGCCGGCCTCATGACGCATTTTGCGATGTCGGATGAACTCGACAAAACTTTCGCTAACGAGCAACTGCGCCGATTTGAAGAAGTCGTGCAAAGGCTTCATGATCGGAAAATTTCTGGCGCAAAATCAATTTTGCGCCACACTTGCAACAGCGGCG
>Ga0247727_10016145_pt1 | contig 12111 bp, 11 predicted proteins | sample WisWelCaveWW1625_FD_202498 | JGI IMG/M metagenome (GOLD analysis project Ga0247727, IMG submission 202498) | Biofilm microbial communities from Wishing Well Cave, Virginia, United States - WW16-25 | ecosystem: Environmental > Aquatic > Deep subsurface > Groundwater > Cave microbial mat | place...
GGGGTAGAGAAAATTGCTTATCTACTCTGTTTGAGGTGAGAAAGTCCTAAAAATTTATTGAATTTCACAAACATTTATTCTGATTTATTAATAAATCCGTAAACCCCCTTTTTTTTTAGAAAATCAATTATATCATCCTTGCCTATCATTGTTTTGCTTCTGTCTTTGACTGAGGGCATATCTATGCCAGCCAAATAGATAATAAGTTCCCACAGAAGTTTTTCTTCTTGTCGGGGCTCAAATTCAAGCCTTTTATCGTCATTCAATTGGATTAGCTCAAATGCCCACCTGTCAGCATCTGAATAAGACAATCTCCCATCCAATAGAGATGCGTACACTTTTAAAACTGTTTCAATATTAATTACCATTTTCCAAGGTATCCTCCGGAACCGTTAAATAAATAATGTGTTTTTATTCCAGAACCCAACTCTGGTCTAACTTGAATAACTCCTCCATTTGGATTTAAGGTTTCAAACCATGTTCTTTTACCTCCAGTTGCCGGATTCCATTCCCTGACCATTCTAAATGAATTAGCATCTCCTATATTTAATTTTGCTTGACCATAATATCTATATCTACCATTTGCTAACTCCTTATATCCTCCTGTTCCATACTTCTCGAGTTGGCTTAAATGCTCAGATAGTTTGGCGCCATTTGTTGAAAGGTTTGTGCCTGAATTAGGAGTTCTCATCCTTGTTACAAACGGAAGAGCAGCAAGCCCAATTTGCCACCAACTCAATTTCTCACCAGTAAACATATCAGTACCAACCCCAACCGACCAAAGTGCAGTAATGGTTGAGATAACAGGAAGAGCATCGCTTACTAATGATAATCCCTCAAGAGGATGAGTATTATTTATCCCCATTGAGGGTACCGGCAGGTTGCTTGCGGTCATAAATGGAGTAACGCCAACCAACTCGTTCTCAAAATAAAACAGCATGTTCTCACCTACCGCCCTTGCCCAATATGACCCGATGTTTTGATAAACCAATCCGTCAATCGTCATTTCAGACACGTTCTCAGCCGACCAGAATACGGCACCAGTTTCTTTATTTAAATAATAGGGTACTCCACCAGACGGATCAAAAGCACTGACAGGGTTATTACCCATTCCCAGATAAGGGGAGTGATTATAATAAAATGGGTCAACCGACAGCCACCTCAACCTTATTTCAGGCGTTAAGCCATGAGCCAGCAAGGTATCTCCATGGCGGGTAATGAGAATTACCTCTTTTTCCCTTTGATTGACGATAATCTTTTGTACCGGATGTAGCGTGTCTATGTTGGTCAATACAAAACTGCTTGCCTGCACAAGCTCAGGGTCGGTGACAAGGCTTCGTCCGAAAACTTCGTAGGGATTTTGGGCAGACAGGCCAGTTGTTATTACAAGTCCTATTGCAAAAATTGTTACCCGCTTCATGATTGCTTTCATTTTGCTGCGAGTTTTGCTTTCCTTGCCTTTTCTTCTTCAACCGAGTTCACCCATTGCTCATATTGTTCTGGCGTTTCCTCGCGGTAGCCCAATTCTGTCATCCTCTTGGAGAGTTGTTGATACTGCTCATAATGGTATTTCGCTTTGCTTAAATCCCTTTCTGTCTTTGCCTTTTCAACCATTGCAACATGGTAGTCGGCTTTTTGTGAAGTCAATTCGATAGAGTGAGGATAATATTTCAGCCCCTCATTCACGATTACAAAGTAGAAATCATCGCATCCGAATTGTGTCTTGTAACCGAGTGCAAGGTCAAACAAACACGCTGAAAGCTCCTGTAGTTTGCTCAAAGGCTCCATGTACGCCCCGCTGCGAATGGCTTCCGCAGAGATATTCATTTGCTGAATCATCCATTGGTCGCGTGGAGACGAGCCGTTGGTTAACTCAATGTTTACCCATTTTCCGTATTCATCCTTATGCTTGATGTACACATGATTAGGCGCTATGGCAAGAAACGCTTCCGCCCCAACCTCATCACAAAGCAGTTTATAGAAATAAGGCAGAGAATGACAGTTTCCGCTTTTGGTTCTTAAAAGTTTCGTGACAAATATGCTTTCATAATTTTCAATACCATGAAAATCATCGAAGTCGTAAATGCAAGGCTGAAAGTTATTTTCGGGAATGCTGTCGGTTATGAAAGAAAATGCAGCGTAGTTCATCGCTATTTTGTAATGCTGAATGTTTTTTCTGATTACAAACTGTTTCAACTTTCCAGCGATGTCACCTAGCTCATTGCAAAAGTTATTGTAGTCAAGTTGCCCCTTGAGATAAGTATTCTCCACTACAAATACCGCTCTTTTAAAGCTATGTGTTTGTTTGTTTTCGAGCATCCGCTTTATTTCATTGAAAGCATCTTCATAAAGCTGATGATGCTGCGAATCAAAAGCAGACAGATTCGATAAAGCGCACGCTATGAGTAAAATGATGGAGGGAATCTTTCTCACAAACCCAAGATACCAAACCCATCGTTCCCCCAAAGGAAGAATCTCAAGAATCTTTTAAACGGTATGGTTTCATTAAAAAGCGGTCGTAAAGAATGATTACCCAACCTTCACCGAAGTTAGCCCATCATCGTTTTTGTCGTGCTATGCAATGCGGGATGTGCGACTGAAGCAATCCATGAATAAAATGCAAGAGGGGATTGCTTCATCCGACTCAGCGCGCAAAATCCTGCTGTCGGATTCGCAATGACGGCAGTTTTTTGCATAGAACTCTTAAAAACAAGAAACTATCCCAATCCGGCCAGATTCTCCCGTCCCATTTTTTTGAGATGCCGCACATGCGATGCGAGAGCGGAAATTAAAGTGGGATTATACAAATAAGGGATTCCAAATTCCTCTGCAGTTTTCCTGACGATAGGTGCAATCCTGGGGTAATGCACATGGCACACCCTGGGGAATAAATGATGCACAGCCTGAAAATTCAAGCCGCCTACATAAAAGGTAACCAGCCGGTTGTCGCGCGCAAAGTCCACTGTGGTATTCAATTGGTGGATAGCCCATTCATTTTCGATGTTTCCATTTTCATCAGGTTCAGGAAAGGATGCTCCCTCCACCACATGCGCCAATTGAAAAACAACGCTCAATACCAATCCTGCCACAAGATGGAGCGTGCAAAATCCAATGAGCAACTGCCACCACGTTACGTTCAGCAGCATAAGCGGCAAAGCGATGATGTAGAAATAATAAATCAGCTTCCATAAAATGATGAACGCAAAATTGCCGAAGCGCTCCATCTTGCTTTCTCCCTGGTGGCGCGCCTTGGTGAACTGAACATACTGAACGAAATCCTTCCCGGTTGACCAATAAAAAGTCATCAGCGAGTAAAAGAAGAACGCATAAACAACCTGGAAATACTGGATGGGTTTGTATTTTCCCCGCGGGGAAAAGCGCATGAGAGTTTTATCATTCACGTCAATGTCGTGACCATGAATGTTGGTGTAGGTGTGATGCAGCACATTGTGCTGAATCTTCCAATTGTTAGCGTCACCTCCCACCAAGTTCAGCGTCCAGCCCATGATTTTGTTGACGGTTTCGCTGGATGAATATGCGCCATGATTCGCATCGTGCATCACGCTCATCCCGATTCCAGCAAGTCCTAATCCCATCGTTACGGTGCAGAGCCACATGCCCCACAACGGAAGAGTCGCTGACATGATGATGAAATACGGAATGAAATACAAACTGAGCATGAAGGCGGTTTTGAAAATCATCGCTCCGTTAGCGTGCTGCGAAATATTGTTTTCGGTAAAATAATTATCCACGCGCTGCTTCAGCGTGCCGTAAAAACGCGATTTATCTTTATTGATGAAAGTTATTTTGGCATTCATTGGATGAGTTAAAGATAGTGATAATAAAACTGGTGATGTGCGGATTTATTGTTTTGTTGGTACACGGGTTCCATCTTATGGATTCAATCTATCTCAGCACCGCAAGCCGGTCTGCATCCAACTTCAGCAAAATGAACAATAGGATAGTAAACGAGAGAATCGAAGAGCCGCCATAGCTGAAGAATGGCAGGGGAATTCCAATCACTGGCGCAAGACCAATCGTCATCCCGATATTGATGCTGACATGGAAAAACAGAATCGAGGCTACGCCATAACCATAAATGCGGCTGAACCGGGAGCGCTGTCGCTCGGAAATGTAGATGATGCGGAATAACATTCCGAACAATAGCACGACCACCACAAAGCTTCCGAAGAAGCCATGCTCTTCGCCAATCGTGCAGAAAATAAAATCCGTGGAGAGTTCCGGCACGAAATCGTACTTCGTTTGCGTGCCGTTCAGAAAACCTTTGCCGCTCCATCCTCCGGAGCCGATGGCGATTTTCGATTGATTCACATTCCAGTCGTTGCCTGATTTTCCCAAAAGCACATTGACGCGGTCGCGGTGATGCGCTTCGAGAAAGTTATCAAACACATAATCAACGGCAAAAACATAGGATGAAGAAAAAACCAGCAGGGTTGCTATGGCGAAGATGATTTGCTTGTTCTTCCGGAGAATGTAGATAAGCAGCAATCCTATGAGAAACATACCGCCAATCAGAAAGGCGTAGTTAACAACAAGGGCAAGAATCGAAAGCGCTGCTATGATAAGCACGACAATCAGGTACATCGGATTCAGCCCCTCGCGGAACAGCACGAGCAGGAATACGCTGAACACCAGCGCAGAGCCGAAATCTCCCTGCAGAACAATCAGCCCCATCGGAATCAGCAGCAGCAGAAAGCAAATCAATTGCGAACGAAAATTTCTCAAATCAACATGCAGCGTGCTGAGATATTTTGCGATGGCAAGATTCACCGCAAACTTGGCAAATTCTGACGGCTGGATGCTGAAGCTGCCGAATTGTATCCACGATTGGTTCCCCTTCACCTCCGTGCCGAACCCCAGCACGGCTACGAGCGACAACATCACGAAAAAATAAATGACGTGCGAGAAGGTAGTGTAGAATTTGCTGTCAACAATCAGCACGATAAACGCTATTCCAAGCGACACTAAAATCCACATCATCTGCTTCCCGTGATTGGAAGTCGTGTCGAGCATTTGGGTTCTGACGCCATCATACTCCGCTGCGTAAATGGAACCCCAGCCCATCGCCACCAGCAGCAGGTACAGGATGACGGTCAGCCAATCAATGCTCGACAACAAGCTCTTGCGTCTCATCGGGTTTGGGATGAATTAAGTCGGTTTCAATCATTTTCTTTTCCAGCGCCAGCCGCGGTGCGGAGATAGTGTCATTCAAGAATTTTTCAATGACCAAAGTGGCGATTGGCGCAGCGAAGGTGGAGCCATGCCCGGCATTTTCTACAATCACCGCAATGGCGATTTGGGGGTCATCTTTGGGAGCGAAAGCAATAAACAGCGAGTTGTCTTCACCGTTTGGATTTTGTGCAGTTCCGGTTTTTCCGCAAATTGAAATTCCCGGCACTTTGGCTCCGCGCGCAGTTCCCTGTTCCACGGTTTCATACATGGCGGTTATCACCGGCTCGAACTTGGGTTTGTCCACCAAGGTCTTATGCGGTAATTTGAATACATCCAGCTTGCCCGTGGTGTCATTGTCAATATAAATGACCAAATGCGGTGTGAAGTAAAAGCCGCGATTTGCCATGGCTGCGGTCCAGTTCGCCATTTGCAGTGGCGTTACGCCCAGCTCGCCCTGCCCGATGCCAAGCGAAACAACGGTGAGCGATTTCCAGCTTTGGTTTTTGTAAATCTTGTTGTAATACTCCGGTGTCGGCACCAGTCCGCCAATTTCGTTGGGAATGTCAATGCCAAGTTGGTCTCCCAAGCCGAAGCTGGCTACGTATTCGCGCCACGCTGCAAGACTTTCCTGCGTGTTTTTAAATTCGGGCTGGTCTAAAATATTTCTGAAAACATTGCAGAAATAGGCGTTGCATGAATACTGCAATGCCATCGTGAGATTGGTGACGACAGGATGCGGGCGACATCCAACGGAAAATGAACCGACATAATAACCGGGACTGCAACGGTAATGGCTTCCCTGTGATAAAGTTTTTTCCTGCAATCCGATTAACGCCATCAGCGTTTTGAAGGTGCTTCCGGGCGGATAGAATCCCATGATGGGGCGGTTGTAAAGCGGCTTCAGAGTGTCAACGGATAGTTTTTTGAAATTTTCCCCGCGCATTCGTCCGCTGAGCAAATTCGGATCGTAAGCCGGGCTGCTCACCATGGCAAGCACCTCGCCTGTTTTAGGGTCAATGGCGATGATGCTGCCTTTTTTGTTTTGCATCAGCTCTTCGCCATACATCTGCAAGTCAATGTCCACCGAGAGGCGCACGTCTTTTCCGCTTACGGCAAACGTATCGAGCGCGCCATCGCGGAACGAACCTTTTTCGCGGTTGTGAACATCCACCAAAATATATTTGCTGCCGCGCGCGCCTCTGAGATCCTCCTCGTAGATTTTTTCAATGCCGTTAATGCCGGTGTAGTCGCCCGACTTGTAGTAGTTGGATGATTTCACCATGCCCTCATCCACTTCACCGACATAGCCGAGAATGTGCGTGGCTGATTTGTAGGGATACCTGCGAATGGTGCGCAACTCGGAATGGAATCCGGGGAACTGGTACATATACTCCTGAAACCGCGCAAACTCCTCCATGGCGATTTGCTTCAGAAAAGGCTGCGGACGTTTCTTTTGCCTGATCTGCTGACGCACTTTTTTCATCTGTGCGACAAACGTTTCCTTGTCTATATTCAACAACCCGCAAAACTTAGCCGTGTCCATGTTTTTATCAACCTGGCGCGGCACGGCATACAAGTCGAAAACCGCATCGTTCGTCACGATGAGTTTTCCGTTGCGGTCATAAACCAGCCCGCGGTCGGCATAGAGCTGAATTCTGCGCACCACATTCTGGCTGGCAAGGTCTTTATAGGATTTTGCAATTATCTGGAGATGAAACAGCTTGATGAGAAATACCGAGAGCACCAAGCCAAACAGGGCTTGAATAAGAAGCATTCTTCCTTTGAAAAAATCCATATCCGGTGTGTTATAAAATTATACGCAAGTCGGTAAATAAAAGGCAACAGGCAAATGGCAATAATTTTCTGAATTCATTTTTGCTCTTTGCCTTTTGCCGGTTGTCAATTTTTTTTAAATCCTTTTCTTGTCGGGAGAAAAAATCATGACTGCCAGCAAAATCAGCAAGGTGGAAACGATGGCGCTCAAAAAAACTTTTCCGAGTGTCTGGAAAAAATTATCTAAACTGAACACTTCAAGATAGAAATAAGCCAGGTGATGCAGCAGGGTGAGCAAGCCCGTGTAAACGATGAACCAGGCGTATCCCAGGCTTTGCAAGCCGGGCTGGTCAATGCTTTCGTAACTGCTTTTCGGAGTTAGGAAGCCGAGTGCGGCTGGCCTTGCGAAAGCCATGAAGGCGCAGGCTGCGGCATGCATGCCCATCGAATTGGAGAAGGCGTCAACAGTAATTCCCGTGAAGAATCCAATCAGGATAAGAATCCATTGCTGGGTTGAAAACGGCAAGGTCATTACAAACAAGGGAAAGATGTAAGGATTTGCGTAATAGCCCAGGCTCAGGTTGTTGATGACCAGCACCTGAACAAGAATCAGCGCGATGAACCGGAGCGCATAAGCAAGAATGAAGTTAATCATGATTCCGTCCCTCCAGTTCGCGTTGCTCCTTTTGAAAGACATTGTCCACCACGTAGGCGTATTGCAGGATTTCCAGATTTGCAGACAACTTCACCTTTGCCATAAAAAAGCTGCTTCCCCTGGGCAAGGTGAATTCAGTAATGATTCCTATCGGAATATTTTCCGGGAAAATTGCAGAGAAGCCACTGGTGATAACAGAGTCTCCTTCTGCAATCGGCAAATGTTTTGGAATTCCGGTAATCTCTGCCTCCCCTGGGTTTCCGCCATCCCATTTCAAGGTGCCCGGATAGTTAAAACGCTTCACTTTAATGCTGATGGGGCAATCCTTGTGCAGCACCGACATGGCAGTAGAGAAATTTTCCGACACATTATTCACGATTCCCACAATGCCGGTGCCGGTAATCACGCCCATGTCGCGCGCGATGCCTGCTTTTCTCCCTTTGTTGAACGTGATATAGTTGGTGGATTTATTGACCGTGAAATTGATTGCCTTGACAGGAATGAACCGGTACTGTATTCGCGAGGAGTCATCACACGCCTCAATGACCGACATGGTGTCGGAGGTCACCGAGGTTCTCATGCGAAGCAAAGCATTTTCCTCCATCAGCCTTTCATTCACGCTGCTCAAGTTGAGGTATTGGCTGAATTTGAAATACGCGTTGAAGATGTTTCCGGTCACGACACCGGCTGAATTCAAAAAACCCGTTCGCTGGTAAGTATGATTCCTGATGATGAAAACCATCGAAATGGCTTCGAGAATGAGAAAGGCGAAAATGTAGTTGAACCTGATTACGAAAAGGAGAAGATTACGCATTCATGATAATAGTTTAGAGTTTGGGGTTTAGTGTTTGAAGTTGGGCAACTCTAAACTGTAAACTCTAAACTGTAAACTCATACTTGTATTATGACGTCATCAAAAACGAGAACCTCCCGATGTTTTTCAGCGCCACGCCTGTTCCGCGAACGACAGCTCTCAGCGGGTCTTCCGCAACATGAACAGGGAGCTTCGTCTTTTGCGAAAGGCGTTTATCCAAGCCTCTGATCAATGCCCCGCCTCCGGTGAGATAAACTCCGGTTTTGTAAATATCGGCAGCCAATTCAGGCGGGGTTATTTCCAATCCCCTCAGCACCGCTTCTTCAATTTTTGAAATGGATTTATCCATCGCATGGGCAACTTCCGAATAGGAAACCATGATTTGCTTTGGAATTCCCGTCATCAAATCTTTTCCGTTCACGGCATAGTCCACCGGTGGGTCATCCAACTCAGTGAGCGCAGAGCCGATATTGATTTTTATTCGCTCGGCAGTTCTTTCGCCAATCATCATGTTATGCTGCCTGCGCATGAAGTCAATGATGTCGTTGGTGAAAGCATCACCCGCAATGCGGATGGACTGGTCGCAAACAATACCTGAAAGGGAAATCACTGCGATTTCGGTGGTGCCGCCACCGATGTCAATCACCATATTGCCGCGGGGTTCTTCCACGTCAATGCCGATTCCAATTGCGGCAGCCATAGGCTCAAAAATGAGCCATACTTCCCTCGCGCCTGCGTGTTCTGCAGAATCTTTCACTGCGCGCTTTTCCACTTCAGTGATCCCGGAAGGAATGCAAATCACCATCGTGTAGGAAGGGGGAAACATCGGGGGTTTCTTGTAAATCATTTTAATCATCTCGCGAATCATGTCTTCTGCCGCACCGAAATCGGCTATCACACCGTCTTTGAGCGGGCGAATGGTTTCAATGGTGGGATTCGTCTTCTCGTGCATCTGCACGGCTTTGTTGCCCACTGCGATGACTTTATTTGTTCTCTTGTCTTTGGCGACAATCGAAGGCTCGTCCACCACCACTTTATCGTCATGAATAATGAGCGTGTTGGCGGTGCCGAGGTCAATTGCAATTTCCTGGTTCAGAAAGTTAAATAGCTTCATGTTTCAAAATTCAAAAGGGTGAATAATAGGAAAAATGCGGAAACCGGGCAATGAAGTTGTCACCATCAGTGCCTGAAGTGTCTGAATCCGGTGAAGACCATCGCCATATCGTGCGAGTTGCAGTATTCAATGGATTCGTTGTCACGTACAGAGCCTCCGGGTTGTATCACTGCCTGGATGCCTGCTTTGCCGGCAATCTCCACACAATCAGGAAACGGGAAGAAAGCATCGGATGCCATCACCGCACCGTTCAGGTCAAATCCAAATGAGTGCGCTTTCAAGAGCGCTTGCTTCAATGCATCCACTCTCGAAGTCTGCCCGCATCCCATGCCGACAAGCTGCTTATCCTTCACCAATACGATGGTGTTCGATTTCAGATGCTTAGCGACCCGGTTGGCGAACAGCAAATCCTCAACCTGCTTTTCGCTGGGCTGCTTTTTCGTCATGGGTTTCAAATCTGCCGCTGTCTCGGATTTGTTGTCAGCGGTTTGCGCAACCGCACCGTTGAGAATATTTTTGAATTGCCAACCCGTAGAATTCAGATTCTTTGTTCGCAGAATGATGCGGTTCTTTTTTGATTTCAGGACAGCAAGTGCGTCAGCATCATAATCGGGAGCGAGCAGCGCTTCAAAGAAAATCTCATTCACCGCTTTTGCCACTTCGCTGTCAACTTTTGAGTTGGTGATGATGATTCCTCCGAAAGCTGATACTGAATCGCCTGCCAGGGCTGCTTTCCATGCCTCCAATGGAGTTTTGCGCGAAGCAACTCCGCAAGCGTTGGTGTGTTTGATGACGACAAAGGTGGGTTCTGAAAATTCTTTGATGAGATGGATAGCGGCATCAACGTCAGCGAGGTTGTTGTAAGAAAGCTCTTTGCCGTTCAGGATTTCAAAAACCTCATTCAGGTTTCCATAGTAAACTCCCTTCTGATGCGGATTTTCGCCATAGCGCAAGGTTCTTCCCGATAAATAACTTTCCTTGAATGATTCAACCGGGTTGCCGGTGTTGAAGTATTTGAAAATCTGCGTGTCATAATCAGAAGTGATGTTGAATGCCTGTGTTGCAAAGGCTTTCCGGTCATCCAAACCGGTGCTGCCGTGTTTCTCTTTCAGCAAATCGAGAAGTTCGTCATACTGTTCGCGGGCAGCAACCACGAGAACATCTTTGAAATTTTTTGCCGCTGCGCGAATCAACGAAATTCCGCCTATGTCAATCTTTTCGATGATTTCAGCCTCACCCAAACCCTCTCCAAAGGAGAGGGCTTTTTGAACGGTTTCCTGAAACGGGTAGAGGTCAACAATCACTAAATCAATTTCCGGGATTTCATATTCGTTCATCTCCTGCGCGTCCTTTACATGGTCTCTTCTTGCCAGGATGCCTCCGAAAATCTTCGGGTGAAGCGTCTTCACTCTGCCTCCAAATATTGAAGGATAGGAAGTAGTTTCTTCCACGGAAATCACTTTCGCCCCTTCTTTCTCAATAAAAGATTTTGTTCCCCCGGTTGAATACAAGGTCACTCCCAATTTTTTCAACTCATGAATAATCGGTGAAAGATTCTCTTTGTTGTAAACTGAGATGAGGGCTGATTTTATTTTTTTCAAGCTCGTAAGATTTGTGTTTTTGGCGGTTGCGGTTAGTGTTTCCATCATGCTGTTACGGTTTCTTTGAGCAATAATTTTTCAATCACTTTCGGATAATGTTCTAATTCCAATTGCCGCACCCTTGCCTCAAGCGTTGCGGTGGTGTCGCCAGGCTCCACGCTGCATTTTGCCTGGAAAATGATTTCACCCTCGTCAAAATGCTCATTCACGTAATGCACGGTGATGCCGGTTTCTTCTTCGTTTGCCTTCAGCACCGACTCATGCACTCTTTTGCCAAACAGCCCCCTTCCACCATGCTTTGGCAAAAGCGCAGGATGAATGTTAATGATTTTGTCCGGAAATTCATCCAGCAAGTATTTAGGAATCAGCCACAGGAAACCTGCAAGAACGATGAACCCGATTTCATGCCGCTTTAAAACTTCAAGAAATTCCCTCGGCTCATCAAGGTTTTTTTGGGTAATAACCGATACAGGGATTGCATGTTTCCGCGCTATATCCAGAACACCGGCATCCGGATTGTTGCAGACCACCATCGCCACCGAAATTTCCCTGTTTCCTCTGAAATAATTGATGATGGCTTCCGCGTTGGTTCCCTTGCCCGAAGCGAAGATGGCGAGATGGGTCATGAAGTGGCAAAGTTAGGGGAAATGCGATAACGTTTTTAACATTATTTGATGATAGCAGTGGCTATTTCGGTTTAAATTGGTGACGCTTCCTATGAAGATATTCTTTTCATTGATTATCGGATTTTTATTCTTCGCAAGTAGATTAATCTTCCCTTTGCCATTCAGGTATCTTCGTAATTTTAGCGTTCAAGTTTTCATTCGCGCCATGTACACCGAAGAGCAGATAAAAAAGGTGCTGAAGGAAATTAACTGGGATACCACCCTTTCAACGGAAGATTTTTACAAAATCTTCACGGGTAAAGTGGAGGATATTCATGGCATTGATAAAAACCACC
>Ga0247727_10016146_pt1 | contig 12110 bp, 8 predicted proteins | sample WisWelCaveWW1625_FD_202498 | JGI IMG/M metagenome (GOLD analysis project Ga0247727, IMG submission 202498) | Biofilm microbial communities from Wishing Well Cave, Virginia, United States - WW16-25 | ecosystem: Environmental > Aquatic > Deep subsurface > Groundwater > Cave microbial mat | place...
CGCCAATCTCGTCGAGAAACAGCGTGCCACCTTCGGCTTGCTCGAACTTCCCGAGATGGCGCGCGGCGGCCCCTGTGAACGCTCCTTTTTCGTGGCCGAAGATTTCCGACTCGATGAGCTCACTCGGGACTGCAGCACAATTCAGCGTGACAAACGGCCCATCCCGGCGCGCGCTTTTCTCGTGCAGCGTGCGGGCGACTAATTCCTTGCCTGTGCCTGTTTCTCCGAAGATGCAAACCCGGGTTTCGCTGGGCGCGATGCGCTCGACCTGGGTCATCACCTTATCCATTGCCCGGCTGGCCCAGAGCATCTCGTGCTTACCCAAGCGACGCCGCAGCTCACGATTCTCTTCTTCCAACCGGACCATGCGCAGCACGTTCTCGACCGTGACCATGAGCTTCTCGGTCGAGAGAGGCTTTTCGAGAAAATCGACCGCCCCCAGGCGCGTGGCCTTCACTGCCATTTCGATCGTGGCTTGACCGGAAATCATCACGACGGGCGTGGAAACTCCTGCGGCCTTGAAATCGGCCAGAAGTCCCAGCCCGTCTCTGCCGGGCATGACCACGTCGGAGAGGATCAAATCGAAGCGCTCGGCCTTCACCAAATCCAGTGCGCGAGAGGCACTGGCGCAGACTGTAGCTTCGTGCCCGGCCAGGCGAAACGCGCGCGCCAGTGAGGCCAGGGTGCTGGCGTCGTCGTCGATGACCAGCAGATGAGATTTCGCGGGCACGGCAGTTAGGCTGGCTGCCTCCCCGAGCCGTTTGTGGTGGGCGGCTGCACCGGGAGTTCGATGCGGAAGGTAGTGCCGCGCCCCGGCTCGCTCTCCACGGAGATGCGACCCTGATGATCACTCACGACCGACTGGACGATGGCCAGGCCCAGGCCAGTTCCGTACTGCTTGGTGGTGTAATAGGGCGTGAAGAGCCGCTCGCATTCCTCGCGCGTAAGGCCGCTGCCAGTGTCGGATACCTCCATGCGCACGGATCCGTTCTGCGCCTGCGTGCGAATCGTGAGCGTGCCTCCGGCAGGCATGGCATCAATGGCATTGAGAACGAGGTTTTGAAGGGCACGGTGCAGCAGGTCGGGATCGGCCTGCACGCTGCCGACGCTTTCATCCAGATAAAGCTCCGGAACGATTGGCGGGCGCCCGACGCCGCTGAACTGGGCCTCGAACAGCTTGATGGCGCGCCGAACGACTTCGTTAAACTGTACCGGCTGGAGCTGCGGCGCTGGCATCTTGGCAAATTCACTGAAACGGCCGACGATACCATTCAGTTTTTCCAGCTCCGCGCGCAGCGTGGCCGTGGACTCAAAAAAAATCTCGTCAAACTGCTCGGAGGTTTGCTCGCGGGCGCGCTGGAGATTTTCCACGGTGAGCTGCAAAGGAAAGAGCGGATTTTTCAATTCGTGGGCCAGGCGACGTGCCAGCTCGCGCCAGGCGGCGACACGCTCGGCGGCCATCAGCCGCTCTCTTTGCTCGTCCAGTTGGCGCGTCATATTGTTGAACGCAGTAGCGAGTTGGCCAATCTCATCTTTTGACCGAACAGCCACGCGCGTTTCCCAGTGCCCCGCCGCGACCTCGCGGGCACCCGTCGCCAGTGCCTCGACCGGCCTCGTGATTCGCCGAGAAACCCACCAGGCCATCGCGAGGGCCAATAGAACTCCGGCGCCGCCCACGACCAGGGCAACGTCGCGGATGAATCGCGTCAACAGGACTAGGTCTTTGCGCGAGCTGCCGACAATCAAAATACCCAGCAGTTTGTCGTCGCGGCCAAGCAGTGGAAGCGCGTGAAAGGATTCTGCGCTGGCAGAGTCCGCCGTCAACTGAATCGTTTGCGTAAGCGGACGCTTGTCGCGGCGGACCTGTTCGATGAATGCAGCGAGTTGCCCGGTCTGCGCAGCGGGCAGCGGTCCAAAGGCGTCGGTGAGTGCTCCCGGCGCAAAACCTTCTTCGAGGTCCCGATAGAGCAGGGCCCGCGTGCCCGCGGGAAGAACGAGCGTACCCAGGAAATCCTTGTCCAGCCGCTGCCCGCCAATGAAGTACAGGTTTTTTTCGCCGACGCGAACCGCACGGACTGCCGTGAGAGCCAGAGCAATACCGTCGGGAAGCTCCTCCCGTCGCAGGAACGCCCCCGTGCCTTTCCAATCCGCTTGCCGGCCGACCCATTCGTTGGGATAGCCGAAGCGCGCGGGCCACTGCGCCGAGCTAATCAGCTTGCCGTCGTGCGAGACGATTTCGAGAAAATCCAAGTGGTGCGTGGCGGAAAGGCCGCGCGCGTCGTTCACGTAGAGCGATGCGTCGGCCTGCGGTCGGGTCAAGTCAATGGCCATGCGGACGTTGGCCTCGGCCTCAGTAATGCCTTCCACGCGGCGGACTACCTCTTCGCCACGCGCGGCAAATTCGCGGCGAAATTGCGCCACCAACGCCTCAGTGCGCTGCTGATCAAGCCTTTCAAACTCGCGGCGCGAGTAGCTCGCCACCGCCCAGGAGACCAATGCAACGGCGAGCGTGACCGTCAGCGCAAAAAAGATGAGCAGGCGCGTGCGGAAGCTCAAGGTTTACCTCCCGCAGCTGAAGGCTGCTCCGGAAGGGCGAGCCAGGCATCTTCCAGACGCCATTCACCCCAGCGTGTCGGCATCCAGTTACGAAGCAGGGGACTCAAACCGCAGATCTCCGGCACATGAACGAGGGGCACCACCCGATACGAATCAAGCATCTTTTTCTCTGCCGCGTACTGTTCCTCGGGCGTGACCGCTTCCTGTCCTTCGCGCCCATTGCCTAGCGAGAACGCCTCGGCCAGGTCTGCCAGGAGGTCGCGCGGCCTGAGGGAGCCGAGCCTCGCTCGTACCAGTCGCAACCGTCCTCCGGCCGGCGAGCCCGGCACAGCCGCGGCAACCTGCAATTTCAGCCCCACTTGCGACGCGTCCAGGGCCACACGCTCCGCAACGGTCCGGGCGATTGAGTCGGCTGCGTCATATTCGAGGACGAGCGGCACGGGGGCTGGAGAAATCTCCGCGATAAGTTTGCGTGCTCGATCTACGTCCGCCGCCGCAACAAACAGAAAAGCATACCCCGAGACCCATTGGGGCAGAAGTCCTCCCGCCACTTCGCCTTGTTTCTGAAGCAGGACACTTTGAATGGCAGCTCGATCCACAGCATGCGCCAGTGCCTGGAGGATGCGTGCGTCCAATGCAGGCTGAACTTCGCCGGGAGTCACGATGGCCAGCAGCTCGACCGGAGAAGAAATCCAAATGCGCGCCCCGTCCTGCGTGGCGCGACGAAGCTGGTCGGGGGCAAGCTCAATTAAGTCGGCTTTGCCGAGCTCGAAATCCACGATCTGTTCGGCGAGGTTGACGCCCATTTGCACTTCGATTTTGTCGAGAAACGGGCGGCCACCCCAGTGGCCGTCATTGGCGGCAAAGACTGCGCGCTGGCGCGGCTGCCAGCCGACGACTCGAAAGGGCCCCGTCCCGGCAAGTGTCCCGTCCCGAAGGATCTTGAATATGTAGCTACGGCTTGAAGCGAGACGCTCGAGCAAGTCGGGGATGGGTTGCTTCGATTCCATGACCAGCATATCCCCGGACACACTCATCAGGAACTCGTTGCCCAATTGGTGCTGAAGCGCTGCCACAACAGAGGCTGGCGCAAGCGGAGTACCGTCGTGAAATTTCTCGTTGGGGCGCAGACGGAACTCCCAGCGTCTCTTCGCCGCGTCCGCCTGCCAGGAATGCGCAAGTTGTGGTTGCGGCCGGCCCGTGATATCCAGTCGCACCAGCTTTTCGAAGACGAGCGAGATCAGCTTTTCAGTGGAAGCTGCCGCTACGGAATTGTCTGGAATCTCTCGAGGATCGAGTGCGTCGACCCGCGCGCGGATCTCGATGCGCAGCGTGCTCCCGTAACGTGGCCGCGTGGTGGCACTCGCCGTGGTGGAGGTGTCCAGAGCAAGACCCGCAGTGAGCAGTACAGACAAGATCGCCTTGACCCCACGAAGCCAACACATGCTATTTGCCACACGAAATCGCAAGGCGATGCGCTTCATACCGTCCTGTCTCCAGATTTCGCACCACGACAAGCGCTTCCTCGTCGGACATTGGCCAGAGAACCGTGATGGGCCCGGGAAATTCGAGTGGTGGGCTCGCGGCCATAGGTCGACGGTCCACAAAGGCGAAGGCGGTGACTGCATCGTTTTGGGTCCAATCACTCGGGCGCGTTGCCAAGACCGCGCCGCCGAGATCATCTCCTATTGTGCAAGCTACGTCGAGCAACACAAGGTCGCTGCCCCAGCCGGTGACGTTAGGCTCGCGCTCTTCGCCTGAATAATCATAGACACGAGCGCGGCCGTCGATCCCTGCAAACATGATGGTGGCGCTCTGTGTGGCGTGAGGCAGGGGAGCTTGGGAAAAATGCGGAGAGAAAACCCTCGACGTTTCTGTGCCACTCAGCGGCCCAGCGACAAAATAGTTCCTTCCGGGGACCATGCGGGCCGGTGACCCATCAATGCCATTGAATTCCGGCCAGGGAAACGAACCAGGTTGGCACTTTGTCATCAGTGAGGCGAGAATCCAAGCCTCACAATGCGCCCCTGATAGATGCAGATCGAACTTGCCGATCCCTTGGTCAATCCGACCGCGCGGGTCGCGCGATGGCGGGCTCGGCGGCATGAGGGCCGCAAGATCGTGGAGTTTCCAGCGATTCTCCTCTTTGCGGTAGATCAGAATGCGAAGGGGCTCTAACAATAGCATTTCTTTCAGCGAGCCCGATTGGTCGGCGAGGAGGGTCAAATCTAGGATTGGTTCTACCTGTTCCCAAAGCAGTTCGTGCTTGATGATGAGGCGGGGAGTGGATGTCGCTGATGGGTGCCTTGCAGGGTGTGGAACTGTAACCACCACAATCGTCCGGGAATCCCCCCCAAGGACTTCTGCAATCCACAAAAGACCATCTAGGTTTTCCGAGAGTGTGATTCGAATGTGCGTGACCCCGGCATTCTCTGCGACGATTCGTTTGTTCTGCCTGAAGAGCTCGGCTTCGATTTCTCGATACACGATGGCTGTATCTACAGCGCTCAATTCTGAACGATTCTGAAGGCTTAAACTAAAGACCTGGCTCAAAGGAAAGGACCAAACAAGTTTATGTGAGAGCTGGCGGGCGGCATCGGCCAGTGGCGAAGGGGAAGCGGGCAGCTGAGCGAGGGAGACGCTCGGGACGGCCAAAAAAAGCAACAGAAGAAGTAGCGCGAGGATGAGCAGGAGGACTCGGCGAGCAGCCGGCATCGCAGCGCCCCACATTGGGAGGCAAATTCATGATAGCACGGAGAAACGCTGCGGGCGGCGGAGAGGTTCGATGAGGTGAAAGGTGCGCAACCATTGCAGGAGAGAACCTGCTGGCCGGGTGGCTCCTCCGATCTCTCAGAATCGAGGCGGAGGCGGCGGTCTCCGTCGCAAAGCTTGGAACCGGCGGAGCCACCCGCAAGGGGTTTTGGCCAGCATCTACTGGAGCTGTCAGCCATCAGCTTTCAGCACTCAGCAAACTTGAGACCACCGTCAGGCAATCAGCCCTTCGACAGGGGCGCCTCACCAGGCGGTGCGGCTATGGACGACCTCCGTTCGTCGAGCCGCCGTTGCGCGAACGTTGTGCCGCAGACGACGGCTTTTGTGGAGTCGGCGGCACGGATGGGTCCGGCTCGATTTCTTCCGGCGATACCGGCGCGCCATTGCGAAATGCCGACTGGAACACATCACTGGCGAAGAAGTTCGTGCCCGTCGTCGGCACCATCATGATTTGCAGTTTGTCAGAGAGCCGTTCGGCAATGATTTTCTGGATGAGCAGCGGGTTTTGACGAAGCACCGCAGCTTCCAGCTTCAGGCGTTCGAAGTCCGCGGCGGAAGTGACCCGAATACGGTTGGCCTCGGCGTCGGCCATCATCCGGCGGCGTTCGAGTTCCGCCTTACTGTCAATGACTTTGGCTTCGGCAGCAGCCTCAGCGTTTTTCACCGTGGCTTCTTTGCGAGCCTCAGACTCGAGCCTGGTCTGTTCGATTTGCTTCTGTTTAAGCGGCAATGTGTACTGCATCGCGTCCGCCTCAGACTTGGCCTGCAGGACGCGAACCTGAGCAGAGGCTTCGGCTTGCTTGATCTCTCGAGTTTTATCGGCTTCTGCCTCGAGCTCAGCAATGCGGACTTGCTTCTGCTTGATGTCGGTTTCAAAGACCAGCCGTTCGTTCTCCTGCACCTTGAGCAGCAGGCCCTCGAGGCCTTTAGCGTACTCGGCGGGCAGGACAACGTTGCGCAGCATGACTTCTTTCACCACAATGCCGTCATCGCCGAGGCGGGCAGTAATGGCTTCAGCAGCCTTTTGTCGCAGTTCTTCGCGCCGCGTGGCAAAGACCTCGCGCACCAAGTATCCGGGCGCAGCTTGGCGAAAGACGGTGGCCACAACCGGCGCGACAATTTGCTCGTCCACCGGCTGGGGCAAGTTGGCGTGGATGTAGTCGAGCCGTCGCGCGTCCAGTCGATAACGCACGGACACGGCCAGTCCAATGGTCAACCCTTCCCGGGCCTGTACGTCGAGGACTTCCAGTTTTTTCTTCGGGTCAGGCACAGCGGCGGTGGTGAACATGACATCACGCAGGTCGTAGGTAACCACGCGGTCCACGAGTGGCACGATGAAATGCACGCCTGGATAGAGCGTACCCGGCCGCACGCCCGAAATCTGGCTCACGCGAACACCGGCCGCGCCATCCGGTACGACCACAATGGAGAGGCCCAGCAGCAGCGGTACCCAGGCGATCGCTGCCAGTTTGCCCGCCACCTGCCAGCGTACCGGCCGGTCGAGGCGGATAGATGTTGAGGTGAGCTCTGCACTTCCGGCCAAGATTCGCCGGCGCTGAAGGGCCTGATAGATGTCGTGAGCGACGATCGCTGCGGCGGCGGTGAACATTCCGGCAGCAGCGGCGAGTAACAAGTATTTCAGAAGCAGCATCGAGATTCCCCCCTTGTCTGATTTGCCCGATGCGTTACACACCGCTTACGCAGCGTGCGGCGGCATCTGGGCTACACTTGTTCGCGGATGCACTTGCCTCGGCCGCAGCGCAATCCGCATCGGCATCCGCCTCACCCCAGGCAACATCCGAAACATCGCCTGGAGTAGGAGCCGCGTCAGGCCTATCGCCAGGCCCACGGAGAGCGTCAGCGCCCCCGCCAGCCCAATCAACTCGTTCATAGAATCCATCGAGTCTCCTCAATCAGCTCTGCGTAGGGCAATCTCAAGGCCGTGTCCAAGTAGTTGTAAAGTGAAGGACTTAAGGCCTCCGGCACCGAATGGGTTGTGGGCGGTTCAACACGATGTGGTGCGGCAAACGCAATGCTGCATCCGGTATAATAGCTGCGGCAGAGGAGGCAAGGGTTGTGCCTACATCCGGGATCAAGATCGGCCGCATCCTTGGGATCCCCATCTACCTCCACTCAAGCTGGTTCATTATCTTTGCGCTGATCACCTATTCGCTGGCTGAGCAGTTTGCCAGCGACCACCAGGACTGGTCTCAGATTCAGCGCTGGACTTTGGGCCTGTTGACGAGCCTGCTTTTCTTTGGCTCAGTGCTCTTCCACGAGCTGGCGCACAGCGTGGTGGCCCTGCGATTCAAGATCCCTGTGGTTTCAATCACGCTGTTTGTCTTTGGTGGGGTGGCTCGGATCGGGCGCGAGGCAACCACTGCCAGGCAGGAATTCAATATTGCCGTGGCCGGCCCCGTCTCGAGCTACGTTTTGGCTGGAGGGTTCTGGCTGCTGACGCGCGTTTTCCCGTCAAGCGAGATGCTCGGGGCGCTGGCGGGATGGCTCTGGTGGATCAATATCAGGTTGGCGACGTTCAACCTTGTGCCGGGATTCCCACTCGACGGTGGGCGGATCTTTCGTGCGATTGTCTGGGGCGTGTCTGGCAATTTCGAGCGGTCCACGAGGGTCGCCGCTGGCGCTGGGAAACTAATCGCCTACGGGATGATCATTTTTGGTGGGTGGCGCGCCCTAAATGGAAACTTGGTCGGCGGCTTGTGGCTGGCGTTCATCGGCTGGTTTCTGCTGACCGCAGCCCAGGAGGGCGTCGCCCAGGTGGAGATGCGGGGTGCACTGGCGGGTCTACGCGCTGGCGACATCATGCTGCGAGAACTGCCCACCGTCGAGCGCAGCATCACGCTTGTGGACTATATGCAGGAGTTGGTGCGCACCGGGCGAAGATGCCACCTGGTGGTGGACGATGGACAGCTCGTGGGGCTGATGTCCATCCACGCGCTCAACAGCGTGCCGCGCGATGGATGGGCCAATACCTCGGTCCAGGCGGCAATGGTGCCCCGCGAAAAGGTAGTCTGGAGCCGCACGGACGAGCCGGCCCTCTCGCTGCTCGAACGCATGATGAGTCAAGACGTCAACCAGATGCCCGTGGTCGAAAATGGCCGCGTCGTCGGTCTCGTTACCCGTGATTCCCTGCTGCGCATGATTCAGACTCGTACTGAAGTCGGCCAGCTCGCCCGGCAATAGATCCCTCACTTCATGCTCAGCGAAGGAGCGAACCCATTTTGCGCATGGCGGCGGCAAAGCGGTTGGGGTTGTAGTTCGAGGGGTTTTCAAGCTGGCGATAGAGCTCGTTGATAGCGGCGCGTACTTCTTCAGTGTTCGCCGGTTTGGCGTTTCGACTGTAGGCGATGTAGAGCGATTGAAGTGCCATGGCGGCCTGTTCGGCGGCGCGCTCGCCCTGCCCGGAAATCGCATCGGCCTGTGAGCAAATGCGTTGGATGAGTCGCATTGTGGCCGCGGCGTCATAGGTTTGAGCGTTGAGCTGCCCGGCGAGTGGAGCCACCACTCCTGCGGCACCTGTGGCTATGGCCGCCACCTGATCGCGGTCCGGGTTGAGCCGGCTCATCTGTTCCCACAAGCGCGTTATCTCTGTATCAAGTTTTCCGGCTGCACCTCCGTCCACCTGACGCACCAATTCGCGAAAGACGGCATAGCGCGAGGCATTCCACGGCGGATTCCCCGGACGCCGGCCCGGATAGCCGCGCTCCTGTCGCCAGCTATCTTCAGCCCGGGTCAGGCTGTGGTGACAGGCAAAGCATTGCAGCTCGGCATACTCTGGCCAGACTTTTCCGCGTGCGCGCACGGCCAAGCGCTCAAGCGACGCGCGTAATTGCACAGCTTGTCCCGTGCCCCATTCGCGCACCCCCAGCCAGGGATCTTTCTCCATCGGCTGTTTCCAATGGCGCGGCATCACTGCGGAAAACGAATCCAGCTCGAAAAAAAGGTCGGGGTGGCCCGCGGCGATCAGCTCGTGATCCACAAACTTTTCGGAAGTTCCCAGGTGACAGGTGAGGCACTTCTCGGTTCGCCTGATCACATTTGCGGTGTCGTACATTCCGTAGCGTGCTTTCTCCGCGCCTGAAAGACTCTCCCAATCCTTCGTTGTGTGCCGACCGAGCCACTGCGAAGCCGGGCCGTGACAGCTCTCGCAACTGACGCCCTCACTCAGGTCAAACGTGCGGGCACGCTCGGCAGCAGGCGCGTCGAGCGCATGACAGGCCAGGCACCGAGGAGCCTTCTGCGGGTCACCCAGCCCGAGGATGCGCGCCATCCGCACGCCAACCGGCCCTGCGAGAACGCTGTATGCCTTCGAATGCTTGTCCTTGACGATCCAGGTGCTGTACTCGTCCTGTAAGACGCGCGTCTCATTTCGAGGTTTGACGCCTCCGTGACAACTCGTCGAGGCGCATGAGCCGGGGCCGGTGTACTGTGGTCTTCCCGACTCCTGAACAAGTGGAGAAGCAATTGGCAAGCTCGGCTCACCTGCGAGTCCCCAGGTGCCCAGAGCCGCCGGTGCAAGCACAAGCAAAGTAACGAGAAACAGCAGAAGCATTTCTTCAGCCTTTGGACTCATCAAGGCTCCGGGAAAGCAGCACTCGCGTGGCCAGCACCATCGGAAGCACGCGCATCCGAGTGCTTATACTTCCCGTGTCGAGAGATGTCAACGCGGTGGAAATTGCTACATTCGCCGGTAGCGTGAAATCCGATGAGCGGTAATCTGGACAGCCGAGAGATGGTCTGCTATATGAGTCTGCGTCCCCATCGCCACATTCAGCCGTGCGGCGCTCGGGAAGAATTTCCGCAGGTCCAGCGAGGAACGTGGTGAAATCGTCCTCCCCGGCGCGCGCGCTCACGCGCCGCCCGCCGGGCACATCCCTGCCTGCTCACGTTAAACCGCGCCATTCGCGCCGGGATGTGCGTTCATGATCTTTGAGGAACTGAAAGCGATTCAGCGCCAACACGGCTATCTGCCCGCTGAGCAACTGGAACTCCTTTCCAAGAAGATCGACGTCCCCCTCTACCGCTTGCATGGCGTGGCGAGTTTTTACCCACATTTTCACCTGACGCCGCCAGCGCGAGCGGAAGTTCGCGTTTGCACGGACATGTCCTGCCATTTGCGAGGGGCGGGTGAACTCAAGGCCGGTCTCGAACGAAGGTTTTTGGGTGCCGACCCAAGGGAAGTGGCCATTCGCGACGTCTCCTGCTTAGGCCAGTGCGACGGCGCTCCCGCCATGTCTATCAACGATCAGATCTACCGCAACATGAGCGACTCGGAGGCCGAGTCGATGGTGCGCGGCTTCCTTGCCGGAAAGCCCTTGTCCGAGCCATCGCACGCGCCTGTTCGGGTTGAACTGGCCTCCGACCTCTATCGTGGCGGCGAACCATATGGCGTGCTGCGCCAACTAGTCCGCACGCGCGACTGGGACCGGGTGATCACCGACCTCAAGTCCAGTGGGCTGCGCGGCCTCGGCGGCGCCGGCGCATCGGCGGAAATGAAATGGTCGGCGACGCGACGTGCCCCCGGCCCGGAAAAGTATGTCGTGTGCAACGCCGACGAAAGCGAGCCGGGCACGATCAAAGACCGCTTCATCATGACCCATCTGCCCCACCTGGTAATCGAAGGCATGATCATCGCGGGGCTGACGGTGGGCGCGCAGAAGAGCATCCTCTATATCCGCCATGAATACGCGGAGCAGGAACACATTCTCGAAGAGGAGGTTCGCCGCTGTCGCCGGGAAGGCTTGCTCGGAAAAAGCGTGCTCGGCACCGAGCTGTCGTATGACATCGAACTCTTTGTCAGTCCGGGCGGCTACATCTGCGGGGAAGAAACGGCGCTGCTCGAGGCCATCGAAGGCAAGCGCGCCGAGCCGCGCAATAAGCCTCCCTTTCCCGCGGAAGTGGGCCTGTGGGGCAAGCCCACGGTGCTGAACAACGTCGAGACATTCATCAACGTTCCGCAGATTCTTGGGCGTGGGCTCGATTGGTATCGGGCACAGGGCCAGGGCGGCGCTGCAGGATTGAAATTCATTGGGGTGAGTGGCGACGTCTTGCGCCCCGGTGTGTACGAAGTGGCGATGGGCACGCCGGCGTCGGATTTGATCTTTCAACAGGCGGGCGGCCTGCCGCCGGGAAAGAGGCTCAAAGCGTTTGCACCATCCGGCCCCTCGTCGGGCTATCTACCGGCCTCGATGGCCGACGTGCGCCTGGACTTCGACTCCTTGAAGGCTGCGGGCTCGATGCTGGGCTCGGGCGCGCTGGTCGTGTGCGACGACGACACCTGCATGTTGGACATGGCGCTGAACGCGGTGCGCTTTTTCCGCAATGAATCCTGCGGCAAATGCGTTCCGTGTCGCGTCGGCTCGCAAAAAATGGTGGACATTCTCACCGGCTGGACGCAGGGGCGAGGCACGCGGGACGACTACGTTTTGGTGGATGAACTCTCCGAGGCGCTGCGCATGACCTCGATTTGCGGTCTGGGCCAGGTGGTGCCGGCACCTATTGCGTCCGCATTGAAGCATTTCCGCGAGGAAGTCGAAGCACATTTCTTGCGCTGCGAGTGTCCGGCCCGGGTTTGCTCCGTTGTCGGCGGGAGACAAAGTTGAGTGCCGTGCCGGTCGAGCTCAATATTGACGGAAAAAAAGTCAGCGTGCCTGCCGGCACGACCATCTTTGACGCAGCGCGACTTCACGGCATCGAGATCCCCACACTCTGCCACCAGCAGAATCAGGTGCCCGTAGGTGTCTGCCGCGTCTGCGTTGTGGACG
>Ga0247727_10016147_pt1 | contig 12109 bp, 10 predicted proteins | sample WisWelCaveWW1625_FD_202498 | JGI IMG/M metagenome (GOLD analysis project Ga0247727, IMG submission 202498) | Biofilm microbial communities from Wishing Well Cave, Virginia, United States - WW16-25 | ecosystem: Environmental > Aquatic > Deep subsurface > Groundwater > Cave microbial mat | place...
CTTTCACAATTGCTCGAACGATCCGGAGGGAATATCAGTCAAGCCGCGAGGCTGGCGGGCCTTGATAGAAGTCACTTGAGAAACAAGATGAAAGATTTGGGATTGCACGGCGTTGAGGAGAATTGATCGAACTTTTAAAGCTAAAAAGCCCGCGTTGATTCGCGGGCTTTGCATTTCCGGACGTGCTCTCAGCGATTTAATAACGCTTCCACCTCAATCACCGCCCTCATCTCGTCCATCATGATATGGTAAATTGTATGCGCGTAAACCGGATGATCTTTCACCATCGGCATGATCTTCTGGTACTGGTCTGCGGCGGCTTGTTCGGTCTTCAATGCTTCTTCGAGCATGGTTTTCACATCTTCGGTATGTACAATTGTCGCACTGTCGCGTGTGGTCACGGCTTCACCGTCAAGGTCGGCAATAACCCCGCGCACTTTTTTTGCGTGGCCGAAAGATTCCGTCGCTTCCTCCTCGAGGTGAGATTCCAGCGTGAGCATCTCCAAGCCCGTGACATAAGCTGCGTAGTGCGCATACATCGCCTGCGCGCGTAATTCCCATCCCAATGCCTTGTTGAGTTCCTGAATGAGCAGCGCTTGATTCTGCAATTTGACCGGCATGGTATCCTCCTTGAGTCGATGCAAGATGAATAGTTTTCTTGAATGCGAAACTGCAACGTATTTGATCGGCGCGAGAAATATTATGCCATAAGGCGCCCAAACTCAGAATAAAATTCTGAAAGTCTTCCGCCCACAGATATGAAATCCTACTGAAAAGATTTTTGAATTTTTTCGATTCTGTGGGAGTTCTACTTCTGTGGGCTAAGGTTTTTTACTCTGCTCGAAGAGCTTCAGGTTCCAGCTTGTCTGAAAATCTGGCGTAGGATTTCTCCCGCTAAAATCAACTCATCTTTCGCCAATGTGCTTTTTCTTCCCGACTGTGGCCTTTTTCGAGGTTACAGAACCGCGCTGCTGCTGCTGCAACCAGCGAGTGGCGGATTGCAATTGCCGCAAAACAGAAGCGCGAGAAGTCCCGCCTATTACATTTCGCCGCTCAACGCTTTTCTCAAAATCAAAACAGTCTTGAGTGCTTTCATCGAAGAGCGGGGAAAGGGTTTGCCAAAACGCGAGCGGCAGCTCATGAAGTCTCCAGCCGATGGTCTCCGCATGCCGCACCGCATTCCCGACAACGCGATGCGCATCCCGGAACGGCACCCCCTTGCGCACGAGATGATCCGCCACATCTGTGGCGAGCATGGCGGTGTCGAGGGCGGCGTGTATTTTTTCAACGCGAAACCTGCTGCTTGCCAACGCGCCGGCAAAAACCGGAAGGCAGGAGTGCGTCGTCGCCAAAGCTTCGAGGGTGATTCTTTTGTCCTCCTGCAAATCGCGGCTATAGGTTACCGGCGTTCCTTTTTGCAAAGATAAAATTGCGGAGAGCTTTCCAATGACCTCCGCGGCCTTGCCGCGAATCAACTCAAACGCATCCGGATTTTTTTTGTTGGGCATCATGCTGGAGCCGGTGGCAAAAGTTTCTCCGGGATCGAGAAAGCCGAACTCTTGTGAGGCCCACAAAATAAAATCACCGGCATAGCGGCTCAAGGCGATGCTGATCGACGCGCACACGAAAACGATCTCCGTGCAAAAGTCGCGGCTGCCGGTTGCGTCCACGGAATTTTCGGCAACGCGAGAAAAGCCAAGCTCGCGCGCCAGGCGCTGGCGATCAATCGGAAAGGCGGAGCCTGCAAGCGCGCCGCATCCCAACGGCATCTCATCGAGACGATCAAAAGCTTCGGCGAGCTGGCGATGATGGCGCCGCAAAGCTTGAAAGAGAGAAAGCAGATAATGCGAGAGACGCAGCGGCTGTGCCTGCTGTGTATGCGTATAGCCGGGCATGATGATTTCAACGTTCTTCTCTGCCTGTTCAACAGATGAGTTAATCGCCTCGCACAGCGCCCTCTGCAGTTCTCCAATTCGGCGCTTTAAGTAAAGTCGAAAATCCGTCGTCACTTGATCGTTGCGGCTTCGGCCGGTGTGAATTTTCGCTCCCGCCGGTCCGACGAACTCCGTGAGACGGCGCTCGATGGCCACGTGAATGTCTTCATCGCCGGGCAGAAAGGAAAACTCCTCGGTGGCGAACTCTTTCTCGATCTGCGCCAGCGCGCGCTGAATCTTGCTTTCTTCGCTTGAGGTGAGCAACGACGCTCGCCGCAGCGCGCCTGCCCACGCATGATTGACCGCAAGGTCTTCGCGCCACATCACTCGATCTATCGGCAGCGATGCGGAGAATTCCTCCATGAGCGAGGAGGTTTTCCCATCGAATCGGCCTGACCAAACTTTGGATGCCTCAAAGCGAGGGTGCTTCAGCTTTTGCTTCATGGTTGCATTAAAAATACAGAAACAAATTCACCAACGGCTAAACCAGCTTTTCAGACAAGCTGAATGCTGGAGCTGCTGCGCGGCAGCTTTTCATTTCCACTGATTGAAATAGCCCACCGATAAAAAGCGTTATCAGCGGGGTTATAAACTTTCAGAATTTTATTCTGAGTTTGATTCCCTAATCCGCTAATTCAATCCCGCTTGAAGTGGCTGTAATCCGGGTGGCGATATTCGCTGAAGCCGCTGCCTTCGATGTCGATCATCGCTTTCACTTTCAGCGGCAGTCCGAAGAGATTGATGAAGCCCTCGGCGTCTTGTTGATTATAAACATCGTCCTCGCCGAAGGTCGCATAATCTTCTCTGTAGAGAGAGAACGACGACTTGCGGCCCTGAACGATCACATTGCCTTTGTAGAGCTTCAACTTCACCGTGCCGGTTACACGCTCCTGGGTTTTGTCGATAAACGCATCGAGCGCCTGGCGCAGCGGTGTGAACCACTGGCCGTTGTAAACCAGCTCTGCGTAGCGTGGCGCGAGTGTTTCTTTGAAGCGCAAAGTCTGGCCGCTTAAAACCAAGCTTTCAAGCTCTTCGTGTGCTCTGTAGAGAATCACGCCGCCGGGAGTTTCATACACGCCGCGGGATTTAATTCCCACCAAACGATTTTCCACCATGTCCACCCGGCCGATGCCGTTGGCGCCGCCGATTTTGTTAAGCGCTGTTAGCAGCTCGTGCGGGCGCATGCGCTTTTCATCCAACGCCACCGGCTCGCCTTTTTCAAAATCTAAATTAATGATCGTCGGTTTGTCCGGCGCTTTTTCCGGGCTGACGCTGAGTGTAAAGACTTCTTCGGGAGGCGCATTCCAAGGATCTTCCAGCACGCCGCCTTCGCTTGAGCGATGCCAAATGTTCTGGTCGTGGCTGTAAATTTTCTTGAGCGAAGCGCCAATCGGCACATTCTTTTTTTGAGCATAAGCGATTGCATCTTCGCGCGAGCGAATGTCCCATTCGCGCCACGGCGCGATGACTTTCAATTTTGGATTCAACGCTTTGTAGGTCAGCTCAAATCGAACCTGATCGTTGCCTTTGCCGGTGCAGCCGTGCGACACAGCGTCTGCGCCTTCGGCCTCGGCAATTTCAACTTGCCGCCGCGCGATGAGCGGGCGGGCGAACGACGTGCCGAGAAGATATTTTCCTTCATAAACTGCTCTTGCTTTGAGGGTGGGAAAAATATAATGCTTGACAAACTCTTCGCGCAAGTCTTCGACAATAAACTTGCTCGCGCCGGTTCGTAAGGCTTTTTCTTCGAGACCTTGCAGCTCTTCGCCTTGACCAATATCTGCCGCAAACGCAATGACCTCGCAGCCATAATTTTCTTTCAACCACGGGATGATGACTGAAGTGTCCAATCCACCGGAATATGCCAGAACAACTTTATTGATCTTCTTTTCCATGGATAAGTTTACTCCTCCGTACAAATTCACGCAAGCACGCTTGATGGAGCAAGGGCGCAGCAATTGATAAAATTGATTCTGCTTGTTGATGCAATCGGCGTGAAATATAACAAACCGACTCCAAGATGCAAAGAGAATTTGTGACCGAACTTGCCTTTGGGAATTTCTTTTTATAGATTGCTGTTGTCATTTGCACATCCATGCAACTGTAAATTGCGTAGTATTGGCAAGGAGGGTTGTTCGATGATAGCCGGAACCCAGGCAAGCATAAAGTCTTTGCCGGAGAATTTTCCAAAGGCCAGCTTCCACGGCTTGGATGCATTGTGGTTTCAGGTTGGCGGCACCATTTGCAACCTGTGGTGCACGCACTGCTTCATCAGTTGCAGCCCAAAGAATCACACCTTCGAATTCATGAGCGCAAACGAAGTCGGTAAGTATCTCGATGAGTCGGCAACCTACGGCGTGAAAGAATATTATTTCACCGGCGGCGAGCCGTTCATGAATCGCGATATGCTCGCCATCCTCGAACACACTTTGCAGCATGGCCCGGCTACAATTCTCACCAACGGCATTTTGATTTCTCCTAAAGTTGCTGCGCGCTTGCGGCAGCTTGTCGACGCCAGCCTTTATACTTTGGAAATTCGAGTGAGCGTGGATGGCTTTACCGAATTTACAAATGATGCCATTCGCGGCGAAGGCAGCTTCCGTCGCGCGATGGGGGGAGTACAAAATCTTGTCGCGGAAGGTTTTTTGCCGATCATCACCATAATGCAAAGCTGGGATGAAAATGAAGACGGCATCGTGTTGGGCAAATTCAAAGAAACCCTTTCGACGTTGGGCTACACCCGCCCACGCTTGAAAATCATTCCTCCCTTGCGCATCGGCCGCGAGATCATGCGCTATCGCGGCTATACCGATGGCGAGCACATCACACCAGAAATGATGATTGGTTATGACGATCATCAATTGCTATGCTCCACCAGCCGTACGATTACCAATCGCGGCGTGTACGTCTGCCCGATTCTCATCGATCATGAGGACGCGCGCCTCGGCGATACCCTTGAAGAAACATTCCGGCCCTTCCCATTGCAACATCAAGCCTGCTACACTTGTTACCTGAGCGGAGCAGTGTGCAGCAATTTCAATCCGGGGCGCGACAACTAAAAGATGGATCTCGGAGCGACAAACTATTTCCGCATCGCGGTCTTCGGTGGGGTTTATAATAATTACCTTGCCTTGCAAGCGTTGGTCAACGAAATCTCACGCCATAATGTTGACGTGCTTTTTTGCCTGGGCGATCTCGGCGCATTTGGTCCGCACCCTGATCGCGTCCTCCCTCTGCTCGTTGAAAATAATATTCAAGTCGTTCAAGGAAATTACGACAACAGCATCGGCAATGATCGAGACGACTGCCAATGCGGCTACACTGATCCGCGCGACAATTATTTTGCGCAGATTAGTTATGATTACACAAACACGAATACAAGCCGGGAGTTCAAAAATTATCAAAAAAACTTGCCGCCGGAAATTCGCTTTGTCGCGCACGGCAAAAGTGTCTTGCTTTGTCATGGCTCGCCGCGGCGCACCAACGAGTTTCTCTGGGAATCTACGACCCCGACGCAATTTCTTGAGAAGGTTTTCAAAGACTATCAGGCAGATCTTATTCTTACAACACACACCGGCATCAAATGGCAACGGAGGTTAAACGACGATAAACTCTTTGCGAACGTCGGGGTGATTGGCCGTCCAGAGAATGACGGGAAGACCAACGTGTGGTTCTCTATCGTAAACTTCTCGCCCGAATTGCGCGTTGAGTTCATTCCATTGGAGTATGATTTTCAACGCCTCGCCAAGGAAATGAAAGAAGAAAAACTGCCAGAAGAATTTATTCAAACCACGCTTACCGGCTGGTGGACGACGTGTCTCGAAATTTTGCCTGGCAAAGAACGGGCGCGAGGGAAATTCTAAAACATGTTTGCTCGCAACTTTTACTCATCCCCTCAATCACTGTAAGATTTTTTTATAAGAAATCAAGCATATCAGAGAGTTGTATACGCGGAGAAGCTCGATGCTGGAATTTTTACTTTTGGCTTTGGTCTTTGTTGTCGCCTACCTAAACGGCGCGAACGACATCTCCAAAGGAATTGCCACCCTCGTGGGCAGCGGGGTGATGCGTCCGTCACGCGCGATCGCGTGGGGCACGATTACCACTGCCGCCGGAGCTATCGCCGGCGTGGCGATCACCGGTGGGCTTATCAAGACTTTTTCCAGCGGCATTCTTGCGCAGCCTCGTAGCTCCTCGACATTCCCAATCGCCGTTGCGATAGGCGCGATCGGCTGGATCTTTTTCGCAACGCGTACCGGCCTGCCGGTTTCCACCACGCACGCATTAACCGGCGGAATCATCGGCGCTGCGCTCGGCCAACTTGGAGGCGCAGGCATCGCGTGGAAAGTTCTGATACAAAAAATCGCCTTGCCGCTTGCCATCAGTCCCATTGTGTCCTTCGCATTGGCTTGGCTCATGTTTCCGATCATTCGTCGCGCGTTAGCCGGGGTGAATAGTTTCTGCCTTTGCGTCGAGATTCAGCAAACACAAATCGTTCCTGTGTATCAATCTCACGGCGCCATCGCGGCAACAGCGATAGCCGATCATCGGCCTATTCATGTCGCAACCGACACGGTCGAAACCTGCGAACAAACCGTTTCCCACAGCGCGTTAAAACTACGTTTTGTCGATTCTCTTCACGTGCTCACCGGTGGCTTGACCAGTTTTGCGCGAGGCTTGAATGATACGCCGAAGATCGCCGCCTTACTCATCGGCACCTCGTTGCTTGGTGGAATGACGACCTCGCAACTTTTCGGCATCGTCGCGCTCGGCATGTGCGCCGGCAGTTTACTCGCCGGTCGCAAAGTGCTGTCGACGCTTTCACAAAAAATCACCGCGATGGATGGCATCGAAGGCTTCACTGCAAACCTCGGCTCGTCGGCTCTGGTGACCCTGGCAACTTTTCTCGGCCTGCCTCTTTCAACGACACACGTCGCCACCAGCGCCATCGTTGGAATCGGCACCCGCGCTCGCGGGCGAGCGAACTGGCATGTTGTTCGTGAAATTGCCGTCGCGTGGGTGGTGACGCTGCCGACCGCTGCACTGCTGGCTTATTTAGCGACAGGGGCAATGCTTCATTTTTGGTTTTAAATCTTCGGCATTAAAGAAACGGATAAATTAGTAAGCGGAGAAAGTCTATGGCTGCAATCCCAGAAACATTTGTCGCGGAGCGCGCAGTACGCGAGCGTTATTCCGTAGCCGCGCAGCAAAGAGAAACGGCTCTCTGTTGTCCGGTTGATTATGATCGCGAGCTTCTAAAAATTTTGCCCCAAGAGATTTTGGAACGCGACTATGGTTGCGGCGACCCATCGAAGTTTGTGCGGCAGGGCGATACAGTTCTTGATCTCGGCAGCGGCGGCGGAAAAATTTGTTACATCGCGGCGCAGCTTGTCGGTGAGCATGGCAAGGTCATCGGCGTGGATATGAATAATGAAATGCTGGCGCTGGCGCGCAAATATCAAAACGAGATGGCGCGTAAAATTGGCGCCGACAACGTTGAGTTCCGCCGCGGAAAAATTCAAGACCTGCGGATCGATCTCGATGAAGTCGAAATTTATCTGCAACGGCAGCCGCTGCGGTCTGCGGCGGAGCTTCAGAGTTTTGAAGAATACTGCCAGACGCTTCGTCTCAACGCGCCGCTCGTCGAAGATGCGTCGGTCGACCTCGTCATCTCCAACTGTGTGTTGAATCTCGTGCGCGAGGAAGATCGCCGCCAACTTTTTAATGAGATATTCCGTGTGCTCAAAGTCGGCGGGCGCGCGGCTATTTCCGATATTGTCAGCGACGAAGAAGTCCCAGAACATTTAAAAGCGAATGCCGAGCTGTGGAGCGGTTGCCTCTCCGGCGCGTTTACCGAAGCAGGTTTTTTGAAGGCATTTGAAGACGCCGGATTTTACGGAATCGAAATCGTCAAGCGCGATGCGCAGCCATGGCAAACCATCGAGGGCATCGAGTTTCGCAGCGTAACAATAGTGGCTCATAAAGGAAAGCAAGGGCCTTGCTTTGAACGCAATCAAGCAGTGATTTACATAGGACCATGGAAAGCAGTTGTCGATGACGACGGTCACACATTGTATCGTGGCGAGCGCATGGCGGTGTGCGATAAAACTTTCAAGCTCTACACTCGCGAGCAAAGTCCTTATGCAAAAGATCTTTTCGCAATAGAACCGTATCAAGACATCCCATTGATTGCAGCCGCACCATTCAATTGCACAAAGAATGCCCGACGCGACCCACGAGAGTCCAAAGGAGTGGATTACAAGAAAACGGAAATCAGCGAGGCCTCGTGCTGCGGCCCGGATGGATGTTGCTGAGGAGTTGGAGGCTAATATTAAAACTCCCTTACTCTTACTCGCCTTTGATTTTTTAACGCTCCAAAGATAAAAGCGAGTAAGAGTACGAGTAGGAGTAGGAGTAAGAGCAAATCACAAGATTAAAATGGAGGCTCTTCCATGCCCAGTTATTACCTCAGCGAAGATCTGCCGCGTTTTGGCGAAGTCGGCGGCCCTTCTCCAAAACTTTTCAAAATGTGGTCGGATTGGTATAACGAATGCCATAAAGACGGCGCGCTGGATAAGAAGACCAAAGCGCTCATCGCGCTGTCTGTTGCACATGTGCTGCAATGCCCGTATTGCATCGACGCCTGGACGACCGGCTCGATGAAGGAAGGAGCGACTCCCGAGCAAATGGCCGAAGCGGTTCATGTCGGCGCTTCGTTGCGCGCGGGAACATCGCTGGTGCATCATATTCAATCGTTGAATGTGCAAGCTAGGGAATAAAAAGTTGGATTTATGGATCGTTGGATTGTTGTGGCCCAGAAATCCATCGATCCATCAATCCAACAATCCAAAGCCCCTGCACTCCATACCCAAATTCGGGGAAGGAAGGTAATGTTGTCGTCATCAACTCGGAAGCGTGCCGTAGTTATCGGCGCTGGGCCGATTGGATTGGAAATCGCGCTGCGGCTCGTCGAGCGTGGGTACGAGATCACAGTCTTCGAGAAAGGCCGCATCGGAGAGCACATCCGGCAGTGGGCGCATGTGCGCTTCTTTTCACCGCTCGGCATGAACCTCACGCCGCGTATGCGCAAGGCTATCGAAGCAGAGCTGCCAGCGGATGATAGCTTGCTCACCGGCGGCGAATTCGTGACGCGCGTGCTGGAGCCACTGGCGCAAAGCGCCGCCTTGCGCGATAGAATTCTCACCGGTTGGCGTGTTACAGCAATTTCGCGCAGCGGATTGGGGAAAATGGGTTTGCCCAATCACCCGCTTCGCAGCGAGCGCTCTTTTCGCTTGTTGATCGAAGACGGCGAAGGCCGTGAGCAAATTCATGAAGCCGATGTTGTCTTCGATGCCAGCGGTGTTTACAGCCAGGCAAACTGGGCAGGTACAGCCGGCATGCCAGCCCCGGGCGAACGAAGATTGAACGACCGCATCGTTCGCCATCTTCGGGATTTTGACGGCCACGACTTGAAACGGTGGAGCGGGAAAAACATTCTGCTCATCGGCCATGGCCATTCTGCGGCGAACGCTGTCGTCGCACTCGCCAATGTTTTGAAAAAAAATCCGGCGACGCAATTGTTTTGGGCCGTTCGCAGTGACAAAACCAAGCCGGTCGCCGAAGTTCCGGATGATCCATTGATCGAGCGAATGAACATTGTTAATGCGGCGAATGCCATAGCCCAGCAACCACCCGAAAATATGCAAGTGCTGCGGCGAACAACGGTGGAGGCATTCGACTTTACTGCCGAGTCACAGAATTCACAATCGACAAAACCGTCGGTCAGGATCAAATTAAAGATCTGGAAAGATTTTCAAGAAGTAGAAGTTGATGAAATCATCTCGCTCACCGGCTACCGGCCAGACCTCGACATGCTGCGCGAGTTGACCGCCGATTTTTCCAACATCAGCGAGGGCGCGCGCGGATTGTATCGCGCGCTGACCAACGTCACCGATTGCCTCGCCAAAATCGAAGTGGCGCCAAAAGATTTGCAGAGCGGGGAACAGAATTTTTTCGTGGTAGGTGTCAAAAGCTATGGCCGTAATCCGGGGTTTCTGTTGCAATCGGGGTATGATCAACTTGATGGTATCTTCTCAATACTGTAAAATGATTGTGAATACTACAACATGCCCTGAGTGTAAATCACCAGGGCATTTTTGTTTTTTCAAAAACATCTTTTTGCTATATTGTCACTCGCGTTTTGCTCACTCACGCCAAAGACTGAAAGTTGAATGGAATGAACAAACTCTGGCATCACCATTTGCAGGACGAGGCCGACGCTGCTTACATGTATCGCGCTCTCGCCCGAGTAGAAAAAGATGAAACGCGCCGCGGCATTTTTAATCGTCTCGCGCTTGTCGAAGACAAGCACGTTACGCAATGGGAAAAGTTATTGCGCGATGCCGGTGAATCCATCGCCTCGCATCGTCCATCTCTTCGCGCCCGATTCATCGGCTGGCTGGCGCGGCATGTTGGGCCTCAAACAATTGTTCCACTGCTGCTTGCTGAGGAAGCCAACGAAGTCAAAGCCTATTTGAAACTCGGTCGTGATGCGTCGCAACCAGAGGCCACGCAAGATGCGGCGCGCATCATTGCGCGCGAATCGGCGGAGCATGCCGGAACTTTGGCGGGAATAATTGGCGGTAACAGCGAACCATGGCACGCTATCGGCTCCGGCGGGATGGTCAAAAGCATCGTTTATGGATTCAACGACGGCCTCACCGCAAACTTCGGCTTGGTGGCCGGCGTCTTGGGCGCCAGCGTTGCGCCGGAATTTGTTTTGGTCTCCGGTGTTGCGGGAATGATCGCCGACGCGTTGTCGATGGGATCGAGCGGCTATCTTGCGGCAAAAAGCGAAGCCGAGGTTCACGCTCATGAAATCGCCATGGAGCGCGAGGAAATTCACTTGATGCCCGAGGTCGAAGAAGAAGAATTAGCGCTGATTTACGAAGCCAAAGGCGTCAGCGGCGATCGCGCCAGAAGAATGGCGCATGAGATCATGGCTGATCCCGAACGAATGTTGGAGGTCAAAATTCGCGAGGAGCTTGACATCACGGGCAGTGGCCTCTCGCCACTACGCGATGGAGTCGTAACCGGCTCGGCTACGGCGATCGGCGCAGTGATCCCGGTACTGCCATTTTTCTTTTTGCCGATGCCCGCCGCCATCTGGGTCGCGTTTACGATCAGCATGCTGGCGCACTTTGGCGTCGGCGCAGCGCGTAGCTTCTTCACGGGACGGGGTATCATCCGCAGCGGCCTCGACATGTTCGTGGTGGGACTTGGCGTCGCGGCGGTGGCGTATCTTATCGGAGATTTGATGAATCGGTTTTTGATGTGAACGTAACAGAAATAATTTTCGATGACGAAGCTAACGCTGGCTATTTGTTAGCTCACTAAATTGAAATCTTTGCTTTTGAGGAACAAATTTAGGCAAAACTATTTTGGGCAAAACAATTCTATATACTAAAACATGTTGACGGCCAATTTCTGAAAATCTCTTTCAATAGTTTCGCCCTAAATCGTTTTGCCTATTTATAAAAAATGTCCGACAGCCAGACTAACAAATGCCTCTCCGCTCTGAGAGATTTCTTCGGCTTCACAACCTTTCGTCCATTGCAGCAGGAAATCATTCAAGCAATTCTGGCGCGCCGCGACGTTTTCGTCTTGATGCCTACCGGCGGCGGAAAATCCTTGTGCTACCAACTTCCCGCGCTTCTGCTCGATGGCCTTACTATCGTCGTCTCGCCGCTCATTGCGCTGATGAAAGATCAAGTGGACGGCCTGCGCGAAAACGGCATTGCGGCCTCGTTCATTAATAGCTCGTTGGATCCATCTGAAATACAGCGACGACAAAAAGCGCTTGCGAACGGAGAAATCAAATTACTCTACGTTGCTCCCGAGCGGTTGATGATGCCGCATTTTCTGGAATACATCTCCAAGCTGGAGTTGGCGCTTTTTGCAATCGACGAGGCGCATTGCATCTCGGAATGGGGACACGATTTTCGTCCAGAGTATCGGCAGCTCAGCGAACTTCGCACCCGACTGCCGCAGGTACCAATCGCGGCATTGACTGCGACAGCAACAGAGCGCGTGCAGATTGATATCATCCAACACCTCCATTTGCACGAAGCGCAAACTTTCAAAGCCAGCTTTAATCGAGCCAATCTGTTTTACAC
>Ga0247727_10016148_pt1 | contig 12107 bp, 8 predicted proteins | sample WisWelCaveWW1625_FD_202498 | JGI IMG/M metagenome (GOLD analysis project Ga0247727, IMG submission 202498) | Biofilm microbial communities from Wishing Well Cave, Virginia, United States - WW16-25 | ecosystem: Environmental > Aquatic > Deep subsurface > Groundwater > Cave microbial mat | place...
GCGGCAAATATCCGTCGGAAGACATGCGCGAACTGCGGCCCAAAATTTCGTGGGATCGCGTGAATAACAAACTCATCGCGCGCCGCGGGGCGCGACTCGCGGCGATCATGAACGGCGGCACGATTCCCGACCGCGGCTATTACGGCGTTTACATTGCCGACACCAATATCAAAGTCGGAGAAATGGAAGAAGAGTTTGTGTTCGAATCGCACGTCGGCGATGTTTTTTATCTCGGCTCGTCGGAATGGCGCATCACCGGCATCGAGCCCGATCGCTTCTGGGTGACGCCGGCGCACAGCGAGCGGCCGCGGCCTCCCTTTTGGCGCGGCGATTCGTTTTATCGCGATTACGAAACCGGCCTGCGCGTCGGGGAATTTCGGCAGCAAGTCGAGGAGCGCATGCGTCTCCCGCAAGTTGTCGACTGGCTGATGGAAAATTATCGAATGGATCGCTGGTCCGCAGAAAATTTACTATCGCATTTTGCGAAGCAAATTGAAACCACCGGCACGTTGCCGACCGACAAGCAAATCATCGTCGAGCAATTTTACGACGAAGTCGGCGATCCGCGTTTGTACATTCATTCAGTTTTCGGCGGCAAAGTCAACGCGCCGTGGGCGTTTGCACTGCAGCATAAAATGGAAGAACTGAGCGGAGTCGAAGTCCAGAGCCAGTTCGATGATGACGGGCTGATGCTGCGTTTTATTAATACGGATCAGCCGCCGTTATTTGAGACATTTCTTTCGCTTTCTCCCGAAGAAATTGAAGAGCGCAATTTCAAAGCGCTGACCACGACGCCGCCATTTGCCACACGCTTTCGCTACAATGCCGCCCGCGCGTTGATGCTGCCGCGCACCACGCCGCAAAAACGCATGCCGCTCTGGCAGCAACGCATGCGCGCCGCCGACCTGTTGCAGGCCACGCGCAAATTCGACGACTTCCCGCTCATCATCGAAACCTATCGCGATTGCCTGCGCGACGCGCTGGATTTGGAAAACCTGAAGCGCGTCATCGCCGATATTCAATCCGGCAAAATCGCCGTGGCTTTCGTGCAAACCGAATTTCCCTCACCATTCACCGGAAATTTGCTGTATAATTTTCTCGCGAATTACATGTACGATTTCAACGAAGTGCGCCTGTCGCAACACGCAACCGCGTTGGAAGTCAATCGCGAGCTGCTGCACGAAGTGTTGAATAACGGCCCGGTGCCGGCGATCATTTCACCGGAGATCGTCGCGAACGCCGAGAGCTACTGGCAATACCGTGATCATCAACGCCGCGCCCGCAGCGCCGAGGATTTGTTGGAGATCATCAATGCGTTGGGTGATGCGACGACGGAGGAATTGCGCGAACGGTGTGACGAGAAGTTGGAGGAGTATTTGAAGCAGTTGCAGGAGCAGGGACGAATTGTGTTACTTCATTTTCGTGATGATGGGACGATACAACAAAGTTGGGTGAGCTTGGAGAATAAAAAACTCTATAACGAGTTATTCAATCTGGTGTATTGAGGAATCAATGAAGTGTTGGTTTTTGGTTTCTGCGATAATGGCTTTCCATTTACTCCGGCTAAAATTTGCTTAGACCGAAATTCTATTTGCTTTATTCAAAGCAGTTTTTATTCTCTCGAGAAAACTTGCCGGCTCCCACGTACTTTTGAGAATAAAATCATCTATTTTTAATTTGAAGAACGCATCTCTGATGTCATATACATCAGCATATCCACTGATGACGATAATAGGAATGTCTTTATTGAGGTCGCGAGCAAATTCTGCCAAAATTTTACCTTCTTTCTTGAATTCTAAACTGTCTAAAATAAGATCAGTAATAATCAAATCATAGTCGTTTTTGGCCAATCGCTGCAGCAATTCTTCACTATATTTATCATAATGTTCTGTTTTAAAATTTTGGACTTTGAGTACTGTTCGAATTCTTTCAAGCCACTTTGGATCATCTTCAATAATAATAATTTTTGGAATTTTTCTAATTCTACTCTTTTTTAATTCCTTAACAACTTGCGCGATGCCTTCAGCGATATTTTTAAAAGCATCATCCCGATTTCGCCAATTCATAATCGGCTTGGCATTTTCCGGCAAAGCTTGAAATTTAGCGAATGGAGTAGCTTCCCAATTCCTCACCTCGCTTAAAATGACAGGAATAACTCGCGCTTCCCCACTTTCATTTCTTTCGATGGCCGTCTTCACTTCTATGTCGTTGCAATACTTAGAAGCAAGATAGTTTGGGCTAATTAACAATAGTATTATATCTGCTGAATTCAGATGCGAATTAATTTCTCCCTCCCATTCTTTTCCTGCTGAGATCTTTCGGAAATGCCAATTTGTAATGACTCCCATTTTCTCCAATACCTCAAGATGATTTTCAAGCTTTTTTCTTAAACTCTCATCTTTATGAGAGTAGGAATAGAACAATTCAATTTTTTGCCTACTTCGAGTTCTTGAAGACATCTCTATTCTCCTCCTTTATTTCCGCACACTGTACATTTCATGCTTCCCTGAAATCTTATTTCAAGATTTGTAATCATCTTTAAAATGCACATCACGATATTCAACTGCCTTAATCACCGTATCGATAAATTCCTTTTTGTCCCACTTGCTTTTTTCCATAAAAAAAGTTGCCTGGTATTCTCGAAGCGCTTTCATTCGATTGTCATTCTCTTCATCGCCTGGAAATCCGGTTAAAACCATGATTGGCATCATTCTATCCGCGCCGACATCAAAGACTTTCTTCATGACCTCCCATCCTTCGAACTTTTTGTCGTCAAGCGTACTTTCATCAAGTTGTAAATCAACCGTTGTGAAATGAAAATTTTCTTTTTCGAGGATTTTCAGCGCTTCTGCTTTGGTTTTTGTTACAACAACATGAAATCCGTTCTCTGCGAGGACTTCCTCCAAGCGGTTCGACCACTTGGGATTATCTTCGACGACAAGCACCTTGCCACGCTTTTTCATGACGATTCTCCTGATGTTGAAGTTTTTTCGAATAAAGGTAAAGAAAGTTTAACCGTGCATCCCTTCCCTTCCTCGCTTTCAACATTTATTTTTCCTTTGTGGTCAACTTCAATGACTGTTTTAACAATGGCTAATCCATCGCCAGTGCCTTTAGCGCTTTTCCAGTTTGTATAGCCATACTCAAATATTTTTTCCAAACTTTCTTTCGCAATGCCATGCCCGTTATCTCTTACCTCTATTTCAAGCAATTGGGGTTCGATTATTTGCGCCGACATTACAATTTCACCACCCTTTGGCATGGCTTTAATTGCATTTTGAATCAATTCATTGAATACTTCAGTTAGCAGGCCTTGATTAGCTTTAACCGCAGGAAAATTTTTTAGCCGGTCATAATATATTTGAATCTGCTTAATCTCTTTATTCTTTATAATATCTTGAATAACTTTATAAATGTGTATTTCGGTTTTATCGGATTTCAATTTTTTGACAAAATTATTCAATTCAACTGGAATTCCTAATGCTTCTTGTGCCGCCTCTTTTATGTCTTGCAATTTCTTAACGGTTTTTCTATTGAATTTTTTGTTTGCATCAAGTAAATCCATCACATCGGCTCGAATATTGCCAACGGAATTATTCATCCGATGGGTAATCAGGCTTAGCATCTGCCTCATATTATCAAAAATAATTTTGTTGACACTTTGCTCAATTTTAGTTTTCGCCTCAACTAATTCAGCATATCTTTGAAAATTTTGCAGAGCGACCGAAGCGAAAGCCGAAAATAACTCTAATAAACTTTTCTCCCAGCTATCATTCCAGTTTTCAATATCAATTTCGTCTCTCGAATAAATATTCATGACGCCGATATCTTCCTCTCCCGCAATAAAAGGGGTGGAAATAATCGACTTTAGACCGGCATTATGCAGAACGATAAAACGTTGTGAAAATTCTGTGGAAATTCCTATTAAATCTTTTATATGTGCAGCTATAATTTCTCGATTCTTAAGAGCGCGCCCCACGAAACTGTTCTCTAAATCAACCTTCATATCTTTCCATAAATTTTTTTCCACCCCTAGGTATGCCCCAAATTGAAAACTACTTGATAAGTGATCATACATCCAAATGGCGCCAACGTTTGCGCCTAGTAACTCGCATGCTTTCGAGAGTATTAAGTCAAGAAATTCCCGTTTAGACTTTGTGCTTCCTGCTAACCCGATATTTTTGATATCTTCAATCAATCTGGTCATCACAATAACAATGACCGCTTGTCCTGCCAAAGCCTCGAGCAGTTCCTCGTCTTCCTTATCGAAAGCATTAGGATAAGGGCTTTCAACGTTTATTACGCCAATAGATTGACCACGAACTCTTAATGGAACAGCTAATTCTGAACGCATACCCGGAATCATAGTAACGTAATACTTTTCCCATATTTCATCAGAATCGGTGACATTAATTGTTTTATTTTTTAAAACTGCCAAGCGCGTTATACCCTTTTCTTGATCAAGGGCAATCATTTTTTTCATAAAAGGATATCCGGAATTAGGATCGGGGGCCAGATAGCTTTTGCCATCGATCTTCTCAATTATTGATATACGTCCTTTTGATTCAGGTGATTTGATCAAATCAATCGCGGTTTTCATAATATATTTGAACACGGATTCTAATTTCCACGTTGAACCAATCAAAATATCCAATTTATGCAAAGCGCTTATTTTCCTTCGCGCCAGTTCCTTCTCTCGAAGGAGTCTTACATTTTGAATGGCGTTTACCGCTTGGACTGTCATGGTCTTGATAATTTCTCGATCATATTCTGAAAATCCGTCTAAATTCTTGCTTTCAAATTGAAATACTCCTAAAACAACATTATCCAAAATTAACGGTATTGTAAACGATGACTTAACATCCTTATCTGCATCAGTATGGAATCCTTTAATCTTGCCATCTGCGAATCTAAAAAAATGTTCGATTTGATTGGTATTAGGAATATATTTTATTTCCTGAGTTGTCGCTACATAACCTGTTATACCCAGTTCAACACTCCAAGTAGCCCCGATCAAATCTTGATACAGTTTAGAAGCTAATTTTACAGTTAGTCTTTTGTTTCCCGTGTCATATTCTGCAAAATAACACCTGTTTTCGTCCAGGAAATCCAGAGTATCGTCTAGAACTCTTTGAAGAATAATTGCCTCTTGATCAACTGAGTAAGGGCCTTCAATTTGCTCTCGAATATTGTATATCCTCGCTAAACCGAAGGTTAGCTTTTTGGTAAGTTCTTCTTTTTCTCTTGCGTTTTTAATTGCGATTGCAGCATAGGAGGCAAATATATCCATAAGGTATTGCTTTTCTTTCGAGAAACGCACCAGCCGCCGATAATATATGAACATGACACCAACAACTTCTTTGTCTTCCATAAGCAAGATGGCAGCAGAAGATAAAACTTTTTCTCTAAAAATAAAATGTTCTTTCGTGCCTTCAGTTAGAGGATAGTTTTTTCTTGACATTACCGGGTCATTAATCGCATCTTGCGCATAATAATTTGCTTTTTCTCTCACGACCTGGTAAGAAATATGGTATTGGCTAGGTTTTCTGTTAACAAATTCAGGTTGATAAATATGCCCTGCAGTAACAGGGAATCCCATAAATTCATCCCTTTTCTGGTCATATTGATATAGGGTGACGATATCAGCCTTGAATACATCAAGAACCGATTCGGCTATTACCTTGAGAATTTCATTAATCTGTTTTTTAGAAGAAATGAGAGCGATTCCGCTATCGTAAATTTTCTTAAGATCTTCGCCCACTAATGCGGAATCATTGTTTGGTGTGATATTATCTGATGACATTGTAGTTACCACCCATTAGGTAAAATGAATATTGAGAGCCATAATTTTGAAATTTAACAGTAGATTAAAATCTATTCAATCTTTCATCTTTTCTTACGGCGCTTTTGATAATTTAGTAAAGAATTTAACTTCTAGCAACAGTTATTTTTCCAAGTAACGGAGGCAACGTCGTTCAATTTGGATACCCCAGACGTACTGGTAAAACAAAAAAAATGAACTATTGAGGGAGAACATCGCGGTCGAAGTTACGGAAGAAAGAAGAAAGTTGAAAAAAATTAATAATTGACTTTCGCGTAAAACTTTTCTATCTTGTTTCCCACCAAATCAAAGTTGTCGCAATGCACTTTTCCCCAATTGCAAAGGAGGCAGGAAAATGGATGGTTTGCTTTGGTTTTTGCTCATCGGTCTCGCCGCCGGTTGGTTGGCCGGACAGATTATGAAAAAGCGCAGCATGGGCTTGGTTGGCAATTTGGTTGTCGGCGTGATCGGCGCGTTGCTCGGCGGCTTTTTGTTTGGCTTGCTCGGCCTATCGGCTTATGGCCTCATCGGTTCGTTGGTCACTGCCGTAATCGGCGCCATCGTTCTGTTGTATCTCGTCGGTGTACTCAAAAAGGCCTGAGAAGTTTACCCAATGGCGCCAACAAAAATGCCGTGCTGATTTACAATCCAGCACGGCATTTTCATTTTTTACTGGTCACTGACAACTGATCACTGAATACTGGCTGTTACTTTCTCTCCGCCAGTGCCTTCTTCCTCGCCGCTTCAAATTCATCGCCGGAAACCCAGCTTGGCAATTGATCCGTGTTCGCCACTTTTAAGCCGACGAGAAACATCAACTGCGCATCTTCCACGGCGCCTTCGAGATTCCATTCGTCATTATACTCGTCGCTCGGCTGATGATAATTCGTCGCTTCCCATTTCTCCGCCTGCTCTTTGCCCCAACCCGCGGGCTTGCCGATCACTTCGAGGCCGGCGTCGCAATACGTTGCCGGAATGCCGATCTTCGCAAAATTAAATTGATCGGAGCGATAAAAAAATCCTTTGTCGGGAAACTCATCGCCTTTCACAACTCTCCCCTGCCACGCGGCAATTTCTTTCACGAGGCCGTCCATGCTGGATTTGCCCATGCCGACGATCGCGAGATCTTTCGTGCGTCCGAGAATCGCCACGCCGTCGATGTTGATATTGGCGGCGAGATAACCGGGATGCACCGGCGGATCGGCGCAAAACTTTTGTGAGCCGAGCAGGCCCGACTCTTCCGCCGCCACCGCCGCAAACATGATCGAGCGCGCCGGCCGTTGCTCGGCGGGCATTTGCGCAAACGCTTTCGCAATCGCCAAAATCGCCGCGGTGCCGGAGGCATTGTCCAGCGCGCCGTTGTGAATCGAATCACCATTTGCCGGTGTGCCGATGCCAAGATGATCATGGTGCGCGGAATAAACCACGTGTTCTTTGCTCAACACCGGATCGCGGCCGGGCAACACGCCGACGACATTCGCGGTTTGCAAGCTCCGAATCTTGTTCGTCAAATCGAGCGAGAGTGTCACGCCCAACGGCACGGGCTTGAAATCACGCCGCTCGGCTTTGGCGCGCAACTCGTCGAGATTTTTGCCGCCGAGCATCGCGATTTGTTTGCTTGCCGCGTCGGAGGTCCACGCTTTTATTTTCACGGTTGGCGCGTTGCCGGTTTGCGGCAATTCAAATTGTTCGCCCGACCACGAGCTTTGCACGACTTGAAATTTGTAACCGGCCGACGGTTCCGTGTGAATAATGATCGCGCCCGCCGCGCCTTTTCTCGCAGCAATTTCATATTTGTATACCCAACGACCATAATAAAGCCGCGTCTTGCCCGCAAATAAATTCGGATCGTTCGCCGGATCGTTGTTCAGCATCAATAAAATTTTCCCGCGCACATCGAGGCCTTTGTAATCATCCCATTTCTGCTCCGGCGCTTCAATGCCGTAGCCGACAAAAACGATCTCGGCATCTTTAACGCTGACTGCCGGTTTCTGCTCGCCGGTGAAGGCGATGAAATCATTCCAGAATTTCAGCTCGAGCGTTTTCGCGCTGCTTTTCACCGCCATCGTTTTCGGCACGTTGCTGGTGACGCCGAGAATGTCGAACGTTTGATACCACGACGGGCTGCCGTCCGCCGCTTTGGCGCCGGGACGCAAGCCGAGCGCTTCCAGTTGGCTCGCGATATATTTTTCTCCAAGCTGGCCGCCGCGCGTTCCGGGCGCGCGTCCTTCGAGCAAGTCGTCCGAGAGAAATTTGACGTGGCTGCGAATGGTGGTCTCCTCAATCGCCAGCGCGGCTTTTTTATCGGCGTCGCTGACTTGCGCGAAGGCATAAGCTGGAATGATTAAACACAAAAACGGTACAATTTTCCCGAGAGTTTTTTTCATCGAATTTTCCTTAAGCTGATTCGGTGGTTTGCTAAAACGACAACAGTTTATAAGATAGATGGGCAGCTCGAAATTGCAAGACGTTTTTTAAAGCCGTTTTGTTCAATTGATTTTTCCAACGCGCAGCAGCAACGGCCAGGCGATGTGTTTTTTTATTTTCGGATCACCCCAAGCCGTGGTTAATTTTTCGGCAATCTTGTCGAGAGGATGCGCCCCCTTTTGCGCGAGATATCTTTGCGTCGCCGACCAGGTATTCAAATATCCCAAAAGCTCTTCGAGAGTCCACGCCGCTTCTAAAGTTATCGCCGGCGGTTTGAGCTCGGCAAAGGGGAACGGGATCGTGCGGTATGCCGATTCAATATGCTTTCTTTCCGGCGGCCAATACGGGCCAACAATGTCGTGATAATATTCATTAACAACGGCATTGACCTTGGGTTCAGTATAAAGCAAATCATACATCCACACCGCGATAATACTCCGCGGTTGCGCCACACGCCGAACTTCCGCATTAAATCGCTCGAAGTCAAACCAGTGCAGCGCCTGCGCGACGGTGATCAAATCAACCGTCTGCGGCAAAATATTCGTTTGCTCCGCCGACGCCACGGCATACTTAATTTTCTCATGCGGCGTGGCGTTGCGAATCTGCTTCTCGCTCGGATCGGTTGCCATCACGAAATCAAAATACGGCGCGAGTCCAAGCGCCGCCTGGCCGTTGCCCGTGCCGCAATCCCACGCGACTTTTCGGGCGGAAGAAATGGACGCGAGATACTCAAACAACTTTTCCGGATAATGCGGCCGATATTTCGCGTAATCCGCGGATTGTTTGGAGAAGTGGTCTTTGAAATTCATAAAAACCTCTCCGCCAATTTGTCCGCCAACGGCGATACCTCCGGCGCGGCGCGATTGGTGAGAATGATCACGGTAAATTCGTCATCGGGATAACGCTGAATCACATTGCGAAAGCCGCTCGTGCTGCCGGTGTGCATGACACGGCGATGGCCGTTAAACTGATCGAGCCGCCAGCCAAATCCATACTCCAAGGTTTTACCATCGAGCAGAACACCGGGCGCAAAAGCTGCAGCCAGCGTTTCATTGTTCACGAGTTTTTCTGTGTACAAAGCTTGATCCCATTTCAGCAAATCATCGATAGAAGAATAAATCCCGCCGTCACCGAGCACGGCGCTCGTCACGCTCTGATCGGAGAAAACAAATTGGCCTCCCTCCTGCCAATAACCCAGCGCGCGATTTTTGACGGTTGAAATGTTTTTTTCGTATGCAACCGTATTTTTCATTCCCAGCGGTTTAAAAATATTTTCCTGCAAAAATTTGGCGAACGATTTTCCTGAAACTTTCTCGACAATCATCGCGAGCACGGCGTAGCCGGAATTGCTGTAACGATACTGCGCGCCGGGCGGAAAATAAGTTGAATCCTGCGTCATCATCATCTGCAGCACGTCTTGATCAAGCACTTGCACCGTGGCCGTATCGGGAATCAACTCTTCGTAGGCGACAAGCCCGGACGTGTGTTGCAACAAATGCCGAATCGTCACGTTGCGGCCATACGCCGGAAACTCCGGAAAGATTTGTTGCAAATTGCCATCGTAACCCAGTCGGCGCGACTGGGCAAGCCGCATGATGCACATCGCCGTGAATTGCTTCGTCACCGAGGCCAACCGAAAATTCGTCTTCGTGGTAATCGGCGTTTTTTCTTCGAGATTGGCGAGACCGTACGTCTTTTTAAAAATCGGCTTGCCGTTTTTAATCACGATCACCGCTGCGCCCGGCGTATTTTTGCCGTTGTAGGCTTCAAAGAGTTGATCGACTCGCGCGGTTTGGTCGGGATGAAATCCGAAGCCCAACAAGCAAAACAATACCGGACAAAGCTTGTAAAATTTTTTCGCAATCATATTTGTTTCCACAGTTGGTTGAGGTGATCAAAACTTCCCAGACGGGCCGTCTGGGTTACTTATAATTTTTTGCCTGCAGATGGAACAACTCCGCATATTGCCCATTTTTTGCCAGCAACTCTTCATGCGTGCCGGCTTCGAGCATCGTTCCCTTTTCTAAAACGAGAATGCGATCAGCCATGCGCACGGTGGAAAAACGATGCGAAATCAGCACGGCGGTTTTGCCTTTGGTCAATTCGGCAAAGCGTTGGAACACCTCATGCTCGGCGCGGGCATCCAGCGCGGCGGTAGGCTCATCCAAAATCAACAACTGCGCTTCGCGCAAGTAGGCGCGGCCCAGCGCGATTTTCTGCCACTCGCCGCCGGAAAGATCGACGCCGCCCTCGAAGCGCCTGCCCAACATCTGCGCATAACGGTTGGGAAGCTTCTCAATCACGCTGTTGGCGAGGCTGCGTTGCGCCGCCTGTTCGATACGGGATGGATCGTTGCGCGCTTCAATGCGCCCGATCGCGAGATTTTCCGTCGCCGTCAAATCATAACGCACGAAATCCTGAAAGATGACGCCGATCTCGCGGTGCAATTCGAGCGGATCATATTCCCGCAGATCATGTCCATCCAAAAGAATGCGCCCTTCCGTCGGATCATAAAGCCGCGCGAGCAGTTTCACCAGCGTCGTTTTGCCGGCGCCGTTCTCGCCAACCAACGCCAGCTTTTCGCCCGCTTGCAACGTGAAAGAAAGATGGCGATTGGCCCACTCTTCCGTATTGGGATATTTGAAGCCGACCTCTTCAAAAGTAAAACCCTGCACGATCGGGCGTGGAAACGGCCGCGGCTGCGGCGGCGCGCTGATTTGCGGCTGCATCGCAAAGAAATCAAACAAATCGCGCAGATACAACGCGCCCTCGGCCACGCTGGAGAAACGCAACAAAATGCCTTGCAGCAAACCGCGCAGCCGGCTAAAGGAGCCGGCCCAAAAAGTCAAATCACCCAACGTCAATTGCCCGCTGACGGTGCGCATAACGATAACCACATACGCGCCATAATATCCGGCGCTGGCAATGATGCCGAGTAAACCGCCCCAAATGGCCCGTCGCCGCGAGAGATCGCGATTGGCTTGATGATAGCGCACGGACAACGTGTGATAGCGTTCCGTTAAAAATTCCGCCAAACCGAAAACTTTTACTTCTTTGACCGTGCGATCGCTGGCGCCGGTATAACGCAGATAATCCAATTCGCGGCGCTCCGGAGTCCAAGTATACATCAGCGAGTAACTGCGGGCGTTGAAATAGCCGTCGCCGATCACCGTCGGAATCACCGTGACCGCCAGCAGCAAAATCAACCAGGGATTGAACACGATGAGACCGGCCGACAAAAACACGATCGTGATGCTATCCTGAAACTGCTCGAAGACCGTCGTCATCAAACCGATCCGTCCGGCGGTTTGGCGGCGCGCGCGTTCGAGCTTATCGTAAAACTCGGCGTCTTCAAATTGGCGCAAATCCATGCGCGCAGCATGCGTCATCAGCCGAACCGAAGTCGCATTAGAGAAGAGATCGCCGAGCAAGCTTTCAACTAAGGACAGGCCTCGGCCTAAAAAATCGGAGAGCAAAACGATGCCGAACTCGACGCCGACAAACGTCCAAAGCTCTTGCAGATCGCGGCCTGAGCGCAATTGCGCTTGTTGCAAAACTTCATCGATGATCAACTTGCCGACAAAAAGCAGGGCCGGTGAAATAGCGGCACGCAAGATTCGCAAAACCAAATTGGCCGCAAACAGCCGCGGACTCGTTTGCCACAGCAAATGAAAAAACTGCGGCAGGTTGCGCAGGGCGCGAAAGCGCTCTTTGAGCGTTAACGGCGGCTCCTGGCGATTGGGCGGACGGGTATTTTGTTTGATGAAGTTACGAAAGAATGACCCAATAGACATGCGCGCAGACTCGACAGATGATTATTGGTTTTTCAGCGGCGCGATTTTAACTTGCCAGGTCGAAC
>Ga0247727_10016149_pt1 | contig 12106 bp, 12 predicted proteins | sample WisWelCaveWW1625_FD_202498 | JGI IMG/M metagenome (GOLD analysis project Ga0247727, IMG submission 202498) | Biofilm microbial communities from Wishing Well Cave, Virginia, United States - WW16-25 | ecosystem: Environmental > Aquatic > Deep subsurface > Groundwater > Cave microbial mat | place...
TGAGAGGTTGGGATTCGAGAAGCGACTTCTGTACGCGCACGGCCGCGCACAGGTAGGGTTTTCACCGTTTGTACAAAGACTGAGCCGACCTCACTTCGGCTCACGCTCATTCAGGAGGAATCTTTTTCAGTGCTTGGTACAAGGCCCGAATGGGCTTTATCTCCAGCGCTTAAAAAGGTTCCTTCTGAATGACATGTTTAGGGGAGGCCGCGTTTGACGACCAAGGCAAATCATCTGCACCCAAACAATTTTGCAGCACCCGCACAAGTTTTATTGTTCGGCTAGATACCGCCGAATGCCTTCGAACGTGTTGCGCCAACCGACTTCGCAGCCGGCATAGAACGCATCGGCAATCGGCTCGCAGGGAAAGCCGTCTTGCGCAACGCGCAGCAAAGAGCCGTGCGGACGCGCTTCGATTGTGAACTCGGTCGTGAAGTCCGCTTGAAAAGGCAGCGGCCCGCTCTTCGCATAATACTTGTAATCTGCGAGCACGAGGCGTTGCGGCGGCTCGAATTTTTTTATCGTCGCGAAGGTGACGTAATCGGGATCGTCTTCGTTTTCACCCCACGCGGCCATCCACACGCCGCCTTCTTGCGCGAGCACGATTGCGCGCGCCGCGCTCCACCAAACGCGAATCGCGCTGGGCGTGTGCAGAAGAGCGAAGACGCGCTCGGGCGTGACGGGCAGCTCGATCTCGTGAACGTGTTTGCGGGTGGGCATGGCTTGTTCTAACGTATTAGGCACTTGGTTTGAAATTACCACATGACTTCCGCTTCTATCGAATCAAGTTATTCACTCTTTTCTCTTTCGAGTTTGTCTTTCCGCACGTCAACGTCACGTTGCGTAGTTTTATTCTGTATAGGGCAGAAATATTTCCATAAGCTATGCATAAGTTCTCAAAGTAAATTCAGATCTCAACTCGATCTCGGAACAAACTATGTCTACAAAGACTGACTTGGACAATCATGCAGATCAACTTAACCCCAACAACGATGCCTATTGGCAATCGCGAGGTTATGACGAAAGGCCTGATTGGGATCTACATTCATCTCGAGTAGAAGAAGTATATGATGTAGATGATAGTAGCTACGATTACGATGATGCCATCCAATCACAAATGGCACGCATAGAAAAAACCATCAAAGTGGAGTTTACTAAAATGTTCAGCAACAACCCGGCATTCTTTTTCCACGATAGTGGTGCGCTGATTCTTCCAAATATTAAGCGAGTTTGCACACCTTCGGAAATAGAAAACTTCAATAAAGGAATTCATTTCTATGTTTTAGTTGATGCTGTGGAATTTCGTTTTAATATCGAAAGCAAGAAACCAGACACCTATCAAGATTATCTCAAAGGTAGATTGCAAGAAAAGCCGTCAAAAATTCAAGAGCAGGTTGAAGAAGTTGAAAAACAGGAAGCGGTAAGAAAAAGTAATCGCGTCGATAGTTGGTTCGCATACCAAGAATCGTATGAAAGCACACGATTAAAACAAGAATTCCAAGACTTGCAGAAAAAAGTTGAAGCTTGTAAACAGTTCGAAAATGACTATCAATCAGCAAAGAAAAAAGCTGAAGAATTTTACGCCAATTTACTCACTGCCTTAGATAAATTCTGGACGATCAAACTAAGCCTCGTCGAAAATTGCGCTCACCACTCCACATCAATCCCTACGTAAATCTCCACCGGCTTAATGCTCCATCACTTGTGCGTGTCTAATTCATCACCAACCTTCACTCTTTATCAGAAATTTTCTATAATCGCCAGTGCCTAACAATGTTATTGGGGGGCATTCTCGTTCTGAAAGAAAACTTCCCTCGTGCTTGATACACTTCTTAAAACAGGCTGTGTCTCAAGCGCTAGGGAAGGTTCTTACAGAATGACAATCTAGGCTGCCGCGCGACTATGTGCGCTGCTCACAACCTTTTCAGCCGCAATTGCGCCGTCGCCGGGAAAGAACTTTTGCAAAATTTCCGGCGCGGGCGGCTTGGTCAGCAATGAACCAATAACCATCGCCACCGTCGAGACTGCAAGAAAAAGCGCGACGGGCATCATTCCGCCGCCAACGTCTTCAATCTTATTGGTGAAGAAGTAGAGCCACAACGCGGCAACGCTGAACACGGAAGCGAGCGCGCCGTATTTGGTGCTGCGTTTCCAAAACACGGCCGCGAACACAACGGGAAACATCGCGGCAAAGCCGGTGAAGGTCCATACGCTGATGCGGAAGATGCTGCGATCAACCACGAGCGAGAGCAGGTACGTTCCAACGATGATGGTGACGATGAACAAGCGACCGTAGAGCACTTGTTGCTTCTCGCTCATCTTGTCGTGAAAGCCGTAGTGGCGCACGATGTCTTGCGTGAACATCGTGCCCATGGCGAGCGTTTGCGAGTCCATCGAATTCATGATGGCCGAGAGCACGCCTGCGGCGAGAAATCCGGCGAGCACACCGGGCGCGTGCAGTTCGATCATACGCGCCAACACGGAATTGGCCGCCGGGCCTTTGAGATCGGGAAAATCCACGCTGCCCAACACGCCGAGCAACACGCTGGGCAGCCACACAACGGCGATGCAGAGCGGATAAAAAACGAGCGTGTATCGAAACGTGCTCGCGCGTTTGGCCGTGAGCCAGTGCAAGAACATGTGCGGAAACATACCCACTGAAAGCGGAATGCACGTGTAACTGAGCAATTGCAACGGCGTGATGTGCTTGCCGCGAATCAACAAGTCGGGATGTTTGTCCGCGACCATTTGCATGCCCGCTTCTATGCCGCCGAATTTGTTGAAGACCACGAAGAACGCGGCGAGACCGAAAGTCATGAACACGAGCACTTGCAACGTATTCACCCACACGGTTCCGCGCATGCCGCCATAGGTGACGTACGCGAGTGTGACGCCGCACACGATGAGGCCGCCCAACCATTCCGGCAACTGGCCGTTCGTGGTTTGGCTGAGCGTGATGCCGCTGCCCATGAAGCCCACGAGAACGTAGGGAATCATCAAAGCGGAGATGACGAAGAAGAGCACGAGCCCCAAGAAGTCGGAGTCATAGCGTTGGCGGAAATACTGGATCTGAGTGAGGTAGCCGAGCCGCTTGCCAAGCGACCACAAGCGCGTGCCCACGAAATAAAACACCGTCGGAATGATGAGGCCGGAGGAAGAGGCCATGAGCGCGAACACGCCGATGCCGGAATGATAGGCTTCGCCCGAAGCGCCGAGAATCGCGAACGCGGTCATGTTCGCGCCGAAGAGCGACATGAGCAGGAGGAACGAGCCGAAGCTGCGGCTGGCAACGAAAAAATCTTCGCCGGTGCCGCGAAAGAGTTTGTGGCTCATCGTGCCGACGACGAGGATGAGGGCGAGGTAGACAAAGATGACGGTGATGGTCATGAGCGCGACTCCTCTTCGGTTTCAACTTCGAGATGGCGCGGCCACGCGTGCCTCACGAGCAAAAACAGGAGCACGGAGGACGCGACACTAAAGCCGAAATGATAGAGCAATCCGATGGGCAAGCCGAGCACGAGGCGCCCGTCGTTCCAATACCAAAGATCGTTGTGGAGCAGATAGAGCACGAAGAGGCCGACGTACAAAAGCCCTCGCGCTGAGGCGTTTTTCATTTCTTCTCTCCGGTTTTAATCAAACAAAAATGCAAAACTATTTCGGGCAAGACTATTAAAAGACTCTTATCAAATGAAGCAATAATGGTTTTGCCAATAATTGTTTTGTCTCTTTCATTAAAACAACCGGCTTCCTTCAAACACGATGAGATAACCGTGCAGCAACATTGGGCACGCGCCTAGCAGCGTTGCGCTCAACAGCGGCGCGCGTTTGACGGCGTGGGCGCGGAGCATTTTTTTAATCACCCAAACGAAATATGGAATGTAGAGTAAAGCTGCGGTGACCACTCCGGGCGCATAACTCTGAAACATCAACGTGGCTGTGATGTGCAGCGCGGCATTTGCGAGCATGAGAAAGCTCAACCACGCGGCCGCGAGCAGAAAAGATGATGGTGAGGGTTGAAGCCACGTGATGCCAACCGCTACTATCGTGATGATGAGGCCGGATAGATTCACGCTCCAGAACATTTGCGCGGTAATGTCCGGCTCGATATGCGCATTGGCCCACGAAACAAAACTCGGGGCTTCCTCCATCACGTGGCAAATGAAAATCACCGGAGCCGCGAGTAAAGCTCGTTGCACGGCTCTGAAGTCGGCGGCAGCTTCGGTTTGAGATTTCAAATCTTGCGCGAGGAGCATTTAAGTTGATTTATACTCGTTCCGGGTCATTTTGTGACTGTCATTGCGAGCATCTTTTCGCGAAGCAATCCTCTAAAAACCAGAAGATTGCTTCGGCAAAAAGACGCCTCGCAATGACTCACATTCCAAGACGTAACGAGTATATAATGGCCCTTTGGAAATGTCATCCTGGAAGGAACTTCCCTAGCGCTTGATACGCCACTTAAAACGGGATGTGTCTCAAGCATGAGGGAAGTTTCTTCCAGAATGACAAAATTGAAGGAGCGCAGCAAACCGATTTACAATGAACTCATTCTACTCCAAGCTCCACGCTGAAAGCGCAGCCGTATCTTTAACGATGATATGCTTGCCGATGATCGCCGGATGCGCCCATGTCGCGCCGGTAGAGACGGCGTACTGCGCAATCGGTTCAAAGGTTTTTGCGCTTGGTTTGGCAATGGTCAATTCGCCGGCGTTATTCAAATAAAACGCCGTTGACATTGAGCAACGCAGCGTTCTCGCCTTGCCGGCCTTCGCTCGTCCACAACGTTTTACCCGTCGTTGCTTCGAGGCAAAAGTATTGGCCGCGACGTTTATCCGAGAGTCCGTAGAGCAAATCGTCGACGAGCACGGGCGAGCTCATGTACATTGACATCTCGGTATTGTGCCACACTTGCTCCGCGCGCCACGCGTTGCCGGACTTGCTCACGCGGAATGCGCTCGTGCCTTTATCCAAGCCGGAGAAAATAATCGTGTCTTTATAAACGAGCGGCGTGACGATGTTTTGATCATAGTCAGTTGTGAAGGGCATTTGCCAAAGCAGCTTGCCGTCTGTGAGAGCCACGCCGACGCAATAGTTCTGCGTCTGCGTGATGACTTGTTTTACGCCTTCGACTTCAACAACGATGGGTGAAGCATGGCCGGGACCATCGCCTTCCCAACTCCACTTCGTTTCGCCGGTCGCAACGTCAAGAGCCATGAGCGCGCCTTTGTTTGATCCACCCACGTGCACGATCAACATGTTCTCTTCCACGAGCGGTGAAAAGGAAACGCCGAATGCCGGTGAAGTCTTCGCAAACTTCTTCGAAAACTCTTTGCGCCATTTCAGCTCGCCGTTCACAGCGTCGAAACACGACACGATGCCGCTGATACCGAACGTGAAGAGCTTGCTATTGTTGATGACGGGCGTTGCTTTCGGACCTTTGCCGTGCGCGATGGCGGCGAAGTTCATTTCATAAGGCGCGGGATAACTTTTCTGCCAAAGGATTTTTCCTTCTGCTGCATTCACACAATAAACGGCTTCTTGCTCGTCTTTACGCGTGAACACGAAAACTTTTCCATCATAAACAATCGGCGAGGCGTGGCCCATGCCGACTTCAATTTTCCATTGTTGTGTGAGATTTGACGGCCAGGGTTGAGGGAGAGCCGCGCCGAGAGCAACGCCATCGCGCTGCGGGCCGCGCCATTGCGGCCAATCTTGGGCGGAAATTGAGGTAGCGATGAAAAGAAGAAAAACAGCAAAAAGGAGAATGCGAAGGGTCATGTTTGGGCTTTACTGAGTTCGGTGATAATTGCCTCAAGCGAGAGGTTGCATGTCGAGGAGATGGCAAATCTCGATGCCGTCATCCAACTCTTCCCAATAGATAGCATAACCGTTGGGTTCGATTGACCATTTGCTGCGTTGCTCGGCAGTTGCATTCAAAAGCCACGACAGCCAATCAACTTTCTCAATTGGAACATTGATCTCGCGACCGTCATTCAGCGTGATGGAGAGGGCACCATTGATGAATTTTACATCGGTAGCGCAAGCTCGCGTCATGGTTTCATCAAATGAATCAAAGCAAAAACTTTTTTGTAAGCGGATTTAACAGATGAAGCGGATAAAGCTTTTCTTTATCCGCTTACTCATTAAATCCGCTTACAGTGTGCTTTTGATTTCGGCTTGCCGGAGTCGTGGTTAGAGCGCCAATTCCAATCCGCCATACACCGCAAACGGATTGGCCGGAATCACCGAAGTCGAGCTGAAGCCGCGCGTGAAGTATTCGCGGTCCGAGAGGTTTTTGAAATTCACATTCACGCGCCAGGGGCCGAGATCGTAATAGAGCAAGCCGTCGAGCGTCAGCACGTTGTCAATCGCAAAGGCGTTGTCTTCCGCGATGAATTGCTCGCTAATATAACGCGCGCCGAGTCCAATGCCAAGCCCGAAATCAAATTCCTTGTTGAGCCAAGCGTTCAGCAAATGTTTCGGCGCGAAGGCGGGCGTGTTGCCGGAGCGATCGAAATATTGCGGCACCGGGCCTAGCTGCGTGAACACGAGCGCGAACTCGCTGAACTTGGTCAGCTCCGCATCGTTGTAGGCGTAGTTCACAAAGACGTGCCAGTTGCGGCCGGCTTGCGCCGCAATCTCGGCTTCCACGCCGCGCGCGCGTTGATTGCCGAGCTGCTGCGTGACGCCGGTCTCCGTCGGAATCGCGACGTTTTCTTTTTCCAAATGATAAATGGCAACAGTCGTATGTAAACGCCCTTCGTAATAGCGACGCTTGAAACCGACTTCATATTGCACGCTCTCTTCCGCCTTGCGTTCGCCGACAACCAGCGTGGAAGGCGGGCCAAAAGCGCGGCCGTAATTCGCATAGAGCGAAAGATTGTTGGTCGGCGCGAAAGTCACACCCGCCATGGGGCTGAACTTTTCATAGTTGCGCTTGGTGCGCGTGTTCTTTTCATCGAAGTCGATTTTATCAAAACGGCCGCCGAGGAAAAGATGAACTTGTTCCGAGAGCGCGAGTTGATCGACGAAATACGGCGCGAGCACGGTGTGGCGCGCCTCGGCTGCGAGCGATTGGCCGGGAATGAGAAATTGGCGCGGATTGAATTGGCCGGGCTGCGCAAACTCTTGCGGGTTGAACACATCAATGGTCGGCAAGAAGGCAACGTCGAAAGTGAAGTCATCGGAAAGACGGGTGTATTCGAAACCGGCGACGAGCTTGTGCGCAACGGCGCCGGTTTGAAAATCAAACAACGCTTCGAGCTGATTGCCCAAAAGTTTTTGGCGATCATCCAAAAGCGTGAGCGTGCGATACACATCGAGCGAGCCGGCCGCGCTCGGCAAGGTGAAATTGAACAGCGTGCCGTTGCTCTCCCAATCCAAAACCGTGTAATAAAACTTGCTGCGCAAAGTCACCGCTTCGCTCGCTTTGTAATTGAGGTCGGCGCGGCCGCGCGTGAGGATTTGATCGGAGATATCGAACGGCGATTGATATGAGCGCGTGCGCGGCACGTCTACGACTGCGCCGTTGAAAATCGGCAAACCCGCATCGGAAAGATACTCGCTGTCGATGCGCTCGAAATTCAGCTCGAACGAAACGCGCTCACTCGGCTGCCACAGCAACGCGGGATTGATGCTGAGGTTCGAGTTCTCTTTGTTGTCGCGAAAGCTTTCGGAATCCTGCCAAAGCCCGTTGAGGCGGAAAGCCAAGCCCGAGGCGCGATTGGCCAAACTCACATCCACCGTGCTGCGATAGGAAGTGAACTTGCCGAAACCGCTCGTAGCGAATAGAAAATTTTCAAACTCCGGCCGCTTGCGCACGAGATTGATCGTGCCCGAAAGCGGATTGCCGCCGTACACAAACGCGCTCGGGCCTTTGAGCACTTCCACGCGCTCGATGTTGTACAAATTATAAAACGTCACTTCCGGCTCGGGCGCGCCATCGGTGAGCACGAGTCCGTTCGAGATGGATTCAAAACCGCGAATGCTGAAGTAATCGAACACGCCGAAACCGGTTTGCGAATGGACGCCGCTCACGTTGCGCAAGGCATCGCCCATGACCACGGCTTCTTGATTCTCAAACAACGCGCGATGCACCACGCCGACGCTCGCCGGCGTCAAATGCAACGGCGTCGCGATTTTCGCGGCGGTCGTGTTCGTGGTCGGGATTCTCATATCGCGCTCCGCGAACACATGCACGGTATCTTGCGAGGTATAACTTTTTTCCGGCTCGCGTTCTTGCGCGAAGGCGGTACTCAAACAAGTGAGTGCGAATAAAAGCAAAAATGTTCTTTTCATGTTTTGAAACTGCTCCCTTTTTGGTGAATGGTCATTGAGTCATTGAGTCATTGCTACGTTTTTTATTTAAGCAGGCAGCCGCTTAAAAAATGTCATTCTGAAAGGAACTTCCCCGGAAACGAGCACAGCGCCGGACGCGAGGGAAACTTCTTCCCAGAATGACATCACATAGAGCCTGAATTTTGCATCTCGTTCACACCGGCGCAACTCATCCCCCCGGCCCCCTTCTCTTAAGAAGAAAAGGGGGAGAGCTGGTTCGAGACTCTTGCACTCGCTTTTCTCCTCTTCTCTTTCCACAGGTAGAACGAGTTATCCAGCGACCAGCATCGAGCATCCAGCCGCTAGTTTTTCCCATTCGCATCCAAACACAGCATCTCGTTTTGATTGCGCAGATAAAGCTTGCCGTTCGCGAGCGTGGGCATGGTCCAGCACTTCCCGTTCAAAATTTGCGCGCTCGCTTTTTCTTTATAACTCGCCGGCGAAGCTTCCACCAATGCCAGCATGCCGCGTTCGCCGAGCACGATGAGATGGCCATCGGCCAAGAGCAGCGAGCCTTTTTGAAAACCGCGTTGCTGCCATTTTGGTTTGCCGGTGGTGAGATCGAGGCAGGTGAGAAACGCGTCGTCAAAACCGTAAAGGTGGTTTTGATAAAGCACCGAAGAAGAAAAATGATTCTTCATCTCGCGGCCCCTCCAAACTTCACGCACGCCGGCTTTGCCGTTGTTGGTTTGCATTTGCAAGAGCGCGCTGCCCTTGCCGTAATTTGAAGCGATGAAAACTTTGTCGGGCGCAACGAAGATCGGCGTGGCCGCGTTCACGTCATAGTCGGTTTCCCAGGTATAGCGCCAAAGCGATTTGCCGTCATTAGCCGCAAGCCCAACCAATGCCGTGCCCGTGAACGCAAGAATCTTGCGCATGCCGTTGACGGTCACGGCAATCGGCGCGGAATAACCGGGCCTGTCGGTTTCAGATTTCCACAACACCGCGCCGTTGGTTTTGTTGAATGCCATCACGGAATGTCCCGCTTTGCCGCCGACGTCAACGAGCAACATGTTGCCTTCCACGAGCGGCACGGTGGAGACGCCCCAGCGCGGCACGCGCGCGCCGAATTGCGAACGCAGATCAAGCTCCCAAATTTTTTTGCCGTCTTTGACATTGAGCGCAACAAGGCGGCTTTGCGCGCTCAACATGAAAAGAGTTTCGCCGTCAATCGTGGGCGTGGTGCGCGGGCCGTTGCCTTGATCGTTCTCGAACATGTCGTCAATAGTCACGCGCCAAATTTCTTTGCCGGTGTTGGGCTCGAACGCGACCACGACTTCGTTGTTGCCAACGCCATAACTCGTGAAGGCTCGGCCTTGCGAAACGACGATGCCGGAGTAGCCCTCGCCCGAGCCTGCGCGCCACACGACTTTCGGCCCGCTCGTTGGCCACGTTTTGAGCAAGCCAGTCTCGCTCGAAACGCCGTCGCGATTCGGCCCGCGCCATTGCGGCCAATCGAACGTGGCCGCAGTCACAGCGGCTTTCGCTTTGGCTTGCGCCGCCCTTTGTTGAGCATGCGAACTTACAAATAACAATCCCACCATGAGCAACACGCAACACAACCATCGAGTATTCATAAGCGTCAATCCTTGTGTTTAATTCTAACCAAAACACTTTTGAGTTTGTGTCAACGGAATAGCAAAACAATTTGAGCATCTTTCGAAGGCTGCCGCGACACCTCCTCTCGCTGTCATTCTGGAAGAAACTTCTCTCGTGCTGGGCACGCCTCCCAAAACAGACTGTGTTTCGAGTACTAAGGAAGGTTCTTACAGAATGACATTTTGAGGAGAACTCTCGATGAGCCGCAATTCCTTTTTCACTTTCGCCGGCAGTTTGGCGGCGACGAGATGATACGATTCTTGCAGCAGTTGTTTGATCACCGCCACCGGCAATGCTTTCGCTTTGACGAGGGCGATCCAATTCGCGCGCGCCAAATACGGCGCGGGAATGACGCCTGCTTTCGTTGTCAGCAGCGCGAAGTTCGCGGGCGCGGCTTTGAATGAAACTTTCACCGTGTCGTTCAAATCAAACACCGCGAACATTTTTCCGCCGATGGAAAAAACCAGATCGCAGCCCCATTTGATGTCTTCCGTGGCGTGAGGCAGTTTACGGCAGAATTGGAGAAGGGATTCTCGATTCATGAAAGCCCTTGAGAGTTTGCTTCGAATCCTCCTCGCGTTGTCATTCAGGAGGAACCTTTTTGAGCACTGGAGTTGGCGCCAAGAGCTTAAAAGGATTCCTTCTGAATGACAACGAAATGAGGGGCGCAACTCAATCGGGCTTTATATTCCGCCCTTGAGATCCAAACACACCATTTCTTTTTCATTGCGCACGTAAAGCTTGCCGTTGGCGAGCGAGGGCATCGTCCAACACTTGCCGCGCAAGATTTGTGCGCCGGCTTTTTCAATATAAGCCGTAGGCGTGGCTTCCACGAGCACGAGCTTACCGCGTTCGCTGAGCACGAGGAAATGGCCGTCGGCATACATGAGCGTGCCTTTGCCGAGGCCGCGCATTTTCCATTTGTCTTCGCCGGTCGCCACGTCGAGGCACTTGAAATTCGCTTCATCGAACCCGTAAAGATGGCCGTCGTGATAAACGCTCGTGGCCATGTGATTGCGCATGTTCTTGTTCAGCCACAACGGTTGCGCCGTGACTCTGCCGTTGGCAGCTTGCATTTGAAACAAGCCCGCGCCTTGATCATAACCGGAAGAAACAAAAACTTTGTTGTCGGGAACGAAGACCGGCGAGGCGGCATTCACGAAAAATTGCGTTTGCCAGGGCTGGCTCCAAAACACTTTGCCGTCTTTCGGCGAAACCGCGACGAGATTCGCGCCGGTGAAGAAAAGAATTTGCCGCACGCCGCCGACCGTTGCCGCAATCGGCGCGGAATAGCCGGGTTGATCCGTGTGCGAGTTCCAAATCACTTTGCCGGTGGTCTTATCGAACGCGATGAGCGCATAACCGTTTTTGCCGCCGACGTCCACGAGCAGCATGTCGCCTTCGATCATCGGCGTGGCCGAGATGCCCCAAATCGGCATCTTGCCTTCATATTCTTTTTGGAGGTCGTGCTCCCAAACTTTTTTGCCGTTGTCGGCATTGAGCGCGTAGAGCTTGCCGTATGCGCCGATGGTATACACGAGCTTGCCGTCCACGTGCGGCGTAGCGCGCGGACCGTCGCCGCCTTGCCGCTCAACATAATTGCGGTCGGATTTGAAACGCCAAATTTCCTTGCCGCTGTTGGCGTCGACGCACAATACGTGTTCGTCAACATCGTCGGAGAACATCGTATAGGCTTTGCCATTCGCAACCGTGATGGCCGAGAAGCCGCTCGCGAGCGGCACGCGCCATAAAACTTTCGGGCCTTCCGCGGGCCACGTTTTCAAAATGCCGGTCTCCGCCGAGCGGCCGTCGCGATTCGGCCCGCGCCATTGCGGCCAATCTGTATTTGAAGAGGGCGCGTTCGAGCTTGTGAACGCGAAAAGAAAAACGACGCCGCAGAATAGGCATGCAGGCATGAGCGCGTTTTTAATCTTGTTCATGGGAGCCTCGTGAGGTTAGATGCCGTTGTGATAAGATTCGTTGGAAAATTCTTCCTTATGAGATTTGACGATCAGGTTAGGTGATGCGGCGCGCCTCCTCATCATGTCATTCAGGAGGAATCTTTTTAAGCATAACCACTGTGTCCAGCGCGTAAAAGATTCCTCCTGCATGACAGCCTCGGGGGTATTTCCGAATTTAAAAATCAAATTTCATGAGGGGATGCTTTTAATCG
>Ga0247727_10016150_pt1 | contig 12106 bp, 12 predicted proteins | sample WisWelCaveWW1625_FD_202498 | JGI IMG/M metagenome (GOLD analysis project Ga0247727, IMG submission 202498) | Biofilm microbial communities from Wishing Well Cave, Virginia, United States - WW16-25 | ecosystem: Environmental > Aquatic > Deep subsurface > Groundwater > Cave microbial mat | place...
CCCTCCTCCTGCTGTACTACATCATGCGGGTGCGCGGCGTGCGGGGTGCGGGCGACGCGGGCTCCGGCGAGAAAGGGGGCACCAAGAAGGGAGGAGAGCCGAAGGAACCCTCGAGCCTTCCGCCAGTGCCGCCCTCGCCTGCCCCCCCGAGCGCCCCCCCCGCCGCCCACGCCGAAGTCCCCCCGACCTCTCCGGAACCCGAGCCCGTCATCCCGTGGCTCGTTGAAACAAAAACCCCCGAGCCCGACGCGGGCGAAGGCTCTTCTTCAACGCCGCCCTCCCCGTGAGCGAGGAGCCGCGCGTGGTCCGGGCTTTCGTGAACTGCGGGCGCATCGCCACGCCGCGCGGGTCAAGGCCGCTTGGCGGCCGCGACATGGGCGCGCTCCACGAAGTCGCGGACGGCGTGATTGTCGTCGATGAGGACGGCGTGATCCTCGAAGTCGGGCGCAGCGACCGGGTGAAAGTTCCGGAAGGCGCGGACATCATCGACGCCGAGGGGCTGCTCGTCGTCCCGGGGCTTGTCGACCCGCACACGCACGCGGTGTTCGCGGGCGACCGCTCCTTCGAGGTGGAGCACAAGGTCGCAGGCAAGACCTACCTCGAGATCCAGCAGATGGGAGGGGGCATCCACCACACCGTCGACGCGACGCGCAAAGCATCGGTCGACGAGCTTGCGGAGTCGTGCAAGGTGCGCCTTTCGGAGATGCTCCGGCAGGGCACGACGACGGTGGAGGTGAAGTCTGGCTACGGCCTGGACACACACCACGAGATCAAGAGCCTCCGCGCCATCGAGCTCGCCCGCGCATCGGCCGTGCAGGATGTCGTCCCCACGCTCCTTGCCGCGCACGCGGTTCCCCGCGAACTCGTCAAGGTGCGCGATGTCTACGTCCAGATGGTCATCGGCGAGATGATCCCGGAGGTCGTGCGCGACGGCCTTGCCGCATTCATCGACGTCTGGTGCGACGAGGGGGCGTTCACCCCGGACGAGTGCCGCGCGATCCTCGCCACGGGGCAACGCGCCGGGCTCGGCCTTCGAATGCATGCCGACGAGATTGGCCCCGCGGGCGGTGCCGCGCTCGCAGCAGAGATGCGCGCGTCGTCGGCCGACCACCTCCTCCACGCCACCCCCGCCGACTTCCGCGCGCTCCGCGACGCCGGCGTTGTCCCGGTGCTTGCCCCCGCCGCGCCGCTCGTGCTTTTCTCCCACAAGTGGCCGGACGCACGCGCCCTCATCGGCGACGGAGTCCCTTTCGCGCTTGCCACCGATTTCAACCCGAACTGCCAAGTCTCGTCCATGCAACGCGCGATGGCGCTCTCCGTGTTCACCATGCGCGCGCCGCCCAAGGCCGCGCTCACGGCCGCCACCTTGAATGCCGCATGCTCGCTCGGCAAGGGGCGAACCGTCGGCACCATCGAAGAGGGCAAGTTCGCCGATCTTGCCCTCGTGGATGCGGCGGGCGTCGACGAGTTTGTGACCGACCTCAGCCGCAACCGCGTGCACGCGGTCGTGCGAAAGGGCGCCGTTCACTACAACAGGTAAGCTATTTCGCCACGACTTTGGCGAGACGTTCGAGGCACGCCTTCAGCTTGGGCTCCGGTTGCGTGAGCGCGATTCGCACGAAGCCCTTCCCGTATTCTCCGAACCCACGGCCCGGCGTGACGACGACGCCTTCGTCGAGCGCCCTGTCGCAGAACTTGCCTTCGTCGCCGCCCACATCGACCCACAGGTAGAATGTGCCCTTTGGCGGCTCCATCTTCAATCCGAGCTTTCGCAAGCCCCCCACCATCAGGTCGCGCCGTTTCGCGTAGGTGGCGAGATTGTCTTTGACTTCCTTCGGCGGCGTCGCCCCCTTGTAGCGGCCAAGCCCCTCGGCCATCGCCTCCTGGATCCACATCGGCGTGCCTGAATCGAGGTTCGATTTGACCTTCTCGAGGCCCGCAATGATGTCCTTTCGGCCCACGGCGAATCCGACTCGGTAGCCGGTCATGTTGAACACCTTCGACATGGAGTGGAACTCTACTGCGTTTCGCGTGAACTGTAGCAGCGAGGGCGACCGGTAGTCGTCGTAGGTCATCTCGCAGTACGCGTGGTCGGAGACCACGATGGTCTCGGGGTGCGTGTCCGCGAGCCGGCCCGCGGCCTTCCAGAACATTTCGGGGGCGATGGCGCCCGTGGGGTTGTTGGGGTACCCGAAGAAGAACATCCGGCAGCCCTTCACGAGGTCGAGGTTGGGGAGGAAACCGTTGTCTTTCGTGAGGGGCAGCATCACGTTTTCCGCGTCGTTGAGCAGCGAGGCCGATTGGCGGTACACGGGATAGCCCGGGTTGCAGGCCGCGACTTTCTCGCCGGGATTCACGTAGGCGCGCGCGAGGTTGGAGAGGCCCTCCTTCGAACCCACCGTCACGCATACCTCGGAGTCCGGGTCCACCTCGATGCCGAACCTCCCCTTCATCCACCTCGCGACGGCCTCCCGGATGCGCGCTTCGCCCCGCGAAGTCGGGTACCCGTGGCACTTGGGGTCGGTGAGGTGCTTGCGCACCGCCTCGACGATGAAGTCGGGCGGCGGCAGGTCGGGGTCGCCGATCCCCAGCGAAATCACGTCAACGCCGGCCTTGCGCTTGGCCGCGATTTTCCTCTCAAGGTCCGCGAATAGGTACAACGGCAGGCGCTCAATCCTTCGCGCGTAGGGGGGTTTCAGCGACTCGGCCATGCCTCACCTCACGCGAACGCTTTCGGGTCCAGTTGGCCGGCGTAGACAAATGTCGCCGGGCCGCGCATCCACACGCGAGAAAGGTCCTTGGGCACCGTAATGAAAAGCGAGCCGCCGGGGAGGTTCACTTTCACCTCGCGGTCGAACTCCGTGTAGGAGCCGAGCGCCGCAGCGACCGCGGTTGCGCACGCGCCGGTGCCGCAGGCGAGCGTTAGCCCCGCGCCGCGCTCCCACACCACGAGGTTGATTTCGCGGCCGGACACGGGCTCTGCAAACTCCACGTTGGTGCGCCGGGGGAACCACGGATGACGTTCGAGCCTTGGCCCATGCTCCTTCGCTTTTTCCACGGACGCCTCGGTAAAGAGGATGAAGTGCGGGTTGCCCATCGACACCGCGGAGGCCGGCACAGTCTTGCCGGGCTCCAGCTCGAACATCTGTCCGAGGTACGTGCCCGCGCCGGTCATCGGGAGGTTGCCCCGCGAGAGCTTCGGGGCGCCCATGTCGACCGTGACGTCCGCGACCGACCCGCCCTTGTTGAGGTTGAGGCGGCACACGCGCATCCCCCCGAGCGTCTCGACCTTCATCTCCGTGGCTTTGGCCCGGCCCGTCTCGTAGGCCCAACGCGCCATGCAGCGGATGCCGTTGCCGCACATCTCCGCCTCGGAGCCGTCCGAGTTCAGCACCCGCATGGTGAAGTCGCCCTTCGAAGAGGCCTTGAAGTACAGCACCCCGTCCGCGCCGACGCCGAAATTTCGGTCGCAGACCTTCCTTGCAAACTCGCCCGTTTCCGGCACATCGAACTTTGTCGCATCCACAATGAGGAAGTCGTTGCCAAGCCCGTGCACCTTGAGGAACGGGATGCCTGCTAGTCTTTTCGGCGGCGCCTTGCCTGCCCGCGGCGCCGTTTCCTTCTTCTTGCTTGCGCGGCGCTTCTGGACCACCTCACTTCACCATCCTGATGCCCGGCTGGTCGCCGCTCAGGTCCTTGAATTGCCCCGCCTCGCGCAGGTGGTCGGGGACGACCTGGGGGCGCGCGATGTCCTCGAGCGTCTCGCGCTTCCGGATGAGGCGCATCTTCCCGTCCCACACGAGCACCTCCGCCGGGCGCCCGCGCGAGTTGTAGTTGGACGCCATGGTCATTCCGTAGGCGCCCGCGTTGAGGATGGCGAGTAGGTCGCCTTCCGCGAGCTTCGGCAGCGCGCGGTCGCGCGCGAACACGTCCCCGCTTTCGCAGACGGGCCCCGCGATGTGGTAGCGCCGGTCAAACGGCTTGTCCATCTGGTGCGCGGGCACGATGTGGTGGTACGCGTCGTACATCGCCGGGCGGACGAGGTCGCTCATCCCCGCATCAACGCCGGCGTAGGTGCCTCCGGGCGCCTCTTTGAGCGCTGTCACCCGCGTGAGCAGGTACCCCGCGTCCGCCACGAGGTACCGGCCGGGTTCGACGGCAAGCGCCGTGTCCGTGCCGCCAAAGTGGGCGTTGAACACCTTTCCCACGCCCGCGGCGACGGCCTCCACATCAAGTTCCGGCTCCTCGGGCCGGTACGGCACGCCGAACCCGCCCCCGAGGTCCACGAACTCGAAGCTGACGCGCGCCTCCTTCGCAACCTTCACGGCGATTTGACAGACAACTTCCGCGGCCTCGAGGAATGGCTCGGGTTTCAGCCACCCCGAGCCGATGTGCGCGTGGATTCCTACGACGTTGAACCCGAGCTGCTTCGCCCGCAGGAACGCCGGGACCACATCGGCCGCGGGGATGCCGAATTTCGAGCCTTTGTGGCCGGTCGTGGTCTTCTCGTGCAGCCCGGCGCCGACCTCGGGGTTCACGCGGAGCGCAATGTCGAGCGTCCGCCGGATCTTCGCCATCCGGTCCATCTGCGAGACCGAGTCGAACGTGACGATGGGCTCCGCCTTGGCGGCCGCTTCTAAGGACTCGTTGTCCACATTCACGCCGGTGAAGAGGATGCGCGACGCCTTGAACCCCGCCAGCATCGCAAGCTGGGCCTCGTTCCAGCTCACGGCGTCGATGTACGCACCGCGCGCCTCGAGCACGCGCAGCACCGCGAGCGCGGAATTGGCCTTCATCGCATAGTGGACGCGCAGCTTCTTGACGTGCGCCGCAAAGGCGGCCTTCAGGCGGTCGAAGTTCGCCTCGATCCGCCGCTGCTCGTACACGTACACGGGGGTGCCGGTCTGGCGGATGAGTTCGTGCAGGTCGACGCCGTCGATGTTGAGCACGCCTTTCGTGTGGCCGTAGTCGCGCACTTGGGGTCACCTCCCTGCTTGCGGCCCGAAGAACTCCCTGTGTAAGACTCTTACGGCAAGGGCGAGCGACGCGCCGCGCACGGCGAAATTGACGGCGACGGGCGACGACCCTTCGGAGATCATCTCGATGTTGATCCCCTCGCGGCCGATCGCGCCGAACACCCGCGCCGCGATCCCCGGCGTGGAGGCCATGCGGTCGCCCACGCAGCAGATGAGCGCGAGGTCGTCGGTCCGGAACACTTGCTCGACCACGCCCCCTTTGAGCGCCTCGAGCGACCGCTGGACGCGCTCGGCCTCCGATTGGTCGACAAGGAGCGCGAGGTTGGACGCGGAGGTCGACAGCGAGTAGAGGTTGATGTCGAGCGCCGCGACCGCGTCGAGCACCTTCACGGCGACCTCCGGGGCAAACGAGAGCCCCGGGCCGTAGAGGCGCAGCGATGAGAGCTTGTCTTTGTAGGCAATCGCCGTGAAGACCTTCCCGGTCTCCCGCGCCTCCTCGAGGATCCAGGTTCCCTCGGCCGAGGGGTTGTAGGTGTTCTTGATGCGGATCGGGATGCCCACCTCCTCGACGGGCTCCACCGTGCGCGCGTGGAGCACCTTCGCGCCGAAGTACGCAAGTTCCGCAGCGGCCTCGTACGAGGTCTGGCGGATCAGCTCGGCCTCGCGGATCAGCCGCGGGTCGCAGGTCATGAAGCCGTCCACGTCCGTCCAGATCTCGCAGACGTCGGCGTCAACGCCGTAGGCGACGATCGCCGCCGCGTAATCGGAGCCCCCGCGGCCGAAAGTCGTCGTGCGCAGCTGCTCGTCGGCCCCGAAGTACCCGGTGATGACGGCGACGCGCCCTTCCCGCAGGTGCGGGATCACGGAGGTCTGGAAGTTCTGGGAGATCTTGGAGAGGATCGGCGACGCTTGCCCGAAGCGGCCGTCCGTGACCATCCCGATGGCGTCCGATTCGAGGAGCACCGCGGGCGTCCCTCGCGCCAGGAACCCATGGTAAAGCAGTGTGCACGAGAGCCGCTCGCCAAACGAAAGCGCGAGGTCGCGCGCGCGGGGCGTCAGCTCCTCGGTATAGGCCGCCCCCTGTAGCACCTTGCGCAGCCGCGACAGGTGGCGGTCAAGGTCGGCCACCGCCGCCTCGCGGCCCGCCCCCTCCGGCAGCAGTTCGCGCGCGATCGTGTGGTGCTGGCGCTGCAGCGCCTCGACATGGCCGTCCACTTCCTGCTCGCCGGGCGGCGGGCTCACGGCTTTTACAAGCGCGTTCGTGACGCCCGTCACCGCGGAGGCCACACAGACCACCTCGTGGCCGTCCTCGCGCTCCTTCGCGACGAGCTCGACGACCCGGTGCATCATCGCCGCGTCCTTCACGGACGTCCCGCCGAACTTCATCACCTTGCGCACGGGGACCCCTCCCATTCCGGCCGAAGCCCTTCAGTCGGGCGAAATGCCAAGCACATCCGCCATTGAGAACAAACCGCCTTCCTTGTGGTTTGCCGCCCAACCGGCCGCCATCAGCGCGCCGGCGGCAAACGCCCGGCGCGAGTGCGCGCGGTGCGTGACCTCGATCCGCTCGGCGTTTCCGGAGAAGAAAGCCGTGTGCTCCCCGACGACATCCCCCATCCGCACGGCGTGGACGCCGATCTCGCGGCCGCGGGGCCCCGTGATCCCCTCCCGCCCGTGGACGAGCTTCGCAGGCCCCGAGGCCTCCTGGATGAGTTGCGCCGCGCGCGATGCGGTGCCCGAGGGAGCGTCTTTCTTCTGGTTGTGGTGGGCCTCGACAATTTCCACGTCGTAGCCGGGGAGCGCCTTTGCGACCTTCGACAGGACGGACCACCAGACATTCACGCCCACCGAGAAGTTCGGCGACCATACGCCGGCGACCCCCGCCTTGCCGGCGGTCTGCCTCACTTTCTTCAGGTCTTTTTCCGGCACCGCGGTCGACCCGGACACAAAGGGCACGCGGGCATCCACGGCGGCGAGCATGTAGCCCACCGCCGAATCGGCGCCCGTCACCTCGACGAGCACATCGCACTTCTTCGCGTGCAGTGCCGCTTTTAGCGCGCGCTCGCCGAGCACCTCGGCCGACGAGCCGAGGTGCAGCAGGCCACCCACCCCTTTGCCTTCGTCCTTCGAACCTTCGGGAACCCCGACGGCCGCAAGGCTAAACGACTCGGGGGATGCGATCGCAAGCAGCGTGATTTCCCGGCCCATCCGCCCGAGCCCGCCGGCCACCGCGAGCCTCAGCGCCATGCCGGTCAGCCTCCCTTCAGCGCGAGCGCTTTCTTGAGGACTTCCGCGAGCTTCTGGCGGCTATCGGCCCCAAGCGGCGTGAGCGGCAACCGCAGCGGCCCCACGCGCATCCCTGCGAGATTCATCGCTTCCTTTACGGGAATCGGATTCGACTCGAGGAACATCGCATCGTGAATCGGAAGCAGACGCTCGTGAATCGCACGGGCCTGCACCCACTTTCCCTGCTCGCACAGGTGCACCATCTGCGCGACCTCCTTGGGGAGCAGGTTGGCGGTGACGGAGATTACCCCACGCGCGCCCATCGCCATCATCGGGAACGTGACGGCGTCGTCGCCGGACAGCACCGAAAATTTCCGCCTCGCGCCCGCGAGGACTTTCATGATCTGCCCGAGGTTCCCGCTCGCCTCCTTGACCGCGCCGATGTTTTCTACGAGGGAGAGGCGCAGCTGGGTGGCGGCTTCGATGTTGCCGCCGGTGCGCCCCGGCACGTTGTACACGATCACCGGCCGCTGCGACGCGCGGGCGATTTCGCTGAAATGCTGGAAGTAGCCCTCCTGTGTGGGCTTGTTGTAGTAGGGCGAGAGCGAAAGCACCGCGTCGACGTTAAGGTCGCAGATCTCCTTGACCTGCTTGACGGCCTTGCGCGTGTCGTTGCTCCCCGAGCCCCCGATCACATGGGCCCTCGATGCCGCCCCGACGACGGTCGCGATCACCTTGTTGTGCTCCTCGCGCGAGAGCGTCGCGGACTCGCCGGTGGTGCCGCACGCGACGATCCAGTCCGTCCCTTGCGACTCGTGCCAGCGCACGAGCTCCTTCAGCCTGCGCCAGTTCACGGCGCCGTCGCGCTCGAAGGGCGTGACGAGCGCGACCATCGCGCCTTTGAGATCCGGTTTGCCCAAAGCCGCTCCCCCTTAGTGTTCGTCAAGGACCGTCATCGACTCGGTCCCGACGACCCACCCGTTCTTCCGTATCCGCTCGATCGCGCGGTTGAGCCCCCGAGTGTCCGCCGAGTCCACAAACGCGAGGAGGTCGTTTTCCCCGGTCACTTCGAGGACCGAGCCCACGCCCGGGACCTTTCGCACCGCCTGGGCGACGCGCGAGGTCGACGCGCCCGGCTTCGTTCGGACGGCGACCACGGCGCGGATCCCGCCGGCGCGCGCAACGACCGTGAACCGCTCGATCGTGCCGTCGCGCTTCAGGCGCTTCACCCGCGCCCGGATCGCCCCCTCGGTCATCCCCACGCGCTTCGCGACGTCCACAAAGGGGGTGCGGGCGTCGGCCCGAAGGATCTGCAGGATCCGCAGGTCGGTCTTGTCCACCGTCGCTCCCCCCGTGCCTTCGGAATTCGTAAGGAATGTGCGGAAAGCGCACGTCGCGGATAAGGCTTGCGAAGCGCGCGACGGAGGCGCGCGCCGTTTTTCGCAAAGCTCGGGCCTCCCGACCCGTGCCACGCGTCAAATACGAGTCAGCGCGTTTCCACCAGCGATGAAGGTCTTCGTGCAGGGCGCCACGGGCGTGCTCGGCCGCAGGATCGTGGCGGACGCTGCGGCCGCCGGACACGAGGTGGTCGGCCTTTCGCGCAGCGACCAGGGCGACGAGGCCGTCCGTTCCGCGGGCGGCACGCCGGCGCGCGCCGACGTGTTCGACGTAGAGGCCCTCACAAAGGCCGCCGAAGGGTGCGAGGTCGTCATCCGGGCGGCGACCGCCATCCCCCGGAGCGCAAGCGCGGGGCCCAAGGACTTTGCCGAGACGGGGCGCCTGCGGAGCGAGGGGACAAGAGCGCTCCTTGCCGCCGCCTTGCGCGTGGGCGCCCGTGTGTTCCTCCAGGAGAGCATCGTGTGGGTGGCGCGCCCACCGGACGGCGCCCCCTTCGACGAAGGCTCGCCCGTCCAAGCCGACCCAATCACCGCGCCGATGATCGAAGCCGAAGCGTTTGTCCGCGCCGCGGGGGTCGAGAGCGGCATCACCGCCACCACCCTTCGGCTCGGTAACTTTTACGCCCCGGACGCGTGGCACACGCGCTTCATCGGCGAGCGCCTCTCCAAGCACAAGCTCCCTGTGATCGGAAGCGGGTCCGCGCAGACCTGCATCGTGCACGCCGACGATGCCGCCGCGGCGTTCCTCTCGGCGGCCTCCGCCCCCCGGGCCGGACTGTTCCACGTGCTCGATGACGCGCCGGTTCCGGTCGGCGAAATGTTCAACGCCTTCGCCGCGCGCCTCGGCGCGCGCGCGCCCGGGCGGGTCGCTGGGCCGCTTGCCCGCCTGGCCGTGGGCCGCTACACGACTGAGTTCCTCACGACCCCCATGCGCACCTCGAACGCGCCCTTTAAGGAGGCCTTCGGTTGGAAGCCCAAATTTCCGACCTACCGCGAGACGCTTGACCACGTCGTCGCGGCTTGGCGCAAGGAAGGGTTCCTCGGCTTGGGGCCCTCCGCCTGAGGCCGCCCCTTCGCGTCAATACCCCGCTTCGAGGTCCACCTTGTACTTGACGGCCTCGCCGCGCGCGAGGCGGTGGATGCTTTCCACCACGTCGTCCCACTGCTCGCGGTGCATCCGCTCGGTGTACGACGCGCGGTGCGGCGACATCACAACGTTTTGCAGTTCATGGAACGGCTGGTGGCCGGGCCCGGTATCTTTCACGTCGGCCCCCCCCTTCGGGTACACGTACCATACGTCGATCCCCGCGGCGCCGAGCCGGCCCCCCTTCAGCGCGTCGAAGAGCGCGTCTTCGTCCACGACTGGCCCCCTCGACACGTTGACAAGGACCGCGGAGGGCTTCATCGCCGCGAACTGCTGCGCTCCGAGGAGGCCCTTGGTTTTCGGCGTGAGCGGTGCGAAGACGAACACGAAGTCCGCGGCCTTCAGCGAGAGGTCGAGGTCCTCCGCGCCGACCATCTGGACCCCAAGGGCATCGACGCCGTGCGTTTTCCGGCTCGAGCGCACGCCGACCACGCGGGCCTTGAACCCCGCGAGCAGCTGCGCGAGCGCCCGGCCGATGGCCCCGTAGCCCACAATTACCACGGTCTTTCCGGTGAGCAGCACGCCCGGCACGTCATCGTAGCGAAGCGTCCAGTCTCCCTTGCGCAGCTCGCGGTCGCCGCGCGCGACGAGTTTTGCGGCGGCCATTGCAAGCGCGAGGGCGTGCTCCGCCACGTCGAGCGCGTTCGCATGCGAGTTGCCCACCTGCACCTCGGGGCGCACCTTCAGGTTCTCGCGCACCGTCCTGTCAACGCCGGCCGCCCCCGTGAGGAAAGCCTTCAGCTTGGGCGCCGCGTCGAGCACCTCCTGGGGGAGCCGGTACCCAACGAGCACATCGGCGTCGCGGGCCGCGGCGGTGAGCTTCGCGAGGTCCTCCGTCTGCGGGAAAACGAGTTCGTGGCCCGCGAAGGCCTCCTTGAAATACCGGACGGTTTGCGGATTCAGGTCTTGAAGGAACACGACCTTCATGGGCGCCGCGCCCTGGCACCAGCCGCGCGGGATATGGTTTTGGTGGAGGCGGTTCCCGCCGGAGGCCGCCTGCATGGGTGCGATATATTTGCAAGCGCCATAGGCCGGGTATGCTCGTCTGCTTCACCTTCGAAGCCAAGCCCGGCAGGGAAGCCGAATTCGAACGCCTCGTGAACAACCCGGAAGCGGGGAAGAAGGTCGCCCGCCTCATGGGCGCCACCCGCAACTCGCTCTTCCTGAAGGGCGGCCGCCTCGTCCGCGTGTTCGAGTTCCCCGAGGGCAAGAAGCCCGTCTCGCTCGGCGAACTCGCGAGGCACGACAAGGGCATTGAGGAGTTCCTGCGCGCGATCGGCTCGCTCACCAAGGACGGGTTTGACTTCGACACGCCAGGAAGCCTCGAGGCATTCAATGCGCGCGTGATGGTCCCGCTCGCCTACGACGTGCGCCCTTGAGTGGCCGGCCTCCAGGTTCATCTATCGGCGCGCCGGTCGCGCCCCCGCGTGGCCGAGCCCGACCGCAGCTGGATCGTCCTGCCGTTCCGCGGCAACCTCCTCGAGTCGCGCCTCGCCGGCGCCCTCCAGGAGGCCCTTTTCCAGGGCCGCGTCGAGGTGCTGAACGAACTCGTCGTGGGCCACCCGTTTTCGAGCGAGGAGCTCCAGGAGGACGCGGGAGCGCGCCTCCATCGGCTCACCGAACACATCATGGGAGGCACGATCGACTACCTCGGCGAGGGGCCCTACCCCGCCCATTGGCGGATGGACGCGGTGCGCGGCGTGTTCCACTACGCGGGCACCTCCGGCTGGTGCTTCGACGCGTACCGGCTGCTCCTCGACCTCGTCGTCGTGGACCCGCCGCCCGCCGGTTGGCCCGCGGCCTTCCCGGAGCCGGACCAAGGCTCGCTTGACGCCGGCGGCAGCGCCTGGGACTTCTTCGGAGACTTGTCGAACGAGAGCTACGATTTCGATTCCTACATGGCGAAGCTCTTCGACAGCCTGCCCGTTTGGCTGTCGCCCCCCGAGTCGACCTTCACGGGCTTCCTGAACGAGAACGACGTCGTGAAACTCGCCCTGATGGTCGAAGCCCTCGGCGAAGGCCGGCGGGCGAGGTCGTTCTACCTCCGCGAGTTCCACGGCTACCTGAAGCGTGCCGCCCTGCACGGCACCGGCCTCACCGCCGCGGCCGTCCCGGTGGGAAAGCGGTGGCAGGAAGAGGAGCCGCACAAGATTGCCGACCATTGGTAGGTTTGGCCTCAGGCTACGCGGATCGCCGCGTAAGCCACGACCTCGGCCATGTCTTTGATGTAGTCGGCGTCCGCCGAGTTCGCGTATTTCAGCAGCGTCGTCGCCGCCGGTTTCACGGCTTCGAGCACCGCCATCGTCGGCCCTGGGCCGCACATCGAAATGTTCCGCCCCTGGACTTGCCGGTCAAGCTCCTCG
>Ga0247727_10016151_pt1 | contig 12105 bp, 11 predicted proteins | sample WisWelCaveWW1625_FD_202498 | JGI IMG/M metagenome (GOLD analysis project Ga0247727, IMG submission 202498) | Biofilm microbial communities from Wishing Well Cave, Virginia, United States - WW16-25 | ecosystem: Environmental > Aquatic > Deep subsurface > Groundwater > Cave microbial mat | place...
GCCCGGCACCCGTCGCGCCGGCGAGGATGGGTTTTCCCCCCCGGCGGTTCCTTGCTGGTGGGGGCGCCTCGGAAAGGGGGGGCCCGGGGGGGAAAACCAAGGCGGGGGAGGTGGCGGCACGCCGGTTGCCCGCCCCGCCCGCCCGGCCTAGAGGGCTCGCGCGAAGCGCGGGCCCGAAGGAGTCGGCGGGAAAACGGTTGCGACTAAAGGAAAACCTCTCGCCGGGACATGCGGAGGCGCGCGCCGCCGCGCCGGAGCCCGTGCGACAACCCCAGGCCGCACGATTTCGCCGGGAGCTGCGGTCAAAGAGGTGATGCGGCGGGGGAAGCTGCGGGGGGCCCCGCGCGACGCTTCCGGCGGGACGAGCGCCGGCGCGCTGTTGGGCGCGACGGCGCCCGAAGTCAATCCGAGGCCGTGGGAGTGGAATGATCCGTGCTGGTCGCTGGCTCGCTCAACGCCGGCGGCGTCGCGTTCGTTGCGGAGGGCGCGGGTGTGCTTGTCGCGCAGGCGAGCTGCTCGCGTTTCGCGGGCCAACACTGCGCGATCAAACGCGAGGGGAGCGGGATGAGCTGATACCACTTCTTCGCGAGCCTGTCCTCAACCCAAAGGATGTCCGCGTACGCGTTGGGCTGATGGCCGCGTTCTTCCTCGATGACGAATCGATAGTCCTCGACGTTGCCCTTGAAAGGCTCGCCGTAGTACGGCCGAAACATCCTCACGGGGATATCACCCTGCCGCACGAGATGGCAGAGCCACTCGAGCTCGTTCAGAAACGCGTAATGATCCGGCGTTGGCTTCTTGGGCTCTTCTGGGGCCGCCTCGACCCTCCTGCCGGCATCCTCGATTCGCTGACGGATGTTGTTGAAGAGCGTGACCTTGGTCGCGCGGGCGTTCAGACGGAAGGATCGCGCGGTGAAAGCGAGCGCGATCGCCGAGATCGTCGCGGCAACCGTCGGCAGGACGGCCGGGTGTTTTTGCAGCCAGTCGAAGACAGCCAGCAGCACGTTCAGGTCTTCGTCTGCGGCGGCGCTTGCTGTGTCGACGGCGAGGGGCGCTGCGAGTTTTGCGGGACGCCCGAAATCTCTCCGGGCCGCGGAAGACGGCTCTTCCAGCCGCGTGCGGAATACTCCTGGACGTCGTCGGGATCCACATCGAAGAAAGAGGATCGGTCCTGCACCAGGAAGATGCGCCGATCGCGACCGTCGCCGTGCGGGTTATTCATTTCCGGCTCCTGATTACGGGTTCTTGGCCTGCGAGGCCTGCGGAGGACTCGCGGTCTGCTGAGAAGTCTGCGAGATCGTCGGGGCTGCGCCGGGCTGGGGAAGCCGGCTCTTCCACTGGCGGGCGGATTTGCCGAGATCAAAGGTCTCGATCACTTTCCGCATGACCACCGGGCCGTTCGTGTTCCCTTCGCTCATGAATTCATCCCTGATAAAAGTTTCGCTCTTGTTCAGCTATTTTCGCGGTCTGTGTTCGTCTCTTCAAGACCCTCGATCGAATTGTCCGACGTTTTCTTTTCGAGCGCCGCGCCCGGGTGTGTCGCCTGATGCACTTCCTTTAGCCGCCGGATGGAAACGCGCGTGTAGATCTGCGTCGTCGCGAGGCTCGCGTGACCGAGCATCTCTTGGATAAGGCGCACATCGGCACCGTTCTCCAGCATGAGCGTGGCCGCGGTGTGACGGAAGATGTGGCAGCTTCCTTTCTTTGCGACGCCGGCGGCCTTGCGGTACTTGCCGCCGAGCCGGGTCAGGTGATCGGGGTGCATCGGCGCGCCTGCCGGCGACAGGAAGAGGCGGCCGGCGTCGGGCGTCGTGGCGAAGAGCGGGCGTGCGTCGGCGATGTACCTGTCGATCCACGCGACGGCGCGGGCGCCGACGGGGACGACGCGATCCTTGCGGCCCTTGCCGAGGCGGACGATGAGCGTTCCCCGCTCGCGATCGATGTCGTAGAGGGTGAGGCGCGAGGCCTCCGTGCGGCGGATCCCCGACGAGTAGAGCACCTCGAGGATCGCGCGATCTCGCAGGCCGATCGGGTGCGTGAGATCGGGCTGCGCCAGGATCGTCTCCGCCTCCGCGGCGGACAGCACGTCCTTGGGCAGCTCGCGGCGGACTTTCGGCATCTCGATGTCGGCGGCCGGGTTGAAGAGCACGAGGTTGTGCCGCGCGAGCCAGCGGAAGAAGACCTGCACCGCGAGCAGTCGCTGGTGCTGGACAGCGTACGAGAGCGGCTGGCCGTTCGCTTTCTGGTGGTGGTGCAGGTGCGCCTGGTAGCGCTCCACGTGCGCGCGCGTGGCCGCCTGCGGGCGCGCGAGTTCGCGCTCGAGCGCCCACGCGACAAAGTAGCCGAGGTTGCGCCGGTAGGTGCGGACGGTCGTGGCTTCAAGGCCGGCGACGAGCTGCGCTTCGCAGAAGGCCTCCGCGAGCGCGTGAAAGCCGCGCGGATCGGCGGCATCGCCTGGAAACGGCGCGGAGACGCCCTTCTTGCCTCGCATGGTTCACGCTCGCGAGGAAAGACGGGCGGCTAAAGGAAGAGGCTCCGGCGCGGCGTACGCCCCGTTTCTCGACGCCGCCGGATGCGCGTTTCCCGCGCGCGCGGGCGCCGGCGCGCGCAAGTCCGCGGCGGGGGCGGCGTTCGTGCGGGTTTCGGCGGGTCTCAAGGGCCCCTCAATGATGGCTCGATGGGGGCTCGAAGCCCCCTCAAACCCCGGCTTTCCCCCCTCGAAGTTGTCGCCGTACTTCGCGCCGAGGCGCTCGGCGTCGATCAGCCCGGCGAGGAAGGGGCGGCCGTCTTTCCCCTTCCCGTCGTAGAGCAGCTCGTAGACGTAGCTCTGGCCGCGGGCGCCGTGGTGGACGAGCGCGTACTCCATCGAAACGAGCCGATCCAAATGCACGCGCACCTGGAAGTCCGTCATGCCCGTGTGCTCGCGCACGTCGCGCCGGGTGAAGCGGTAGTCCGGCCTTTCCATCTTTAGCTGCCTGCTTTTTTCGGAAACCATCCGATCCAAAAGCATGAGCAGATTCCGGGTCTGCGGCGCCAGGTCGTCCAGCGACCGGCCGAGGACCTCGTGCGCCAGCCGGTTGGCGAGGGCCACGTCGGCCGCCGTCGCTTCGATGTATTCGACCTCGCGGCCTTCGTGCTGGATCTTCTTCACCGGCCGCTGGTACTGATGAAGAAGCGCGATCGTCCGGATGAGCGTCAGGTACTTTACGTGATCGCGTCGCGTCCGCGTGCGGTCGTCGAGAAACGTCAGTTCCCGGGCGTAGGGATTGGCGACGAGGAGAGGACGCAGAAGCCGCTGCGCGTCCTGGTGGCGTTTCAGGATGCGCGAGCGGTCCTGCCGCGCGAGAAGCCCTTCGAGCGTCTGGCGTTCTCGCTGGATGCGGTGGATGGCGCGCGTCTGCTCGCGCTCTTCGTCCACGGTCAGGACGATGCAGCGGTTCAGCATCTCTTCGTCGATGTCGATCGCCGTCGTCGTGAGGAAGATCATTACCGGCCCTTCGACGCGGTACTCGTGCGTCACGAGGCGCCCCGTCGCCGGGTCCTTGCCCGTCGACGCGATCGAGAGCTCGCCTTCGCTCTGCAGAAGCTTCAGCGAGTAGGAGGCGCGGGACGCGCCTTGCTCCTCCACGATGGCGAGGACCTTGTGCGCGAGGTCCTTCTCGCCGATGTAGAAGAGCGACTGGCCCGTCATCGCGCTGTACTTCACGCGGTCTTCCTCGGGGACAAAAGCGAGGACCGCTTCCATGAGCGAGCTTTTCCCCGCAGCCGAGCTCGACTGGATCACGATCGCGAGCGGCTCTTCGAGTTTCCGCGACACCGCGGCGAGGTAGCCCACAAGCTTGTTGGTCTCCTCGCCGACGACGCCGGCGCGCTCGAAATCGGCCAGGATCGCTTCGAAGAGCCGCGGATTTCGGAGCAACTCCATCGCGGCCGCGCTGTCGGCGTCCGAAAGCGCCGGCGCCTTCCGCTTCGGTTCGACGGCCTTCTTGATCGCCGCTTCCTGGTGCTCTTCCAGCTTCGCGAGCACGCGCGCGAGGTCCTGCTTCAGAGCCGCTTCCTCGATGCCCAGCTCGCGCGCGGCCTGCGCGGTGAAAACGCCCCTCGCCCGGGCCGAGTACAGGTCGAGCGTGTCCACATGGAAGGCGTCACCCTTCGCCGCGAGGATGTTCACCTTCAGCGCTTCAAAGCTCGTGTTCTTCGCGAGGCCACGCACGCGGTAGCGCCGGTCGCCGAGCGTGAGCACCAGCTCTTCTGCCTTCTCGTCCATTCTCAGAGACGTTCCCAGCGGGGCCTCGGTCGGCGGCGATCCTGCGGACGGCGGGACATCTGCGGCTAAAGAAGAAGCTTCGCCCGGCGGCGCCTCGCGAGGCCCAAGAGAAACCGTCTTCGGGACGACCTCGGGGGTTCGGGCTTGCGCTTCGTCTTCAGCTGCGGGGCCGTTCTCGGCGGCGACCTCACTGCGGCTTTTGGTCGCGATTTCCATTGAGGGACAGGAAGAGGCAACTGCCAGCGCGCCGCCGGGCTCCGTCGCCGGGGCCGGGCCATGGCCCATCCAGATCGCTTTCCGGATCGCGAGACTCAGACTCTTGTCAGCGGGCCGCACGGCGAGCGCGTAGTCGTTCGCGTCCATCCCCTTGGGGAAGTGGACGCGGTAGACCTCGATCCCCGCCGCGACGAGCTGCGGCGCGAGCTCCGCCGCGGCCTTCTCGCCCGCCTCGTCGCGGTCGTACGCGATCAGCACGCGCCGCGTGCCGTGCTTCCTGAAGGCCTCGAAGTGGTCCTCGGTGAAGCCGTTCACGCCGTAGGCCGCCGTCACGTTCCGGAAACCGGCGCACCAGAAGGTCAAGGCGTCGATGATCGCCTCGCAGAGGATCATTTCTTTAGCCGCCGCCAGGGCGTGGACGTTCCACACCCCGCGATGCGGTCCCGGCAGGTAGAGGTGCGGCGGCCCGCCGTTCCGGGACGACGAAATCCGCCGCCCGTACATCGACAGGACCTCGCCTGTCTCCGAGACGACAGGGAAGACCACGCATCCCGTGAAATGCTCGTGTCCGCTCTCGCGCATCACGCCCAGCGCCGAGAGCCTGCCCCGGATCTCCGCGCCATTCTTCCGGTTCGTAAGCGGAAGACGGTAGCCCAGCGTTCGGTTCGCGAAGCCGATCTGGAAGCGCTGGACGATCTCCGAAGATGCGAGGCCGCGCTTATCGAGGTACGCCAGCGCCTCCGGGCACTTCTTCAGAGTCTCGTTGTAGAAGCGCGCGACCTGCGCGAGCAGCTCGACGTCGCCGGCGTCGTCCCGCACTGGCGGCGGCAGCTTCCGCGCCGAGGCCGCCCGCGGCGCCGTGGCGGCTAAAGAAGGGAATCCCTCGCGCAAGAGCTCGACGGCGTGCCGGAAGCTCACGCCTTCGGCGCGCATGACCCAATCGATCACGCTCCCGCCGGCGTTGCAGGCGCCCAGACAATGCCACAGGTTCGAGGATTCGGTGATGACGAGGCTCGGCTGCCGGTCGTCATGGAAGGGACAGAGGCCCAGGAGATCCGCGCCGTGCCGCTTGAGCTCGATCCCGCGCGCGGTCGCGAGCGTAGCGACCGAGACCTCCTTCTTCAGCCGCGTCAGTTCGTCCTCGGGAATGCGTCCCATCGCTTCCTCCGCGAAACCCTGTCAAGCGGAAAACTGCATAACTCACCGGTGGGTTGACTCGCCGGATAGTAAATAGTATGCTACTTATTGTGCAAGCGAAATCCGAAGAAAACATGGCGCTTCTCCAGGACAGGGAAAATGTCGTCGTGGGACGCAAACTCACGAGACATCGACCTTCCCAAGGCGCGCGCTTGGCCGAGTTCCGCAAGGTCGCGGATCTCAGCCAGTACGAGCTCGCCCGCCTCCTGGGTGTCTCGCAGGCCAACATCGCGTTCTGGGAGCTGTCGGACAAGCCGCCCCGGTCCGAGGTCCTCCTCAAGATGGCCGAGGTCCTCGGCGTCACCGTCGAGGCGCTCCTGTCCGGTCGTCCCGTCCGGAAGGGCGGGCCCGTCGGCAAGGTCCGCAAGCTCTTCGAGGAGGTCTCGCACCTCCCGCGGAATCAGCAGGACAAGGTCGTCGAGTTCGTGTCCGCGTTCGTCGCCCAAAACAAACAAAACGGCTCTCACGCGAAGTAAGGAAAACCCATGATCCTCCCCGAGGTCACAGAAGAGAATTTCACTTGGTGGACGAAGAAGATGCCGGTCTCCGCCGCTCGTCTTCTCCAGGCGCTCCAGCACTGCCGCGCTTCCTTGGGCGGCCGTACCGAGTCGCGCAAGCTCGGCTTCGCCGCGGGCGCGGCGACCCAAACGCGGGAGGACGTCGAGACCGTTTGCAAGACCATCCAGACCGATTTGCAGGCGGCCCGGAAAAGCGTCGATGAAGTGCACAGCGCGGCGTGGGCGGCCAAGACGGTGATGCACTGCCACGGATGGCCGATCCGGCAGGCCGGCGGCGGCCCGGCGCTGACGGACGCCATCCTCGAGGTGAAGGGTGCGCTCACGGACGTCGAGATGCTTTGCCCGGAAATCGAGCGAATGCTTGGGACGTTCACAACCGACGCCGATTTCTCCCGGCGGCTGGAAGAGTGCCGCCGGCTTGCGTCGGAAGCGCACGCCGGCCTTGTCGACTCGGAGCGATTCCTGGGACCGGGATAACCCGCCGCCTCACGCCGAAGATTCTATTTCCCCAGCGCTGCCAGAATCCCGATGCCGATGAGTGCAGCCGAGGCGATCGCTCCCCAGTCCGGCCCCGAAGGCTTCGGCGCGAGGATGTTCTTGTCACTGAGCGCCTCGCGCGCATTTTTCTTCAGGATATCGAGCGCGAAGATTGCGACAGAGCCGGCGTTCAGGCGCCACTGAGGCTCCTGCTTCAGCATGGATTTGACCAGCCGCACGAGATCTGGCGGCGCCTGGATGTGATCCAGTCGGCTGACCTCACGGCCACCCGTCAGAATCTCGAGGGCCACGACTCCCAGCGACCAGACATCGGCCTTCGCGCTGAAGACGGCTCCCGGGGCGTAGAGCTCGGGAGCGATATATCCGGGTGTGCCGCAAGCCGTCCTTGTGACCCAGGGCGCGCTGGTCGTCGGCACACGGGCGAGGCCGAAATCGGAGATCTTGACCACGTGCGTTTCGCGGTTGCGCGCCAGCCCCACCAGCAAGTTCTCGGGCTTAATGTCGCGATGAAATCCGCCGTTTTTCTCGATCGCATCCAACGCTCGAGCGGCTCCGAGAATCGCGAGCGCTCCATGAGTCCACGGCCTTCGAGCTGCGACCCATGACCGTAGCGATCCCCCCGCGCAGTATTCGAGGACCAGATACGGCTGCTGCGCACCGAGGTCGCCGTCGAGGAGTTCGACGACGAAGTCTTGCTGCGAGAGCTGGAGGAGAGTCCTCGCCTCCCGCTCGAAGCGCTGCCGCGCATCCTGCGAAAGCTCCTTGAGAAACTTGATCGCGACCAATTTGTTGGTCTTTTTGTCCTTCGCGAGCCAGACGACACCAAATCCGCCGCGTCCCAATTCACGGATACATTCGTAGCGCATCGCTTCTTGTCCTTGTGACTTGTCTCCCCCTGGTCGCGCGCCATTTTCAGCCTCGCCGGGCCGGCATTCAAGGGCGTTCTCGACTTGCTTCCGGATGACGCGAGCGGCTTTCATGGTTCGTACGGGCGCCGGCGCGCTTCCGCCTGCGCGCGCGCGGCCGTCCCGGTTCGCTTCGCCTCGCCTCCGCGCCTTCGGCGCTCCGGCGAGGCTTGCTCTGGCGGGGAAGTGACGCCGACCGCCGCGCGCGCTCCGGCGGACCCTCCGGGACGCGCGCCGGCGCTCGTCCCGCACCGGGGTTTTCCTTTAGCCGCAGCTTTCGCCGCCGAGTCCCGTTGCCCGGCCGGGCGGGCGGGGCGGGCAACCGTCGTGCCGCGACCTCCCCCGCCTTGGTTTCCCCCCCCGGGGCCCCCCCCTTCCGAGGCGCCCCCTCTTTTGCGGAAGACCCGGGGGGGGAAACCCATCCTCGCCCGCGCCACCGTTGTGCGACGCGCAAAAGGCCGCGCGTCGCACCGAGGCGCAGGCGACCGCTCCGCGGGGGGGAGGCTGCGCCGGCCTTTCAGGCCGGCCCTCCGGCCGCGCGTCGGCGAATCGGATCGCATACGGCCGCGATCCGACTCGCGGCGCGCGCGGCCTCCGGGTCACGACGCTTGCGCGCCCCGCCCGCCCGGCCTTCAGCTTTCGGCCATTCGCCCCGATCGCGCCGCGCCTCCGCGCGCGCGTCCGCGCGCGCGCTCCGGCGCGCCGCTCAACCCGCGCGCTTCGCGCGCGGGGGAAGTGGCGAGTCGGAAATTCTGCGACAACCGGCGATAGTGGTAGCCGCCCCAGTCGCGCTCCCGCGCGGCGCGAGTTCTGGTGATCAACCACAGTAAGACGGAATGCAACATTGTCTTGATCGGCAACCAATCGACTGCCAGTCTGCGCGGTCCGTTGGAGGGTGGCTGGGAGGGCATCGATCGGGGGTGGGTCCGTGCGGATCCAGCGAGCGATACACCCGCTGCTCCATTGGAGGAATCTTGTGATGCGTCTCAAAGTGCTGTCGGTAACGTGCTTCCTCGTGCTGGCCACGCTCGTCATCGCCAAGAGCGTGCAGCAGATCCTCGAGGACAACATCGCCAAGTCCAACGATATCTGCGAGGAGCTGGAGGCCGCGGCCAACGCCAGCAACAACTTCGCGAAGGATGTCGACTGTGCCAACTCGGAGTTGCAAGGGCTACTCAACGCCGTAAACGCGGAGTTGCTTGAGATCCAGCAGCGGATCAATCAGAGCCAGAGTCAGCAGGAAATCCTGATCCTCACAGAGAAGAAGAGGATCATGCAGGACGTCTCCGCACAGGTAGGCGCGGCGGTCGCTGCCGACAACGCGCTGATCGGTCAGCTCGACGCGTTGACTACCCAGCTCAGCGAGGCGAAGTCTCAAACCGTCGCCTTCGGAAATTCCATGCGTACCATGACGGGAGGCACGCCGATACCCGATTTCACTCCTCCAACCCGCACTCCGAAAGAGATCCCGACCTTCACGACGCCCGGTGGGATTGACCTGCCGACGTTCGTGGAGGAAAACCAGGATCTGTTAGACTTGCTGCGCGAGGCGGTCGATGACGGGGAAGTGCCGGCACCAGGTGAGATGCCCGACAAGTTCGACGCGATTTTGGCAGGCCAAGGGTCAGTCGCGGCCACCCAGAAGGACGTGGCCAAGATCCTCAAAGATCTCAAGCAGGAGGTCAAAAACCTCGATAAGCCCAAGTACGACGGCGATCCCCAGATCGCAGAGAAGATCCATCAGCTCAACCTCCTCATCGACGAAGTCGACGACGTTGACACCAGCGCGGCGCAGGCCGCGGTGGATCTCGACAAGGATGCGCTGTTGGAGACCCGCGATGTTCTTGACGCCGCCGCAGCCGACATGGAAATCGTTCGGGCGGCCGCCGATTAAGACAGGAGCTATCCTTAGCATGACGAAGAGCCGCGGATTCGTTCTCACGTTTCTTGGCCTCGTGGCCTCGATCGGTGCCGTGTTGCTTGTGGTGGAGCCAAGACACGCGTCGAGCGAGGTTGCGCCCGGGATTCAGTCGACGAAGTCGAGATCTCCGCGGTCGCCCGAAGGCGTGAATCCAAGTTCAGCTGAAAGTGCCGGGGAGGGCGAGACTCAGGCGCCCTCCCCGGTTCCGGCTGGAGCAAGGCGCGGCACTCCATGGACCCGACTTCACGCGTTGCTTCGGCGTTCGAAAAAGGACGCTCAGGCCGTGTGGAGGGCGTTCCTGAAGCTCGCGCAGGAGAATCCGGAGCAGGCCGAATTTCTGGCCGGCGAGATCCATTTGGAGGTCAGGCCGGATCTGATTGCTGAATATCGCGACGGACTCGCCACAACGGGAATCGTGAGGGAAACAAGCATCGCCTGCCTGTCTCGACTCGGCAGCGACGAATCCGTCGCCGCCTTGGTCGCCGCTTTCGAGGGAGAGAAGGATGAAGACGTGAAGGATGTCTTTCTGGCAGAGTTCGCACACTGTCAGCAGCATCCTCAGATTCTCAAGTGCCTGCTTGCCGCAGTCGAAAGTCCTGATGATTTCAGTTCGGCCGCGGTCAAGACCCTCGCCACAGGTGGAGAGCCCGAGGAGCGAGCTGACCTGATGTCGCAGAAGCTCCTTCAAGCGAAAAGTAGCGTCGCAAGGGGTGATCTCATTCGCGGACTTGGCGTCCTCGCTGGGCGTGGATCGAAGACGGCTGAGATGCAGTTGGTCGAGATTGCGCGGATATCGACGAACCGCACCGATCGAATGATCGCGTACAAGAAACTGAAGGCTGCGCACCGTCTCTCTTCGCTGACGGAATCCGAGATCGCCGATCTGGAGGCGCTGAAATGAGTTTCCGGGTGTGGTGCACAGTCTTGTGCGTTATGATCGCGCTGGAGACAGCGATCTTGGCTGTGCGCTGGTCTCGCAAGCACGACCGGCCCATGTCTAAACCTGGAAAGACCTCTGACGGTACCGAGAACAATGAGCTCGCATCGGTCGCACTTCATAACGCGGAGTCCACCTCACATCCACGACACGACGAGGCGACGGAACAGGCGGCTGCCGCTGTCGCGGAATTTCTGGCCCTGACGGATCCGGTACTTCAAAATCGTTCTAAAAAACCTGCGTCCTCGTCTGCCCTGCGGGCCAAGGTGCGCGAGAATCCTGCCGCGTTTCTCGAGGAGGCTATGCATCTGCGATCCTTGCCCGGAAGGGAAGCCTCGGATTTCGCCGACATTCTCCTCATGGTGCTTGCGGGGCTTTCCCGAGAAGAGATTCAGAAAGTCCTGCCGCCTGCGGATCAACTCGTGAGCCTTCTCCGAAGCGATGTTTCGGCCGAAAGATACCTCTGGGCGTTCGCGGTGAACGCCTCCGACGACGAAAGCGTAAAGGTCGAAGTCCTGCGTGTCGCAGCATGGGACCCTGATGCCACGGTGCGATCCCGAGCCCTTCAGACCTGCGCGAAATTTGCCGACGAGCCAAGATTTGCTGCGGCCCTGCTCGCCACCGCGAGAAATGAGGCGGATCATTGTCGGCCTTTTGCGATCCGAGGACTCGCGAAGGCTTCTATCCCTGGTGCGATTGAAGCCATCGTGCAAGCTGCGGGTTCCAGGAATCTGGATCATCGAAAAGCAGCCTTTGAGGCGCTCGCCGTCCGCGCGACGTGGGACCCGTCAGTAGCCGCGGAACTTTCGAAGCTTGCCAATACATCCCTCGAAACGGCCGACGCGAAGTACCTTTGGGACCAACTCTCCCAAAAGAAACTTCTTCAGAATCTGCCACGCGAGGATTTGGCGCGTCTCGAGTCGCTCTGCGGCTCTCGGTAGAGTTTCGCGCCTGGAAAAAACGCCTCGAAGGATGCTCCGGGGCGTGGAAGAGATTCGAGAGGCTCGCGGGGTGGTTTGGCCGCGGTCGTACGCTCAGCGATGGCGGTGTCCGAAGGGCCACCTCAGGTAGTACTGTTCCTTTTGTGCCGATGCGTGTTTTCCCTCGGGAGTTCGCCGGAAGTTAGCCATCGCCGGCGCATTGGAAGGCCAATTGGCGCGGGCATTGGACCGGCCGCCGGAGCGCACGAAGAAGAGCGAGCGGCTAATGAGGAAAAGCGAAGAAAGCGCATTGCCGATGTTTTCATTTCTCGATGTTTTATTTTGCATGTTTTCGGGTGGTCCCGGGCATCGACCGAGCTCGAGATCGCGCGTCCTGCGCGATCCTGGCGCGAAGTTTTCGGCGAGAGGGGGGCGTGGGGAGCGTTCGGGGCGTTTCAGGAGCTTTTCGCTTCAGCCGCCGCCGTTTCCGTTCTTCGGCCACTTCCGCCCGCGGCGCGCAGCGCCGCGGCTCGGCGTGCGGCGGCCGTTGGCCGCACGCCGGATGCACGATGGGGCAGCTCCCGCGCGGCGCAGCCGCGCGGGCGTGGTGGCGCGACGGATTTTTTCCGGAGCGCCGGCAGTTTGGCGCGGAGGAAAAAATCCGGCGTGCCACCTCGTGCTGACGCCTACCCACACCTGGGCCGGGCGGGCGGGGCGCGCAAGCGG
>Ga0247727_10016152_pt1 | contig 12103 bp, 5 predicted proteins | sample WisWelCaveWW1625_FD_202498 | JGI IMG/M metagenome (GOLD analysis project Ga0247727, IMG submission 202498) | Biofilm microbial communities from Wishing Well Cave, Virginia, United States - WW16-25 | ecosystem: Environmental > Aquatic > Deep subsurface > Groundwater > Cave microbial mat | place...
ACCTCATCATGGACAACTACGGAACGCACAAGCACGCGAAAGTAAAGGCATGGCTGAAACGTCATCCCCGGTTCGTGTCGCACTTCGTCCCCACCAGTTCCAGTTGGATGAATCTGGTCGAGCGCTGGTTTGGCCACCTGGATAACAAGGCCATCCGCCGCGGTGTCTTCCGCAGCGTGGCCGACCTGCAGGCGTCCATTGAGGCGTTTCTCACGGCTTGGAACCAGAATCCCAAACCCTTCGTGTGGACCGCGACCGTCGAATCCATCCAGGAAAAACTCACCCGCTGCCGCCGAACTTTGGAGCAGATCCAACCCGGCTGCACCAGTCCCAAGTCCAGGAAGCGGGAAAAAGTGACTGTCTAGTTATTTTGCAGACACTACACTAACGGCCAGGCGTTCAGCCGCCGCGCGCCTTTCCCGCCGTCGGCCGCAACGCTTCGTTAGCTTCCGTGACCGCGCTTTGACCTCAACGCCTTGAGATCGACTCTGAACCCGAGCCAGCCTGGCTTTGCCTCGCGGTCGACGACCGTGTACACAATGACTGGAACCTGCGACGTCGTTGGGGCGCCGCGAAGTAGTTTCAGGCGCCGAAGGCCTGCGGGGTGGTATTCTTCATGTGCGGCCTCCGACGAGGGCATGGGGCGCTTCGCCCCACTCGGGATTAGCCCAGCGATTCATCAAGTCCATGATGATCCAGGTCCGGAGGGCTCTGGACGAATTCTTGGAACAGCGTGCGAAACTCATCGCTCGCTGCCAATGCCCCGCACCTCTGCTTCGCGCCAAGTCTCCTCCAGGAGCCTGCCGATGGGGGCCATCTGCACAGAGTCTTGAGCTTGTCCGTGTGCAGCGTGTTCGGATCAGCGCATGAGCCGAGGCAGCCACCACTATCCGCGCCATGCACATGGCCGTGCAACTGTCGTGCCCGTCCACGCGGGCGAAACGATCGGGCTCGGTCTTCTGTCCAGATTCTCCGGGACGCCGAGATCACGAAGGCAGCACTGGCCGTGAACCTTCCTGCCCCCTGCCACCCCAATAGCGCCCTCCGGTCACAGCCTCCCAAAAACAATTTCCCCCTGTTTTGCAATCACTTAACTCCACCCCCCGCCCCGTGCCCCTTCCCCCTCCCCTTATCATGAATACAGAGGGGTCTTCGTCTCCCATGGCTACCGAACAACAGATCGCCGCCAACCGTCGCAACGCCCAACGCAGCACCGGCCCCCGCACCCCCGCCGGCAAGGCCGCCTCCCGTCTCAACGCCCTCAAACGCGGCCTCACCTCGTCCCGCGCCATCACCTGCGGCGAGGTATATGCCGACTTCGACCTCCTCCGGAATGCCTTCTACGCCGAGTGGCGCCCTGCCGGCGTGTTCGAAATCACCCTCGTCCAGCAGATGGTTATGGCTGCCTGGCGTCTCCAGCGCCTCCGCGGCGTCGAGACCGGCCTCCTCGACCTCAGCGACTTAGACCTCGGCCGAGAAATCGACGAAAACCACAAGGAAATCTCCCACGACTCTCGTCTCGCCTACCTGTTTCGCCACGACTCCCGCCACGACCGAACCTTCCCCTTGCTCGCCCGCTACGAGGCCCAGGCCGAGCACGCCCTCTACCGCGCCATGAATCAACTCCAGCGCCTCCGCTCCGCCCGCCCCGCCGCACCCCCGGATTACCAAACGAGCCCAATTTCCAGCCCCTCCAATCCGCCGCCATCTGATACCATCGCGGACAGTTAGTGCCCTCCGGCCGCCCCCGCCCTGATCCAATAACGAACCCAAACGAACCCAATTTGCCGCACCCTGTCGCCCCCCGCGGGTGCGCGGAACGCCTCCAGACTCTCCAGCCGCAACTCAACTGACCCACTACCCCCCCCGCGCCGGACTTCGTGAGCCGGATGCGCCCGTGGTAGCATAGCGGCGAGGCGACGGACAACCATGACGCGACGGTATTTCTTCACAGCCGCGGCGGCCGCAGCGGCAGCGCGGCGCACAGTGGCGGCCAACGACAAGGTAGCCATCGGCATGATCGGCCAGGGAGGACGCGGCCGGGGGTTGACCCAAGGCGTGGTGAAGCTGGCCGGCGCGCGGATCACCCACGTGTGCGACGTGGACCAGGCCAACCTGGAGCGCGCGGCTAAGTTGGTGGAGCAGGGCGGCGGCGGCGTCCCCAAGCAGGTCACCGACATGCGGCGGCTGCTTGATGACAAGTCGGTCGATGCCGTGTTCATCGCCACCCCCGACCACTGGCACGCGCCCGCGACCATCCTGGCCTGCCAGGCGGGCAAGGACGTGTACGTGGAAAAACCGGGGTCGCACAACATCCGCGAAGGACGGCTGGCCATCGAGGCGGCGCGCCGCGCCGGACGAGTGGTGCAGCTCGGCACGCAGTCGCGAAGCCGGCCGGTGATCATCCGCGGGATCGAGTACGCGCAGTCGGGCAAGATCGGGCCGCTGTTGATGGCCAAGGCCTGGAACATCCAGTTGCGGGACAACATCGGGCGCAAGCCGGACGGGCCGGTCCCGCCCGGCGTGGACTACGAGACCTGGCTGGGGGCGGCGCCCTGGATTCCCTTCAACGAGAACCGCTTCCACTACAAGTGGCACTGGTGCTGGCATTTCGGCACCGGAGACATCGGCAACGACGGCATCCACCAGCTCGACATCGCCCGGTGGGCGCTGGGAGTGAGCTACCCCGCGCGGGTGAGCGGCATGGGGCGCAAGATGTTCTTCGACGACGACCAGCAGACGCCCGACACCATGAATATCACTTATGACTATGGGTCCAAGGCGCTCATCTGGGAGATGCGCATCTGGAATCCCTACGGCATGGAACAGGTGGATAATGGGGTGGCGGTGTACGGGACCGGCGGCATGGTGCACATCGGACGCTGGAACCGGAAGTGGGGCTACAAGGTGTTCGACCAGGACGGCAAGCAGGTGCTGCACGACGAGCAGGGGCAGGAAGACTTCCACGCCCAGAATTTTCTGGACTGCATCCGGTCCCGCAAGCAGCCCAATGCCGACATCGGGACCGGGCAGATCTCGGCCATGCATTCGCACCTGGGGAACATCGTGGCGCGGACCGGGCGGAACCTGGAGTTCGACGCCGGGACCGAGACCGTGGTAGGGGACGCGGCGGCAAATCTGTACGTGCGGCGGCGGTACCGGAAACACTGGGCGACGCCCGAGTAGCCGCCGGCGTCCAGCCGCCGCCGCGGGCAAGGCTGACGCGGATGATGGACGGTGCTGCGTGGTTCGCGCAGCGCCTTACGGGCTGGAAAGCGGGGGGCGCTAGTGTGGTGTCCCGCATACCGCTTGCTTGACGCGCGCGGCTCGGCAGCGCTGATTCTGAGCCGCCACCGCAGGGAGCGGTTGTTCAAATCTAGGGCGGGACACCACACTAGTGTCGGAATCAGTGTGATTGTCATCCCGAGCGCGAGCGAGGGATCTGCTCTTGCGGCGAGGCAACCAGCGGATCCCTCGCTACGATCGGGATGACAGGGGACCGGGATCGTGATGCGGCCGAGATTGGAGTGCTGACCGGATGAGCCCTCGACGAAGATTCGCCTTCGCGCTGTCGGTGGCGGTGCTGATGCTGCTGGCCGAGGGCGCCGTGTTGTATCCCGTGCGCAGAGCGGCCGGCGGCCGGACCGCGCCCTACTGGCGCCGCACCGGATTCCTCAGCGACGTCCTGCAACAGCTCCCGGCCGGCGCTCGAGGCCTCCAATCCATTCACGTTCCGGAGGGCTTTGTCGTGGAGGAGGCGGCCGGGCCGGGCCTCGTCTCCTACCCCATGTTCGCATCCTTCGACGATCGCGGGCGGCTGTTCGTCTGCGAGTCGGCGGGCAAGAACGTCCCCGATGATGAGATGCAGCAAAACCCCGAGATGCGCATCCGGCTGCTCGAAGACACCAACGGCGACGGCGTCTTCGACCGCGGCGTCGTCTTCGCCGACAAGATCACCATGGCCATGGGCGCGGTGTGGCACAAGGGGAGCCTCTACGTGGGCGCGCCGCCCGACATCCTGAAGCTCGAGGACACCGACGGCGATGGCGTGGCCGACCGCCGCGAGGTGCTGCTCACCGGCTGGCCCCTGCATTCCAACGGCACCACGCTGCACGGGCCGTTCCTGGGCCCCGACGGCTGGATGTACCTCACCTACAACCTGGGGCACCACCGCGTCCGCACCCGCGAGGGCGCCATGCTCGAGGGGCCCGGAGGGCGCGTGTGGCGCTTCCGGCCCGATGGCACGGGCCTCGAGTGGTTCGTCGGCGGCGGGTTCGACAACGGCATCGAGATCGTTTTCACCCCGGCCGGGGAGACGCTGGGGACCATGACCTACTACACCAACCCGAAGCTGGGCTTGCGCGACGCCTTGCTGCATTTCGTCGAGGGCGGTGTGTACCCCAAGGTCACCCCGATCGTGAACAAGTACAAGCGCACCGGCGACCTGATGCCGGCCATGACCAAGTTCGCCCGCATCGCGCCGGCCGGACTGCTGCTCTACCGCGGGCCGAGCTTCGGGCCGGCCTGGCAGGGGAATCTTTTCAGCGCCCAGTTCAATCCGCACCGCGTGCAGCGGCACATCCTCGAGCGGGACGGGGCCACCTTCCGCACCACCGATGAGGATTTCCTGACGTCGAGCGACCCGGACTTCCACGTCACCGACGTGGCCGAGGATGCCGACGGCAGCCTTCTGGTGGTGGAAACCGGGGCCTGGTACCTGCACAGTTGCCCGGTGTCGAGGATCGCCAAGCCCCAGCTCCGTGGGGCCATCTACCGCGTGCGGAGGCGAGGCGCGCCGCCGGTCGAGGACCCCTGGGGCAAGACACTCCGGATCGAAAGTCTGCCGCCGGGGGATGTCGCCCGGCTGCTGGGCGATCCGCGGCCAGCGGTGCGGGACAAGGCAGCGGGCGCCGCCGTGGAAGCCGGCGAAGCGGCAGTCGCACCGCTGGCGCGGTTGCGGGAAAGTCATTCCTCGCCCGACACCCGGGCCGCGGCGGTGTTCGCGCTGGGACGGATCGGCAGCACCAGGGCCGCTCTCAGCGACCCGAATGGCGAAGCGGCGGTTGCGCTGGCGCGGTCGCGGGAGAGTCACTCGTCGCCGCATACCCGGGCGGCTGCGGAAGGTGTGCGGGCTGCCTTGAGCGACCCGAACCTGGTCGTGCGGGTGGCGGCTGCCCGGATGGCCGGGCTCAGCCGGGACCCTCAGGCCGTCGAACGGCTGATGCAGATGGTCCGCCAGGACGCCCCGGCGGCGCGCCGGCAGGCGGCCACCGCGCTCGGCCAGATCGGCGACGCCCGGGCGGTGGCGGCGCTGCTCGACGCCGCTGCCGATCCCGACGATCGCTTCGTCGAACACGCCATCATCTATTCGCTGATCACGCTGCGGGCGCCAGGTCCGGCGGCAGAAGCGATGAAGAGCTCCAGCCCAAGGGTCCGCCAGGCGGCGCTGATCGCGCTCGACCAAATGGACGGCGCGCCGCTCAGCCGCCAGCAGCTCGCCTCAGCCCTCCACGATTCCGACCCCGCGCTGCGGCGCGCAGCGCTGTGGGTGGCCACGCATCATCCCGACTGGTCCTCCGATGTCCTCCAGATGCTGCGGACGCGGCTGCGCGGGCCGGCCTTGCCGCCCCAAGAGGAGGAGGCGGTTCGGGAAACACTGCGTTCCTACTGCCAGGTGCCGGACGCGCAACAATTGATGGCCGATCTGTCACTGTTCGACGCCATCGAGCAGTGTCCCGTGAAAGAGTTCCCGGAGGTCTGGCTCGACCGGCTCCGGCAGGAACTGCGCGGAAGCGAGCCGGCCCGGCGGGCGCGCGTGGTGGCCCTGGCTCGCGCCCGCCAGCTCGCTGCCTTGGCAGATGACCTCGAGCGCATCGGCGGCGACCAGGCCGAAGCCGCTGACCTGCGGGCGGCGGCGCTGGGGGCGCTGGTGGGCCTGCGGCCAGGCCTGTCCGACGCGAGCTTCCGCTTCCTGCTGCGTCTGCTGGGGCCGGCCACCGAAGCGGATCTGCGGCAGTCCTCGGCGCAGGCGCTGGGGCGGGCCAAGCTCACCGACCCGCAGTTGCTGGCGCTGGCCAGGGATCACCTGGCGCGCGCCGATCCCTTGATTCTGCCCAACCTGCTCGAGGCGTTTCGCGCCGCGCGCACAGATGAGGTCGGCAGCGCCCTGATGGCGGCCCTGATCGGGTCGCCGCACGCCGAGGGCGGCATCGCCGCGGCGCGCATCCCGGATCTGTTGCGGAACTTCTCTTCCGCCGTCCAGGCCGCCGGCCGCCCGCTGCTCGCCCGCATCGAGAAAGAGAAGGCCTCGCGGGCCGACCGGCTCATCTCGCTCCAGCCGCTGCTGGCCGGCGGGGATCCCGGGCGCGGACGCCAGGTCTTCTTCGGCAAGAAGGCCGGCTGCGCGGGCTGCCACACCATCATGACCGAGGGCGCAGAGGTGGGGCCGGACCTGACCGGCGTGGGCGCCATCCGCACCGGCTTCGACCTGCTGGAGGCCATCGTGTTTCCCAGCGCCAGCTTCGTGCCCGGCCACGAGGTCTACCGCGTGGAGACTGCCCGCGAGGTCTACACCGGCGTGATGGGCGACAGCACGCCCGACGCCATCGTGGTCATCAGCGGACCTCACGACCGGGTCCGCATTCCCCGCAAGGCCGTCGTTTCCAGCCGCCCGTCCCCGGTTTCTCTGATGCCCGACGGATTCGCCCAAAACCTCACCCCGGCCGAGTTGTCGGACCTGCTGGCGTTCCTGCAAGGCCAGAAGTATCGAACCACCGCTGCGCCGGGCGTGGAATAGGCGCCGCCGGCGATCACCGATTCCAACAACAGCACTGAGAGAAATCGCGCGGGCCGTGTGGTCATCGAAACCGGCGCCGCTGATTTCGCGGCAGTTGCCTGAAGCCGCCGGTTCCGAGCCGCGACCGTGTAGGGAGCGGTTGCAGAAGACCTAAAACATCAGCTTCAGCGCCAGCTGGATGTTTCGCGGCGCGTTCGACTGCCCCGACACCCGCCCGTAGCTCCCGCTGGCGGGGTCCACGTTGGGCGAGGCGAACCAGGTCCGATTGAAGGCGTTGATCAGCTCGCAGCGGAACTGGAGCTTGAGCTTCTCGGTGACCAGCGTCGTCTTGAGGAAAGACAGGTCCCAGTTGTTGCCCTGGTGCTGCCGCAGGTCGTTCCACAGGTAGGGGATTCGCCGGGCGGTGAACGGCGGCAGAATCCGCATGGCGTCGCGGTTGAACCAGGCATCGATGGTGGGGTTGTCGATGCTGGGGCTGATGCCGGTGGCCACCGCGGCCCCCAAGAAGATCGGCGCGCCCGACTGGTAGATGTAGATTCCGCTGACCTCCCACCCTTCGAGCAGGCGGTTCACCACCGGGACGCCGGCCGCCAGCCGCCGGCCGCGGCCGAACGGCAGTTCCCAGATCGCCGCCAGCGTGACGCGGTGCGGGTTGTCGAACTGCCCGATCATCCGCGACGGCGCCGGGTCGCTGGCGTTCAAAAACCGCAGGTTTTCGATCAGCTTCGACCAGGTGTAAGTTCCTTGCAGCATCAGGCCGGACGACATGCGGCGGTTGCCGCCGAGCTGCAGCGAGTGGTAACGGCTCTCGCCCAGGCTCTGCCGCTGGAGGTTGACGCCGGTGAAGTGAGGATGGGTCTGGAGGAGCTGCTGGCGAGTGATGGTCGAGCGGCTCAGGGCGCCGTCGCTGATCAGCCCCAGGAACGGGTTCGGCGCCGGGTCTTGCAGCCGCGGCCCCAGGGCCAGAAAACGCTCCGGCAGGAAGGTGATGGCTCGGGTGTCCTCATTGGTGGAGGTCGAGACCGGCAGGTCGCTGCCGCGCTGGCCGACATAGTTGACCTCGATCATCGTGCCGTGGCCCAGCTCCTGCTGCAAGCCGAAGCTCCACCGCGTGTTGTAGATCGCGCGGCGGAACTGATCATAGGTGGTCACGCTCTGGCCGAGCAGGCTCCGCAGACCGGGCGCCGAGCCCGGCGGCTGCACCAGTCCCTGGGGGAAGGGGTTGCGCAGCAGGTCGGCCGGCGTGCGCCCGCCGTCGAGCGTGCTCACCATCGCGCTCTGGGAGGCGAACCCGGTGGTGTTCACGAAGGGCTGCCACCAGAACGAATAGAAGATTCCCACGCCGGCCCGCAGCACCGTGCGCGGGAATAGCCGGTAGGCAAGGCCCACGCGCGGCGCCCAGTTGTCCCGGTCGGTCACCGCGTTGCGGCGCTGCTCGGGGCTGACGAACAGAATGCCTCCGGTCATGCGGAAGTCCTGCGCCGCCAGCTCCGGGATTGGGCTGCGGGCGTAGTTGGCGCGAGCCTGCTGCTCGATCGGGTTCGGCGTCTCGCGGTCGAAGCCGAAGGTGGCGCGGTTGTAGCGCTCGGTGGCGCCCAGCGTCACCTCGTACCGCAGTCCCAGGTTGAGGGTCAACTTCTGCGTGACCTTGAAATCATCCTGGAAATACCAGCCATAGTAAGGCGCCTGCGGGGCGTTGAAGGCGCGCAGATCGAGGATTCCGCTGGCCGGCGTGCCCAGCAGCAGCGACGCGATGCCGTTGCCGACGTTGGCGCCGGTGCGGTTCGGATCCGGCCCCTGGGTGAAGGCGCGCGTGAAGTTGTACTGGCCGCTGGGCCGCGCCGCCCCCACCGAGTTGTTCTGCTTCACCTGCATCTGGAAACCGAACTTCATGTTGTGGCCGCCGGCGATCTTGTTGACCCCGGTCTGGAACGAAAAAGTGTTGGTGTGTTCGAACCAGTTTCCCTCGGTGGCGCCGGCGGTCATCAAGTCCTGGTTGAGGAATTGCGGGAAGATCGTCTGCTGCATCTGCGATATCAGCGAGACCGGAAAGCCCACCCCGGCCAGGTCAAAGTTCGGGTGGATGCCCACCTGGGTCCAGCGGCTGTAGCCGGCGTGCGCCGTGACCACCAGGGAGGGCGAGATCGCATAGGTGTCGCCCAGCCCGACCGAGCTCTGAATCCGGCGATTGCCCTCGAAGCCGCCCACGTCGTAGGCGTTGGGCTGGCCGACCAGGTACCGGTTTTGGGAAAACCGCCCGAACACCTGGTGGCTCCGGACCCGCGGATCAATCCGCACCGCGTAGCTGCTGATGTCGGTGGGCGTGGGAAGGTTGGTGATGAGGTTGTTGGCGCCGGTAAATGGCTCCCCGGCCGAGTTGGGTCGCGCAAATCGCGCCATCACGTTGCGCGCGATGGGGTCGAACATCGCCGCCGGAACCCGGTTGCCGGCGAAGCGCTCGCGCTCGAAACGCCCGCCCCCGGCGTCCCGCGTGGTGAAAGGGTTATGGATCTCCATCACCCGGTTGGCGCGGTCGAAGGTTTGCGAGAAGTCGCCCTGGCGCTCGAAATCCGTCGGGGCGGTGAAGAAGCGCGTGGCCGGATCGATCTGCCGAACGCCCTCCCAGTTGAAAAACCAGAAGGCCTTGTTGCGGACAATCGGGCCGCCCGCCGCCGCCCCGAACTGGTTGTACCGGAATGGCGGCCGCGCCACGCCCCCTCGGTTGTTGAAGAAGGTGTTGGCGTTCAGCCTGTCGTTGCGGAAAAACTCGTAGGCCTGCCCGTGATATTCATTCGTGCCCGCCTTGGTGGTCACGTTCACGTACAGACCCCCGCCATGCCCGTACTCGGCGTCGAGCGCGTTGGTCTGCACCGTGAATTCCTCCACCGCGTCCACCGGCGGGATGTAGTTCACCCGGTCGCTGACGTTGTTCGGGATGCCGTCCATCAGAAACTCGTTCTGCCGGTTGTTGGCCCCGTTGGCCGACACGTAGGAGCTCCCGCTGATGTCGAGCAGGTTGCTGTTGGTGGTGGTGTTGGCCGTTACCCCGGCGCTCAGCAGGATCAGCTTCAGCGGATTGCGCCCCAAAAGCGGCAGCTCCTGGATGAAGCGCCGCGAGATGTTCCGGCTCACCACGGCGGTCGATGTTTCGAGCAGCGGCGTCTGCGCTTGCACTTCCACCGACTCGGTCACCTGGCCGATCTCGAGGCCCAGATCGGCGGTGGTGCGGCGTCCCGTCTCCACCACCGCCTGTTGCTCCGCCCGCTTGAACCCCTCCTTCTGCGCTGAGACCTGATACGATCCCGGCGCCACCAGCGGGAAGAAGTAGTAGCCCGACTCACTGGTTGCCGCCGCCCGCTCCTGCTGCGTATCGCGATTCGTCAGCGTGACCTTGACCCCCGGCAGCACAGCTCCGGACGGGTCCTTCACCGTCCCGTCAACCGTCCCCACCGGGAGCACCTGCGCCGTCGCACAACCAATCGACAGCCCGATCCATAGCAAACCCCTCATCTCCTACCTCCGTTTCTGTATCTCTGATCTATGACAGAATACCTGTGCTGTCAAGCTCCGCGCGCCGCGAGCGGTCGAGACAGCTACGCCAGGATTTCCCGGATCACTTGCCCGTGAACGTCGGTGAGGCGCATGTCGCGGCCGTTGAAGTGGTAGGCCAGCTTCTCGTGGTCGAGCCCCAACAGGTGCAGGATGGTGGCGTGGAGATCGTAGATGGACTTCTTGTTGTCAACCGCGCGGTAGCCGTACTCATCGGTGGCTCCCACGATGGTTCCGCCCTTGACGCCGCCGCCGGCCAGCCACAGGCTGAAACCATTGGCGTTGTGATCGCGCCCGTCCATGCGCTCGGAGATGGGAAGGCGCCCGAATTCGCCGTGCCACAGGATCAGCGTGGACTCGAACAGGCCCCGGCTCTTGAGGTCTTTGATCAGCCCGGCGATCGGCCCGTCGGTCTCGGCGGCGTGCATGGCGTGGTTCCCTTTCAGGTCCCAGTGCGCATCCCAGCTCGGCTCGAAGTTGCCGCCACCGGAAAAGATCTGCACGAAGCGCACGCCCCGCTCGATCAGCCGCCGCGCCATCAAGGCCTGCCGGCCGAAGTACTCCGTGGGCTTCTCGTCCACCCCATAGAGCCGGCGCGTCGCTGCCGGCTCTTTGCCGATGTCGATGGCCTCGGTGGCATGTGTCTGCATCCGGAACGCCAGCTCGTAGGAATGAACCCTCGCCGAAAGCTCGCCGTCGCCGGGGTTTCGCTCCAGATGTTTTTCGTTGAGCTGATGCAGCAGCTCGAGCCACTTGCGCTGTTGCTCGGGGGTGCGGTCTGCCGGAGGCCGCAGGTCTACGATGGGATCGCCGCTGGTGCGGAAGGGCGTCCCCTGGTAGGCTGCCGGCATGTAGCCATTCCCCCAGTTCGGCGCGCCGTTGATCGGTCCGCCGCGGTAGTCGGTGAACACAATGAAGCCGGGCAGGTTCTCGTTCTCGCTCCCCAAGCCGTAGGCGACCCAGCTTCCCACGCTGGGGTGGCCGGCCAGAATGCTGCCCGTGTTCATCTGGAACAGCGCCGGCCCGTGGGCGGGGCTCAGCGCGTACATCGAACGGATCAAGGCCAGATCGTCGGCATGCTCCGCCACGCGCGGAAACAGCTCCGAGATGTCCATCCCGCATTGCCCGTGCTTGCGGAACGTCCACGGCGACGGCATCAAGCCGCCGGGGTTCCCCATGACCGTCCGGATCTGGCCCACCCCGGTCATGGCCTCGCCCTGGCGCTGGAGCAGCTCGGGCTTGGGATCGAACGTGTCGATCTGGCTGACGCCGCCGTAGCAGAAGATCGAGATGACGGCTTTCACCTTGGCAGGAAAGTGCGGGGACTTCGGCGCCAGCGGGGATCGCGCGGCCGCCAGCAACCCCTGGCGCTTGAGGAGGTCAGCGAATGCGATGCTGGCGATCCCTCCGCCCAGTCTGGTAACAAGCTCCCGGCGCGAACAGTACAGTCGGCTCATGGTCGATACACAAACTCGTTCAGGTTCATCAAGACCTGGCAAAACTCGGCTAGCCCGTTCGGGCTGCTCCCGATGTACTCCACCGCCTTGGCCCGCTCGAACCCCGCCGGCGGACGGGCCAGGGCCAGCCGATAGGCGCGATCCACCTGCGCCGCCGGGTCCTGGCCGGCCTCGCGCTGCAGGCGCTGCGCGAAATACTTCGCCTGCTGGATCACGAACGCGTTGTTCATCAGCAGCAGCGCCTGGGGGGCAATGGTGGAGCGGTTCCGGCGATCGCAGGAGTTGACCAGGTTGGGCTGGT
>Ga0247727_10016153_pt1 | contig 12102 bp, 13 predicted proteins | sample WisWelCaveWW1625_FD_202498 | JGI IMG/M metagenome (GOLD analysis project Ga0247727, IMG submission 202498) | Biofilm microbial communities from Wishing Well Cave, Virginia, United States - WW16-25 | ecosystem: Environmental > Aquatic > Deep subsurface > Groundwater > Cave microbial mat | place...
CGAGATCGCGGCGGGGTTGCTACATCGTCCGAAAGTTTTGTTTTTGGATGAACCCACCATCGGACTCGACATCACGGGTCAGGTTCGCATCCGCGAGTTTTTGCGCGAGTACAACAAACGCACGGGCGCAACGATTTTGCTCACCAGCCACTACATGGCAGATGTGACCGCGCTGTGCGAACGGATCATTATCATCCATCACGGCAATTTGAAATATGACGGCGGCATCAATGATCTCTCGCGCAGGATCGCGCCGTTCAAATTGATCGGGATCGTGCTGGCAGAATCCAATTCGCACGATCTGTCTCAGTACGGCACACCAGTTCAAAGTGAGGAAGACGCGCAGAAGCAATTCATCCAGGTAAAAGCCGAGGATGTCACCAAAGTCACATCGCGGATGTTATCCGAACTTCCCATCTCAGATATCAGCATCACCGATCCGCCGATTGAGGATGTGATCGAGCGCGCGTTTAATGAATAAATCTTTGCACCGCGAAGCGCGCGAAGAGCGCAAAGAAAAAAGATTTGCTTCGCGTTCTTTGCGGTCTTTGCGGTAAGAAAAATCAGGTGAATCATGTTCCTCATAATCAAACGACTCTGGCAGGTGAATTGGGCTGAGCAATGGCAATACCGCGCCAACCTCATCATGTACCTGCTGTACTGGCTGGTCTCACCCATCATCTATCTCGCCGTGTGGACGAGCATCGCGACAGCCAACGGCGACGTGAACGGCTTCACCGCCAACGACTTCGTAACGTATTACATGATCCTGCTGATCGCGGATCAAATTACGAGTAACATCATTATTCACATCTTCGCCTACAAAATACAGGACGGTTCGCTCTCGGGGGAGTTGATCAAACCGATTCATCCGCTGCTCAACAACACACTGGTCAACGATGTGGCTTTCAAAACCCTGAACTTGATGTGGCTCACCCCGATCTGGCTCGTGCTTGCTTTTGTCTTCAAGCCCGATTTTGCCTCCGTTACCCTGAACGGCATCCTGCTCTCGATCCCCGCGCTCGTGCTTGGATACATGATCAACTTTTTATTGTCTGGCACGATCGCAGCGCTCGCCTTTTGGACAACCCGCGTCTTTTCCATTCACGAATTCTATTACGCGCTAATCCTTTTGTTTGCAGGGCAATTCGTCCCGCTCAAACTCATGCCCGAACTGATTCAGACCATTGCGCGTTACCTGCCCTTCCAGTTATTCATGTACCTGCCGATCCAAATGATTCAAAATAATCTCTCGACAAACGAGATCGTGCAGGGATACATGACGGGGTTGATCTGGCTGGTCGTTGCGATGACCCTGTTTCAATTGACCTGGCGGCGGGGTATCAAGCGATATTCCGCAGTCGGAGCGTAACGTGCACACGTTGAAATTACTTTCCGCTTTTCTCAAAGTCAATATTCAAATGGCATTGGCATATCGCGCCGATACGGTCGTTAACATCCTGCTCAACGTGATGTGGCTCGGCTGGGAACTGCTCACCCTCAGCATCATCTTCAGCAACACCGAAACCATCGGCGGCTGGGGCTTCGGCGAATTGATCGCCCTGCTCGGCGTGTTCCGACTCGTCAACACGATGATGATCGCGCTGATCTGGCCCAACACTGAAAAATTCAACCAAAGCATCCGCGACGGCTCGATGGATTACACCATCCTGCAACCCGTCAACACGATGTTCCTTGTCACATTCTCGCGCATCACCGTCTGGCGGATTTGGGATCTGGTTCTCGCCATCGTCTTGATCGTGATCGGCATCAACCTGTCTGGAGACTTTGTCACCCCGCTTCACATCCTGACCTTTATCCTGCTCGCCATCTCAGGCGTGATCATCATCTACAGCCTGTGGATCGTCTTAATTGCCCTCACGTTTTGGTTCACCAAATTCGACAACAATGTGACGATCCTGCAAGCCCTGCTCGATGCGGGACGTTATCCTTCGACGGTCTATCCTGTGTGGTTGAGGATCATTGTCACATTCCTCGTTCCCATCGCGGTCGCAACGACTGTTCCGCTCCAAGCCCTGCGCGGAGAGTTGGGGGCTAGTCAAATCTTCATGTTCCTCGCGATTGGTATCGCAAGCTTCTTAGTTGCGTCCCGTGTCTGGAAAGCGGGACTAAAACGATACAGCGGGGCAAGTAGTTAACAAACTCTCGTCATTGCGAGGGCGTGGTCTTCCGCCCGAAGCAATCTCCTGCATTGTGTTGGAGATTGCTCACCTGCACTTGCGACAGGTGCAAGTGTCGTCGGGCAGGTCTCAATACGTCCCGCGAACTGCACGCGGGGCTACTCGACCATCAGCCCTCCTCGCAATGACGATGTAAATTTCTACTTTCGCGCAAGCGCCACAACCGAACTGCCATCAGCGGATGTGATCGTCAGCGTGTCGCCATCCAGTGCAAACGTCGCTGATTGGAAAAACACAGCCAGCACTGTGGATTCTTGGTCAGCCACTGCTTCACAAAACATCAATGTGGACACAATCGGACCGAACTCAATCGTGCCATCCTTCACATCATAATCGCCGCCGAAACCGTTGCACCCGACATTGCCAGCGAGAGTCCCATCTGGTTTAAATTCGATGGATGTATCCACCCCGGGCGAAGCGGGCAAAAGGAGTGTTGGGTCGCCATACGAGACAAGACTCCACTCCCCCACAATCGAAGCGGATGCGGCTGGGGAACATGCGGCGAGAGCGAATACGGCAATAGCAAGCAAACCAATTATCTTTTTCATTTTCATCTCCAGAAATTTTGTTGTCATTTATTGGACGATGAACGAAAGTAAAAGTTCCCTTTATTCAATTGGCTTCTTGATTGAATCCAATTCGATTGAACAAAGTGATCCCCGCCGCCGCGGAGACGTTGAGCGACTCGACCTTCTCATTGATGGGAATACGGACGTTCAAACTGGCGGCTTGCTCGATCTCTGGCGAACAACCGTCCTTTTCACTGCCAAAGACAATAAGTAGACGTTCTGAAATGGACGCAATATCTCCCACCGATTTTTCCGCGTTCGCAGACGTGACAAGCAGGGGCTGGTTATTTTGTTCGCAATAATCAATCAACTGACTCGTGGGTGCAGTCATTACAGGGAGCAAAAAAAGATAACCACGGCTGGCGCGGATGAGTCTGCGGTCATAAATATCAAGCGGATCCATGTTCAGCAGGATCATTCCACCTACACCTAGCGCGAGAGACGTGCGAATGATATTCCCGATATTGCCGGAGATACTCACATCTTCCAAAACAACCACGTCTTTTGTGATGGTCTTCAACGCCTCCAGCCCAAGTGGCTTGGGTGTTCCGGCGATGGCGAAGATACGCGAGATTTTGTCGTTTTCAAAAAGTTTTTTAGTGGTGCGCTTCGCCACTTCATGAATGGTAGCTCCAGGAGTAAGTTTTTTTCGCAAAGTCTCGGAAATCGCTTCATCCCCTGCAAAATAGACGGATTCGATTTCCACACCCGCTTCCAATGCCTGCAAAATATTCTCCTCATCGTCAATCAAAATTTGATTGAGTTCACGCCTGCCCTCGCGCGTGAGCAGTTTGCGGATGGGTCCCGCCAGCGGATGATTCAGAGAGTCGACAAAAAAAGGGTTGTTTGCAATGGGTTCATTCATGCTAGCATCATAATCTTCTTGGAAAGCATGGTCAAGAAAATCTTCCTGAGATTTCATCTTCAGTTGGCGGCTCGAACGACTTTGCCCACAACTCCAAATTCTCTTTAGTAACGATGAAAGTTCCCGATGGCAAATTGGAATTTCGTTTTGCAAGCCTATCCCACAATTCATCCAGACCAACATTGAGGTAATGAACTTTCGGGTGCGCGCCGAGCGCTTCGGCTTCACTCCGATAAAAATTTCGTTCTGCCCGCGACCAAAATCCCCACTCCAAAATGACGTTAACGCCAAGTTCGAGCGCGCGTTTCGCAATTCTCCATTGGACCGACTCAACGGGGGAACGCAATCTGTCCAATTCAGCAATATTTATCGGGTTGGCAAGAATTTCCGCAATCCATTCGTCAGGACATAATCGCAACGCGTTATGCGATTTTTCAAGTTGCTTTGCCAGCGTGGTTTTTCCCGAGCCTGGTAATCCGCAGATGAGATGGAGAGTTGTCATGTGAATGAACGACCTTCAAGTAAAATTACTCAATGAAAATTATACATGTGGACGATCACATCCTCATTATCAACAAACCCGCAGGGATTCCTGTTCTCCCTGACGGATGGGAAAAAGACGCGCCGTATCTCGTCAAGATTCTTGAAGAAGAATTTGGCAAAATCTTCATCGTCCATCGTCTCGACAAGTTCACCAGCGGAGTGATGGTTTTCGCCCGTAATGCGGAGAGTCACCGCGCGTTGAATATGCAGTTCGAGAGTCATGAAGTTGAAAAGGTATATCACGCGATTGTCGAAGGCAATCCGAAATGGGATGAGAAAATTGCGAAGCATCCCCTTCGAGCGAATGTAGGGAATAAGCACCGCACCGCAGTGGACAATAAAAACGGGAAACCGTCCGAGACGCGATTCAGGGTCATTAGACGGTGTCAGGCTAGCCCTGAGCAGGGTCGAGGGGAAGCGGCGTTGATCGAAGCGAAGCCGATGACGGGGAGAACGCATCAGATACGAGTCCATGCGTATGCGTTGGGGAATCCATTGTTAGGAGATATCCTGTACAGCGCGCAGGAAACGCATGTCATTTCTCGCCCTGCATTGCACGCCCACGCGCTTACACTGACTCATCCCACAACAAACGAACGCCTGACTTTTACGGCTGAACGCCCCGATGACTTTGCCACAGCCTTGAAACTTTTAAACCTTTGAACGTGAAATCGTTTCATGGTATGCTTCGCCCGATGATCCCCAGCCTTCCCAACCTAAAAATATTGCCGCTGGAAAGTTTAATTCTGCATGAAGATCACGACGCGCAACGCAGCCTGCCGTTGATGAAAAATTTGCGCGCCGCAGGAATTTTACGCAACCCTCCCATCGTGATGCCGTTGATGGACGGCACAAAGCGCTACATGGTGCTCGATGGCGCGAACCGCGTCACCTCGTTACAAGAGATGGAATTTCCGCATATCGTGGCGCAGGTGGTTGACGCCGACGACCCGCATGTAAACCTGCAAACGTGGAATCACATTGTGTGGGGCGTCAGCACAAAAACGCTGATGAGCGAACTTCGCAAATTGAAGGGACTGGAAGTCGTAAAGGTGGATACGCATAAATCGTTGGACGCACCAACGTATGTGCCGGTAAACATCCGCGTACCGGATGGAAAACTATACTTGCTGGCAGAATCGCCGAGCGATCTCGCGGGTCACATCCGCACTTTGCACGGAATTGTGAATACATACAAAACCCGCGCGTCGCTGGACCGCACCAGCCAGACGTTGATCGATTCTTTCAAAGAAGTTTACCAGGATTTAACCGCGCTTGTCATCTTTCCGCCGTTCAAGATCAAGACCGTGCTCAAACTCGCGGGTCGAAAAATTGTCTTGCCGACTGGCATCACGCGCTTCACCGTTTCGCCGCGCGCGTTGCATTTGAATTATCCATTGCACGAGTTATCCAGCGGAAAGCCGATTGAATACAAAAAAGAATATCTCAAACAATGGGTCGATGAACGCGTGAAGAAGAAGAACGTGAGGCTGTATACCGAAGCAACGTATTTGTTTGATGAATAAAGACTATGAGACTGGATGACTAGAGACTAGAAGACTACGCATGGATTTCTTTTTTTCCGAAGACAAATTAAGTCGCATGACCCCTGAAGAAACGCGCATCACTTCGCTTTCGGCGGAGCCTTACCCCGATGGTCATCGTTTGCGCGTCAACATCGAGATCACACCGTTTCAAAAAAGACCTTACATCGAAGTTCTGCTCACCGACTCGGATGGCGATGAAGTCGCGTCATCGTCCATCGTCGAGCCGCTGGGCTGGAAACTCGAATTCACCATGCACATCCGCGGCGAGTTGAACAATCCGTACACGTTGGAAGCAAAACTTTTTTATCCGGATGGTCCAAGCCAGGAGCCGCAAACATTTTCATTTGACGTGTTACCGCCTCTTTCGAAGGCTGAGGCTGATCCCTCCTAATTGACATTATCCATGCGAAAACATTTTCCCCGCCTCCCCTCGCTGACAGCGATTCTGCTCCTCATCGGACTCGCCTTGCTCAGTTGTTCACAACAAATCACATCAACTCCTCCTGAAACAACGATCATTTCATCAACGGCAACGGATGAGTTCGTTCCCATTGTCCCCCAAAATGCAGAGGAGATTGTCATCTTCTCATTTGAAGAGGATGGGTATGCACATCTGTTTGCAACCATCCCAGATAAAATGCCCCTCACGCGACTGACCTCCGGCGTCTGGGACGACATCGCCCCCGCCGCAAGCCCAGATGGGGAAAGTATTGCGTTCACATCCAACCGCAATGGATTTTGGGATTTGTATCTTTTACAAATGTTAACCGGAGAGGTGACGCAACTCACCGACACACCCGAATACGAAGGCGCACCAACGTGGTCGCCAGATGGTTCGTTCATCGCGTACGAAAAATATATTAATGAAAATCTGGAGATCGCAATCGGACCGGCGGACAATCCGTTGAAAGATGCGGTGCTGTTAACCTCGTCGCCCGCCTCCGACCATTCCCCCTCCTGGGCGCCCGGCGGACGACAGATCGCGTTCGTTTCAAACGGCGAAGTCATTCTCGCAGATTTGGATAATACAGACAGTGACCGATTCGCAAACTTGAGTAACTCGGAGTTTGCGTCAGAATCTCACCCCGTTTGGTCGCCGGATGGACGCTGGCTTGCATGGGCATCGTCATCGCAAAGTGTGGGCAGAAGTGGAATCTACATTTGGGATTCAACACGCAACGTCCCTGCGCAATGGATTGCCGATGGAGATTACCCGGCATGGAATACGCGCGGCGACCAGATCATTACTTCATTCTCCGCCCCGAATGACTTCTATATCGCAACCTTTTCTTTGAACGGAACACTACTTCACCCGCTCATCCCTTTCCCCACATCACTTCGTGGGTTGGCTTGGGCAAATATCGTTATGTCTGATCCATTGCCGGATAATTTCGATCAAGCCGCACAATTGACTCCTGCCCCGTTGTGGGCGGCGAACGGTGAGCCAATTTCAGAAGGCGCGTCTGGCAGATGGTCGCTGGTGGATTTGCAAGACGTGCACGCGCCCTATCCGCAACTGCATGACCTTGCCGATGAAGCCTTCATCGCGTTGCGTGAGCGCGTCACACAGGAAGTGGGCTGGGACGCGCTCGCCAGTTTGGAAAATGCCTTCGTGCCGATCACCATATCCCTTGACCCGGGCTTTGAAGAGTCCTGGCTGTATACAGGGCGCGGCTTTGCCATCAACTCTTTGATGACCAACGCGGGTTGGATGCTCGCCGTCCGCGAAGATTATGGCGCACAGACTTATTGGCGGCTATATCTCCGTGCGCAACAACAAGATGGCTCGCTTGGCGAACCGTTGCGCGTCACTCCCTGGGATTTATCAGCACGCTACAACCTTGACCCGAAAATTTATGAGCAAGGCGGAAAATACAGCGATGCGCCTCCCGGCTATTGGGTGGATGTGACTTCCCTCGCACAACAATACGGCTGGGAAAGAGTCCCTGCCTTGCCAAACTGGCGCACATTTTTTCGCGGCGCGCGCTTCACCGAATTCGCATTGACGGATCACCATGATTTCTACTCCGCCATGCTTCAACTATATCCGCCGGACGTTCTGCTCACGCCAACAAGATTATTGCCTCCAACATCCACCGCATCGGTCACGCCCACATCCACACCTACCGCCACCTTCACGCGCACGCCGCGCAATACGCTCACACCATCCGTGACGCCAACACCCAAAAACACTTCTACACCATCGAACACCCCTGTGCCATCACCCACGCCGCCGACGATTATTCCATGATGATATTTTCTCGCGCTGAGCGGAGCGTAGCGCAGACGAAGCGCACTTCGCAAACTAGCCGCTTCGTCTACGGGGCTATCGCCCCTCCGCTCAGCGCGTGTATGATTCTTTTTATCCTCCTCCTCACCTCCTGCACCTCCTCGAACCCAGGCGGAGCGGACCAAACTCCAACGGCGGTGATCGCGGGAGAATCGCTGAGTCAACTACCGGCTGACGCGAAGCGTGACGCGGCGCCGCGTCCCACATTTGAACCGTTTCGATTCGTCCTCCCGACCCCGGGCGCGGAACCGGTTTCTGGATGGCGTCCGCCTCTTTATCCGGTGCCGTGGGCTGTTTCGGCTTACGACCACTTTTACTTCGCCCGACCCATCGCCGCGGACAACGTCAACTGGCCCCTGGCAGAGTATCGTTATGGAGGCGTCTTCTTCGCGCCGAACATCGTGCACACCGGCGTGGATATTGACGCGGCAGAAGGCTCACCGATTCTAGCGGCTGGACCCGGTACAGTTGTCTCAGCAGATTGGGGCTTATACACCGAAGCGCCCGGCAACGAGTCTGATCCGTACGGCAAGGCTGTAGTGCTGCGGCATGATTTTGGGTATAAAGGTCAATCGCTTTACACGGTCTATGCTCACATGAATGAGATCATCGCGGTTGTGGGTCAGCGCGTGGAGACTGGCGATGTAATTGGATTGGTCGGCGCGACGGGCGCGGTGACGGGTCCTCATTTGCATTTTGAAGTGCGGCTGGGCGGGAATACTTTTTACAACACATACAACCCCGAACTATGGATGGCTCCGCCGCAAGGTTGGGGTGTGCTGGTCGGGCGGATCACCGATGAAAAAGGCAAGTTGCTGAATCAATACGAAGTTGAAGTACGTCCCCTTCCATCCGAAGTACCGTTACGCAGGGTGATCACCTACGCACAAGGCGCGGCGAACGCCGATTCGTATTATCAGGAAAATTTGGTCTTGAGCGACCTGCCGGCCGGGATCTATAAACTGCTCATCAATTACAAGGATAAGGATATTCAACTCTTCGTCGAGATCTTCCCCGGTCAGGTCACGTATTTCACTTTTACAGATGAAAGAGGATTTGAAGTCCTCCCGCCGCCGGTGCCCACGCTCGATTTTTTGCCGGGGACGGCCATTTCTACACCATAAACGAATTGTTAATTTGCGTAATTTGTCAACCGTTCCCATGTGCGTTTCACGCGAATGCTCCTCCTATCCTTGTTAGCAGACCAATCAGGATGCCCGTGATGAGTTTGGTTAAATCGTTGCTGATTTATTCGATTGCAATTTGTGCGATATGCCCGCCAAGCAGACCTGCGAGAGCCATTGGAATCAGCTCGGTTGACGATCTACAATTGTACATACGTTGATATTCGAATTTCCGCGCCGGCAAACTACCTCTCCAGCGCGGACTCTTTGGGATCCTGCGGGTTGTAATAGACCGTGACCGTCGCGCCTTTTGGATAGCGTTTGAGCAATGGACCAGAATACAAGATTCCGCCCATGGTTGTTTCCAGGTTGAGGGAATCCATAAGTATTCCTTATCGTTTGTCATCTAGCAGACAAGAAAATCGTTTCCTAAAACGGTTTAAACCTCATCAGCCAAAGGATGATGGCAAGCCCAACAATCCCGACAATGGAAACGATCATTGCGTGCGGAGAGTTGCGAGCGTCGTCATATTCCTTTTGCGCGGCGGGGAAGTCCGTATTCGTCTTTTTTGCTTCGATGAGATGCGTGGCAGCGTCTCCCATGATGCCATAGTAACCTGCCCCATATTTATACATGACCCATGAGACGATTACGAAAATAACCAGTGAAGCCCAGGTCCATCCCTGCTTCCACCAGGGGGTGATGAATGCGGCGATCACGCCTGTAATACCCATGAGGACAGTAAGGTATCTGACAAACTTTATATCGGGAACAATATTGAAGAAGGTCAAACTTTTTTCAGGGTCGGGTTCGCCGCGGAATTTAAGCATCGCCGCCGCGTGGGCTCCGTGCGCCAGCATAAAAAGCAAGGAGAACAGAACATGCAGGAAGACCAGCCAGTTATACATATTTGACTCCTTCAAGTGGTTATGTCATTGCGAGCGTTCTTTGCGAAGCAATCTCGTACTCGATGGGGAGATTGCTTCGTCGGCTTGGTCTCGACACCTGCACTTGCGCCAGGTGCAAGTGTACGAGCGAGAAGCCTGTACTGAGCTTGTCGAAGTGAACACTCGCTCTACTCGACCATCGCCTCCTCGCAATGACGAGATAGTTCTTACCTCTTCAACATCCTATACTTCACTCTATGCGGTTGCAAATCTTTCCCGAATTTTTCCATCATCATTGTTTCATAATCAGACCAGTTGCCAATGTACATCTTGACAATGGATTCGCCTTCGAAGGCGATGATGTGGGTGTGGAATGTGGCATGCTCACGCATTCGCAAGTTTGTTCTATGATTTATGAATTTAATAAGCGACTTGGAAAATAACTATAGTAAATGCAACTATGTATGCAACAACCATGCTGGCGATTGATCCAATTATTAATCTAAACAATCTTTTAGTAGGATTGAATATTACACCAGCCAAACTTGCAATTAAGAATCCAATGCCTGCGACAATACCCATAAATGGTACAGTCTTCCAGTCCCATTCACTCTCTAGTGTTGGGATTAATACAATACCCATTAACACTGAAACAATTGAAATAATTAGAATGGGCTTTATCCAACTCCAGCGGGACGTGATGTTTTCAAGAAATCGCCCGCCTATCCCCATGCTGATAAATCCCATCAAAATTACAAAAGGCATGGGGCTGATAATTGAATGTGGAAAGAAAAACATCTCAGCAATCAAGTCAGTGACCGAGTCAAACCAATCAATATCGCCTACAAAATACATCTTCTTGATGATGATAGGAGTTAATACCCCAGAGAGGATTAATGTAACAGCAATGCCTACCAACCCATCTTTCACAAACTGCCATAAAGATTTTTTGGGATTCACTTTGGCTTACCTCTTCAACGTCCTATATTTCACGCGATGCGGTTGCAGATCTTTGCCGAACTTTTCCATCATCATTGTTTCATAATCAGACCAGTTGCCAATATACATCTTGGCAATGGACTCGCCTTCGAAGGCGATGATGTGGGTGCAGATTCTATCGAGGAACCAGCGGTCATGACTCACGACGATGGCGACACCTGCGAATTCTTCGAGGGCTTCTTCCAAGGCGCGGAGGGTGTTCACATCCAAATCATTGGTTGGTTCGTCGAGCATTAACACATTCGCGCCTTCGGTTAATGTCTTGGCGAGATGGACGCGGTTGCGTTCACCGCCAGAGAGCACACCGACTTTCTTTTGCTGGTCGGCGCCCATGAAGTTGAACGAGGAACAGTAGCCACGCGAGTTGACTTTGCGTTTGCCGAGTTCCAAAAAGTCAGCGCCTTGTGAGATTTCTTCGTAGACAGATTTATCGGGGTCGAGGGTGCGGGTCTGGTCAACGTATGAGAATTTGACGGTGTCGCCAATTTTGATGGAGCCACTATCGGGTTTTTCTTTGCCGATGATCATCTTGAGCAACGTCGTTTTGCCTGCGCCGTTGGGACCAATTATCCCGATGATAGAGCCTGGGGGAACAGAAGCAGAAAAGGAGTCGAGAATGAGGCGGTCGTCATAAGATTTCGTCACCTTATCAAATTCAAAAACTAAATCACCGAGGCGCGGACCCGGCGGGATGTAAATTTCCAATTCTTCGCGGCGTTGCTCGGCTTCCTGTCCCAACAGTTGTTCATAGGATGTGACGCGCGCCTTGCCCTTGGATTGACGCGCCTTGGGCGACATACGAATCCATTCGAGTTCGCGCGTGAGAGTCTTTTGGCGCTGGCTTTCGGCTTTCTCCTCCTGCGCGAGGCGGGTTTCCTTTTGTTCGAGCCACGCAGAGTAATTGCCTTTATACGGAATTCCAAAACCGCGGTCGAGTTCGAGAATCCAGCCCGCGACGTTATCAAGAAAATATCGGTCATGCGTGACGGCGATGACGGTGCCTTTGTATTCGCGCAGGTGATGTTCGAGCCACGCCACAGACTCGGCGTCGAGGTGGTTGGTGGGTTCGTCGAGCA
>Ga0247727_10016154_pt1 | contig 12102 bp, 11 predicted proteins | sample WisWelCaveWW1625_FD_202498 | JGI IMG/M metagenome (GOLD analysis project Ga0247727, IMG submission 202498) | Biofilm microbial communities from Wishing Well Cave, Virginia, United States - WW16-25 | ecosystem: Environmental > Aquatic > Deep subsurface > Groundwater > Cave microbial mat | place...
CGACAGGAGTTCGTGTTCGTGCCGGGGCCGCTGTTCGCCCACATCGTGCTGATGGACGAGATCAACCGCGCCACCCCGCGCACGCAATCCAGCCTGCTCGAGGCGCTGGCGGAGGGGCAGATAACGACCGACGGCGTGACACGGCGGCTTGATCAACCCTTCTTCGTCATCGCCACACAGAACCCGGTGGAGACGGCGGGCACGTTCCCTCTGCCGGAAGCGCAACTGGATCGCTTCATCTTCTCGCTCACGCTCGGCTACCCCGGCGAAGAGGCGGAAGTGCGCATCCTGGAGCAGGAGGAGCACCGCAATCCGCTGGACGATGTGCGCCCGGCGCTCTCGATGGCGGATATTCTTCACCTGCAAGAAGCCGTTCTGCAAGTGAGCGTGGCGCGCCCGGTGAAGGAATACATCGTGCGGGTGGTGTTGGCGACGCGCGGTCATCCAGAAGTGGTGCTCGGCGTCAGCCCGCGCGGCGGCGTGGCCGTCCAACGCGCGGCGCAGGCGATGGCCCTGCTCAATGGTCGTGACTTCGTCACGCCCGATGACGTGAAAATCGTCGCCCCGGCGGCGATGGCGCACCGCTTACTCACGCGCCAGCGCGGCCTCGCGGCGGGGCAGGCGGTGGTGAATGAGTTGTTGAACAAAGTGGAAGTGCCGGTCTAGGTTCGTATTCCGTATTCCGTCGCCTGGCTTACGCAATACGGAATACGTCCTTGTTTGTCGAAGTTTGTATATGGGAGCACATATGTCGATCAATTCCAACAGCCGCTTCGGGCGCATTCTGCGGAGCTGGTGGGGGCGCTCGCTGGCGGGCGCGTTCATCGGCGCTCTGCTGATGGGCTGGGTCGGCATTGAGGACCCGGTGTTTTTCTTCGGCGGCATCCTCCTCGGCGCGCTGGTGCTCTTCTTCCTCGGCCGGCTGGAGTGAGCGATGCAGCCAGCCGCCGGAAATCCGAAGCCGGAGCGCCTGGACTGGTTTGAGGGCGTCCCTCGCTTAATCGCCAAACGCATCCCCAGTCTCCGGTCTCCAGTCTTTACGATCACGCGCCGCGGCTGGGCCGTGCTCCTGCTCGCCGTCCTGATGTATCTGGCCGCCAACCAGACGCAGGTGGCGTGGCTGTACGTGTTCTCGGCGCTCGTCGTTGGAGTGTGGCTCGCCGCCGCGTTCATCCCCACCTCCAGCCTGCGCGGCCTGGCCCTCGCGCGGCGAATCAATGGCGCGGAACTGACTGCCGATCTGGAACTGCACGTCGGCGCTCCGGTGGCCGTTGAGCTTGAGCTACGGAATACCGCGCGGGCGCCCGCCCTGCAAATCTCTGGCGCGGAGCAGTGCCCGTTCGCGCCTTCGGCGGAGCGCGCGCAGACGTTCTTCGCGCCGATCATCCCCTCCCGCAACTCCGTCGTGATGCAGTACGCAACCGCATGCGCGCGGCGCGGCTGGTTTGAGTTCCCGCCCGTGACGCTGACCACGCGCGCGCCGTTCGGCTTCTTTCGCGCGCAACGAGCACTCGCCCAGGATACCGGCCTGCTCATCTTCCCGGAGTACCGCAAGCTGGATCGCTTCCCCATGCTCGACCGGCGGCCCGCTTTGCAAAATCCGTTCGCGCATATGGGCATGGGCGGCGAGTTCATCGGCACGCGCGAGTACCGCCCTGGCGACTCGCCCCGGCATGTGCATTGGCGCTCCACCGCGCGGAGCGGGCAGTTGATCGTCAAAGAGTTCGCGGAGGAGACCCAGCCCGGCCTGACCCTGGCGCTCGATCTGCGCGCCGCCTCGGCGATTGGTACGGAGGATGACAACACGCTGGAGCGCGCGATCAAGGCGGCGGCCACAATCGCGCATTACGCGGATCAACATGGCTTGCCGCTGGCGCTGGCGACGAACAGCCCTCAGTGGCCTGCGCCGCCCTCCCCGCTCAGTGGGTGGGCGCTGATGAACTACCTCGCCCGTGTACAGGCGGGAGGGGAAAAGTCATTTGCGGAGTGTCTGCGCGGACTGCGCGCCACGGTCTTCGTCGCCGCCCTGCTCCCCGCGCCGGATGACGCCGCTATCGCGCCGCTGATCGAGTTGAAGAAGCAGGGCGTGAGCGTGCTGGCGGTGCTGATCGATCCATCCCCGTTCGCGCCGGAATATGCGGGCCGGTCGCAAAGCCTGGCGGGCGCGTTGAGCGCGGGCGGCGTGGCCGTGCGCGTGATCGGCGCTGAGCCGGATTGGGAGCACTCGCTCGTGGCGGATGACCGCGCGGCGGTGCGGTGGTGATTGAAATCCACCCTCACCCCTGCCCCTCTCCCTGCAAGGGAGAGGGAACGGACTCGGACATTTCGAGCTTGCTCCATCTCCCCGGAGGGGAGAGGGCAGGGGTGAGGGGCGAATCGACGCCTGCTTGATAATATGAACTCCCAAGTTCCTTTCGCCAATTGGGTAGAGCATCTTCCTCTCGTGGGTCGCTACTTCAACGCGCGGCGGATGCCCGCCATGCCGGAGCGCTCGCCAGCCTTGCGCCGCTGGGCGTTCCTGGCCGCCTTCCCGCCTATCTTCGCCGTCGCATGGAATGGGGCGCTGTGGGGGCCGGCCCTGATCGCGATCATCGGGCTGGCGGCGGGGCATTATTACAGTTGGCGCGCGGCGCAGAGCGGGGTCACGCACCGTTATGCGCGCCCGGTGCTGTTCGTCGCCCTGCATCTGGCTCTGGCTTACATGTGCGTCGGGCTTTTCGCGGGCTTCAACCTGCCGCAAGTGCAGTTCGCGTTATACGCCCAGGCCATCACGTCTTTCGATCTGCGTTCGCGGCTCAACGTGTTCTCCTCGCTGGCGATGAGCGGCCTGGTGCTGTACGCCGCTTCGACGATCAGCCGGGATTACACTTTGCTGATATTTCTAGCGGCGTATGTGATCTTGGCGCTGGCGTTATTTTTCCAGGCGGAGGTGGAAGATGGTCGGCGGGCCGTGACATTGGCGGCCACGGGTCAACGGCCAAAAGCGGAGCCAGCTTTCATCCTTCCGCCTTCATCTTTCATCCTGCGCTTTCTTTTCACGACTGTGCTGGCCGCGTTCGCCGTCTTCGCCTTCACCCCGCAATTCGCCAGCCGTCCCATCATCCCGCCGTTCTCCCTCAGCCTGCCCCTGCGCGGCGGGCCGAGCGCGCAGATCATCAACCCGGCCGTGCCGCTGGTGCAGTTGAACGGCATCCGCGCGCCGGACGACGATTACTACTACGGCTTCGACTCGAACCTCGACCTGCGCTATCGCGGCGGGCTGAGCGACGCCGTAGTGATGTACGTGCGCTCGCCTGCGTGGAGCTACTGGCGGAGCCACTCCTACGACTTCTACAACGGCTATGCGTGGTCGCAATCCGGCGATAGCGCAACGCCGCTCGACGTGAGCCGGAGGGTCGCCTTTGAAGTGCCGCCCGACGATGATCAAGTGCTGGGCGAGGAAATCTGGCACTCGTTCTACATCGTCCGCGATCAACCGAACTTGCTGTTCGCGGCCTATCGCCCCATCCGGGTGTACATCGCCGCCGACGCGATCAGCCAGGACTCCGGCGTGGGCCTGCGCGTCAGCCAGCCGCTGGCGGCCGGCACCACGTACACCGTCATCTCGCGCCGCCCGGTCTTTGACGCGGACAAGCTCCGCTCAGCCTCCACGACATATCCGCCCAACGTCACCGCCCGTTATCTGCAATTGCCGGGCAACATCTCACCGCGTGTGCGCGATCTCGCGCGCCAGCTTACGTCCAACGCGCCTACGCCGTACGACAAGGCCGCCACGATCCGCGACTACCTGCTCACCCTCCCGTACGATTTCTTCCCGCCGCCGCACCCGCCGGAGGCGGAAGCCGTGGATAACTTCCTGTTCGTGGACAAGCGCGGTGTGTGTGAGCATTTCGCCACGTCCATGGTGGTGATGTTGCGCGCGCTCGGCCTCCCGGCGCGGATGGTGGCGGGCTACGGGGCGGGGGAGTACAACGCGCTCTCCGGCTATTACACGGTGCGGATGAACAACGCGCACGCCTGGGTGGAGGCCTACTTCCCCGGCTACGGCTGGGTTCCGTTTGATCCCACACCCGGCTGGACGCCATCGCCCTACACCGCGCCCGTGCAGAGGTGGATCTTCTCCGGCGCGCTGGAAGCGTTGGAAGTGCCGATGGGCGATGCGTTCTCCGCCGGGGCCGCGCTGGTCGGTGTTGCGCTTGGGCCGGTGTTGATTCTGGCCGGTGTGATTGCGGCGGGCGGTGCGTTGTGGGCGTTGGTGCGTTACCTGTGGCGGCGATGGGGCCGCTGGCGCGCCGCGCAACCCCGCTGGCTGGATGGCGACCCGAACCGCCGCCGCATCTTGATCGCGTATCAGTCCGCGCAAAAGCGGCTCAAGCGGTATCGCGCCTCAGCGGAGACTCCGCGCGAGTTCGCGCAACGCCTCTCGGCCGCTGATCTCTTTGAACTCACGGACGCAGTGGAGCAAGCCGCCTATCGGCCTCAGCCGCCCGCGCCCTCGCTGGCGGAACGCGCGCAGACGTTGCTGGCACGTCTGAGAAAGAGATGATCGGCTGGATATTCGGACCCCTGTTACGCCAACGTAGAGACGGCCCGCCGGGCCGTCTCTACTACGTTGGGCGAGCAAATCGCCGGATCGCCAGGAAGCCCGCCAGCGCATCCGCCCCGGACGTGTGGCCGACCGCCAGCAAATCTCCAATCTCCATTCTCAAATCCTGTTGATCCCGCAGGACTGCCTCCAATAGACTGTGCCAGTGCGCCATGCACTCACCGCGCGCCGCCGCGTGCAGGTAAGCCGCCGAGAGGGTGGTGGTCAACGGGGCGGCGGCCTCCGCGATGGGCGGACACAACGCCTCCGCTCCCTCTCCATATAGCCCGGCCCACGCCGCCAACATCGCGCCGACGATGAAATCATCGCCTGCCGGGGTCAGGCCGCCGCCCAAACCCGCCAGCGCCTTGACGCCCGTCAGGCGCATCTCCAGCGAGCGCTTCGCCAGGCCCTGAACGAGCGCCAGCGCGCCGAGCCGGGCGCGAGCCAGAAATACGCGTTGTGCGGGCGGGGGTTCATCCGAAGGCGGATCAAGCAGTTCGAGCAAACTGCCCGTTTTGCCTATCGAGATCACGATGGCGCTCAGATCATCGAGCGCGGCGGGAGCGGTGGTGAAGACCTTCCGCACGGCGGGCCAATCCGGCCTCGGGTTCCACAACGCCGCCGTAGCGCAGTTGATATTCAATGATCCCACGTGGAGTGAGCGGCCTTCAACGCTGACCGCGCTCTCGCTGGTGAGCGCGCGAAACGGGGCCGGATCGTCCGAGGCCACCAGCATCGCAAACGGGGTCAGTCCGCGCTCCGAGGTGACGAGGGCGAGGAGGGCGTTGTCTTGATTGATCAGGTTGCAGGCGCGATCAAAGCTGTTGAGGACGCGAGCGGTTTGGGTTTGCGCGAGCCAGTCGCGGGCGGTGGGGGTGAGGGCGCGGGCGGTGAGCGGCGGCATTCAGCCCTCGCACCAACGCGGAACATGCCGGCGTAGTTCCGGCGGGGCTGACCGCTCGCGGATTGTGCGGGCGATGAAGATGGGCAGGGTCGTCGGCGTGTGTTTGAGCAACCAGCCGAGCACGTTGGGGCTTCCCCACAGTCCGTGACGCTCGTAATAACGGAACATCTGGATCAGGGTGTCAAGCGCATAATCGCTCATCCCTGCCGCGCGCGAACGTTGCTCCCACGCCGCGATGGATTGTTGCTCCGCCCTCACTGGACGGCCAAGCTGTCGGCTCAATATCTCGGCGACTTCGACTTGTGATAAGGCGGGCGTTCCCACCAACTCATAAATCGCGCCGTTGTGGCCGGGTTCGGTCACGACGAGGGCGGCGACTTCGGCTACGTCCTCCAAATCCACCAGACTCAAGCGTGTTTCGGCGGGATATGGATTACGCAATACGCCTTCGTCCACAATGCTGTGCCATCCGGCCAGGAGGTTTTGCATGTAGGCGGTGGGTTGCAGGATGGTGAAGCTCAGGCCGGACTCGAACAGCGCCTCCTCCACGCGCAATTTGCTCCAGTGATGGGGCATGGCCTCGGCCTGCGGATGCACGACGGAATGGAAGACGAAATGCTGGACGCCCGCCTCGCGCGCCGCCGCCATCGCCGCTTTGCCGATGGCGACCTCATCCGGGTTGACGTTGGGGCAGATGTGGTAGACCGCTTGTGCGCCTTGCATCGCCTGCCGGAGGGCGGTCTCGTCTCGCAAATCGCTGACAACGGCCTCTTGCGCGCCCAGCGCCTTCACGTTCTCGGCGTGCGCCTCCCGGTGAACAAACGCGCGGACAGCTTCGCCCTTAGCGGCTAATGCTCGAATGACTGCCTGGCCGGTTTTGCCGCCGGCGCCGGTGACGAGAATCATGAAGCAAGTTCCTTCAAGACAACACGAATGCGCGCCGCGTCTGGGGCGGGCTTCATTCCTTCAAGCGGCGCCAGCGCGAGATGATGATATTGGTGCTCGTCCGCACTTGGGCGTCAGCGCCAGTGCGTTGCATCAGCCGCCGCGTCTCCGCCAGCACGTCGTCCGGCAGGTAGGTGTCCGTCCACTTCTCGGCAACGTACGCCTGCATTTCGTCGGGCGTATCCCAATACCAGAGAAAGTCAAAGGTCCCCTCGCGCTCGCGAGCGAACAGCCCTTCACGCTCAATCGCCCGCATCGCTGCGTTGGCCGCCTGGTCGTCGGCGCGGCCGTCTTCAGACTCGTGCATCTCGCCGGCCGCCATCGCCGCCCCCGCAGCGCCGACGACCTCGACCGGCATGTTTGCCGAGAACGGACGCACGTCCAGCAGGAGGCCGCCGGGCGCAAGCACACGCCAGATTTCCTTCAGGGCATGGACCATGCCCTCATGCGCCATTCATCACAGCGACCAGGCAAGCAAGGCCAGGTCGAAGACTCCGTTTGGGAACGGCAACGTCTCGGCTTGCGCCAGCGCAAACGTCACACGTGAGCGCAGAGCCATTGGGTAGTCTTGCAGGGCAACGCCGATCCGCTTCGGGTCTGGATCGATACCCATCACCTGCCCGGCGGCGCTGGCGTAGCGCCAGGTCAGGCGGCCCTCGCCGCACCCGATCTCCAACACGCGCGCTCCGGAGAAGTTGGCAAATTCGCGCAGGTGCTTGACCTCGATTTCGTCAGGATCGCGTTGAACGGTCATAAAGCTTCCAGGGCTGCGCGAGTTCGCTCGATATCCGGGGCCGCGCGCATATCCTCAAACGCCGCCAGCGCGCGGGTGAAATAGTCGCGCGCCTCGGCGGCCTTCCACGTTGAGGCCGGAGTCGTTCAGCACTTTGACGGCTACAGCCCGGTCGAGCAGGGTGTCGTGGGCGCGGTAGACCACGCCCATGCCGCCGCGCCCAAGCTCGGCGTCAATGCGGTAGCGGTTCAGAAGAGTCGTTCCAATCATTCCTGATCGCCTTTGATTTGAGGCGCTGGTCACAAGCTGGCCAGGCTCTCTTTCACTATCGCCGCGTACTTCGGCACGTTCATCACCTCAAACAGCGCCAGCGATTCTTGCAAGAGTTCGCGGGCGCGCTCACGGTCGCCGAGGCCGCCCCGCGCGAGATGCGCCTCGGCCCACTCGCGCAAGGTCTGCGCCCGGTACCAACGCTTTCCCATCCGCGCTTCAAGATTAGCTGCCGCTTCAAAGGCCGCCAATGCTTCCGGCCAGCGCGCTTCGGCCAGGGCCAGCCGCGCTTCAGCGAGTGACAGATGTTCCTCATCCCAAGCGCCGGGATCAGAGCCGGCCTTCACGCGGGCTTCGGCCAGCAGGTGGCGGGCTTCCTCCAGCCGGCCCTGGCGGAGGCGCGCCACGATCAACAGACCACGCAGCCACGCCGCACTTGCACCCACGCCTCGGTCATCGAGCGTCAGCGCTTCCGCGAGGACTTCTTCCACCTCTTCCCAACGCCAGGCCGGTCCATAGGCCTCGCTCGTTTCAAATAAGACCTCAGCCAGCAGGGTATTCGTGAACCACAAAAACTGGAGATTGCCCTGTTGGCGCAGTTCCACCCGGTCGGCGCGCAGACGCGGCTCAGCCTCATCTAAATCCCCTCGACAGCGTAATAGGAATCCTTCGGTGAGTTTCAGAGCGCTGGCGTCTAGCGAATCAGGTTGCGGCAAGGCGCTCCAAACCTTGCGAACTGTTGTGAGACGTTCTTCCACTGCCGCAAAGTCGGCCAGCCAGAGCAATGCTAGTGCAACACGGGCCGAGTAGAGCAACTCATCAGCCAGCCCCATCTGGCGCGCCAGCGCCGCCGCCCGCTGCCAATGACCGTGCGCGGTCCACAAGTCGCCCACAGCATATACCAAACCGTGTGCCAGATTATTGTGAGCCCGGGCGGCGGTCTTCAATAATCCGGCGGCCTCGGCCAACTCTATGGCTTGAGTCAACGCCGCCAGACCTTCCTTATTCGACAGAGTGAGCAACAGCGCCAGGGTTGTCAAGGCCTCAGCCTGCACTTGCACATCCCCAACCCGCTCGGCCATCGCCAGCGCGTCCCGGCAAAGAGGCAGCGCCTCGTCGGGCAGGCCGTTGAAGTAGCAGGCGCGCGCTGTCTCGTGCAACAAGGCGGCGATGCCAAAAGACGCCGGTTGACCGGCTACCATGGACAGGCCTTCCCGGCCCAATGTCAGGCCACGCGGTGTGTTATTGCCATCCCCGGCCGCGCGGGCCGAGCGGGCGTACAGCCGGGCGACCCCATCGTAATCCCCCAGCGACTGATAAAGGTGGATCGCCTCGCGCCAGGTCTGAATCGCCTCATCATGACGCGCCTGGCGGGAGGCCGCCTCGCCCAATCCGGCGAAGGAATGCGCGCGTTCCGCCGCCGAACCGCCCAGCTCCAACGCCGCGCGATAATGTTTTTCGGCCTCGACGTTGGCATACGTCGCCAGCGCCCGGTCGCCGGCCCGCGCGTAATAGGCTCGCGCCTGTTCGTCGTCGGCGGCCTCGCTGTAGTGATGCGCCAACGCTTCAAAATCGTCCGGGCGCAGACGTTCGATGGCCGTGGCCGCGCGTTTGTGCAGGCGGCGGCGGCGCAAGCCGCTCACGCCCTCGGCCAGCGTAGCCGGGATAAGGGCGTGGGTGAACGCGAACGTCCCGCCCCCGGCGCGATCCACTTCGGCAATGAGTTGCCCGCGCTCGGCCTGCTCCAGCGCTGTGACGAGCGCCTCTTCGTTCTGCTGTTCGGCGGCCGTCAGTAGCGTCTCAAAATCGAACTTGCGCCCGACGACGGCGGCCAGGCGCAGAGTCTCTTGAATCGATTCGGGCAGTTTGCCCACGCGCGTCTCAATCGCCACGCGCACACTCTGCGGCACGCGCATCTCGGACATGGCAAGCCGGCCCCAGTGGTCGCCTTCGCGGTACACTTTGCCTTCCTCAATCAACGCCTTGCAGACCTCTTCGACGAAGAACGGGTTGCCTTCGGTCTCGCGGTAGATGTCAGCCAGGAATTCGGGCGTGATCTCCTCCTGGAATATGGCGGCCAGCAAGTCGCGCGTCTGGTCAGGCGTGAGGCGCGCTAGTTTGATGCGCTCGGCCAGCCGTTCGCGGTTCAGGTCGGCCAGCACGTCGTTGAGCGCGCGGGCTTCATCCAGTTCCACCTCCCGATACGTCAACACGATCAACATCCGCAAGGGCGAACTCTGCGGGTGCTTCGCCCGTATCACGCGGCGCGCCAGGTGCCGCAGCAAAAAGAGCGTGCCGCTGTCGGCCCAGTGCGCGTCGTCAATCACCAGGAGCAGCGGCTGGCGCTCCGCCAGGGCCGCGCACGCCATGACGACGCTCTCGAACAGCCGGCGCTGTTCGGCCTGCGGGTCAAGCGGTGGGTTGGGCGGCGCGTCCGGGAACTGAACGCGCAGGTTGGGCGCGAGGGTGAGGAGGTCGGCGAGGACGAGGGGAGGAAAGTTGGAGATTAGAGATTGGAGATTGGAGGATTGAATGATCTGCGCGATGGGCGCATAGGGCGCGCCGCCTTCGGCATAACATTCGCCGATGAGCGCCTGCGCCCCGGTGATGCGAGCCTGGGTCACGAGCTCGCGCACCAGCCGCGTCTTACCAATGCCCGGTTCGCCGCTGATGAGCAGGACACTGCCCTCGCCGGAGACCGCTCGCCGCCAGTGCGCCGTCGCTTCGGTTAACTCGCGCTCGCGCGCCACCAGCCGTCCCCGCGCGATCCGGTCAATCGGCGAAACTTCTACTGCCGCTTGAACAGCAGTTGAACCGCTGTCCAAACTCTCCAACGCCTGCCGCGCTTCCGCCGCCGAAGCAAAACGGGCCGCCGGGTCTTTCGCCAGCAGTTTGAGGAGGAGCGCGTCAAGCGCAGGCGGGATCTCGGGGTTGTAGGTGCTCGGCGGGACGACCGGGGCATACAAGTGTTGCGAGATAACCGCCAACGGGTTATCGCCCGTGAACGGCAGGCGGCCGGCGACGAGTTCATACAGGACGACACCGAACGAATACAAATCCGCGCGGCCATCTATCGCCTGCCCTAACGCTTGTTCCGGCGCGAGATAGAACACCGTGCCGACCAGCACGCCCTCGCTGGTGAGCCGCGAGGCCGTCGAGCGGGCCAGACCGAAGTCCATTAACTTGGCCAAACCATCCGGCGTGATAATGACGTTTTCGGGTTTAAGGTCGCGGTGGATGATGCCGTGCGCGTGGGCGTGGTCGAGCGCAGCGCAAACCTGGCTGGCAATCGCCATGATCTCATCGAGGCTGGCAAAGCCGCGGGAGTGAAGCGATTCCCCTTCCACCAGTTGCATTACGATGAAGGGGATGTCCTCCGCCTCGTCCACATCATGAACGGCCACAATGTTGGGATGATCGAGTTTAGCGGCGGCCTGCGCCTCGCGCAATAGGCGGGCGCGGCCCTCCGTGCCGAGGCCCGCCTCACTCAACACCTTCACCGCAACGTCCCGGTCAAGCAGGGTATCGTGAGCGCGGTAGACCACGCCCATGCCGCCGCGCCCAAGCTCGGCGTCAATGCGGTAGCGGTTGAGGAGTGTTGCGCCGAGCATGAGTGGTTATTGAGAAGAGGGAACGCGAAAAGCCATCAAGATCAGGTAGGCGAAGCGCAAGGGCAGGGCGGTATGCCGATTGGAGTAGACGCTGTAAAACGTCAACACAGAATTGACCAGCCACAGTAGAAAGAAAACCTGGCCGAGCAGGCGCCCGTCGGCCGCGGCGAAGATGAAAGCCTCACTCGTCCGGTCCGTAATCACATCAATGATATACCCGCTCCGGCGAACCTCGTAATACCGCCGCGCCGTCGCGCCGTCCAGCCAGTCCGTCACCAATACGACGCCGACCAGGGCCATCGTCTGCCACGGGGCCTGCGTGTACAGGCACAGACCGGACAAGAGCATCGCCGCCAGGTGATAATAGGCAGGCGGAATGTTCGGCAACGCCACTCGCTTTTCGAGCGCAGTCAGGAGCGCGCGATAGGGCGAGGCTAGAGCCGGCCGGCCAGGTATAACGTCCATAAGCCTCCAGACACGACCAGGACGACAATGTCCACCAGCACCTTTTGCCGGAAGGTGAACGGGAAGAAGCGCACCTCCGTGTTGTCCACCGGGGCCAGGGGGTACGATTTGCCCATCACCCAATCCTCGGCCACGTGAACCGCAAAAGCAATGAACACCACGCGCGCCAGCTTCGGATCCATCAAAAACAACAGCGCCGCCGCGAGGCCTGCCAGCCACAGCCCCAACATTTCGTGGAAGGCGCTGCGGGCCTGGTGCAATTGTCCCCGGTAGCCCAGCCGCCGGTACAGCGCCCGGTCGCGGATCATGAAAAACAGGTGATCGAGATCGAGCGCGGTCGCGGAAATCAGCGCGGCCAGAATGTAGCCGGTTTCATCCGGCTGAACCTGCGCCGCTGTGACCGCAATCCAGGAGGCCGACACGGTATGGGTCAGGGTGGATGACATGGGAAGATCACCTTCCTATCAACTGCTCACTGATTATAAGTGTCCAGATAAGTTCTTTCCCGGCTCACACCTGACAGGTTTCCCAAAAACCTGTCAGGTGTGAGCCGCCGATGGAAAAGACTTTTCTGGAGAACTCTACT
>Ga0247727_10016155_pt1 | contig 12102 bp, 14 predicted proteins | sample WisWelCaveWW1625_FD_202498 | JGI IMG/M metagenome (GOLD analysis project Ga0247727, IMG submission 202498) | Biofilm microbial communities from Wishing Well Cave, Virginia, United States - WW16-25 | ecosystem: Environmental > Aquatic > Deep subsurface > Groundwater > Cave microbial mat | place...
ATATAACCAAGCTTGAGCTCCGGTTTTCTCCAGCAAAAAGAGCAACCCTGCCAGCAATGGCCCGCCCAATACCACCGCGAGCAACAGGCCTTTCAACAAATCCACCACAAACGTCGCCGGTGTCATTTTGTTGAATCCGAAGCGTTCTTCAATCACAAATGTCGAATAAATACTGAACGGCAACGAGAGAATGCCTTCGAGCAAAAACAAAATGCCGATGTAAAGCACGCCGGTTGTTATGGGTCCGAAGTCTAGAGTCCGAAGTCCAAGGTCGAGCCAGTTGAAGCCGCCGATGAACCAGAAGGCCAGCAACAGAATTAAATCAATCGTTGTCACAATAAATCCGAAGCGCGTCTTCGTGCGCGTGTAGAGCTGCGATTGGCGGTATTTTTCCGCGTCGTAAACTTCGCGAAATTCTTCGGGCAGTTGCTCGCGCAGCGCTTTGAGATTCAAATAATCGGCGAGCAAGTTGAGAAAATAGTTGGCAACCAGCGTGGTTAAAATAATCGCGGCGTAGAGATTCATAAATTGACTTTGGAAAATAACTTCGTTATCTTACCATTATCATGGTAATGTCATGATCTTCGTTATCAAACCAAAAGCGAGATTTCTAAAAAGAAAACAATCAGTTTCATCATCTTATCATCGGATCAAACATGAGCGCAACCCTTGTTTTAAAACGCGATGACGCCGTGCGCGTTATTCAAGACCTGCTGTTGGAATTGGGACCGCAAGTCAAAATCGAAATTCAGCAATCCAGCCATGCCGTCACGTTGCATGCTCGCGTCGAGGAACCCGAGTTAATCGAATGGGCAAAACGAATCGGCGATCGGTACCAAAATGTTTTTGAACGATTAGCCTGAAGCGCATGCGGTACCTTTCCATTGACGAAGTCTTGGCTCTGCATGAATACGCCGTCGAGCGTTTTGGCGGCTCATTCGGATTGCTTGATCGTGGCAAGCTCGAAGCCTCAATTGCTGCGCCAATGCAAAATGTCTTTGACACCGAGCTTTATCCCGACCTGTGGAGCAAAGCGGCGATTTTATTTTTTTTGCTGATAAAAAAACCACTGCTTCATTGACGGCAATAAACGCGTCGCTTTGTATGCGCTGATACGATTTTTAGAAATTAACGGCTACACGATTTTCGGCGTCACCAACGATGAACTTTATCAGTTTACAATAGACGCCGCCAATTCAGTTTTGACTAAAGATGACATAACAGCATGGCTAAAATCAAATGCCGCCCCACTCGAACAGACTAATTGAGCTACCTCACCAACGCCTTCAATTCCTCCAAAAACGACTGAATCACCCGAAACCCGCTTTCCCAGAACTCGGCGCAGCGAATATCGAAGCCCATTTTTTTCGTCAAATTTTCCGGCGAGTCCGCGCCGCCGGTTTCCAACAACTCGATGTAACGCGGAATAAAATTTTTGTGTACGATCATGGTAATGCCTCACTGACGGGGTGGTAGCGCAGACATCTTGTCTGCAGTCAGGATGACTGCGCTACGATTTTCCACCTGTAAGTGAGGCATTACCGATCATGTTCCTTTTTGCTTGTTTTCCCGCTGCGAATGTTTTATCTTTTAGCATATTTTACTTATTTCTATTTTCTTTTCCAAGAGAATAAACAACAGGACAAAATGCCCGAACATATCTTCATTTCTTATGCCCGGAATGACGGCAAAGACTTTGCCGAAAAGCTTCATGATCAACTTGAGATAGACGGCTTCAAAGTCTGGTTGGATCTTCGCGATATCAAGCTTGGCGAAGAATGGGATAAAAGTATTGACGAGGCAATTCGTACTTGTAGGGCGCTCATTTTTTTGATAACTTCAGGTAGCGTTGCCTCCTCAACTTGCCAAGACGAATGGAGCCGTGCTTTGAGCTTTAAGAAACAAGTTCTTCCTCTGCTTCTCGAACCAATCAACCCGCCTTTACGCCTGCATCGTCGACAGTATATTGACTTCACAAGTGGCTTTGATGTTGGAATAGATAAACTCCGCCAACATTTGAACTGGATGCAAAGCCCTGATGGTGAAATACAAATCTTGCGCGACCGTCTTGCCGATCTGGAACGCGAGCTTGAACTGGGATATAGCTCTCGCCCTGATGCCGTGCGCATTGAAATTACTAATCTGCGTGAGCAAATTGCTTACAAAGAGCAGGCGCTCATCAATCCGGAAAAAATTCGCAACGAGTATCGCCATGCAACTCAGGTTGGAGTTGCAACCGATAAGAAGCGTTTCGTCGAAGCTCGCGAGCAAGATCGCACCCTAATTCGTCGCCGCGTAATCGGCAGCGCTCCACAAGGAATAAGCGGGGTTTTTAAAGATCGCGGACATGAGGCGGCGGAGATCATCAATATGCTGTTAAAACCGGATGACATACGCGCCTTGAGTATTTATGGAAAGGGGGGTGTTGGTAAAACAGCACTGGCCTGCGAAGTGATGAGGGATCTGGAAAAAGATTACACTAACATTTACGGCCTTATTTATCTGAGCACGCGCAGTGGCTTAGGCATTAATCTGGAGCGAATTTACCTCGACAGTGCACGCATGGTGGGTGGCGATTCCGAACAAGCACTCAACAAGACTTGGACTGACTCCCGCAGTGACATCACTGCCAAGGTACAAATTCTCTTGGAACATTATGGTGATAAACGCTGTGTGATTTTATTGGATAACTTGGAAGACCTGTTAGACGCTGATGGTCGACTCCTCGATCCCGATTTGCGTCTATTTGTAAATATATTTTTACGCCAAACGCACGGTGGCCGTCTCCTCATTACCAGCCGTGAACCGCTTAATCCCGCTGACGACGTCCGCCGTTATGAGCGACGCTTTCCCTTGGAACAAGGCTTGCCAATTGATGATGCTACTGCTTTACTCCGCGAGTTAGACTATGACGGCAGTTTAGGTTTAGCCACTGCTGATACCGCCTCATTGCGCGTTGTCGTCGACAAAACCCATGGCTATCCCCGCGCTTTGGAAGCCGTTGCCGGTATTTTGGCGCGCGATCCGCTGCTTTCACTGGAAGTGTTGATTAACAACGAGGAGCTTTTCGCAAGAGAAATCATCGAAACTCTTGTACGCGAGGCGCAGTCGCGTTTAGACGCCGACGAACGCCGCGTGATGCAGGCGCTGGCAGTTTATAATCGACCCGTGACTGAGGCGGCAGTACGTTTTCTGTTAGAGCCTTATTTGAAAGGTGTGGATGTCGGTGCGACCTTGCGACGGTTGGCTTACGGGCGTTATATCATCGTCAAGCGCAACACGGGCGAAATAGTTCTCCACCCTCTTGACAAAGCCTATAACTACCGGCAGATTCCTTATGACAATGCCGAGCCATATAACCGTTTGGCACTTGAACGTCGTGCCGCCGATTATTACGTTCAGCTTCGTACGCCACGAGAAACTTGGAAGACAATTGCCGATTTGGAGCCGCAATTGGTGGAGTTTGAGCATCGTATAAAATCACAAGACTACGATACCACTGCTCACTTAATGGACGAAATTGATTCAGATTACCTCACACTTTGGGGACACTTTAAACGGGTGTTGGTTATGCGTCAACAGTTATTGGGCAAAATCACGAACGCCCGATTGGAAGGGATTAATCTACGATGCCTAGGGTTTACTTTTCGCTATCTTGCCCAGTATGAAAATGCCAAAGCGAATCTCGACAGGGCGCTTCAAATAACTCGAAGGATTGGAGATTTATCAGAAGAAATCAAAACATTAGAAAGTCTCGGGAAGGTTTACGCAGATATTGGCCAACACCGGATAGCTATTGAACAGCATAAACAAGCCTTAGCAATAGCAAAAAAGAGCGGCTATAAGGTGGCTGAGTGTGAACAGTTAATCAGTCTTGGGCTTCTTTCTTACAATCTTGGATATTTCAAGGAGGCTGTTACATATTACCACGAATCTCTAAAAATAGCAAAAGAAGTTCAGAATGATCGTGGAATAAATCATTGCTTAGGAGGACTGGGTTCTGCGTACAGAAGTTTAGGCCAATATAATGATGCAAAAGTTTATCTTGAACAAGCACTCAATTTCACGCTTCACATTGGAGATAAACGATGGGAAGGAGTATGGAACTGCCACTTAGGTTTACTTTATGCTGATTTAGGGGAACAAGAAAAAGCTATCGAACTATATCAAAAAGCTATAACCATCGCCCGTGACATTGGATATAAACGAGATGAAAGCGTTTTCTTAATTTATTTGGCTCTCTCAAAAACTTATTTTGGATTTTATGAGGTCGCCATAAATCATTATCTGTTAGCTCTGGAAATTTCAGACGCTATTGGAGATCGGCTGTGGAAGTGTATTGGTTTAGCTCACCTAGGATACGCTTACAATGATTTAGGTAATCATGAAAAAGCATTGGATTATCTAAAAAAAACGCTGATAATTATACGTGATGTTGGGGATAGAGGGGAAGAAAGCAATTTTCTAGAAGGGTTGGGACATGCTTTTCGTTGTATGGGACAGTATGAAAAAGCAATTGAATGTTATAATGAAGGTCTCGATATTGCAAATGAAATTAATGCACACCAAACTAGGGCTCGTCATCTAACGGGTATAGCAGAAGCATATATCGGGTTGAGGCAATATGACATTGCTCTTACAAACCTTTCTACGGCAATTGAACAAACTAAAGAATATCAAAATCCGATAGATCAACAAAAGCGATTGACAAGCCTCGCACAGATTTATCTTCACCAAAGAAAAATTCCGGAAGCTATCGATGCTGTCACCTCTGCTATTAAATATGCTACTATACTAAATGCTCATCGAACTTATTGTTTGTATGGAATAGCTCTTCTTAAAGCCGGCCAGAAAGAATCTAGTCATATTGCCTTTCAAGATGCACTTAAGTGCGCCGACAATATACTTGCTCTAACACCCAATTATTATGCAGCAAAATATTCTCGTGGACTTGCTCTTTCCGGATTAATTTTGAGTTCTGAAAAAAACAAAGATACAATTTCTATCACAGACGTAATGGAAGCATATGTTTCAGCAATCAATGCAAGCACCGCAAGAGGTGTATTGACTGATGCAATCAACATATTAGACGAACTCATATTGTTGGATGATCAGATAAGATTAGGTGCACTCCGGACATTTTTAGACAATAAAATTTTTCAACAAACACTCAAAGGATGATTCATGAGCAGTAGTCAACAGAGCTGGGATCTCTTTTACAAAGATGCTGGATGTGTCTGGGGCAGAAAACCTGATTGCATTTTACTCAAATATGCGTCGCTGATACCTGATGGCCCAATTTTGGATTTAGGGATAGGAGATGGTAGAAACGCTATATTTCTAGCTATGCAAGGTTATAATGTATATGGCGTCGATATTTCTAAACTTGCAGTGGAAAAATGCTTAGAACGTACACGACAGTCAGGGGTAAAGTTGACTTGCAAAAGTGGTAATGTAATAGACTTCAAAATCAAACCGAATAGTCAGGCGCTAATAATGTCTACAATGACCTTACAGTTCATGAAGAAATCGGAAGCAACCCAACTTATATCGCGCATAAAAAAGGGAATCAAGCCGAATGGTATGGTATACTTGACTGTATTTTCTATAGATGATCCTTCCTATGAAAAAATCAAAAACAGACATAAAGAAATAGAACCGGATACATTCTACATTGAACATATGAGTTCCCATCTTCACTTTTTTAACAAACACGAAATACTTACAAAATTCGTAGATTTCCAGTTGCTAAACTTTGCAGAATCCATGGAGTTTGATGTTGTACATCAGGGAACGTCAAAACCTCATTATCATGGAATTCTTTCTTATCTGGGACGGAAACCTTCCAATTCAAAATAGCTTCATACTATTATGTAGGAGCATTAAGACAACCATTAAAAACAGTAGCCTCATTATAGTTTTCCTCTGCAGATTCGATATCTTTGTTACCCCAAACCAGAGGAAGTTCTCCAAAGATTTTATTATAGGCATATATAAAGTTTTCTGTTGTTTGGAGTGGAAGAGATTCACGATTTTTTTGAGGAGCATGGTGAATAAACTTACCAAATACTTGTTTACAGAAATGCTGATATTCAAAAGTAAAAAGAATAAAACTATGCCAAACTTCATCTATTTTACGGCTAATCATTGCAAGCCCTTTGTACCCAAGAGCGACAAGTGCCATATAACGTTTGAATTCAGTAACGACTTCGTCGATGAGATAAGGTTCGATTGTACCATCCTGCTTAAGTCGTTCAGCAACAAACCACAAATCGTAGCTTTCAATGGCACGAACCTTTCGTAATTGATTGTTGGTGAGTGAAACATTCGGCAGAATTCCAAGTGGTCGGGTAACGATTTGAAACGACATGGTTTCCTCCTTCATTTTTTGAAACTATAAAATTGGTAGGATATAAATTTTTTAAATTTACAAAACATCAGGTTTTTTTGCAAGCAAAAAATTGAGAATCTTGTGATGCCTCAGTCATAGGTGGATTGACCGGTCGCTGAAATTCGGGATGGGCAAAATCTCAACAAATTTCAGCGACCGGTCAATGTCGTCCACCCGTAAGTGAGGCATTACAGAATCTTGGGAAATTGAGAATGCTTTGGGGGAATGCTTAAAGTTGCGGAGGAAGCGTTTGCTTTAAAATTTGTCAATTCCTATCTTACACGAGAAGACGATATGACGCTCATTCTTGATCCCAAACAACATGACGAAGGCGTGCGGCTGTTCCTGCAGCATTACAACATTTCACCGCATCGCCAGCCCGATCTCATCCTGTTGCAAAAAATTCTCGCGAGTTTTTCGCACCTGCCTTACGAAAATTTGAGCAAGATCATCAAATTCCATCGTCACGGCGCGCATGAGGCGGAACGCCTGCGCCTGCCGGAAGAGGTGATCGAAGATCATTTGCGCATGCGCCTCGGCGGAACTTGTTTTTCACTCACGTTCTTTTTGCAGGCCATTCTTCTGCACCACGGCCTTCCTTGTTATATCGTCATGGCCGATATGAAAGCCGGAAAAAACATTCATTGCGCGATGGTCGTCTTGCTGGACGGCGTGAAGTACCTCGTCGATCCCGGCTATCTATTGCGCCAACCGCTGGCGCTCGATCCGAGCAAGCCGCGACTTTATCACACGGAATTCACCGGCGTGGAATTGCGCTTCAATCCGGCGCATGAAGCTTACGAGGTATTCACTTTCAATCGTCAGGAAATGAAATGGCGCTATCGGTTTGTGGATCGCCCGACGGCGCCGGAAGAATTTCTGCAGCATTGGCAGGCTTCCTTTCATCGCAACAGCATGAACGCGCTGTGCCTCACTCGCGCCACCAACGAAGAGTTGATTTACATTCGCAAAGATTTCATGCGCATTACGAATTTGGACGGCAAGCGCAACGTTTCCATTAAAGGCAAATATCACGCGACGATTCAACAAGCGTTCGGCATCGCGCCGGAATATGTCGAGCAGGCGCTGTCCGCGCTGCGCGCAAACCTCGTGGGACAGGCGGCCTCGCCTGTCACGTCTTGAATTTCACAGCCTCACTCACGGGAGAAAATGTAGCGCCCCGTTCGCGGGGCAGACAAGATGTCTGCGCTACTCACCTATCTGAGGCATTACTTGAATTTTAAATTTTCAATTTAAAATTTTTTTAACATGGCCGAACCAAAATCGCCTCTGCCCGTCAAGCTCATCATCGCGGTGCTCTATTCCGACGAGAATCTTCTCAACGCAGCGCGCGACAGATTGGCTCAGCAATTCGGGCCGGTTGATTTTACCAGCCAACCCTTTCCATTTGAACTGACCGATTATTATGTTCCAGAAATGGGCGCGCCGATCATACGACTGTTTTATGGATTCGAGCAGCTCATTTCGCCCGGCGATCTCGCGCGCATTAAATTAACGACGAATGCCGTCGAAAACGAATTAAGCCTGAACGGCCGGCGCAAGGTGAATCTCGATCCCGGTTATCTCGACCCGGACAAATTGGTTTTGGCCTCGGCGAAATATAACGGACAAAAAATTTATTTAGCGGAGGGGATTTGGGCGGATTTGACGCTGCACTACGAAAAGGGGCATTTCACGGCGTATCCGTGGAGCTTTGCGGATTTTCGCAGCGGCGAGTATGAGAAAATATTTTTGCGAATGCGGGAGATTTATAAAGCGCAGTTGAAACGCGGCGGGATTTAAAAGACGACTCGCGCTTGCGGCCCGCGCAAAAATTCAAGTTTGCCATCGATGCCGTTCAAACGCAGGTCAAAATGATTGAGAATGTCGCGGCCGATTATGGCGTAATGGCTATCGCCGACAACGACTTCGACTTCACGAAAAACCCAGTGGTGAATTTCAATATCAACCCGATAAAGAGCGGTAAAATCGCCTTTGCCTTTATAGCCCTCGACATAAATCGTGCCCGTGCGAGGCGGCTGTAATCGTTCCGCCATTTCTGGTGTGATTACAGAACAACCGGCACCCGGATCAATCAATGCCGGATTGTTCACAAAAATTTCGCGTGCTCTGGGATTTTGTACAACGGCATTAACGAGGGGCGCAGGCGGATCAATCTGACGGTTGTAATTATAGAAAAAATTCATCGCCATTTTAGCCCTTTTCGCGGAGAAAGCATTTTAACGACTGGAATTTCTTCATCAACAAGCTGGATGTAAACTTCATCATTGGGAAATTTTTCCAGAAATCGCAAGAGCACTTCTCGGCGCGTGTCACCCACTTCAACAACTTGCTCATTATAAATCGCCACCCATTTCCCCCGCAGAGTTTTTAAAAGCTCTGGAAGCTTAAGAAAAAAAGCCCGTTCGTCGCGCTCCCACGGGCCCTCTATTATCTTGGGAATGTTCAATAGTGGCGCTTCAAAAAATTGGTCTTGATCTTGAATTTCCGCCATGTTGCACCTCTTTAAAAAATTGTAAATATCTTTATAATGGTAAGGTACGGAATCACGAAACACTTTCCAAGTCTTTTTTTAAATATATATTTTTATATGACCCTCAAAGAAAAACTCCGCGAGCTCGAACGTGTTCCGCCCAAAGTCGCGGTGCCTGAATTGAAAAGAGAACCCACCGCGTTGGAAGATTTGCTCGGCGGCACCGAGCAAGACGGCTGTTTCGTCGTCGAGCGGCGTTTTCCGTTGCACAATTCGCATGGCAACGTTCGGCTCAAAAGCATTCAAGAAATTGCATCAACCGCGCTGGCGATTGCCGGCAAAGATGCGAGCCTGACCAAGCTCGATCTGGCGCGGACGTTGTTTTTAGATACGGAAACGACGGGCCTCGCGGGCGGGACGGGCACGACGGCTTTTCTCGTTGGGGTTGGGCAATTTGAGGAAGAGGCGTTTGTGGTGCAGCAATATTTTTTGCGCGGCCCGCATGAAGAAGCGGCGATGCTCAAGCAGTTGCAAATTTTAGTTGCGCAAAGCCACGGTTTGATCACCTTCAACGGCAAGAGTTTCGATATTCCTTTATTACGTACACGCGCGGTGCTCAATCGTTTGCCGGTTGATTTCGCGCGCCTGCTGCACCTCGATGTGTTGCATGCGGCGCGGCGTTTGTGGAAAGAGCAATTCGGCGATTGTTCGCTCGGCGGGCTGGAAAGCCGCGTGCTGCAATTGCGGCGCAGCCACGATATTCCCGGGGCGCTGATTCCGCAAATTTATTTTGATTTTTTGCGCGACGGCGCGACGGCGCAACTGCCGGAAGTGTTTTCGCACAATCGGCAGGACATTGTGAGCATGGCGGCGCTGTTGGTGCGAATCGCGCAGCTCGTGCAACATCCACTGCGCCAAGACAATGACGCGCCGATCACACCGCACGAGTTGCGGCGCGTGGCGTTGTTGTATCGCCAACTCGGCGATTTCGCGGCGAGCGCAACGCTTTTTGAGCAACTGTTGAATGAAAACAAATCGCCGGCCGGCTTCGAAGATCATCTTACGCTCGGCTTATGTTACAAGAGTCAGCGCCGGTACGAAGAGGCCAATCGCCTCTGGCAAAAGATGATCGCGCAAACGGCCTTTCATCCCGTGCCTTATATCGAGCTGGCCAAACATCACGAGCATCGCGAAGGCGCGGCAGCAGCGGCGCTGGAATGGGTCGAACGCGCCCTGCGCAATTTGCAGTTGCGGGAAGAACTGGGGCGGAAAAATGATTGGGCCGCCTATAAAAAGGATCTGCTGCATCGCCAGAAGCGGCTGCGGCGCAAGTTGTAGCATGACGTTTTATCCCGCATCCGTCGTCAGGATAAAATCCAAAAGATGATGACTATGCCCGCCTTCAGCGCGCTCCACGAAATGAACTGGATCCCCAACATGGAAAGAAGCGACGCTTTGACTTTTTCGCCGAAAGAAATTTCTTCCCATGCCGAGGCCCAGTATTTATATTCGCTCAACGTATACTCGTCGTCCGCGACTTTCAGCACGTTTTGATTGCAGCTTTTTGAAATCGTCGTAGATCGCCTGTATCGCCAGCTTGTTTTTGGAAGTTCCCTCCAACCTGCGATTAACTTTGCGGCTGTTTCTGTCGTTGAATATTGACATGGTTCGCCTCGTTTCATCTGCAAAAAAACTCGCCAGTGTAAAGAGACGCGTCCGTGCTGGAAAAATTAACCGGTAGCAACCGTCGGCCGGATTCCATAGCCGACGACCGGTTTCAATCCTGATTCAACTCATTCGGATCGGGCAATGCCGGATCAGCGCCGTAAGGATTGGAATGCACGTCGCTGCCCTGCCAGATCGGGTTGTAAGGATCGTTCACTTCATTTTGTTCATCATAACAATCGCTGTCAACAGTGCCGTTGTGGCTGATTTCGCTGGCGCGATCGTCAAAATAATCGTCAAAAACTTTTCTCCAAAGACCCATGTTAAATCTCGCCTCAAATTAATGGTTGCGGTCTGAGGCGTCCCTGCCGGTGAATTAAAAAACCGTGTGTCGCTACGAATAATCGCCGCGTATGCGCTTCGCTATTATAATTTTGCTGAGCAACTTCGGGTTGGAGGAGGAGACGACTTCACGTTGATCCCTGTCAGTCATCTCGCAGAAGACCCCGATTTTTCGCGGCAGTCGGCTGTCAGGAAAAATCGGGGCGATGCTCACGGCCAGACGGGCAAAACGGCCTCAGTCCGAACTGACTTCATTCGGATCGGGCACGGTGGGATCGGTTCCCAACGGCGTCGAGTGAACGTCGCTGCCATCCCACACCGGATTGCCGGGATCGCCGATCTGATTGTTTTCATCATACAGATCGGGATCGTTGGCGTCGTTTTTGTCATCGTCAAAATAATCTTCAAAGACGCGATTAAACCAACTCATCGTAAAGCCTCCTACGGTTATAAACTTCCCTGTCCTGAGTTCGATACTTCCGCTCCATCCCTGCGCCGCGAAAAAACGTTGCCCTCGTGAATTAGCCAATTATACAATCATGCGAAACGCAGGATTGTCACCGCATTCGAACAATTGTCACCTGAATACAGCGCCAAAATAAAATACTCAAACCACGGTACATTCCATCTGCGCCGCGGGCTGATGATGAACAAAGTGGTTGTGCAATATTGGAATTTTAAAATACAGGATATAAGTACCTGCAAAAAGTGATCATGCAGATTTTCGGGACAAAAAAAATTTGTTAAAAAAATAAAATTTTTATGGCAGGCCCACAGGTTCGCAAACTTTTCCGGAGGAGCGACGGTCGCAAAAATAAATGGCCGGACGATGGTTTCGTGCGGCCATTTATGAAAATCCAAAGCCCTCGCGCCGTCAACTGCCGCGCATCTGGCCCATCATTTTTTTCAGCATATCCCGATCAAGCTGCAGCAGTTGCGAAAATTGCCCGGCACCCGCAATAGATTCACCGCCGTCGATGTTCACGCATTCACCGTTGACATACGCCGCGGCGTCGCTCACTAAAAATACCGCGAGATTCGCCAACTCGCCGTGTTCGCCAAAGCGCCCGAGCGGCACGCGCTTTTTGTATTGCTCGCCAAACTCCGCGCTGGGAAACAATCTTTTCCACGCGCCCTCGGTTGGAAACGGTCCGGGCGCGATGGCATTGAGACGAATGCCATAAACGCCCCATTCCACCGCGAGCGAGCG
>Ga0247727_10016156_pt1 | contig 12102 bp, 6 predicted proteins | sample WisWelCaveWW1625_FD_202498 | JGI IMG/M metagenome (GOLD analysis project Ga0247727, IMG submission 202498) | Biofilm microbial communities from Wishing Well Cave, Virginia, United States - WW16-25 | ecosystem: Environmental > Aquatic > Deep subsurface > Groundwater > Cave microbial mat | place...
TCGCCCTTACTGGCCTTTTTAAAAGCGACCTGAATCCCTTTTTTTTCCTTTTGCATCGTCTGAACGCTGGATTCCAGTTGCTGCGATTGCGCCGCGGCTTCCGAAATAGTCGTATCATGCAGCAATTCATAAAGACGGCAAACGATCCAGATGTCGGCGAGATACCCGATAATATCGATCGGATCAGATTCCTCGATCACCCGTTCAATGCTGTCCACAAAACTTTGCTGTTTGGTCAGCAATTCTTCACAGGGCAATAAAGGAACAATCCTCGGCTTTTGCGTCATAAAATTCTTGGACCACGGATAGATGGCCACGACTTTCCCGATTCTATTCTCAACGACCTCTTTAATGACATAGTCCTTGATGTTAATCGCCGTTTGATACAGCCCGACCTCTTCGATATTTTCAAAAACCTTCATCTGTCCAACCGCCGTGCCGAGCCTGTCGGCCCCTTTACGGCCCACCGTAATGACAACCGACCCGGGATGTTTGGAATACTCATCGAGGGTCGTACGAATAACCTTGTTGTTCAAATCGCCCATGAAACCCGCCTCAGAAGTTATAGAGATGATCGCCATTTTAGGATTATCGTTTGAAACCAAAGGATGCCGCACCTTGGACAAACTGATCATCGTAAAAAACTCCACGAAAGATTCCCCGAACCGGAAAAACCGGTCCTTCCGGGTGGCCAGGGTATGGAATTTATTGTCGGCAACGTCTTTTAAAATCTGGATAATCTGGACAAGTTCAATGATATCATCCAAATCATGTTTGATTTTACTGGCTTTTCCCATAGTATTCGTGGTTCGTCATTCGTGGCTCGTGGTTCGTTTTATTTCGACGAACCACGAGCCACGCAATACGATTCACAATGTTAATTTTCCTCAATCTTCTGTTTCATGGCGATGGCCTTTTCTCTCATAAAATTCTGCAGGCTGCCGTCCAGGGCCAGGCTGCCGAATTTCAAGACTACGCCACCAACGATATTCGGGTCAGTCGTGGCGTTAATGGAAACATCCCGCTGTAATTTAGTTTTAATGATGCCGGCGACTTTACTTTTAAATTCATCCGTGGCCGGATTCACCGTCACAATGTCCAAGACCTTAACGTCGGCGGCGATCTTACTCATATCCATTTTCTCTAAACCCTCCAGGAATTCCTGGACGAGCTCTTTCTCCAAAACCCCGCGGGTCCGTTCACTTAATACAGAAGAAAGGATGTTAACGGCGAAATCGATAACCTTCATCTCCATTTCCTTTTCAACGTCTTTGCGAACCTTATCTCTTGTGCCGTAGGCTTTGGCGAGGATTTCTTCGCCTTCCTGACGGGCCTTGGTGACCAGCTTCTCCCGTTCTTCCCTGGCTTTATTTTCCGCCTCGTCCATCATCTTTTTGGCAAGTTCGGCCGCTTCTTTCTTGCGTTTGGCCAGTTCCTCATCCGCTTCTTTAATTTTCTCGTTCAATTCTTTTTGTTTGGTGCGTGTCGCTTCCGTCTCCGAATTTAACCGCCGCACGGCCCCATCTGTGCTCGCGATTAGCATCCTATGGAGAAAAAAAATAATCGTTCCTGAAACCACGGCGGTGAGAATCAAAAACTGTAAAATCAACAGGCCACTGTTCATTATTCAATCTCCTATGTTAAAAATCAATTTACAGTCCTTCCTCTGGGGGGACTATGCGCAGTTCATTAATTTTGCTCCGACAATTTCATTTTCTCTTTCTTTAATTCACCGCTGTAATCGGCAAAAAGATGATAAAAACCAATCAGCATTGTAAACCCAACCACCTCGATGATAAGCAATTTCCAGAAAACACTTAACTGGATGGCCGGTGTTTTGCTGGGAAAATTGCCTAACTTGTTGATCATTTTTGTCCCTAAAATGGCCACACCGGTACACGGAATACCCATAATCACCAGGAACATTAAGATTAAAACCAAACTCGAATCCATACTACATCCCGAAAAGTTGGAAAATGATTAGAATAGCGACGATCGATATCGCCTCGACAAACGTGAGCATCACCACCATCCCCATGAAAATCTTTGACGCGGCCGAAGGGTTACGGCCCAACGCTTTAATAACCGCGTACCCCAAGACGGCGATGACAATGGACGGCCCCAAGACGGAAATAAGCATAATGGCAATAATAATGACTGTTTCAGCTACTTGCATATAACTTCCCTCAAATCTCCTTCTCCGCCGCCTCGGGCATAAACTCTTCCTTTTTGGCCAAGCGACGTTTGACCTGGGCTTCCTGCTCCATCAGGATAATACAGTCGTTGGCAAAAAACCTTACCACCCCGACTTTGACGCGAATACTCTCTTGCCAGTTAATGATAATGACACCCTCTTTTAAGACGCCTAGAACCGGATAGTGATACGGGAGAAGTTCATATTCACTGTGATCTCCGGTTAGAAACACGCTATAGACATTCCCTTCGTATAACAGGGAATCGGGAGTCATGATCGTTAATTTAAATGTGGTCTTTTCCGCCATACGCTATTTCGTTGCCTTGGCCGCTTCCTCCGGCTTTGTGGTCGCTTTATCCAAGACGTCAACCCCGACATTAGCGGTCGATTTGCCTTCTTCCTCATCCTCCTCCTTACGGTTAGCTATGATTTCTTGGATATAGACCTTAAGGACGTCATCCACTCCTTTGGTGATTTCATCATCCAAACCCTTACGCTCCCGCAGGATTTTCAAAAGGTTCGGATTTTTATTTTTTGTGTATTCAAAAATCTCATCCTGAAATTTCTTAACTTCGGGCATCGTCAGTTCATGGAGATATTTCTGCTTAAAGGCATGAAAAATCATGACCTCAGCCTCAGAAGGGACCGGAGCGTTTTTATCCTGTTTCATCAGCTCCGTTAAAATCTGCCCGCCCTTCATCTGTTGCTGGGCCTCCTCACTCTGTCCCGATGACTTTAATTTGGACATGCGTAACAATTCGCGGTACTGCAAGTATTCCAAACGTAGTGGCGCCGCTAACTTCTTAATGGCCGGCCACTGGACTTTGCTTCCCACGCGCGAGACCGACAGACCCAAATCCACGGCCGGTTTTTGCCCTTCACTAAAAAGCGGGGTGCTCAAATAAATCTGCCCGTCGGTCATCGAAACAAGATTGGAAGAAACATAACCGGTTAAATCCCCCTCGAGAATCTCCACAATGGGCATGAAGGTCATGGATCCGCCGCCGTGGGCTTTATCCAAAAAGGCGGCGCGTTCGATCATGCGGGAATGAAGATAAAAAATGTCTCCAGGGTAAGAATCGCGTCCCGGCGGACGGCCCAAAAGCAGACAGATTTCGCGATACGCCCAGGCGTGCTTGGTAAAATCATCAAAGGCCACATACACATGTTTTCCCTGGTTCATGAAATATTCGCCGACGGAACAGGCGACGTAGGGAGCCAAATACTGCTGGCCGGCCGAGGTCGAAGAGGTCGCCGCCACGATGATGCTGTACTCAAAACAATTTTTCTCCTGAAATAGCTGGACCACCTTGGCGAGTTGGGAACGGGCTTTACCGATGCAGCAATAAATACAAATGACGCCGGTATGGCGCTGATTAAGGATAATATCGGTGGCGATGGTCGTTTTGCCCGTCATGCGGTCGCCTAAAATAAGTTCCCGCTGGCCGAAGCCGACGGGGATCATGCCGTCGATGACTTTGATGCCGGTTTCCAAAGTTTTGCACAACGGTTCCCGTTCCAGAATCGGCGGGGCAGGGCGAAAGATGGGAAAATACGCGTCCGGCACCAATGGCCCCAGACCATCCAAGGCTTCTCCTATGGGATTAAAAATCCGTCCGAGAAATTTACTCCCAACGGGAGTGAGAAACGGCTCCAAAGAAGCCACCGCCTTATCCCCTGTCTTTAAGCGCTCGGTCTCTTTAACGATTAAGACCTGAGCCTCGTTCTCATCAAATCCGACGATGATTCCCATGGTCCCGTAGCCGAACTTAATCAATTGGCCATTGATACAATTTTTTAAGCCGGTGACCATAACGATACAGCCACGGATACAGCGGACAGTCCCAAATTCAGTATAACGAAGTTCTGTCATCTCGTTAGAATCCTTTTTTAAAATAGCGATGGTGCGCGAGCGAAGCGAGCCGAACCATAAAGTGTCATGAAATTTTTCGCGGCGTTAAATTTTTGAGCGATTATAACATGTTGCTTGGTAATTGTTATGGCAAAATAAGGAAATTTGACTATTTCTTTTCTCCTTTTTCCTCGACCGTAGCCTCTGGGAGTTTGACCTCCTTGATGACGGTGTTAGGAGAAACTTCGCCCATGGTCTTGGAACGTTGCCACCAGGTAAAAAAATGAAATGAGGTCAGTAAGGCCACAAAGATGAGTGTGCCGATAATCATTTTCCAGACCATGGTTAACGAAGGCTTCTTGTTGAAAAGAGTCGAGGCGATCTCCGAAATCCCCCGCAAGGCCGATATTTTTTGTAGCACATTTTTCACCTTACTTTTTTCGAGCTGTTCCAACTTTTTAGATTTGACCATGATAAGCAACTTTTGCAATTTGTCCAAATCATCCTGGGCCTCCGTTATGCGCTGCCAGTTGGCCCGGGCGGCGCCGATATATTCTTTCATGTTTTGTTTATCTTTCTGCGAGGCCTCGATCTCTTCGACCTTCTTTATGATGCGGTCCGCCAAAAACTGCGCGTTTTTGGCAAACTCGGAATCCTTGACTTCGTCAATGGCCTTTTCCGTTTGATTACGGAAATTCCCCGTTAAATTCGGATCGACACGCCAGATGTCGCGGATAAAGACCTCGTAGCGTTTGGTTTCCCCGGGCTTAAATTCCTCTTCTTTTTGCAGAAAAAATTGTTGTTTTTCATCGTCAAAACGGACTTCGAACCCTTGGGGCTCCACAACATCGTCGGCTTTGACCTCAATGGGGAGATAATGCTGCTGCTTAACCTTGCGGACCTCTTTATCGGAAGGATTCTTGACCTCGATGACAAATTTCATCCTGGCCGACTCCTGAGGGATGCTCTGGACTTTCTTAAAGTAATCTAAGGAGAAGGCGTTATTCCGGATCTCCTCAAACTGCTGGCGATGCGCCCGGTACTCTTCGATACGCCTTTCGACATTATCAGAATAATTCTTTTGCATTTCGGTAATCTGGTCCAGTTTTTTGAGCATCACTTCTTTAATCAGTACCGCTGATTCATGATATTCTTCCCCCTCGAGCATTTTGACATTGGACTCAATCTGATTTTTAATAACGTCTATCTCTTCTTGCGCAATATACCAGCGGTCCTTCACTTCGATCTTGATGCTCCGAGATTCTTTGGGCTGAAGGTTGACCTGTCCGTGGACGTAATAGGTCTTTTGCTCCACATCATAGTCCACTTCGAGGCCGTTGGTGTTGACAATATCTTCCGCTTTGAGTTCTCGGGGGAGATTAAATTTAATGGGGGTCTCCCGAGATTCGTTCTCTGAAGGGTTAACAATAACGAGGTTAATGTTGACACTAGCCGCCGGTAGGGAAACAGGAAATCCCATGATAAACAATAAAACTCCCAAAACGGCGACAACCCAAATGTTCCTCTGCACCGAATGACGTTTTTTCATATTGCGTTTTTACTCCGCATTCTCAAACCAGGATTTGACAACAACCCCTTGATTCTCGGCGGACTCTTTCATCGCTCCGACCTTGGCCATAATTTCATCTAACTTGGATTGGATGCTGTCCTTATCCACCGCTTTTTCCGGGGATATCCCTCCAACTTCTGTCCCGGGGCCGCTAATACCTAGGGCCTTGGCCGATTGATTAACAAAATTCACCAGGACGTCTAAAATATCCGTCGTCATTTCTCCAGACTCAACCTGACTCTCCGAAACCGCGCGGGAAGCGATGCCCAGGTCTTCCAAATGTTTTCGTAACTTTTCCATCTTGTCGTAAACATTGGCGTTCTTGCCCTTCATGCCGATTTCCTTACGGATCCACTGGGCCTCACCCAGGGCCGCTTCGGCGCTGCTCTTGGCTTTTTTCGCGTTAGTTTTAATGTCGGTTAATTTGGAAAGCTGACCAAAAACAGTCGTGGCCGATTCTGTATCAGAAGTAACCCCAATCAATGTTTCCAGGTCATCGACATAGTCGTCAATTTTGGTAAGGTTCCCAAAAACTGATGAGGTCGAGGAGGAATCGGTGGTAGCCCCGATCTTCGAGGAAATGGTGTTGACGTTGGTGAGGATAGTGTCGATGTCCGCCCCTACAGTTCCCGTGCTCCCTAAGGTGGCCAATATCTCCGCGACTTTACCAAAAAGAGTGTTTGTCGATGAGGTGTCAGTCACCGTTCCAATGGCGCTATTAAGAGAGTTGACTACCGAAAGGATCGTATTGACATTACTGATGAGGGTCCGGGAATTGTCCGCGAAATAGGCGATCTCGCTCCAGTTGATGTTGGAGGCTGTCATCAGGGCTAAGTCACTCCAATTAACCCCTGACCGGCTCGATAGGCCTAAATCCGTCCAGTTGATCCCCGTGCCGCTCATATACGAGACGTCGGCCCAGTTAATACCCGCCGCCGACAGGGTATTAATATCGGCCCAATTGATGCCCGTATCCGCCAACACATCCAAATCCGCCCAATTGATCCCCGCATCGGATAAGGTATCGAAGTCAGCCCAGTTAATCCCCACGTCACTGAAGACATCGACATCCAGCCAGTTGATGCCCGTATCCGATAACACATCGATGTCCAACCAATTAATTCCGGCATCGCTCAGATCCGAAATATTATTCCAATTGATACCGGCGACGGTCAGGGCGTTAATATCCACCCAATTAATGCCGGATGAGCTTAAAACCTGCATGTCACCCCAATTAATACCCGCGTCTGAAAGCACGGACATATCGGCCCAATTAATACCGGCCAGCGATAATTCGTTGATGTTTCCCCAATTGATTCCGGCATCGCTTAATACGTCTATATCGGTCCAATTGATGACCGCATCCGATAAAACATCTAAGTCCACCCAATTGATTCCGGCATCGCTGAGTGTATCGATATCCAACCAGTTGATGCCCGTGTCTGATAACACATCCAAATCCAACCAATTAATTCCCGCATCGGCGAGTGTGTCTAAATCAATCCAATTGATGCCCGCATCAGACAAAACTTCCAGGTCAACCCAATTAATCCCGGTATCAGATAACATATCCATATCTAACCAATTAATCCCCGCGTCACTTAAGGCCTCTAGATCCAACCAGTTAATCCCTGTATCGCTCAATACATCTAAATCCAACCAGTTAATTCCCGTGTCTGAGAGCACATCTAAATCTAACCAGTTAATTCCGGCATCGGCGAGTGTGTCTAAATCAACCCAATTGATGCCCGCATCAGACAAAATATCTACCTCCAACCAATTAATTCCCGTATCACTCAGCATATCGATGTCCAGCCAATTGATTCCCGCGTCACTCAAGGTGTCCAAGTCCAGCCAGTTAACCCCCGCGTCACTGAGGGCGTCTAAATCCAGCCAATTGATTCCGGTATCCGATAACACATCCAGGTCCACCCAATTGACGCCGGCATCTGATAGCACATCCATATCCAACCAGTTGATCCCCGCGTCACTTAATACATCCAAATCCAACCAATTGACACCAATATCCGACAACACATCCATATCCAGCCAGTTGATCCCCGCGTCACTTAACGCATCCAAATCTAACCAATTGACACCAACATCCGATAACGCATCCAGATCCAGCCAATTGATCCCCGCATCCGATAACATATCCAGATCCAACCAATTGATCCCAGCATCCGATAACGCATCCAGGTCTAGCCAGTTGATCCCCATATCACTCAGCACATCCAGATCTATCCAATTGATCCCGGCATCCGATAAAGTATCCAGGTCAACCCAGTTGATCCCCGCATCAGCCAACACATCCATATCTAACCAGTTGATGCCCGCGTTACTTAATACATCCAAATCAAACCAATTGACACCAATATCCGATAAGGCATCCAGATCCAGCCAATTGATCCCCGCATCCGATAACATATCCAGATCGCCCCAATTGATCCCTGTATCCGATAAGACATCGACCTCCAACCAATTAATACCTGCATCAGACAGAGCATCCAAATCCAACCAGTTAATCCCCGCGTCACTTAAATTATCCAAATCCAACCAATTAATCCCCGTATCACTTAATACCTCGATATCCAACCAGTTAATTCCAGAATTGAACAAAACACCCAAATCGCCCCAATTGATCCCGGCGTCTGAAAACACATCCAAATCACTCCAATTGACTCCCGTATCGCTTAAGATATCCAGATCCAGCCAATTAATGCCCGCATCCGATAAGCTGTCTAAATCCAGCCAGTTAATTCCCGCCTCCGATAACATATCCAAATCTAACCAATTAATCCCCGTATCAGACAACACATCCAAGTCTAACCAATTAATCCCCGTATCACTTAAAACGTCCAAATCCAGCCAATTAATGCCTGTATCACTCAAAACATCCAAATCCACCCAGTTAATCCCGATATCCGATAAAACGTCCAAATCCAGCCAATTGATCCCCGCATCGGATAAAGCATCCAAATCCAACCAGTTGATTCCTGCATCTGTCAGAGTATCCAGATCCACCCAATTAACCCCCACATCGGATAAAGCATCCAAATCGATCCAATTGATCCCCGCATCCGTTAACATATCTAAGTCCAGCCAGTTAACTCCCGCATCTGATAATTCATTTAAATCTAACCAGTTGATCCCAGCATCTGACAATGCATCTAAGTCAAGCCAATTGATACCCGCATCGGAGAGGGCATCTAGATCAATCCAGTTAATCCCCGTATCGGATAAGGCGTCAATATCCGCCCAGTTGATCCCCGTATCACTTAAAGTATCCAAATCCACCCAATTGATTCCGGAATCCGACAAAACATCCAAATCCAACCAGTTAATCCCGGTATCCGATAGCGCATCTAAATCCGTCCAATTAATCCCGGTATCCGATAAGGCGTCTAGATCAAGCCAGTTAATACCGGTATCACTTAAGGTATCAATGTCCAACCAGTTAATCCCCGCGTCACTCAACGCATCTAAATCCAGCCAATTGATCCCCGCATCCGACAAGGCATCCAAATCGGACCAGTTAATTCCCGTATCCAACAAGACATCTAAATCTATCCAATTGATCCCCGCGTCACTTAAACTGTCCAAATCCAGCCAATTGATCCCGGCACTATTTAATTCACTTAAATCGATCCAATTGATTCCCGTATCGGATAACACATCTAAGTCTAGCCAATTAACTCCAGCATCCGATAAGGCGTCTAAATCTACCCAATTGATTCCCGTATCGGATAACACATCTAAGTCTAACCAATTAATTCCCGTATCCGCCAAGGCATCGATATCGAGCCAATTGATCCCGGCGTCAGACAAGGCGTCTAAATCCAACCAATTAATCCCTACATCCAATAGGACATTTAAATCCGTCCAATTAACTCCAGCATCAGATAAAGCATCCAAGTCCACCCAATTGATCCCCGTATCGGATAGCACATCGATATCAAGCCAATTAATCCCCGTATCGGATAGCACATCGATATCAAGCCAATTAATCCCCGTATCGGATAAGGCGTCTAAATCCACCCAATTGATCCCGGCGTCTAATAATATATCTAAGTCCAACCAATTAATTCCAGCATCGGTCAATGTATCTAAATCCACCCAATTAATCCCCGTGTCCGATAACACATCTATATCGAGCCAATTAATCCCCGCATCGGTCAATGTATCTAAATCCACCCAATTAATCCCCGTGTCCGATAACACATCTATATCGAGCCAATTAATCCCCGTATCACTTAATACCTCGATATCCAACCAGTTAATTCCAGAATTGAACAAAACACCCAAATCGCCCCAATTGATCCCCGCATCGGATAAAGTATCCAGATCCACCCAATTAATCCCCGTATCCGATAACGCATCCAAATCCACCCAGTTAATCCCTGCATCCGACAATGAATCTAAATCCACCCAATTGATCCCCGCATCGGATAAAGCATCCAAATCGAGCCAATTAATCCCCGTATCCGATAACGCATCCAAATCCACCCAGTTAATCCCCGCATCGGATAAAGTATCCAGATCCACCCAATTAATCCCCGTATCCGATAACGCATCTAAATCCACCCAATTAACTCCGGCATCACTCAAGGCGTCCACATCTAACCAATTAATTCCGGTATCACTTAACACGTCGATATCCAGCCAATTGATTCCGGCATCCGATAACACGTCGAGATCCGACCAGTTAATACCAGTATCAGATAACACCTCCAGATCGGTCCAATTGATTCCGGCATCCGACAAGGAGTCAAGGTCCAACCAATTAACCCCGGCATCACTGAGGACATCAATGTCCACCCAATTGATCCCAGCATCCGACAAGGAGTCAAGGTCCAACCAATTAATCCCCGCATCCGACAACACATCGATATCCAACCAATTAATTCCCACATCGCTCAATACATCTAAGTCTAACCAGTTAATTCCCGTATCCGAAAGCATATCTAAATCCGCCCAGTTAATTCCTGTATCTGATAACACATCTAAGTCTAACCAATTCACTCCCGCATCACTTAAGCTATCTAAGTCCAACCAATTAATTCCTGTGTCTGATAACACGTCCCAATCTAACCAGTTTATTCCTGTATCACTTAACATATCCAAATCCACCCAGTTAATCCCCGCATCCGACAATGAATCTAAATCAACCCAATTAATCCCCGTATCACTTAAGGTATCTATATCTACCCAGTTTATTCCCGCGTCACTTAACATATCTAAATCAAGCCAATTGACCCCCGCGTCACTTAACATATCTAAATCAAGCCAGTTAATTCCCGTATCAGATAAGACATCCAAATCGAGCCAGTTGATTCCCATATCCGATAACACATCCAGGTCTAGCCAGTTAATTCCGACATCCGACAAGGCGTCTAAGTCCAACCAATTAACACCGGTATCGCTCAACGCGTCCACCTCCAACCAGTTAATCCCTGTGTCCGACAACACATCCATATCGACCCAGTTAATTCCCGCATCCGACAATGAATCTAAATCATCCCAATTGACCCCCGCGTCACTTAACACATCCACATCCAACCAATTGACCCCCGCGTCACTTAACGCATCCACATCCAACCAATTGACCCCGGCATCAGACAAAGTATCAAGGTCTATCCAATTGACACCCGCATCACTTAACACATCCACATCCGGCCAATTGATTCCGGCATCAGACAAAGTATCGAGGTCTATCCAATTGACACCCGCATCACTTAACACATCTAAGTCCAACCAATTTATACCGGTATCGCTCAAAGCGTCCACCTCCAGCCAGTTAATTCCCGTATCGCTTAACACATCTAAATCAAGCCAGTTGATCCCGGCATCGCTTAACGCATCCACATCCAACCAATTAATCCCCACGTCACTTAATACATCAAGGTCCAACCAGTTGATCCCCATATCGCTTAAGGCATCTATATCTACCCAGTTGATTCCCGCATCTGATAACACGTCCAAATCCAACCAGTTGATCCCCGTATCGCTTAAGACATCCAACTCTAACCAATTAATTCCTGTGTCTGATAATACATCTAGTTCCAACCAATTCACCCCCGCATCACTTAAAGCATCTATATCCACCCAATTTATTCCCGTATCACTCAACACATCTAAATCCAACCAGTTGATCCCCGTATCGCTTAAGGCATCTATATCTACCCAGTTGATTCCCGCATCACTTAACACATCTATATCTAACCAATTAATTCCCGTATCACTCAACACATCTAAGTCCAACCAATTAATTCCTGTGTCTGATAATACATCTAGTTCCAACCAATTCACCCCCGCATCACTTAAGCTATCTATATCCACCCAATTTATTCCTGTATCACTCAACACATCTAAATCCAACCAGTTGATCCCCGTATCGCTTAAGGCATCTATATCTACCCAGTTGATTCCCGCATCTGATAACACGTCCAAATCCAACCAATTGATCCCCGTATCACTCAACACATC
>Ga0247727_10016157_pt1 | contig 12102 bp, 8 predicted proteins | sample WisWelCaveWW1625_FD_202498 | JGI IMG/M metagenome (GOLD analysis project Ga0247727, IMG submission 202498) | Biofilm microbial communities from Wishing Well Cave, Virginia, United States - WW16-25 | ecosystem: Environmental > Aquatic > Deep subsurface > Groundwater > Cave microbial mat | place...
CGGAATTGATGCCCCCCGACGCGCTGCTGTTCACCGCGTCCAGTTTGCCCGTCCGGCATCTCGATCAATTCGCTCCCCCCCGCCGGGAGGGGATGCGCCTGTTTGCGAATCGCGGGGCCAGCGGGATTGACGGGACGATTTCATCAGCGTTGGGTGTGGCGGCCTCATCGGATCAGCCGCTTGTGCTGGTGATTGGCGATCTGGCTTTTTATCACGACCTGAATGGGCTGCTGGCGTTCGCGCGCTGCGGTGTCCGCGCGACGATTGTGCTGATCAACAACGACGGAGGCGGCCTTTTCCGGCGGCTGCCCATTGCCCAATTCGACCCCCCGTTTACCGACCTGTTCCTAACCCCGCACGGACTGGATTTCGAGCCGGTGGTGCGGATGTTTGGGGCAGGGTATAGCCGGGTCGAGGGTCGAGAAGCGTTTCGAAAAATTTTCAAGGCCTCGGTTGGATCAGATATTCCGGTTGTGATCGAAGTGCAAACGGACTCAGCGTTACACGAACAAATGCGGCAACGAATCAGCGAATCAACGAGTCAGCGAATCAGCAATCTCTAATCTCCAATACCCAATACCCCTTCCCTTAGGAGCACCTTTTATGAACGAACTGATTTCCACTTCCGGCGTAGATTGGCAGGAAGTCAAAGAATATTCTGACATCACCTATCACAAAGCCAACGGCATGGCGCGGATCGCGTTCAACCGGCCCGAAGTCCGCAACGCTTTCCGCCCACAGACGATTGATCAGATGATCGAGGCGTTTGAAGAGGTTTGGATGGACGATCAGATCGGGGTTGTCCTGCTTACGGGGAACGGTCCTTCGCCCAAAGATGGAGTCCACGCTTTTTGCGCGGGCGGCGACCAGAGCATTCGCGGGCACGCGGGTTATACGGGCGCGGATGGTAAAACCCGGTTGAACGTCTTGCAACTCCAGCGAATCATCCGCACGATGCCAAAGGTGGTGATCGCGTTGGTCAACGGATTTGCCATTGGGGGTGGTCATATTCTGCATGTGATCTGTGATCTATCACTCGCGAGTGAAAATGCTCGTTTTGGACAGACGGGTCCAATTGTCGGAAGTTTTGATGCGGGATATGGGTCTGCAACCCTTGCTCGAATCGTTGGGCAGAAGAAAGCGCGGGAAATCTGGTATCTTTGCCGCCAGTACAGCGCGCAAGAAGCCCTTGACATGGGGCTGGTCAACAAAGTTGTGCCGCTTGCTGACCTTGAAAAAGAAGGGGTTGAATGGGCGCAGGAAATTCTTGGAAAAAGCCCTATCGCCATTCGTTTCCTCAAAGCTGCCATGAACGCCGATATGGACGGTCAAACAGGTTTACAAATTCTCGCGGGCGACTCAACCATGCTTTTCTACATGACCGACGAAGGCAAAGAGGGCCGGGATGCCTTCAACCAACATCGTGAGGTCGGGTATCGCGGGCAGCCGTGGAGGCCGTAAAAACAAAATGTCTCTAAATCTTGTTCTTCTCACGCCGCGCCGTCGTTTCATCGCCAATCGGTTTGGCCTTGGGTATCAAATTCCATTGGGACTGGTATTTTTGGGCGGCCCTCTGGTAGATGCCGGGCATCAGGTTCGGTTGATTGATAACGATGTTCTGGGTTGGGATGATCAGGACTTAATCAAGGAATTGGCACAGAATCCCCCGGATTGCATCCTGATTGGGCACACCGCCTCGACAGCCGCTCACCCGGCAGCGATGCAAACGGCTCAAGCACTGAAAGGAGCTTTTGAAAAGGCGTTGCTGGTTTATGGCGGAGTTTTCCCTTCCTATGCCGCCCAAAGAGTGCTGGTAGAAAACCTCGCGATAGATGTCATCGTTCAGGGGGAAGGGGAAGAAACCGTTCTCGATTTAGCGGATACCATTAAGGCTGGAAATTCCCTCGCGACCGTGCGCGGCATCACCTGGCGTGATCATGGCGCGATTCGGATTAACCCAGTTCGTCCAGCGATTGAACATCTTGATCGGTATCGCCCTGGCTGGGAGCTTGTGGATTGGAGTGCCTATCATCTATTTGGTTTCGGGCGTGCGGCCGGGATGCAGTTCAGCCGGGGGTGTACCCTGAAATGTACTTATTGCGGTCAGTGGAGTTTTTGGCGGCGCTGGCGGCATCGCTCGCCAGAAAATGTTGCCGGGGAGCTTGAAATCCTGGTGCGTGATTATGGCGTGCGGATTGTCTGGTTCGCAGATGAAAATTTCTCTGCAAATGCTGAAAAAGCGCACCAAACGCTGGAAGCGATTGCGGCCAAAAATTTAAATCTATCCCTCAATCTCAATATGACGGCTGCCGATGTTGTGCGGGACGCTGACAGGCTGGCGCTCTACAAGCAGGCAGGTGTGGATAACATCGTGATGGGAGTTGAATCCCTGGATGATCCGACTGTGGAAAGGGTCGGCAAAAACAATCCTTTTGAAATCAGTCAGCAGGCGGTTCGTTTGCTTCGTCAGCATGGCATAGTCAGCCTCGTAAACATCATTTACGGCCTCGAGGATGAGACTCCAGCGACGCTAAGACGCACTTATCGAAAGGTTTTGGAACTGGATGCGGACATCCTAAACGCTGTTTATATCACCCCACACTTTTGGACACCCCTGGGGCGGCAAACCCGGCCCAACCAGATCATCCAGCCCGATCAAACGTATTACACCTATCGGAATCAAGTCGTTGATACGCCTCAAATCTCGCCGACAAAGTTGTTTCTCGCGGTCAAGCTCACCGAATCTTTTTTTCATCTGCGAGTCCAGGCACTTTGGCGAATGTTCACTTTCCCCGATGCCCGGTATCGCCGAATCATGCGCGCGTACCTGGCCTCGGGTTTTCGAGTGGTTCTGGCGGAAGTTTGGGAATTCTTTTTTCAAACCCGACGAGTTCCAGTGGGCAGCTTAAATAAGGTTCCGGGGTTTCCCCTGAGCACCTCCTTTGAAACAGTTCAAAAGGTTTTTATTGAATGATGAACGACTGGCTTTCCTACCGCGCCAAAATCTCTCCCAACCAACCCGCGCTGATCTGGCAGGATCGGACGTGGACATACGCCGCGCTCGATGAGGCCGTTACCGAGATGGCCGCGCAACTGGCCGCCCGCGTCAAAAAAGGCGCGCACGTTGCCGTCCTCATGCCCAACCGCCCGGAATATGTCTTTGCCATCCACGCGCTGGCGCGGCTGGGGGCGATCCTGATCCCGCTGAACACCCGCTTGACCGAGGACGAATTGCGCTGGCAGGCCGATCATGCGGATTGCACGGTCGTCATCTGCTCGCGCGAAACCGAAAAGCAAGCCCTGCCCCTTTTCCCACGGCAAACGATTCCGGGCACGATTCCATCCGCTGCCGAAGACATAACCGTCCCCAGCATGAAAGGGCACTTTTACGAACGCCGCCTGCTCCTTTCGGTGGACAGGCCCACAAAACCGGCGGTCAAACCCCTGCAAATCTCGTCCCCGACCCTCTCTGACCGACCGCCCAACCCCTTCAAACTCAATGTACTCCAATCCATCGTTTTCACGTCTGGCACAACGGGTTATCCCAAAGGGGCTATGCTCACTTACGCCAACCACTTTTGGAGTGCAACCGCCTCTGCTTATCGCCTGGGGACGCTTCCCAATGACCGGTGGCTGCTCTGTATGCCTCTCTACCATGTCGGTGGGATGTCCATCGTTTTCCGTTGTTGCTTGTACGGGACGGCGGTGGTGCTGATGGAAAAGTTCGACCCAGACGGAGTGCACGCTGCGCTGGATACGGGGCGCGTGACCCTGGCCTCTTTCGTCCCGACCATGCTGCAACGCTTGCTTGACGTTCGACAGGGCGCGTTACCCCCGACCGTGCGCGCGATCCTGCTTGGAGGGGCGGCCGCGTCCCCGGATGTATTGGAACGCGCGCACGCGTCCGGCTGGCCCCTCGCGCTGACCTACGGCCTGACGGAGGCCTGTTCTCAAGTGGCTACCGCCACCCCGGACGAAGCGCGCCACAAGCCTGGGACTGTGGGAAAACCGCTTATGTTCTCTGAACTGCGTATAGCCAATGGTGTAAAACAAATGGCGGATTCACTTCCATTGGAGCAAGTTACAAACTTGCTCAACAACGTGGGCGAGATCATTGTGCGTGGGCCGACAGTCATGCAAGAGTATTACCGCGACCAGGAAGCGACATACCAGGCGTTGCACGATGGCTGGCTGCACACTGGCGATCTGGGGTATCTGGACGAGGAGGGGGATTTGTGGGTGGTAGATCGGCGCGTGGATTTGATCGTCACCGGTGGAGAAAACGTATACCCGTCCGAGGTGGAGCGCGTTTTGTTATCTCATCCGGGCGTGCGGGAAGCGTGCGTGGTGGGCATTCCCGATGCGGAGTGGGGGCAGCGCGTGGCGGCTGCCGTCGTCGCCACCAAGGTCAGTCTGACTGCCGAAGCCCTGACCGCGTCCTGCCGGAAGCATTTGGCAGGATACAAAATCCCGCGCGAAGTGCATTTCGTCTCCGCGCTCCCGCAAACTGCCTCCGGGAAAGTGAAGCGAGACGAGGTGCGCGCTATGCTGCAAGGCAAAGCCCCAAGCGAGAAAATGATATGAAGGTATTGGAAGTCAGGAATGAAGAAACAAAAACCATCCCTGTTGCGATTGCACCTGACCTGGCGATTGGTGGGGATCAGATTGTGCTGATGGCTGGGCCGTGTTCTGTGGAGAGTTATGAGCAAACGCGGACGGTGGCGGAGGCGGTGTACGCGCAGGGGGTGCGCGTCCTGCGCGGGGGGGCGTTCAAACCGCGCACGTCGCCGCACAGCTTTCAGGGGTTGGGGGTGGAGGGGTTGAAAATACTCCGCGCGGTGGCGGATGAGTTTGGGTTGCTGGTGATTACCGAAGCATTGGGGGTGGAGCATATTCCCCTGGTCGCCGAGTATGCGGACATCATTCAGCTGGGTTCGCGCAATATGCAGCATTTTCCGTTGTTATGGGCGGCGGGGGAGACGGATAAACCGATCTTGCTCAAACGTGGGTTTATGGCAACCGTGACCGAATGGCTGCTGGCTGCTGAGCACATTGCCACGCGTGGGAATGTGCGGATCATCCTGTGCGAGCGGGGCATCCGCACCTTTGGCACGGAGACGCGCAATACACTGGACACGAACGCGATCGCGCTGGCGAAGCTGGAAGCCCCTTGGCCGGTGATGGGCGATCCCTCGCACGCGACGGGGCGCGCGGACCTGGTCATTCCGGCGGCGCGCGCGGCGATTGCGGCGGGGGCGGATGGGCTGCTGGTCGAAGTTCATCCTCACCCAGCGGAGGCGTGGTCGGATGGCGATCAAGCGCTGACTCTGCTTGCGTTTTCCCAGTTGGTGGGGCAGGTCGGGAAGATTGCTGGGGCATTAGGGAGACATTAATAAGATCTATTGATATAATTTAATGTATGTCTTTGAACGAAAACCCCCAAAAATTACCCTTGGAAGTATTACAAGAGCACTGCGCCAATGAAACGGCTCACTATTGGAAAAACAAGGACAACAATTCGGATTTTTGTTTTGAGCTATTTCGCCGGGCTATTCTGTTCGGAGATCAAGATGTTTGGGAGATTATTTACAGGCAGTATGAATCCCAAGTAAAGGGTTGGGTGAGACTCCATCAAGGCTTTGCCGATACAGGAGAGAATATAGATTATTTTGTCAATCGGGCATTTGAAAAATTCTGGGGAAGGAAGTTTTCTCCGATTGAATTCAGTAATTTTCCCAATTTGCGAAGTTTGCTTTCTTATCTGAAGTCCTGTGTATTTGCAGTTATTACAGATTATTTACGTACCCTTGAGCTAGTTGATTTCAAACCGATAGAGGAACATAACCCGGTTGCGTATGTCAACTCCTTAGAATCTATTGAAGACAATATAGCAGAACAGATGGAAGGGGAGGTGTTATGGAGTTTGCTAAGCGGAAAGATGAAGGACGAGCGGGAAATGTTAGTTTTATATGACTCCTTTATCTACGGATTGAAACCGCGTGAGATTTATATTCGGTATCCAGGGACGTTTGAAAGCATTGAGGAGGTCTACAGAATAAAGGAGAATTTATTAGCTCGCCTACGCCGCGATGAAGAATTGAAAAAGTTCCTTGCTGAACGTGCCGGAGAATTGGAATAACTAACGTTTATTAAATCTAAACAGAATTGTCGAGCTGCCGTTATGTATCTTTTACGGTTGCGACAGAGGTGATTATGACCAAATTAACTAATACTCAATTGCTCATGTATCTTGATGGCGAAGCAGATGCAGAGCTTGAAGGGAAAATCAGGGAGTCAGAGGGATTGCAGAAAAGGGTGCAGGAATTAGCTCATTTACAAAATCAATTAAAGATCCCATTGTACAGATATAGATGTCCAAAGGCCCAGGAATTGGTAGAATACCAATTAGGATTATTGCCGGGCGACAGGGCCGAGGTCATTGTAAACCACCTTTCAGGGTGTCCACATTGTAGCCGTGAATTTGCTGAATTGCACGTTTTCATGGACCGTGAAACCCCTCTTGCAACATTCAAAAAATTGGTAGTTCAACTTGTTTCAGGGATCACAGATATTGGCCAAACAAGGTTGACACCAGCTTATGAGGTTCGTGGGAGTGCAGACAAGTTATTAATTTATGAAGCTGAGGGAATTCGAATTTCAGTGGACATTCAAGATGACGTTGATGCTTCAGGACATAAAGTCCTGGTGGGGTTAATCACTGGAATGAATGCGGAAGATTACAGTGTGCAATTGTGGTCAGCGAAAAATCAGATCGCAGAAACGCAGATTGATGATTTAGGAAATTTTTTGATTTCAGGGATATACCCGGGAGAGTTTGAGTTGATGATCAAAGGCCCAGAAGTAGAAGTTCAAATTCAAAAGCTGCAAATCTAAAAAGGGGGTGCCTGTGTTATCAGGGGAGATTGCAGATCTCATCAATCAATTGGTATCGCTATCCAATACCTCTTCACGACGCGAGTTTCTTCAAGAGACTTTTTTGCGCGCGTCAGATTCTCAAAGCGAATCATTTGCCCAATCGTTAAAGGATAGGGTTGTCCAGTTGATGCGGAGTAATACACAAGAAGCAATTCAATTGTCAGAGTTGCTGATCTATTATGCTGATTTAAAGAAAAATGATTTACATCGCGCTTTGGGATTTCGTGCAAAAGCCCAGGCACTCATGGCTGCAACCGGGAATTATCAGCAGGCCTTAACCCTTTTTGATGAAGCGATTGGCATCCATGCAGAATACAACGATGTAGTTGGACAGGCATTAGTCAACATGCTAAGAATTTGGGCCCTGGCCAATCTCGGTTACTACGAACAGGCAGTAAAAGACGGAGAGTGGGCGGGCAAAATCTTAGAAGAACATTCCCTATGGCTACCCCTCGCAACGCTACATAATAATCTGGCTCTGGTTCACGATCGTGTGGGGAATTATAGAGAAGCCGTAACGATGTTCACCCTGGCAGGGCAGGCGTATAAAGAATTGGGGACAGCAGGAGAAGAGTTTATCCCAGGTAACGAGTGCAATCGTGCAATGGCATTGAGTAACATGGGGCTTTTCCAGGAAGCCATCGAAGTTAGTGAAATTGCTATTGCATTCGCGGAAAAGTTTCAACAAACAACCATTATGGCACGCACCCAACACAATCTAGGCTTGACGTATTCCATGATGGGGCGTTACACCGATGCATTGGTTCTTTTGGATCAAGCCAGAGATACGCACATTGCCAATCACCAGGCTCATGAAGCTGCCCTTTGTGAACTGTCCAGTTCATTTTGTTTGCTCGCATTGCGTCGTTTTTCAGATGTATTGAAAAAATGTGTTCCAGTGCGCCAACTTTTTAATGAGCTAGGCATGCGATTAGAAGAAGCGGAAGCGCTTTGGAATCAAGCCGTGGCATATATTGGATTGGGTCGTTATGAGGATGCGTTAACCTTTCTAACAACCTCACGCCAAATCTTTTTGGAAGTAGGGCACCAACATAATGTCATCAATACTGATCTTCAAAGTGCGAGTTTATATTACCAGCAAGGCAACTTTGTAAAAAGTTTATCAACTGCTGAAGGGTATGTGGAAGTTCTTGAGCAAATGAAACTTCCATTCTGGGCTTCTCAAGCCCGCTTGATTGCTGCTGGAGCAGCCTTGGCCCTTATGCAATTAGAGCAGGCAAATTCATTGATTGGTGAGGTTTTGGCTTTGGCCCAAGGACAAAATTGGCCCTATCTTTTATACCAGGGCTACGATTTACTGGGCCAATTAAATAGCGTTTACGGGGATGAAGGGCAGGCACTTGTTAATTATCAACTTGCGATTGCAGCATTAGAGCGGCTTCGGGGAAAATTAATGATTGAGTTCCGAGTAGATTTTTTTGGAGATAAGCAGACGACTTATGAGCGTATTGTTGACTTGTCCTTAAAATCAGGACAGCCATATCAAGCCTTTGAATATGTCGAGCGGGCAAAATCAAGAGCCTTGCAAGAGTTATTAGCGTTTCGCCCAGATTTGGGTCTTCACGCCAAAAATAACACCGATAAAGTATTAGTCGAGGAGATTCGACGGCTTCAGTTAGAACGCCAGCAGCAATTGAAGTATGCTGAGAAGAGCATCCGGGAAAGTCTGCCGGATCAGCAAACTCAGGCAATGCAAATTCATAGAGAAGTGCTAAAAGTGGAACAGCAGATCACAGCGTTGTGGCATAAACTGCTGGTACATAATGCGGACTACGCGCGGGACGCCTCATTATGGGAAGTAAAAATTGAGCCAGTAGGTCCATATCTGGATACGGAAACATTGCTTATTGAGTATTTTTCTGTTCAAGATGAACTGGTTGTCTTTCTTATCACAACTGGTTTAGATGGTGTGCACGAATCTACACAAGTCGTTCGCCTGCCAGTGAAAATGAACACGATCACAGGACTCCTGCAACGTTTCAACGTGAATTTGGGGATGGTGCCACGAAGTGCCGGGTATCAACTAGCAGACCTGTTTGTGAATGCAAAGGGGATTCTAAAGCGTCTTTATCACTTACTGCTGTTGCCAATCAGGGATGTCCTGAACCAATATAAAAAACTCATCATTGTGCCGCATGGTTCGCTTCATTATCTGCCTTTTCATGCGCTATATGACGGAGAACTTTATCTGGTTGAGACCTACCAGATCAGCTATCTTCCTGCGTCGAGTTTTTTGCGATATTGCCATGATGTCGAACTGGCTTCGGATGGCCTCTTATCTGTGGGACACTCCTACAATGGCCGTTTACCTTATGCTGTTGAGGAAGCGCAGATGATCGCCAAATTTTGGAATGGAACGCCTCTCCTCGAAAACGGTGCGACCCTTGCAGAAATACAAGCTCGAGCTTCTCAGTGCCGCATATTACACCTGGCGTGTCATGGAGATTTTCGCGCGGATAACCCTCTGTTCTCCGGTCTGGCTTTTGAAGATGGCTGGCTTACCACCTTCGATATTTTCAACATGCGTTTGGGGGTGTCACTGGTCACATTAAGTGCCTGCCAGACAGGGCGGAACGTGATCGGCGGTGGGGATGAGTTATTAGGCCTGACGCGAGCTTTTTTATCCGCGGGGGCAGTTTCACTTGTGCTGAGTTTATGGCCGGTAGCCGACCATTCAACTGCCCGGCTGATGGAAGTTTTCTACAAGCACCTGGCCGGGGGCGATGCAAAAGGAGCTGCGCTCCGTGCGGCCCAATGTGAATTCTTAAGGAGAACTGCTGAGGGCGATGAAACATTCCAACATCCCTATTTTTGGGCACCATTTTTCCTGATTGGGTTGGATAATCCGGTTTAGGTGCCGGAATAATTTGCTTATTCTCGTTCATTGAGAACAACGCGAACCAATTATTTAGAAAGGAGACTCATTATGTACTCGTTAGATACAAACCAAAAACTGCACTCCTCTCCGGTAAGTAAAACTAGGGCAGAAAAATTAAGACCCAGGCAAAGCCTGATTGATCGCCAGATTATCATCACCGGAATAGGTGGTGAAATAGATAAGGTTGTTACTGCTGTAAACCATAAGTTTGGCAAGGAACGGCCAAAGCTCTATATTGGAGAACCGGAGCCAATTGAGTATGAAATCAAAATCAAAGAATTTGATGACCCAGAAAAGAATACAATAGCCCTGAATGGTATGGAGATTCGGCGCTATGATTTAGTGGTGATGAAAACATTAGATCGAGGTTCCGGCCCTCGTGAGTTTCGACGTGAGGAAACCGAGGAAGATATCTGGAAAGCGATACGGGAGGTTTATCGGCAAGCCGAACAATTAGGATTTATAGTTTTTGCCGATCCAAACTCGATTGCAATAGGTTCCACCAATGGTGGTTCTGGTTCCGTAGGTGGGGGACCAGGAGGCCCTCCAGGTGGGGAGCCAGACGAAGACGACTACTGGAATCACTGGTGTTTTCGTACATCGAATGAAAAAGGTGTTGGTATCAACTTAGAAGATGATTGGATTTATCATGCGCCAGAGAAATTACCAGTTGAAAAAATTTCAGAAAAAATACGACGTTTGGTGGATGAAACAGGGCAAGGTGTAGACGTTATCATCTTTGATACTATTCCGGTGAAGGCACTAAATCATTTAGAGGGCGAGTTAACTCCTGAATTACCTTTGCTCAAATGTGGGATCTCATCTTCATCTTCTGATGTAAGTTTCGAGCATGATAAGCATTTGTCAGACGTAAGCGCACATGGGGTATATGTCGGAAGTTTGCTTCATAGAATAGCTCCTGGAGCCAGTATTTATCTCAATGAAGTTTTGGATAACCGCGGACGTTCTGATCTGTTTTCCTTACTCAAAGCCCTCCACCAGATTGTGAAAAATAAAGGAGAATATGGTTTTGAAAACTTGATTATAAATCTTAGTCTGGGTGTGGGGATTTCGGAAGACGCGATGATCGAGCAGCAAGCCAGAGATGCCATGTGGCGTTTGTTCGAGGAAGCAGGTAATTTCCCTAGGGAAGACAACAGTTTTCAACATAGGTTAGAATTGTTGAGAGATATGGTTCGAAACTTCCATTATATTCCCTCCTTGAGGATGATGATCCAGGAATTATGCAACGCGGGAGTGGTTATTGTGGCAGCCGCAGGAAACGATTCTGGAGAAAGAGAGGGGCATAAACCCTCCCAGATTCCCGCTCATTATCCAGAAATAATTGGGGTAGCAGCCAGTAAGAAAAATGGTAACATTTCCTGTTTTTCAAACTACGGAGATGTAAAAGCCCCAGGAGGAAATGCGGACGAGAGTTATTGTCAGATAACTGATCTCAATGAAAAATGGGATGACGGTAAATATTCAGCTCAGGATTTTTCTGAATTTGCTCTGGTTGGTTGGACACCAAGAGCGTATTTTCCAGAACGCGAGGCTAAGAAAAGTGGAAATATTGTGATGGTAGCAAAACAGACGGACTTTGCTTATTGGCGCGGCACTTCATTTTCAACGGCTTTGGTGAGCGGTTTGGCTGCATTGGTTATTCAGAAAATGGGTCCTACAAGCCCGTCAGATAGAGCAAGTAAAGTAAAAGAATTTATTCAGAATGGTCTGGGTGAGAGAGGAGTAATCAATGTCAAAAGAACTTTGGAAGGTGTAAAAAAGGATGCTCCTGTTGCTTCAGAAAGCTAATCGCACATCGTTTACATGATTCTCAAAACCTCTGGTGAAAACCAGAGGTTTTTTTATCCCCCTTTTTTGTAGTCCGCCGAATTACCTGCCTACTCCGATTACGCCAACTTCGCCACCACCGTCTCCAGCGGCGTGCGCGGACTTTGAAGATCAAACTGTCGGTACGATGTATCATGTCGGAGATGTGTTTACTGCCTCAGGTGCTACCATTACCCTGGCAGATTTTATCTGGTCGAACGGGACGCCGACTCCAAGTGGTTTCGCAGAGGTTGAGGCAGGTGGTCTAGCTGAACAAAATTCGCCCGGCAGCACGCTCTCACACATCACCGGGCGAATCTCCAATCTCAAACCTTCAACCCGCAATTCTCAGTATGGACGAACGGCGTTCCTTTTTAGGGAGAAATCTGGTTTCAGCATAGTCGTTGAAGGAACGCCGTTCGTAGTTGCACTTTCAA
>Ga0247727_10016158_pt1 | contig 12101 bp, 7 predicted proteins | sample WisWelCaveWW1625_FD_202498 | JGI IMG/M metagenome (GOLD analysis project Ga0247727, IMG submission 202498) | Biofilm microbial communities from Wishing Well Cave, Virginia, United States - WW16-25 | ecosystem: Environmental > Aquatic > Deep subsurface > Groundwater > Cave microbial mat | place...
CAGTGCGTCACGACGGTGCCGGATGCGGCTAGCACGCAGGCCCGCGTGCGCGTCATGGAGACGGCCACACCGTCAATCACCGGCAGCTCTGGTCTCTTCAACATCGCGGTCAATCTCCAGAACCTGACGCCAGACCAAGATGTCAACGGGGGGTGGATTATCGGCACGACCTACCCGCAGGCAGTTCAGTGGACCCAACACGGGAGCGCGACGACAGAAGTCACCTTGCTGCTCTCCGGCGGGACGGACGCGGTGATTGAGACGGCGGACGTGACGGCATCGACCGCTTCGAACGAGGTCGCCGCCTTTACGCCAGCCGCCCAACATGCGCATCCCTCGGCGGTCGTGCGGGTGCGGGATATCACCGCCAACCACCCCGCGACTGAACGCCTCTCAGCGAGTTTTCCGATTGCGTTTGCCTATTTCAACATCCAACCATCGAGCGGGGCGGTCATGGTGGGACAGCCCACCACGATCACCTGGTCCACGCTGGGAGGGTTCGCCTCTTCCGCCGTTCGCATCACGGCCATCGGGCCGAACCCCGGCGGCCTGCCAGCAGGGCCGGTGTCCAATAGCGGCTCGTTCGTGTGGACCCCGCAGAATCTCGTGACCGGCATCCGCCTCCAGATCTGTGATGGCAGCCAACCCACCGTGTGCGCGACGGGCGGCGTCTTCAACGTGGTCCAGCCAAGCGTGGCGACCGACCAGACGGACTATACGCTCGGCGAGACAATGAACGTCACCTGGACAGGAATGGACGTCATTCCACAGGTGCGGGTGATCTTCAAGCCGACAGATGGGACGGCGGACATCGACCTCCTGGGAGGGGGCACGCTGCCCGGCTCGACAGGAGCCTTTGGGTGGCTGATCTCAGAAACACTCGCGGTGCCAAAGCCCGGCACCGTACGGGTTGAAGACGCGGCCAATGCCTCGGTCGGCGGCAACTCACCCGCTGTCATGCTGCACGGGTCCGTGACGGTCACCGCGCCGACGGCTGCCTCCCAATGGCTCATGGGATCCTCACAGAATGTCACGTGGACGGGCCGGGGGGCGATGACTGTCCGGTTGGAATGGGCGCTGCAGCCCGGCGGTCCCTACACGACGATCGCCGGCGCTACCGCCGTCGCATCGGTCCCCGGGGCCAATACCTTTAGCTGGGCGAACATCCCGCTGGCGGCCCGGTCACCCAATGCCGTTGTGCGGGTCATCGGTGTCAACGATGCGACCGTGGTCAACGAGTCAGCCAGTTTCCATATCATTGGACAGCTCCAGGTGCAGCAGCCAAGCGCCGGGGCCAACTTCGACATTGCGACAGCCCTTCCAGTCACCTTCACCTGGACCACGACACCGGCCGGGGCGATTCCCCAGGTGCGAGTTCGGGTGCTGGACAGCAGCAATCAACCCCTTAGTGACGGCACCGTTCCGGCCGTCATCACGAATGCCGGCACGTTTCAGTGGACGCCCGTCACCACCTGGGAGAACGTCCATGTGGAGGTCTGCGATGCCGGGGACCTCACGGTGTGCCATGCTTCAGGGGCGTTCAACGTCTCCGGGCTCCAGGTGGAGGCACCAGCCGCCGGGACGATCTTCACCCTGGGACCAGCCGGTGTCGTCGTTCCGGTGCAATGGAAGGCGGTCGGGGGATCCGGGACGGTGCGGTTGGAGTACCGCGTGGGGCCTGCCGGTCCGTTGACGCCGATGCCGGGCGCCGCAGCCGTTCCCAGTCCCAATAACGTCACCCAGACGTTCAACTGGACCGTCCCGGTCAATTTCCCGGATCTGTCAGACCAGCTCACGGTCGTCGTCAGCGATGTCGCCTCAGGCCCCTCGGGGAACTCCGCTCCGTTGACGATCCGCGGCGCCTTCAATTTCACCAGCCCGACGGGCGGCGCCTATATGGTCAATGATGCGCTGTCCATCAGTTGGAACACGATCGGTGCGATCTCAGGAGTGGATCTGTGGTGGTCGACCGATGACTGCGCCACGCCGGCGAACGCGCAGAACCGGATTCCGGTGGCGTCCAACGTCCCGAACGGCTCGACGTCAGTTGTCTGGACGATCCCGCTGGAAGCCGTCTCCAGCGCCCTGCGGGTGTGTCTGGCGGATGCGATCCCCGGCCACCCCTCGACCAGCGCGATGTCGAACGCGGTCGTCGTGGGCGCGCGCCTGGCCTTCGATCAGAGTCCGGCCGGTGGCGAGCGCTGGGCCGTGAACGAAGTGCACCCCGTGGCCTGGAGCATCCTGGGGAGTGTCAGCCAGGTGCGAGTGGAGTACGCGACGGAGGTGGACGGCTATGCGACCTGGACGACCGTCGGGACGTTCGCCAGCGGCGGCGCCAACGGCTCGATCAACTGGCAAGTGCCGAATGTGGTGCCGACCCCTCAGGTAGATCGGGATGTGCGGATGCGGCTGCGCATCTCCAACCCCGCCACCCCGTCCATCCTTCCTGTCGTGTCGGAGATCTTCGAGGCGATCTACTACATCGTCACCTGGAATGTCCAGGATGCGGAGAGTGGCTCGCTGTTGTTCGGGTTGAGCGTCAACGATACCGGCGGCTGGCAGGTATTCGACAATTCGCTCGCCAGCCCTGGCACCGGTCTCGGCGATCCTCAAGGAACGGTGCACGCCTATCCCTATGGGACGTACACCACGTCGTTCAGCAAAGTCGGCTACGCCGACAGCTCGCTTGCCAACTGGACAGCAGATGGAGACCAGACGTTGACCATCCGCATGGAGTCGGAGATTTCCGCGCAGATGCCCTGGGAGGTCGACGTGTCATACGACTACGAAGCCGCCACACAGACCGTGCAGATGGTGGCGTTCCTGGAGCGGCGCAGCCAGTTGGTCAACCCTGTCCTGGTCGAAAACGCCACGGTAACACTCTACGACAATACGGGAACCGCGATCGCTACCGTGACCAGCGCGACACCTGATGCGGCGGGCGTCCATCGCATGATCTGGGATGCCAGTGCGGCTGTGCCAAATGTGACCTATTTTGGCCAGGCCACCATCGTCTATAACGGCACGCCGTACACAAGCGGCGGCACGTTTAATCTCCTCATCCCGAAGACGATTCAGGAACTTGAGGTGACCGCGGGCGGTGGGGGCGTGACCCTGCAGGAGCTGCAGACGGAGCTGGCGCCTCTCCAGAGCGGCGTGAATGCCATTCAGACGATTGTAACGCCGCTGCCGCAGCAACTGACGGACGCGCAGAGCGCGATCCACTCCGACATCGCCAACGCGCAGGCGGTGCTGAGTGGCGACATCGCCGGCGTGCAGAGCACGGCGGACCTGATCAAGGCCGAGACCGACCTGATCAGCACGCAGGTGATCCCGAAGATCGACGGCGTGCAGGCGTATCTGTCTGATCCCATTGCGGGCCTGCCCAAGCTGCTGGACAACCAGACCGCCATGCAGAACCAGATGAAGGCGGGACGGCGCGGCGGCATCCTGAACCGCGACATGGAGCTGGAGCAGGGCGAGAGCGGCCGCATCCGCTACCGCTCGGTGGATGATGCGGTGGCGCCGACGATCAATATCGTCGACCCGCTGGGCGGCTCGGTGACCCTGCCGATGCTGCAGGTCTCGCAGAACATCTTCGAGTACGCGCTGACCGGCAGCGAGCTCGGCGAGTACCGGATCACGGTGAACGAATCCGCGTCGGCGGACTCGGCCGGGACCATTGACAGCGCTGTCGTGACGGTGGTGGCGCCGAGGGCCACCGCGCAGGCCGTCAGCGGGCTCGCCGGCCAGCTCACCACGATCGAAGGCCAATTGACGACGGTGGACGGCAAGCTCTTCACGCTGGAGACGGCCATGGCGGCGGTGCAGACGGCCGCGAACGGCGCCCAGACGGCCGCGGATGCCGCCTCGGCCAAGGCCGATCAGCTGCTGGTGAAGTGGGGCACCCTCAGCGCCGCGGATCTGCAGGGCGAGCTGGACAACATCGAATCGCTGATCGGTCTGCCCGGCACCGGCACGCTCGCGGGCGACATCGCCACACTCCAGGGCTCGATGCAGGACTACACCGCGCGGTTTGATGCGGTGGACACGCAGTTGGACGCGATTGAAACCGCCGTGCAGGGGATCACCGGAGGCGGTGGCGGCCCGGGCACCGGTGGCGACTTGTCCACGATCCAGGCGACGCTGGACGCGCTGGTGACGGATGTCGGCGACCTGGAGACCCAGGTGGGCGACCCGGCGCAGGCGGCCGCGGTTCAAGGGCGGTTCGACGCGCTCGACAGCGCGCTGACCGCGCTCTCGACCCAGGTAGGCACGCCGGCTCAACAGGCCACGCTGACCGCGGCGGTGACCACGATCAACGCGATCCAGGCGAACATGGCCCGGCAGACGGATCTGCAGGATGCGCTCACCCGGCTGCAGGCGCTGCAGACCGGCCTGACGGATCTGGACACGAAGGTCGGCACGCCGGCGTTCGGGTCGATCGCGGCGGACATCGCGGACGTGAAGGCCGACATCGCCGCCATTCCCGGCTCCATCGACTACAGCGCCCGGTTCGACGCGATGGACACGGCGCTGGTTGATCTGTCCACCCAAGTGGGCGACCCGGCCCAGCGCGCCGCCCTGACCGGCGCGATCGCCCAGCTGACGTCCATCGAGTCCGGTATGGCGACGGATGCGGATCTTCAGACTGCGCTGGCCAGTCTGACCGCGCTGCAGGCCGACCTCACGGCTCTGAGCGGTGCCGTGGGCACGCCGGCCCAGCAGGCCGCACTGGACACCGCGCTCGCGGCGCTGACGACGATCCAAAACGACATGGCCACCGAGGCCAGCGTCCAGAGCACGTTGACCGCCGTGGGCGGTGTGCAGACCGGATTGACCACGCTGACGGCGGCGGTGGGCACGCCGGCGCAGGTGGCTGCGCTGACCGCGGTCGACGGGAAGATCGACGCCTTGCAGGCGGCGGTGGACGCGATCCCCGGCGCCGTCGACTACACGCCGCAGTTGACCGCGGTGCAGACCGGCGTGGATGCGGTCATCGCCTCAATCGGCACGCCCACCACCACGCTGGCCGGCGATATCGCCGCGATCCCTGGGGCAACGGACTACACCGCGACGCTGACCGCCATCCAGGGCGACCTGGCGACGCTGGCCGGGCAAGTGAGCGATCCGTCGCAGGCTGCGCGGCTTGAAGATGCGATGACCGCGCTGGACGGCATCAGCACGCAGATCGCCGCCATTCCGGGAGCGACCGACTACAGTACGAACTTCGGTGCGCTGGACGGGGCCATCGCCGGACTGGGTGACGCCGTCACGGCGCTGAAGACGGACGTCGCGGCCGTGCCGAAGACGGACGTGAGCGCCGATGTGACCGCGACCCGGGCCGACGTGGCGAAGCTGGCCGAGGGCGCGACGGACTCCGCGACCGTGCTGGCCAAGATCGAGGAGCTGCAGCAGGCCATCGCCTCGGCGCAGGGCTCCAGCGCTGCGGTGGGGCTATCGCAGGGCGCGTTCAGCGCGGCCAGCGAGGCGCTGAAGATCCTGCAGGAGATCCGGATGCAGGTCGGGACCGCCGGTCCGGCTGCGCCCGCGGTGCCGGCCCTACTGGGCAAGTTCGGCGACCAGCTGCAAAACGTCTCGCACTCGGCCTCGCAGGTGGTGACGATCTTCCCGGAGCAGGGCGACACCGAAGAGATGGCGGCCCAGCTCAAGAAGCTGGCCGAGCAGGCCAAGGGCGTGGCATCGGACAAGGGCTATCACTTCGACTCGCTCTACGAGATGTCCAAGACGCAGGGGACGGACGTCAAGACCATGCGCAACCAAGTGGAAGAGCTGAAGCAAGTGCTCGAGGTGCAGCGCGCCATCCTCGAGAAGAACATGAACCAGCCCATCATGAAGAGCTGGTTCGAAGCGCGCTAATTGGGGACAGGCACCAATTTCCTGCCCGCTTGTACGAAATTGGTGCCTGTCCCCAAGCTGTGCCGGCTTCGAATTATGTAAGATTATGGTATAGTTACAGATAGTGAGTGGGGGATGCGGCCAACACGAACACGGCTCATGCGGTATGCCCTTGCCGGCGCGCTGCTGGCGGGGCTGTGGCCCATGGCATCCGCGCACGCGGAGCTGGTGCTCAAGCTGCTCGTCGTCAACCCCTCCGAGACCGACGCCAAGGATTTCGACATCCGCAGCCCCCTGCCGCCCGAGGTCAAACCCCAGCACGTCGTGGACACCGATGGCCTCAAGGTGGACTACGACGCCCGGGAAGGCGTGTACGTGCTGGTCGGTAGCGTGAGGCTCAAGCCGAAAGAGACCCTGACCAAGCAGGTGGTCATCGAGGACGTATGGATGGTGCCGGCCGAACGCTTCTCTTCACTGCGTCGCGAGACGCTCGAGATCCAGGCCAAGCTGGGTGGCACGCCGTATGCCGAGCGCGGCGACATGATGATCCGCGCCGTTGAGCGCCGGCTCATCGAGGTGGAGGACGGCCAGGACCAGCCGTTCCTCAACCCCATGCAGCACATTACGCGCTACCGCGAGGACCTCAAGACGCTGGACATGGTGGAGACCGACATGGTGTCCTTGCGGCAGCTCATGGTGATGGCCGCGCTGAATCCGGCGCAGAAGCCCTCCCCGGTGCTGGCGATGGATGACGGCTCCGGCGCCGCCGAGGCCGGCGGGCATGAGGCCGGCGGCCTGTCGATCTTGGCCACCTGGCGGCTCATCTTCATCGTCATCGGATTGCTGGGATTCATCAGCATTTCGTTCTTCCTCATCTGGCAGCGGCAGCTGAAAGTGCAGTTGGCCAAGCAGAACGCGCTGGATGAGTCCGCGCCGGGTAACGGGCACGGCGCGAAGTCCGCCGCGGATGCGCTGCTCGACCTGCCGCCGCTGCCCGGCGCCTCGACACCGAAGCCTCCCCAGTCGTAAGCCGTCGTCAGACCGTCGCTTGCAATCGCCCACCGTCCATATTAGACTGGGGCTGAATGCAGCGCTGGACATTAGCTCTCATCCTGATCCTCGCGACGCTCGGGCCCTCGCTGGTCATCGCCATCGTGGGCGCCGCCTCCATCAAGGCCCTCTCCCGCAACCCGACTGCCGCGCCGAAAATCCAGATGACGATGATCATGGCGTTTATTTTCGCCGCGGCCATCGCGGTCCTGGCCCTGCTGATCCTCTTCCACGTGTACACCTCGCAGCCGCGGCCCTGACATGAAGGGCCAGGGGAAAGTCGTCGGCGCCGGCCAGACCGTCTGCTTGGAGCTCAGCCCGCGGACCGCGAAGCTGATGGTCGCCTCGTCCTGCCCGTTCCGCATCGAGCGGGTCAACGCCAGCACGCTGCCGGAGCACAGCGACGACACGCTCAGCGCCCTGCGGGCCCTCCTCGACGCGAACCCGGTCGGGTCGCGGCCCGTGGGCCTGCTCTTCGGGCGCGAGATCTTCAGCCTCCAGACGCTGGAGCTGCCGTCGAGCGACCCCAAAGAGATTGCGTCGATGCTGGAGCTGCAGCTGGGCAAGCTCACGCCCTATCCCCGGACGGAGATCTTGTTCGGCTCCACCGCCGTCGGGAGCTTCCGCGAAGGCTACACGACGGTGCTGCTGGCCATTTCCCGGAAGAGCCTGATCGAAGGCGTGCTGCAATACTGCAAAACCAAGGGGCTGATGCCGCAGTGGGTGGGGGTCAGCACCGAGGGGCTGGAAGCGTGGTGGACCGCGGCGGGGAAGGCGAGCGCGCCGATGTCCAGCGGCCAGCTGACCGCGATCATCGACGTGGACTTCGCGTCGACCGACTGCGCCATCCTCTCGGCGGATGACCGGCTGTTGTTCACACACAGCATCTCGATCGGCAGCGAACAGCTGGCGACGTCCGAGCCGGCGAAGCTGCGCTGGGTCGGCGAGCTGATCCGCCTGCCGCGCATCCTGTCGCACGAAGAAGTGAAGGGCCAGATCGGCCGCGGCATCCTGACCGGCGTCACGGAGGGGCTCACCCCGGTCGTCGAACAGCTGAGCAGCCAGTGGGGGGCGCCCGTTGAGCTGCGCGACGCGCTGCAGGGCGTTTCCGCCGCGGCGGTGCAGTCGCAGGCCCGCGCCACGCGGGTCTCGTACACGGCGCTGGCCGGCTCGGCGCAGGCCGCGCGCGCGCCCCGGCTCGACATCATCCCGCAGGAGGCCAAGGTGTCGCAGGCCCTGCGCGTGCGGTCGCGGCACCTGACGCGGCTCGTGGTCAACCTCGCGACTATCCTGCTGCTGGCCGTGCTGCTCTACGCGGAGCGCATCGCGGTGCTGGGCCAGTACCTGCGCGAACTGGAGACGGCACTGCTGCCCCTGGAGCAGACCTCCACGCGGGTGCGCGAGCAGCAGCAGCAAATGCGCGAGATCCGCGGATGGCTGGAGCCCTCGCGCAGCGCGCTGGCGGCGGTGCAAGCCGTGGCGGCGGCCGTCGACCCGGCGATTACCATCACGCAATTGACGTTCAAGGAAGGCGAGCCGGTGAAGATCAAGGGCGTCGCGGCGACGTCGCAAGCCCCCTATGCCTTCGTCGAGCGCCTCAAGCAGCAGCGGATGCTGGCCGTCGGCGCCTCGTGCGTGGCCGAAGTCCGCGTGACCAGCACCCGGGGCGCGGAGTTCGACGTGGCCTGCCCGCTGAAGGAGTCGTGATGGCGGCACCCTCCATCTCAGGGTGGCGCCGGCTCGGCAAGCGCCAACAGCTGGCGGTCATTTTCGGCGGCAGCCTGGCCGCCGCCTGGGCCGTCGATACGGTGGCACTTCGGCCGCTGCGCAACCGCCTGGACGGCCTCAACCAGCAAGTGCGCGAGACCGAGCAGCGTCTGCTCGACGCGGTGGCCGCCGGCCGCGAGGCGGACGCGGTCACGAAAGCGTTCGCGGCGTACGAGCCCTATGTGCGGCCCGCCGGATCGCGGGAGACGGCGCTGGCCGTCATGCTCAGCGAGGTGGAGACGGCGATCCGCGAATCCGGCGTCGTGCTGTTGAACCTCAAACCCACCCAGGTGAAAGACGCCGGCAAATCCACCGTCGAGCAGGAGCCCCAGGTCATCAGCGTGCTCATGGACGGCGAGGCGGGTCCGGAGCAATTGGTGCGGCTGCTGGACCACCTGCACCGTTCACCGAGGCTCCTGCGGGTCTCGGAATTGAGCGTGCGGGTGTCCGAGCAAAAGACCTTGCGTACCTCGATGGTGATCAGTACGCTGTTGGTAGGCAGCCGGAGGGGTTCATGATCCCGTATGAGTTTGACGCGGAGCGGTTCAGCCGGTGGATGGCGTACGTGCTGCGCCACAACCCCGCCCGGTACGGCCTGCAGCCTGACCGCCACGGCTATGTGGATTTCGACGAGTTCTTCCTCATTGCCAAGCGCCGCTACCCGCACGCCACGCCCGAAATGCTGAAGGACATCATCTCGACCGGCGGGGCCGGGCGCTTCGAGATGGCGGGGGAGCGGCTGCGCGCCCGCTACGGGCATTCGATTCCCGTCGAGCCGCCTGGCGAGGCGGTGGAGCCGCCGCCGATCCTGTATGCGGGCCTTGAAGCGGAGCGCGTGCAGCCGGTGCTGAAGGAAGGGCTCATGCCGCGCGACCGCCAGCTGGTGCACTTAAGCGAGAGCCTCGCGGATGCCTTGTCGCTGATCACCAAGAAGACCGACCAGTCGGCCGTCCTGCGCATCGATGCGGCGGGGGCGCGGGGGGCCGGCATCTTGTTCTACCGCGAAGGGAAAGTCTACCTGACCGCACGCATCCCCGCACCCTTTCTCACCCTTGAGCCTGCGTCCTCTCTAGGCCGCCCCACGGCCTCGTAGCGCCTCCGGAGTTATGCTGCACGCCATGCGTGACGCAGACGTGATCATCATGGGCGGCGGCATCATCGGCTGCGCCCTGGCGGAGGAATTGAGCCGGCGCGGCCGGCGCGTCACCGTCGTGGAGCGCGGCACCGTCGGCGCGGAGGCCTCGAGTGCCGCGGCCGGCATCCTCTCCGCCCAGATGGACGTGCCGCGGCCCGGCCCGTTCTTCGACTTGTGCCAGGCGGCCCGGCGCGCATACCCTGGCTGGGTGCGGCGGCTGGAGCGCGCCTCCGGCGTGCGCGTCGACTATGCCGCGCGCGGCGTCCTGTACCTCGCGGCCACGCGCGCCCAGGCGGAGCGCATGACGCGGCGCGCCCGGTGGCAGCAGCGCGCCGGACTGCGGGTCGAGCGCTGGTCGCCGGCGGAGGCGCGCCGCCACGAGCCGTCCATCGACGGCCGCTTCGTCAGCGGCTTCCACTTTCCGCTCGAGGGGGAAGTCGATAACGTGCGGCTGGTTCATGCGCTGGCCGAGGCGTGCCGCCGGCAGGGGGTACGGCTGGTGGAACACACCACCGTGCAGCGCATCCTGATGCGCGCCGGAGCCGTGGCCGGGGTTGAGACGACGCGGGGCAGGCTCGCCGCGCCCGTTGTGGTCAACTGCCTGGGGAGCTGGGCCGGCCTGGCACCGGCCGCGCCGGCGCGAGCCCCGGTCGAGCCGGCTCGCGGACAGATGGTGGCGTTTCAGGCGCCGAAGCGGTTGTTCCACCGGCCGATCATGTCCGACCGCGCCTACATCGTCCAGCGCAAAGACGGGCAGGTCATCCTTGGCTCCACCGTCGAGCGCGTGGGCTTCGATAAGCGTCTGACGGTCACTGGCATGCATGACATTCTCTGCGGGGCCCGCCGCATGAGTTCAGCGCTGGAGTCCTGCAGCTTCCTCGGCGCCTGGACCGGTCTGCGCCCCTATTCCCGTACGAAGGCGCCGGTCCTTGGCGCCACCCGCATCCCGGGGCTGTTTGTCGCCACGGGGCACTTCCGGCACGGCATCCTGCTGGCCCCAACGACTGCCCACGCGATGGCTGACCTGATCCTGCGCGGCCGCACCCGGTTCGACCTCTCGCCGTTTGCCCCCAATACTTGACAAAAAAGTCATATTATCGTACAGTTGACGATATAGGGGTGAAACCGGCATGAAAATCACCGCCCAGGAAGAATATGGGTTGCGCTGCCTGCTGCAGCTGGCGAAGTCTCCTCCGGGACAGGTCGTCAGCGTGAAGGAGATCGCCGCCAAAGAGGGCCTCTCCAGCGCCAACGTGGAGAAGCTGCTGCGCATCCTCTCGAAGGCCGGGCTGGTCCATAGCGTCCGTGGCCTGAAGGGTGGGTATGTCTTGAACCGCCCGGCAGCGTCGATTACCCTCGGAGAAGTGGTCCGCGGGCTCGGGACGGTGGAAACCACGCACCACATCTGCAGCGTGTTCACCGGCAACAAGGATGCCTGCGTGCATTTCAGCGACTGCGGCATCCGCTCGGTGTGGTCGGGGCTCACGACCTACATTCAGCAGTTTCTGGACCAGACCACCCTGGCGACCATCGTGGGGAAGGAGTACCGGGTGTCCGAGCGGCTGGCTCAGGGATTCAGCGTGAAAGGGAACACATAGATGACGAAAGAGTCGCCCTTGCTCCGGATCGAGGGCCTGCATGTCAGCGTCGAGGGCAAGGAGATCCTCAGGGGCCTGGACTTGACCGTCAACGCCGGCCAGGTGCACGCCATCATGGGGCCGAACGGCTCGGGCAAGAGCACGCTCTCCTTCTGCCTGATGGGCCACCCGAAATACGCGGTGACCTCCGGACGCGTCTTCTATAAGGGCCAGGACATCTTTGGGCTGTCGCCGGATACGCGGGCGAAGGCCGGCCTCTTCCTCGCGTTCCAGTATCCGACCGCCATCCCCGGCGTGACGATCATGAACTTCCTGCGCGCGGCCCTGCGCGGCGTGCGCGGCGCGGAGGTGCCGGTCAAGGAGTTCCGCCAGACCGTGAAGACGCACCTGAAGTCGCTGGGCATTCCGGATGCGTTCATGAACCGCTATGTCAACGACGGGTTCTCCGGCGGAGAAAAGAAGCGGCTCGAGATCCTGCAGCTGGCGGTGCTCAACCCCGCGCTGGCCGTGCTGGATGAAACCGACTCCGGGTTGGACATTGACGCGCTCAAAACGGTTGCGAGCGGCATCAACGCGCTGCGCGGCCCGGAGCGCGGGATCCTGCTCATCACGCACTACCAACGATTGCTGAACTACATCACGCCCGATGCCGTCCACGTGATGGTGGACGGCCGCGTCGCGAAATCCGGCGG
>Ga0247727_10016159_pt1 | contig 12100 bp, 10 predicted proteins | sample WisWelCaveWW1625_FD_202498 | JGI IMG/M metagenome (GOLD analysis project Ga0247727, IMG submission 202498) | Biofilm microbial communities from Wishing Well Cave, Virginia, United States - WW16-25 | ecosystem: Environmental > Aquatic > Deep subsurface > Groundwater > Cave microbial mat | place...
AAATACGATGTTGTCCATGCCTGGAATGTTCCCTCTGCAGTTGTGATGAGGTTCGTCAAGGCAAAGAAAAAAGTCCTTTCAGTTCACGGAATTTATTCAGAACAGGTAGAAGCCTTACACTCGTCGACAACAAGTAATGTGGTAAATATGGCAGAATCCAAAGTTCTCAAACTTGCCGACGTTCTTACGACCGATTCAAAATTAGTACAAAAAACCTACAAGGAAAAACTAGGTCTGGATTTTGTCTATCTTCCAGCACCACTCGATCCTAGCAAATTCAAAGACATCCCAGACGTCCAAAAAGTCCAAGATCAGATTGCATATGTAGGCAGGGACAGCTTTGAGAAAGGGACCGACATCTTACGAGGCGTTGAGCCAAAAATCAAAGGAAAAATCATATACTGCACAAACATGCCATGGGAAGATGCGATGAAAAATCTCAAGGCATCAAGTATTCTTGCGGTCCCGTCAAGAATGGAAAGCCTTCCTCAATCAATCAAGGAAGCGTTCTTTCTCAAAACGCCGGTCGTAGCTACAAGCGTTGGCGATATCCCGGAACTAGTTAAAAATGACGTAACTGGGATCCTGATACCTCCAAATGATTCCATCTCACTAGCTAACGCGATTAACTCATTATTAGAACAAAAGGAAAAAGCATCAAAGCTGGCCGATGCGGCATACGATCTTTTGACTAAAAGTTTCACATGGGAGGTACTACTTTCAAAATATATCGCTTTTTACGAAAACCTAGTCAATTAGGATAACGGAAAGAACTTTTCTAGTCCCTCTTTTAGCCCGGTTTTGTACTCCCAATTCAGCGTTTTTCTTGTCAGCGCAGTGTCCGCTTGGCTAATCTGAACATCGCCTTCTAATGGACTTGCGTATACTGGTTCTAGCTTTAATCCAGAAATCTCGATTAGGAAATGAGCCAGACTCTCAACTGAGGTAGTAATGCCAGTTCCGACATTGAAAAATCCGTTTTTGACGTTGCTTAGCATGGTGGCAATATTTGCTTGCGTAACATCTTCAACAAAAATAAAATCTCTGATCTGTTTTCCGTCGCCAAAGATCACAGGAGGTGTTTTTTCCTTTAACTTGTTGATGAACTTGGTAATCACACCTGCATAAGAACCGGTCTGGCCTATCCCATATACGTTAAAGTATCTAAGACCTATGATTGAAACGCCTTCTTTTGAATATCTTTCAGCTAGAAACTCTTCTTCTAACTTTGTATTGCCATATGGATTGATCGGCCTGCGATCGCTGTCTTCCTTGATAGGAATTTTTTGCGGATCTCCATACACACTTGAGCTGCTTGCATAAACAACTTTCAAGCCAAACTCTTTGGCAATTTTGAATACGTTATCCGTGCCCGTGACGTTAACTTCGTGGTATTCCTTTTGTTTTGTAAACGATTCTTGGACGTCTGTAAGCGCAGCTTCGTGAAATACGCCATCAGTACTTTTTAGAATGCCCCTGAGCGCCTCAAAATCCCTAATGTCAGTTTTGTGGAATTTGATCTTTTTAGAAACCGATGAGAGGTTTTCCGGTTTTCCTCTGTAGAGACTATCGATCACTACCACATCATGACCTTGTTCAACGAGCCTCTTTACCAAATAACTTCCAATAAAACCAGCTCCACCAGTTACAGCTAATTTCACAACGCATGATAAATTTGCCATATCTTTAAGTCTTGAGTAGAATCAGACAAAACTAAATAAAGAATCACCATCGAACATCAGACAACTAGTTGATGTACCAATGACTAACAATACAAAAATTATGGAAATGAATTCATCCGAACTCGTTCAATCAATTCAGTCTGGTAAACTCAAAGTTTGTGTAATCGGCATAGGTAGAATAGGACTCCCTACCGCACTGTCGTTTGCAAATTCAGGTTTGCATACTATAGGGGTAGATATCAACTCGCAACTTGTTTCGATGGTAAACTCAGGCACATTTCCTTTGAAAGACGAACCAGGTTATGATACAATATTTGAAAATGTGTTTAAAGACAAAAAGTTTGTTGCGACAACAAAGATTGAGGAAGGTGTTCCAATATCTGACGTTATATTGCTATCATTACCCACACCAATGGACGAAAATAATGTCCCTAGTTATTCTGCTTTGAAATCTGTTGGCAAACAATTACACGATCATCTCAAAGAAGGCTCGTTAGTCATAGTAGAAAGTACAGTCGAGCCAGGATTTGTTGAAAACGAACTGATGCCGATAATTGAGGGTGCTGATCAAAAACTAAAGGCGGGAAAAAACTTTGGCATAGGAGTTTGTCCAGAAACAGCAAACCCAGGCCAAATTCTAAATGATTTTGAGAGACTGCCAAGACTTGTTGGCGCCATTGATGACAAGACTGCGAGCATGATAATGAAAATATACAAACATGTGTTTACTGTAGACCTGATTCCAATGCCAGATTGCAAAACAGCTAATGCAGTTAAACTGACAACTAATGTGTTTCGAGACATAAACATTGCATTTGTAAACGAATTGGCTATGCTGTTTGAAAAGCTTGGCATTGATATAATGAAGGTATTAGAAGCTGCAAAAACAAAATATAATTTTCAGGTCCATTATCCTGGGGCTGGAGTAGGCGGACCGTGCCTTCCTGTCAACTCTTATCAACTGTTGAACTTGGCAAAAAGTATTGATCCCAATTTATTACGAATAGTGCGTGTTGGGCGCGAAATAAACGAGCATATGCCTGAGCATGTAATCACTCTCTTAAAGGATGGATTCAAAGAAGCAACTAAAAAAGTTGAAAACTCGCAAATACTCATCTTGGGAGTATCATACAAGCCTGACGTCAAAGACATTCAATTATCGCCAGCTGAACCAATAATTAACAAATTAAACCAATTAAAGGCTAGAGTGAAAATTTATGATCCGTATTTTAAATCAACAGAAGTTTTTGGAATCAAAACAGAAAACAATATGGTCGATGCATTAACCAATACTGATGCAGTAGTACTAGTAACTGCTCATAAAGAATTTCATGATCTAGAACCAACCTTTCTTGTGTCAAAAATGAAAACACCAATTGTAATCGACTCTAGGGGAATAATAGATAATCATGCTGCAAAGAAGGCTGGTTTGATTTTCAGAGGCTTAGGTCGTGGCAAAATCGAGTGAAACTACTGATGCCTCAACAATAAGGAACATTCTCACTCTTAGATACGATCCAAATCAGAACGCACCGTTGCCGATTCTAACATGGAAAGATTTTACACCCACGGAGAACCTATCCGGCGAATTCATAGAAAAAACGATGGAAAACTATGTTCAAGAAAAAATTGAAACGTTCAACATAAAAAAAATTGCAGTAGCACTAAGCGGCGGCATAGATTCTACTCTAGTTTTGACGCTGCTGCAAAAAAAATTTTCCCACGTTAATGTGGAGACAATATCAATCAAATTTGCACAATCTGTTGACGAATCAAAAAAAGCAGCAGAAATATCTGATTTCTTTGGAATCAAACATCACACTATATTTTTGGAAAATTATTTGGCCGAGCTTCCACAAGCAATACACGCCGTAAAGCTCCCATTTTGGGATCTACATTGGTATCATGTTGTAAAAAAGGCACGCATGGTTTCGCCACATCTTGCTTCAGGTGATGGCGGAGATGAGCTTTTTGGAGGCTACACATTCAGATATTCAAAATTTCTATCACTAGTGACAGCAAATTCCTCACCTCTGGAAAAGGTAAAAGCATACCTTTCTTGTCATGAACGGGATAGTGTTCCAGATCAGGAACAACTCTTTGGTCCAAAATGCCATTTCTCATGGAATGAGATCTTTGAGCTTCTATTGCCGTATTTTGATAACAATCTGGATCCTCTGGGACAAGTATTCTTGGCTGATTATAATGGAAAGCTTCTCTACAATTTTTCTATAGTTAATACAAGAATACAACAGCACTTTGAAATCAACAACATCGCTCCGATTCTCTCGCCAAAAATGATCCCATATTCTCTTCATGTGCCAACGCACCAGAAATACGATAAAAACACTAACTTGGGCAAAATTCCGCTTCGTCAGCTTCTCAAAAAATTTGGCACGGATCATTTTGTTTCTGACGAAAAACTCGGTTTCTCGATAAATACGACTAGCCTGTGGAAGACATTTGGTAAAAACATTGTCGACCATTATCTCTCAGATTCGCGGGTTGTAAAAGCAGGGCTGATAAACGGAGATTGGATAAAAAGACATTCAAAACAAGATGACTTGGATGTTAGGCATGTCAATAAACTGCTCGGTCTTTTGGCCTTGGAAATCTGGTACAGACTATTTGTTACTCAAGAAATGAAATCAAGCGAGACCCTATAAACTTGTAATCAACATGTCATAATTACGACAAGTGTTGCTTAGCTACTTGGGCAAAATTTTTTGCAATTATATTCCAGCTAAAAGTTTTTTCAATAAATTCCCTTCCGGCATTGCCCATCTTTTTTGCCTTGTCTTTGTCGTTAATCAGCATGGTCAGCTTGGCTATCCAGCCTTTAGCGTCGCCTTTCTCTACCAGAAATCCAGTCTCGCCATCCCTCATTAACTCCGGAATGCCCCCGACACGTGTAGCCACGACTGGTTTTCTCATCAATTGTGCTTCCTGTAAGGTGAGCGGCGACATATCAATTCCGCTGACTAGTGCATAGACGTCAATTTCAGAAAGATATTCTCTTACTTTATCTGGGTACTGCATGGCTCCCAGCCACTTAAAATTCTCATACTTGGCCAAGGCTGGAAGAATTTTTTCTTTGTATGGGCCATCCCCAACCCAGTAAAATGTAACATCTGGCATGGCCTCGATTACCTTGGCAAGCAGTAGCATCTCTTGAGTTTTGCCCCAAATCACCGCACCTTGTAGCAAACCAACGCAGGGATGTTTTAGCTTCATCCCCTCGACGGGATACCAATTTGATGGGTTTATCCCCTGATAAAGCACTTCAACTGGCTTTTCAGGATAATGTGTTCTCACAATTTCTTTAAGGTATCCGCATATGGGCAAAATTAAATTTGAGCCAGCAAAACATCTATCGGCTATTCTGTCTTTTAGCATTAAGACAGTGCGCTTTATCGGAAGTCGATACAACGTCTCTCTTGCCCAATCCATCTCAGACCAATAATCCCCCCTCAGGTGAACAACAAGTGGGATCTTTGCATCTAATGTTGCCGATCCAAAATGAGCCTGCCTGTCAATGAATACGGCATCTGGCTTGAACTCGGATATTAGCTGATTGAATTTTTTTTTGTTTGGTATCCAATTTCTTATCTTTCTTGTTGGAAAAGCATCATAAAATTCGATATCGTGTACCAGCTTTGTCTCGATATCAAAATCTCTTAATGCATCCCCAAATTCCTTTAAGTGAAAAAATTTTGAGCTTGCCCCAGCTATAAGTAATTTCAACTCTAAGCTTGTTTTCAATTAATGATAATATCTCTTGTGATTAACCAGTCGTCATGCCAATATTTTTATTTAAATGAAATTTTAACGACGCTGTGAAAGCCACACTAGTCAAATTCCTGGTATGTCCAATATGCAAGAAAAGTTTTCAGCTTAAAACTAGCAAAAAAACGAATCTGGAAGTCATGGAAGGATTCTTGGTATGCAAAAACAGGCACAAATTCAAAATTACAAAGGGCATCCCAAGATTTGTTTCGGATGCATCTGGGGGGTTTCTAAAAACTAGGCACGCCTTTTCCTCAAAATGGAAGATATATCATAAATCATATCATGAAAAGAAGTGGTTTGAATTTCAAAGAAACTGGTTTTTACAGAGATTCGGTTGGAAAACACTTGATAATTTTAACAACTTCTTACAAAAAAAACATACAATACTAGATGCAGGCACTGGACTAGGAAACAGTGCTAAATTTCTATCAGCTAATCACAATGCGCTTGTATTTGCGTTAGATTCAAGTGAGAGCATAGATTATGCGTACAAAAAATATGGTGATGCACAAAACATTCATTTTTTGCAAGCAGACTTGCGCGATCTCCCGTTTAGAAAGAGTTTTTTTGATTATGTTTACTCTGACCAAGTTTTACATCACACAAAAAACACGGAAACATCGTTCAAGTATCTTACTAGGTTTCTTAAAAAAAATGGACACATCTCGATCTACGTTTACAACAAAAAAGCGCCAATTAGAGAATTTGCAGATGATTATATCCGTGCAAAGACTACCCGGATGAGCGTAGAGGAATGCGTAGAGTTTTCTAGAGACATGACGGAACTAGGCAAAAGCCTTGCCATGCTAAAAAAGAAAATAACAATACCGCGCAACATACCACTTCTAAACATAAAAGCCGGAACCTATGACATTCAGAGATTCATTTATTGGCATTTTCTGAAATGTTTCTGGGCAGAAGACGGAGACTATGAGCGAAGTGTAGGGGTTAACTTTGATTGGTATTATCCAAAATTTGCATTCAGACATACGCCAAAAGAGGTAAGACAGTGGTACAGGCATCAGAAAATAAGAATAGCGAGCTTTAAGGAAATTGAAAGTGGCATAAGCGTCACAGGCATAAAGTCCTAGTTTGACCATCAGATCGTTTTTGTGATCTCGATTACCCGTTGATTATCAAGATTAGATTGCGCCTGCCCGCTTTTCTGGGATCGAATTATGAATTTTTTTTCTGCCAAACCGTTTTCCAATAATATTTTTCTGATCTGTGGCACTGAGATGTTATTATAATAGCACTTGTCAGACTCCCTCCACTCCATTTTATGATTTTTTAATTCTGGGAAATATCCTCTTGGTAATTGATTTTATTTTTGGACTGAATTATGCCCAAGGCTCAATTATTTGAATTATTAATTGATATAGTACCATTAAATCCAATAATGCAATGAAAGAGAATCTACCATTTCGCCTATGGTTCTATTTTAGGCAAGGATGGACCACTTATTTTGCATTCATCTTCGCAGCAATAAACACGCTCACCGTAACGTACTATCTCGCAGTCGAAAAATATCCAGACTTGAAAAACGTCTTTCCTACATTCATCGATTATATCGTAATCACCGTTTCGATCGGAATTCCATTATTGGTGCTAATCGGTTATACTCATTATAAGAAAAGCTCCGCATTCAAGGCCGAGGCCGATATCAATATTGAAACCAACCCACATTTGCGCCGTATACTGATTAATACAGAATTGCTCTTACCTGCATATCTTCAACTCACTGAACTACTGATAAAACTGGCCAAGAATGAAAAACTAACGGATTCGCAGATTGAAGAAATCTCGAAACTACAAAAAGAACTATCTGATCACATTGACCGGAGATTAGTCGATAAAACCTAAGCCGTCATCTTACCAATTCTCATTATTAATCGAATATCAGTTCCTTTATTATCACAAAGTATCTTTGGATAATATCGATACGGGTTTATTTTGGGGAAATTTCTCATCACTCGGTTAATTGCACCTTCTAAAAGAGTCGGTGATCTAAAATAATCACAACACAAAACTTCATATCCTGTTTTTTTTGCTAAACTCAAAAGGCCATTTTTTGAAAAATGATATGTGGAGGGATTATCGTATATCGATTCGTGAAGGATCTGCATGTTTTCACAATTTGGTACTTCGATAAACAAAATCCCATCCTCTCTTAGTCTCTGTCTCAATTTTTTAAACACGTTTTCCGGCTCTACAACGTGTTCAAACACATGGGAAATCCAAATTATGTCAAACATCTCCTCTGATTCGAAATTTTCAGCATAGCCCACAATACATTTACCGTCTTTTAGCTTCGCATTAATCAGCTCCACGTTTCTTCTGTCTGGCTCTATACCTGTAACTTGGAAACCATTACCTTCGAACCAGAACAACGACTGACCAGCACCAGAACCTATCTCCAATAATTGCCATCTAGGCGGAAAAAATCTTTGGGCATATTTGTATTGTGAAAGCCATCGTCTTTTCTTGCCTTGAGAATCAACATCTGTATAATTGGAACTTAGTGAATTCTCAGAAGCCCTTTCGTCCCAATACATTTTTTCGTATACCGCTTCGGTTCTTTTTTTCGTAACAACTTCGGAATACCCTGTCTGATATGTTTTGCAGCTATTGCAAATGTAAACTGGAAGCTCAAAATAAGATCTTTTATCGTATAGAACAACCTCAGCATTACAACAAACGCAGTTCATCTCTTTTGTCGTGTTTATTTATAATCTATTAAATCAACCTATTAAATCAATCATGATTTTAAAATAATACACTTACTTGAAAAATACGTTGAAGAAAAGTTCACTTATACTAATTCTTGTTTTTTTTGCGGCTGGACTCCTCATTGGCAAAACAGCTGATCACTATCTTGTCTTAAACCCGATCTCAAATAATATTCAAAATCCCAACGAAAATATCGATTACAAAAATAACATAAATGAGCTAATTCACATCAAAAAACAAAGTGATATTGTAACAAAAAGAGATGCACTGATAAATTACATATGGAAGGATAAGGGTTTTCCAACCTACAAACCCACACAAACGGACGTAAATATTTTAGACCAAGATTTTTCTGATATGAAAAATTTGAAACAAATTGACAAAATCAACATTAGTATGGAACATGGAGTTAATTCTATAGCATATCTATTTCATCCGACGAGCACCAACAATAAACTTGTAATCTATCACCAAGGCCATGACGGTGGCTTTCTAAACGGGAAAAAACCCATCCAATTCTTCCTAGAAAATCACTATTCAGTATTGGCATTTTCAATGCCACTGGTGGGAATGAACAGCCAACCAATTGTGGAATTAGAAAACGAGGGAAAGATCAGGCTCACATCACACAACCATTTTTCATATCTTGATTCTGACACGTTTTCCTCACTCAAGTATTTCGTTGAACCTATCGCAGTATCTCTTAATTATTTGGATGAAAACTATGCCTTTGATACATACTATATGGTAGGAATATCTGGAGGAGGCTGGACTACTACTCTGTATTCGGCATTGGATCAACGCATAACCCAAAGTTATTCAGTTGCTGGCTCATTGCCACTATATCTCCGATATTCCGCATCTGACATGGGAGATTATGAACAAATTTTACCTGATCTTTATAAAATTACAAACTATCTGGATCTCTATGTACTAGATGCATATGGAACTGATAGAAGACACGTGCAAATATTCAATAAATATGATCCGTGTTGCTTTGCCAATCCGAACTTTGAAACATATGAAAATGAAATCAAATCAACACTGTCAAAAACTGGAGGAGGAAATTTTGCAATTTACCTGGATGACACACACAAAGAACACAAGATTTCAGATCATGCACTGAAAATAATACTGGATCATATTAAAGAATAATAACATCGCAATTATGGTTCATACAATGAAAAAGACAAAAGATATTGTAGTCGGGCTTGGTGAAATTGGAAACCCGATCTTGCAACTACTTTCAAGAAAAAGCCTTGTAGTAGGATATGATATTAACAAAAAACTAATGGATGTCAACAAATTCAATCAATGCTCTGATCTTGAAACATCCTTTATGCATGTCTGCATTCCCTTTACAAAGAATTTTGTTCCGACAGTTGTTGGTTCTTATAAAAAATTCAAGCCAAAATGCCTAGTTATACACAGTACAATAAAGCCCCACACAACAAAAAAACTACAAGAAAAGCTATCTATTCCTGTTATTTATAGCGCAACTAGGGGTGTACATCGAAGAATGATTCATGATCTTAAAAGATACACCAAATTCTATGCTATTGAAAAAAAGGCACCAAATGAGAAATGGGCGTCTGAAAATTTTGAAAAAATAATGGGAAAAGCCGGCGTGGCCACAAAAAAGATATCAAAGCCAATTACACTGGAATTGGCAAAAATAATCTGTGATACGTCATATTATGGGTGGTTGATTACCTATTCGCAAATCAGTAACATGATAGCAATGCAGCACGGAGCTGATTATGATGAAATGTGGTCGTTTTCTGATGAAATCCACAAGTTCTTGGGCAACAGGCCGAAAATGTATCCTGGATTCATTGGCGGGCATTGTGTGATCCAAAATCTTGATCTAATGGATAGCGAAATTCTTAATCTAATTGACAAAATCAACAAAAAGCATGCTAAACTTTTGAAATTAGGATGACTCATTAACACAGAATAACACACCATGAATCTTACAAAAAAATTAATAATTTTTACAATAGCTGGAATCGGGATTTACTCAATTATTTTACTATTTTCAGACATTTCTGTAGTATACGAAAAATTTCGCAGCTTTAAAGTAGAATACGTTCCAATTATTTTGGCACTTGTCTTTTCAAGCTGGTGTGTTTTATACATACGTTGGGTGTTATTACTAAAAAATTCTCAGATCAAAATCCCGACAAAAAGCAATTTTCTGATCTATTTTGCTGGATTTGCACTTGCCATCACGCCAGCCAAATCGGGAGAATTAATAAAATCTGTAATTCTAAAAGAAAAATTCAACATACCGCACTCTCAATCCGTTCCAGTTATTCTTATGGAGAGATTTTATGACGTGATTGGAACCCTGGGTATATCGCTTTTAGGTCTGTGGTTTTTTGGCCTAAAGTCGCTTCCAGTTGTAATAATTGGAGCCGCAATCATAGCTATGTTTTTTTGTGCTATTTATTCAACGAGAGTTTTTAACACCTTTTTACAGCTTTTCAACAAGCTTAATTTTTTTCAAAAACTTGTAACGCCATTAATGTCACTACAAGAAATTGTTAAAAAATCCTCAAAAAGTAAGATAGCACTAGTCTCAACAACACTTACAGTTGTATACAGATTGATTGAGGCATTTGCGATATATCTTGTCTTGTTGGGGTTCAATGTTGACATAATTCAATACTTGAATCTAGCCGCAACGTATTCTTTTTCTATAATAATTGGTAATATTTCGTTCATACCTGGAGGCCTTGGCGTAACAGAAGGCAGCTTGACTGGGCTGCTATCTATACAAGGAGTTGAAATCTCCACTGCAATTGGATTGGCATTGATGATACGACTATTCACACTGTGGTATGGAGTAATTGTAGGATTTGTCTGTCTAAGACTCGCTAATGGCCTTGCAATTAATGATTCAAAATCAATAGACTAGGCTGGTTTAACTCTTTTATCAAGAAACCTGGTGATGACATCTGCAACATATTTTCTCTTTTTGTCGTCAATTCCTTGATGATTACCAATTAGAAACGAATTCTTCATAATGTAATCCGAATTGATCAGCTTGGAACTGATTCTATGTCGAATATGCCGCATTACTGGCTGTCTGACCATATTTCCAGCCATTACTGGTCTTGTTTCTATTCCGTGTTTTTCTAAATCACTGACAAGATCGTCTTTGTCAAAATACTTGTTTTTAATCACGGTTATTGGATAAGTCATGTAGACATTTTTGAATCCCCTTACGTCTGGTGGCAACATTATGTACCTAGAATATGAGGACAGACGGCGTTTCCAATATTGTGCAGTCCTGACTCTAATTTTGATTAAATTATCCAACTTTTTGATCTGATGCATGCCAAAGGCACCTTGAACCTCCGTTGGTCTGAGATTATAACCAGTATTGATAAAAAGAAAACGGGAATCAATTGCAGGATGTTTTCGTTTATACCGTGTTCTATCAGCTAAATCCCTGACCCAGCCAAACGCCCTTATCGCCTTTCCCATCTCAAAGATTTTTTTATTATTTGTCACCAACATGCCTCCTTCCATAGTTGTGATATGATGAGATGCAAAGAAGCTGAACGTGCCTATGTCTCCAAATGATCCAACCTTCTTCCCAAAATATTCTGCCCCGTGGGCCTCACAAGAATCTTCGATGATATGTAAATCATGTTTGTCAGCGATTCGTTTGATTTTTTTCATATCAGAAGGATATCCAAGAAGATGGACAGGCATGATGGCCTTTGTTTTCTTAGTAATGGCCTGCTCTATTTTGTCTGCATCGATATTGTAAGTTTTCTTGTCAACGTCCACAAAAACCGGCTTTGCCCCCACATTTACAATTGGATAAACAGTAGTGGCCCATGTTACAGCAGGCGTAATTACCTCATCACCATTTTTTATTCTATTGC